>Ga0209039_10001166_pt1 | contig 25012 bp, 18 predicted proteins | sample BogFormECP12_OM1_FD_188238 | JGI IMG/M metagenome (GOLD analysis project Ga0209039, IMG submission 188238) | Bog forest soil microbial communities from Calvert Island, British Columbia, Canada - ECP12_OM1 (SPAdes) (version 2) | ecosystem: Environmental > Aquatic > Freshwater > Wetlands > Bog ... | reverse complement strand
TCTAACTTAAGCTGTTTGGGCTCGAAGTGCCCTGGCGATTTCCCAGAACCCCGTATCTCGGGAGTTTGCATACGAGTGGCACTTCTACGGTTAGGCGACTATACGGCTAAGTGACTGGGAATCAGTAAACACTGCACCGAGGATCTATCTTGTCTGGCGGTCATCTTCCGGGAGGCCAACTTCACATGCGCAGGCTGGTTTCCGGGAATCTGGCCGTCGAATGCTTGTTCTCCAGCGTAATTGCCGGTAGGATATCTTCAGCATCAGGGCATCCAACGTCAGGGTAGCCGAGGCTCAGCGAGATGACCGGCACGACCGTCTCCCACTATCGGATCCTGGAAAAGCTTGGGGGCGGGGGGATGGGTGTCGTCTACAAGGCCGAGGACACCAAGCTCCACCGCTTCGTGGCGCTCAAGTTCCTGCCGGAAGAAATGTCCAAGAACCATTTGGCCTTGGAGCGTTTCCAACGTGAGGCCCAGGCTGCCTCCGCGCTCAACCATCCCAACATCTGCACTATTCACGCTATTGAGGAGCACGCGGGCCAACCCTTCATTGACATGGAATATCTGGAGGGGCAGACCCTCAAGCATCGCAGCGCTGGCAAGCCGTTTAAGACGGACGAAGTTCTGGACCTGGCGATTCAGATTGCCGATGGGCTGGACAGTGCCCACGTAAAGGGAATTATCCATCGGGACATTAAGCCAGCGAACATTCTTGTCACGAACCGCCGCCAAGCCAAGATTCTCGACTTCGGGTTGGCGAAGCTGGTCCCGGTCGGACGGCGGGTAGCGGAAGGAGTCGGAGTCTCTGCGTCACCCACAGCGGCAACTACCGAAGAAGCCCTGACCAGTCCCGGCGTGGCGATGGGCACCGTGGCTTACATGTCGCCGGAGCAGGCGCGTGGAGAAGAAGTCGACGCACGCACAGACCTCTTCAGCTTCGGCGCGGTGCTGTATGAAATGGCAACGGGCAGGCAGCCTTTTACGGGCAACACTTCCGCGATGATTTTCACGGCCATCCTCACCCAGGCCCCGACGCGGCCGGTGCGGCTGAATCCCGAGTGTCCCCCCGAACTCGAACGAATTATCCACAAAGCGCTCGAAAAAGACCGCGATTTGCGCTACCAGAACGCCGCTGATATCCGGACGGACCTGAAACGACTGAAGCGCGACACGGAGTCAGGCGTGACCGTCGCGCAGGCCGCGCCCCGTGCTAAACCGCGCCCGACGCGACGGACGCGGATCGTGATCGCCGCCGTCGCGCCTTTGCTGATTCTGGCGATGGCCGCCGTCCCACTGTGGCGTTGGACGCTGCTTCATCGAGGGCCAGTCACCGGGCTCCCTGAGCAGAAGAACCTAGTGGTTCTGCCCTTCCGAGCCATCGCCGCAGAGGCCCCAGACGAGGCCTACTGTGCCGGCCTGACCGAAACCGTAACCACCAAGCTGGCCGGACTACCTTCCCTGGAGGTTCCGCCTGCCAGCGAGGTACGCGAGCGCAAGGTGGACGGCATCGAGCGGGCGCGGACAGAACTGGGAGCTAACCTGGTGCTCCAAGCCAGCTGGCAGCACGTCGGAGATGACGTGCGCATCAACCTTAGCCTGATCGATACGCGCACTGCCAAACAAGTGCGGACAGACACCATCACCGGCGGAGCGAAAGATCTGTTTGCCTTGCAGGACCGCGTGGTTTCGAGCGCCGTTGACATGCTGAACGTCCGGCTTCAACCGCAACAGGCCCAGGAGTTGACCGCTCACGGCACTACCGTCCTCAACGCTTACGACTTCTATGTACAAGGGTTGGGCTACTTGCAGCGTTCCGATCAACCTCAGAACGCTGACCACGCCACCGCGCTCTTCCAGAGAGCGCTGAAGGAGGATCCCAGCTACGCCTGGGCCCAAGCGGGCCTCGGACGAAGCTACCTCCTGAAATACGACAACACCAAGCAGAAACAATGGATTGAGTCCGCGCGCCAAGCCTGCGAACGAGCCGTTAGCCTGGATACCAAACTCGCAGCCGGGCATATCTGCCTCGGAAGTCTTTACAACTTCACGGGCGAGTATGAGAAGGCGGTGCCGGAGTTCCGGACGGCCGCGGAGAGAGAACCCACCAGTGACGACGCGTACAGGGGCCTGGCCAGCGCGTACGAGCGGTCGGGTCAATTCCAAGCCGCGGAGCAAACATGTGAGAAGGCCATCAAGCTCCGCCCCTCCTACTGGGGCAACTACAACTGGCTGGGAAGGTTCTATGTGGGGCGAGGTAACTATCAAAAGGCTGTGCCGATGTTTCAGCGCGTCACTGAGTTGACACCAGACAATCGCTGGGGCTATACAAACTTGGGAGTCGCTTACTACGGTTTGGGCCGGCTCGACGAAGCCGCAGCCATGTGGCGGCGCACACTCGAAATTCAGCCCGATGCGACTGCTTACTCCAATCTTGGCACCATAACCTTCTTCACAGGCCACTACGCGGAATCGGTTGGCCCGTTTGAGAAGGCCGTCGAGCTTGAACCCCAAAGCTACTTTTGCTGGGGAAACTTGGCTGACGCTTATCGCTGGACGCCCGGCAAGCAGGACCGTGCAAAGGCAACTTACGCTCGGGCCATCGAGTTGGCGGAACGAGCCCTCGAAGTCAATCCGCGGGATACGGATGCGCTCGGGTCCCTCGCCGTGTATGAAGCTAAATCCGGTAACTTGGAGAAGGCACGCCCGTTCATCGGCCGGGCGCTGGCCATCGCACCCAAGGATGTGGATGTGCTGAGCTGCGCGGCGGAGGTATATACGCTGGCGGGCGAACAGCAAAAAGCCCTTGATTCCTTGACGAGCGCGGTCCAGGCTGGCTACCCCCGCTCTGAAATCGAGGCCAATCCGGAGCTCGCCGGCTTGCGTAATGAGCCCAGGTACCGCGAGATCATGGCCGAAGCCAAGACGCCACGCTGAGATCCAATCCAGGCTGCCTGGGGCGGCGGTCATAAGCGACTGAAAACTGGTCGCGACCACACTATCGGCGACGAGCGAGACGGACTTTCCAAGGGTTTAGTAATCGTCGCGGGTCCCGCCACATCGGGCACTTTGACGAGAAACGCCCTAACCACCATTGTGCCCGGCGTCGCTGGCGATGGTGACGGGTTGTCGCCCTCGCCGCCGAACCTCGCGGTACCATTTCCTACCGGCAGGTGGCGACGGTCTAGGCGGACCGGACGGCGCAGAACCAGACCTTTTTAACGGCCAAACGAGCAGGGTGTCCGGTGTTGCCGGCCAAGGCTGACGTTTTTTCACCTTGGCCGCCGAGCCCTACCGGCGCCCGCCGAAATACGCACCCCGCCCGGCAAGACGTCGTAGCCTCATTATCTGCTTGACAAAGGCTAGAGCAGTGAGTATACTTAAGGCGGAAGTGCGTAGCTTAGGACGAAGGGTCGTGCTCATGCCGAAGAAGCAAGCCTCCAACCCCCGCCCATCAGGGCGGATGGGTCATGGCCTAAACAAACAAAAAGTCGGATTCGAGGGACAATCCGCAAAAAAAGAATTCTTTTTTTGACGTTCGAAGCCGGAATGTGTATGAAAACAAAGGAAAAATTGACAAAATGACCGCAGGAGAGTCGGACATTTACGGCAATATGACGTGGATCTTGCAGAAAAATTCAGGATATGACGGGGCAATTCACCTTGATTGGCGCTTTAAGCGCTATTTTCGGTGGATATTCGGGCCGGAAAGCCCCCAGTCGCGCGCCGAGCGTAGCGCATATTCCATCAGCACGGGGAAGCGAGTCCATGAACTGCCACATCATGAACCGTAGGTGGCGGACCATTCCGCCGCTTGGTTGTCTGGTGGGTCGATTGGATTTTGTAGCGGCGAGTTTACCTCGCCAAATGGCGGCGTAAAGCCGCCTCTACTTCAAACAGATCCCCTACCCGGGAGACAGGGTTCCGTCAAAGTCCGACGGGAGGTTGGAACGGACCCCTCACCCACCGCCTCGCGGTCCCCCCTCTCCCCAAGGGAGAGGGATAGAAATCAAAATCACAACCCTCTCCGAGGGGGAGAGGGGGGACCGCGAGGCGGTGGGTGAGGGGTCCCTTCGTGGGTGATATATTCATAGCTCTGGAGGTATGCTACACCCGGGACTTTGACGGAGGCCTGACCCCGGTGATCGCTTTCCGTTTTCCCATTCCCGGTGGGTGATATACTGACAAGCCTTTTTCTGGAGCACCCGGAGAGCCCCCGGCTACAAAGAAGGCTGAAAGCTGACGGGCATTTCTTGCCGGCCCCGGCCATTCTCAGCGCGTGCGGCGCCGAGTGAGGAGAGCAGAGGAATGATCGGCTTTTTTCTAGGTTTGGGCCTGATGTGCGCAAGCACGTTGATGTACGAAATCACCCTGACCCGCTTGCTGAGCGTGACGTGCTGGTACTACCTGGCGTTCGTTTCGGTGTCGATGGCGATGTTCGGGATGACGGCGGGGGCGCTCGCGGTGCAGCTTCGCCCCGCGCTGTTTGATCGCAGCCAAGTACGGTTGCGAATGGCACAAGCGGCCTTTGCCATGGCCGTTTCCATGCCGATTGTCATGATCATCATGTTTGCCATCCCGCTGGATGTCTCTTTTGCGGTCCAAACGGTTTGCAGCTTCCTGATCTTCTGCTCCGTCATCGCGTTGCCTTTTTTCTTTGCCGGAGTTGTGGTCTGCCTCTCACTCACCAGGGCTTCCGCTCCTATTGGACGGGTTTACTTTGCTGACCTGATGGGCGCGGCAGCGGGATGTTTCGGCTCGCTGATTCTCTTGAATCTGGTAGACGCACCGAGCGCCGTCATGGTCATTTCCGCGCTGGTCTTTTTGAGCGCATCGGCCTACGCCGAATTCGCCGGCCAACCGCGCCTTCGGCGCCGCTGTTACATTGGGGCCGGAGCGCTGGTGGTGCTGGCGGCCCTGAACGCGTCGACGATTCACGGCATTCAACCAATCTGGTCCAAAGGGCGGCTTGATCCCCGCACCGACATTCTTTATGAGACCTGGAACCCCATTTCCCGGGTCCGCGTCGTCGCCCCGAAAATGGAAGCGCGATTCGTCGGGCCGCAAGCGCCCTTAGTTTGGAGAGAGGTGGTCTACATCGATATTGACAACGATGCCGCCACCGGGATTTATCGCTTCCAAGGCGATCTTAAAGACGTGGACTTCCTCCGCTACGAAGTGCACTCCCTGGGCGCGAGAATCCGGGCGGGGGGCAGCGCCGCCATTATCGGCGTGGGCGGCGGGCGCGACGTCATGTCCTGCGCCCTTTTCGGGTTTCAGCGCATCGTGGGAATCGAGATCAACAGCAGCATTGTGGATGTCACTTCACGGCGGTTGCAATGGTATTCGGGCTTCGACAAAATCCCCAACTTCGAGTTGCACCATGATGAAGGCCGCAGTTATTTGACCCGCAGCCATGAGAAATTCGACTTAATCGAGGCTACGGTGGTCGATACCTGGGCCGCCACCGCCGCCGGCGCCATGGCCCTCACCGAGAATTCACTTTATTCGCTGGAGGGTTGGCGAATCTTTTACGATCATCTAAAGCCCGGTGGCGTTATCGCTTTCAGCCGCTGGAGCCACAAGCCGGATTTCCACGAGAGCACGCGCCTTTTCTCCCTGGCCTATGCCACCTTGCTCAGCGAAGGGGTCAAGGACCCGGGAACCCACCTGGCCGTGATCAGTCAGCTTGATCTGGCCACGCTTCTCTTAAGCAACCAGCCTTTCAGCCCTCAAGATCTGGAAAAGCTTCGCGCCACCGCCAAGGAATTGGATTACCAGATTCTCTATCTGCCCGGAGAGGAACTGGGGATGCAGCAGTTGAGCCCTGTCTTGCAGGCGCACACGCTGAAAGGTTTGGCGGCGCTGCGTTCGGCTGATTATTTTGACCTTTCTCCGCCCTCCGATTCTTCCCCTTACTTTTTTAGTTTTGTGCGCCTTCACGCCATTCCCGGAATCCTGCGAATTCCCGGCGTGGATTGGAAAGTGCTTCTTCCGCTTTTGCATTTGACCATTTTCATGCTGGCCGCGTTGATTCTCGTGGTCCTGACGATCGTGTGGCCGGCGCGTCGATGGACCCGTTTGCAGCAAGGTTCACGCCCCGCGCCCGCGGGCACGATTCTCTACTTTATCGGCATCGGACTGGGATTCATGCTGGCGGAAATGGGAATGATGCAACAACTTTCCATCTTTCTCGGGCAGCCGATCTATTCGTTGGCCGTGGTACTGGCGGGATTAATCCTGGCCGCGGGACTGGGCAGCCTGGCATCCGATCGAGTGCCCTTAAGCTCCGCCTTGAAAAGCCGGACGCCGGCGCTCCTTTCCGCGCTGGTGCTCGTAGCTTATTCGCTGGCGGTTCTTCCCGCCATTCATGGAGCCGTGGGCGGAGTCTTGTGGCAGCGCATTGCCGTGTCACTGGCGTTGGTCGCGCCCTGCGGTTTCATCATGGGTTTCTGCTTTCCCGTCGGCATGCGTTGGGCAACCGAACTTGGGCAGGAGGGAAATCTACCCTGGATGTGGGCGCTGAATGGCGCGGCATCCGTCCTGGCCAGCTTTATTGCCATGGTCATTTCGACGGAAAGTTCCATCCGGGCGTGCGTGCTCACGGGCGCGGCTTGCTATGCGCTGGGGGGAATCCTGCTGTCAGGCAAAGGCGGGTCCACGTCTGCCGAAGCGGCGTTGGCTGGCGAAGCGAAGGCTGCGCCGGCACGCTGAATCGTCCATTCGATGTGCGCCAAAAAGAACCGCGCCTTTTCGGACAAAAAGACTGCACTGCGTCACGCGGTGGAGGTCCACAGCACTGCCTGCGTAATTGGAAGCATCCCATGACAGCGGAATTAGATTCCCTGGCGCAAAAAATTTGGGATTACCATCACATGAATCACCGCCTCGAGAAGGCCGACGCGATTCTGGTGATGGGCAGCCACGATCTGCGCGTCGCGGAACGGGGAGCCCAGCTCTTCCTGGAGCATTGGGCCCCGTTGTTAATCTTCTCCGGAGGTTTGGGGAACTTGACCCGCGGAGTCTGGGACCAGCCGGAGGCAGACCGCTTTGCGGAAATCGCCGTGCGCATGGGTGTGCCCCGGGAAGAAATCCTGATCGAAAACCGTTCGACGAATACGGGGGAAAATATCCACTTTACCAAGGACCTCCTGGCGAAACTCCGCCTCGATCCACAGAAGTTTATCCTCGTGCACAAACCGTATATGGAACGGCGGGCCATGGCAACTTTCCGGAAAGTTTGGCCGGAGAAGCAAGCGCTCGTCACCTCGCCGCAGATTTCGTTTGAAGATTACCCCAATCAGGAGATTTCCAAACGCGAGGTCATCGGCATCATGGTGGGGGATCTCCAAAGGATCCGGCTATACTCCGCAAGAGGCTTTCAGATTCCGCAGGAAATTCCACCCGCCGTTTGGGCGGCCGGCCAGAAACTCATCCAATTGGGGTACTCCCAAAACCTCATCAAGGTATAGTTCAAGCTGATCTGGTCTACGATCACCTCTTCAGCGATGTCTTGCAGGACGGCCGGTTCACAACCCGGTTCTCAGTGGGTTCCTGTTTCAACCTCGGCAAGAATATCAAGAAGTGAATTCCGGAGCGGCGACGCGGGGAGACCCACTCAGGGTGATGGGGTCTCCCCGCGGAATCTGCTAGTGCGCTCCCTCCGAACTCGCTGCAACCACGGTGACGCCCTTCGGGGTGCTAAGATACCCCTTCACCTGGTTTAACCCTACGCTATTAACCACTAACTCATAAGGCTTTTTGGAGCCGTTCACATAAAAGTAGACCGGTGAGTTGACGGTGCAGTCCTTCCTCTCGACGGCCATATCGTCTACGAGCGTGGCGAAGTTGAACCGATAGCGCTTGGTGTTGGTTTTCTTCAGCGTTAACCCCACTCCAGCCACCTTAGACTGTTGATCCTTGGTCAAAGTGAATTCGAAGTAGTCGCGCTCACCCATCTTGCGCAGGTATTCGATGTCATCGTGGTTGCGCGCGATGAGGTTACCCATCTCGCTGCGAGCCATCCCCAAGTCCGACGCCAAGGTGCTGACGTTATTCTTGGTGGTGTCAAGATCCGACTTTGTCAAGGAAACATCTTGAGAAAGCGCGCCGACTTGTTGCTGATCGGCCTTCGTGTCAAGCTCTTGCTTGAGTTGGTCCGTTTGGGTGCGTTGCTGATCCTGAAGTTGCGCCACCATGGTGCGCGCACGCTTCAATTCCCCGCCCTGAGCGCCCACGCGCCTGGCTGCCTGGTCGAGCTCCGTTCTTACGGCGTCCAGGTCCTGGGCGTTCTGCTCCTCGATGGCCGCCAGGCGATTCGAGATCTGATCCCGCAATTGCCCGGTCAAGTCTTCGCGCAATTGGGTCTGCTGCGTGGTCAATTGGTCGCGCAATGTGCTCATCCTATTTACCGAAATGAGTTCACCCACGGCCAGGGCGGCAAGAACGAGAAAAATCACAAGGAATTTGACGCCGCTCCCCGAACCGGGGTTCGGCTCCTTCGGAAGTCCCCCTTGGACAGGTGCTTCGTCGATTGCCATGTTAGTCTCCCCTCTCATTTACGAATTACTTCAGAAAGCTTCACGCACTTCCCGTGATTAGCTCACCCTCGGAGGAATGCACGCCGAGTGCCAACTGATAAAGCATTAGTTGTGAAAGAGTTACAAGGGATGATAGCAACCCGCGCCTTTGTCGGCTCGGTATATCTTACGCGCGCGGAGTAAAAAGTGCGGCCTTCCTTGAGGCCCGGAATTCAGAGCTAGCGTCCTGGGACCGTAGTTCGTTGATGGAGTCAGCCCGCGGAGCGGGCGAAAGACCGTAGCCCACGGCGCCAGCCGTGGGTTTGCGGACCCTCCCTCTCCCCCCGCCCCCTCTCCCGCCCGCGCGGGAGAGGGGTGCCGAAGGCGGGGTGAGGGATCCTTCTCCCAGGGCTGGCGCCCTGGGCTACGACCTTATGCCCCTGCCGGGGCTGTCGAACGGCCACCCGAAATGGGAAGCCATTGTCAGCTTACTTCTGACTTAGAACTAATGGGGCAAATTCACTTCTTGCTCTGTCCTTGGCTTTTCTTCCGCTCGCGCTTCCAACCTTCCTTATTCACCTGGTGGCCACGCCCAATGGCGAGCGATTCGGGCGGGACGTCCTCGGTAATCGTCGAGCCCGCGGCCGGATACGATCCCTTGCCGATGCGCGCCGCGGGCTCAATGACCGCGCCATCGCGCGAATGCGCGAAGGGGCCAACCGTCACGCCCTCGCCGATTTCACAATTGGTGATGACACAGGATTGGCGCACGGTGACCCCGTCGGCGAGAATGGAATCGGTGATAGTCGAGTAGGGTTCCAAACGGCAGCCGCTTCCCAGACTCGTGCGGCCGCGCAGGCTAACGCCCGGCTCAATGACAGAGTCGGGGCCGATCACCACGTCCTCATCAATGTATGTCGCGTCCGGGTCAGTGAGGGACACGCCTTCGCTCATCAAGGCGTGGGCCTTACGAAGGCGCAAGGTTTTCCCCACCTCGGCCAGTTGCGCGCGGTCGTTGATGCCCCAAGCTTCCCCGGCCGGCGCCTCATAGGCTGCAACCTTGAGACGGTGACGGTTGAATATCTCGATGAGATCCGTAAGCAGATACTCCTTTTGGGCGTTCGCCCGCGAAAGCTCGGCCAAGTGCGCCAGCAGAGGCTGGCGCGAAAAACACAGAATACCGGTATTAATTTCACGGATCTTTTTCTGTGCCGCATTCGCTACCTTTTCTTCCACGATGGCGCGCACGCGCTTCCCGGGCCCGCGCACGATGCGCCCATAACCCGTGGGATTGTCCACGCGCGTGGTGAGTATGGTGCACGCGGCGCGCTCCTTGTGGTGCGTAGCCACCAGCGCGCGCAGAGTTTCCGGTTGGAGCAGCGGCGCGTCGCCCACCAATGCCACCACCACGCCGCTGGGACAACGCTCGAGTTCCGGGCGAGCGACCATCAAAGCGTGGCCGGTACCCAGTTGCTCCTTCTGCTCAATGAATTCCAGCCCGGGGCGCGCGAAAGCCTTCCGCATCTCATTCGCCTGGTAGCCGATGATCATGTAAACCCGTTCGGCTCCGGATGCCACGGCTGTGCGCAAGACGTATTCCCCCAGCCATCGGCCCGCCAGCACGTGCAGCAATTTCGGATGCTCGGACCTGAAGCGCGTGGCTTTGCCTGCACCCAGAATCAGGATTGAGAAACCCTCTTGCCCCATGGATTGCTCCTGAACGAAGATTGACTGGAAGATTGAAACTCGCGGTAGGTGAAGCTGATGAAGCAGGCGGCCGCGGGCTCCGCTTTTCGCCCCCTGCATTTTAAGGCGTCTGGGGAAGGAAAAGCAAAATTGCAGGCGTTAGCTTCTACCCTCCCTGAAGGGGAGGAACATCATTAGCCCGGATATCTCACCCAGGGTTTGGAATGGCGGGATGACAGACTGTTTGTGAAACCGTTCCTTGACGCTAGGAATCCATCGTGCTTCGTGGACGCGAAGCTTTGGAGTGCGGCAGCTTGCTGTCGCTTTCCTCCCCGCGAGCTTGCTCGCGGGAATTTCACCGAAAGCCCAATTCCCAGCCAGGAAGCTGGCTGCTGCCAAAGCGGCAGCAAGCTGCCGCACTCCAAAGCTTCGCATAGAATGCCAGCAGGGTAACGTTCTTCCGCAGCCTGTCTAACCCTTAGGTTAACGCTTATGCCCTTCGGGGAAGCCCGAATGAGTGCATCGCGCCAGGACGTACGGCCCTTCCGGAATGACGGCAACCCGCGCATTTCTTTTCAAAGTCCCCATGAGGGTGCGGACAGCTTCCTCAGGGGTTGCGCAGGCCTTCCCCCAAAGGGCAGAGTGGAATTCACGCGGCAGGCCCGGCAGGTAATAGAAAACCTCCGCGCGGGTGGTGACGAGGGCGAGCTTTTCGAGCTGCCATTGGTCGACGATCACCGGCACGCCCTCAATCTTCTTCATAAAGACGTGATCAGGCGAACCCTCGCGAAGCATGCGAGCAAACTCCGGCCCGCCCACGCCTTCCTCGCAGGCCGCGAGTAGCAGGATATTCCCACCCGGTTTCACGATGTGTGAGGCTGCGGTAATACCCTTCACGGCCTGGTAAAAGGTCAGGTCGAGGGGGTAGCCAGCCGCGGTCGTTATCACCGCATCGACAGGTTGATCGAGGGTTTCCAGCATCACTCGCGAGACAAACTCCACTCCTTGGCGGTGTGCGGCCACGGGCTCGCCGGCAAAAACCGCGGCGACGGGCCGGCGGGGAGCGCCGCGGCCGAGCGCCACATCCACCAGAAAATCGTGGTGCGCCAAGCGAGCGATTTCCAGAAGTTCCCGGTGCAGGGGGTTGTCTTCAATCGAACCCTCCACGGCGCGCGGGTCGCGCATGAAGCGCGGACTGTGCAGCACCTTAATAGTCTCCTGCGCCGCAAGGCCGGGAGCGATGAGCTTGCGTCCACCGGAATATCCCAGCATCAAGTGCGGCTCAATAAATCCCAGAGTGATGTGGAGGTCGGCGGAGACAAAGCGGTCATCAATATAAACAGGCGTTCCGGCTGCGGTCCTTCCCAAGGCGCGATGTTCGGAAAGATCGCGCGCATGGTGATTGAGCACGCGATACCGGGCCGCGGTCTCTTCGCCGCAGATTTCGCGAAACTCCGCTTCCGTCGCTGGCCGGTGAAGCCCCGTGGCGATCAGAATGGTGATGCCACCGCGCGGAATACCGGCTGCCTCCAATCGGGCCAGCACCGGAGGAAGCACTTCCGGGTTGGGCGCCGGGCGCGTGATGTCGCAAACCGAGATTGCCGCGGAGCGCTTCCCGCGGGCCATCTCCGCGAGCGGCAGACAACCGATGGGCGCGTCGAGCGCCTGTTCGATGGCCGTTGCAGCATCATCCAGCGGAACCGCCGACCGGGCTTCCAGCACCCGGTACTCAAACCCCTCCGGCAATTCGAGAGGCAAACCGGTTCGACCAAAAGCGAAGTTTACTCGCATAAGGGCATTGTAGCCCGAAGAGTGGCCTCACGCATCAGGGTTCCGTCAAAGCCCCGGGTGTCTCATACCCCCAGGGCTATGCATGCATCCCCCACAAAGAGACCCCTCACCCACGTTTTGCGGGTGGGGGTGAGGGGTCTTGTCCCTGACTTGCGAGCTTCGTGTATAATTGCTTTCACCCCATCATCACCCAGGGGTTTTCCGGCAATGCAAAATCGCGACGATGCTTCTGGAGGCCTGAATGCGCCGAATTGCTTTATTCCTGTCCAGCTTGGTTCTTGTGGCGGGCTCTCTGCCCCTGTACGCCCAGCAAGTGAAAGCCGATGCGCACATGAAAGGAGCCTTCCGCAAGCCCGCGCAGAATGGCTGGATTTTCGTGCATCTGGAGGGAACGCCTTTCGATATGGGGTTCCAGCACGGATACCTGTTGGCCCCGGAGATTCAGGACGCGGAAAAAGTGATAGTTTTGGAGCAAACCCACGAGGGCAAGAAGGACTGGAAGTTCTTCCGTGATGCCGCGAAAGACATGATGTGGCCGCACATCGAGCCGCAGTATCGTGAGGAACTGCAAGGCCTCGCCGAGGGTTTGCGGGCGAAAGGTGTAGATCTGGATGTTTGGGATGTGGTGGCGCTCAACGCCTTTTGCGAATGGGACTACTACGTCAAGGAGTATGACCGGCAGCATCCGGCCAAGACAAACGCTTCGCTGGCTTTGCCGGAGCGTTGCAGCGCCTTCGTGGCCACGGGCAGTTACACGAAGGATGGCAAGGTGATCATCGCCCACAACGATTGGACCAGTTACCTGGACGGCGCGCGTTGGACCATTATTTTGGACATCGCGCCCGCCACCGGCATGCACATCCTGATGGACGGCTTCCCCGGCGCCATTCATAGCGCTGACGACTTTGGCATTAACTCCGCCGGGATCATGATCACCGAGACCACCATTTCGCACTTTTCGGGATATGACCCCAAGGGTATCCCGGAATTCGTGCGCGCGCGCAAGGCAATGCAGTATGCCGCCTCCATCGATGATTTCACGCGCATCATGAAGGAAGGGAACAACGGCGGCTACGCCAACAACTGGCTGGTGGCCGATCGCAAGACCAATGAAATTGCCAGCCTCGAACTGGGGCTCAAGAACGTCACGCTCCTGCGCAAATCGGACGGCTATTTTGTGGGTTCAAATTTTCCCGCCAACCCCAAGCTGGTGAAGGAAGAAACCAACTTCGACGTCAAGGATATGGCGAACAGCGCCAACGCCCGGCACGTCCGATGGGAACAGTTGATGGCGCAGTACAAGGGAAAGATTGACGTGGCAGCCGCTCAAAGCTTCCTGGCTGACCACTATGATACGTTCGAAAAGAAAGTTGATGCGGACGAGCGCGCACTTTGCGGCCACGTTGATCTCTCGCCCCGCGGCAGCAAGCCGTGGCAGCCGCCGTATGGGGCGGCGGGCGCCGTTCAGAACAAAGTTGCGGACGCCACGATGGCGGAACGTATGTCCTTCACTGCGTCAGCGGGACACGCGTGCGGCCTCAGCTTCAAGGCGGCCGAATACCTGCGCAAACATTCCGGATTTGCCTGGGAAACACCTCTCTTGCGCGACATGGATGCTTATCCTTGGACCACCTTCTCCATCGCGCCGTAGGCTGGGCAAGCGGCCCCGAACCCTTAGTGCGCGGTTTCAGCGACGGCGGCTGAGTGGTCAAGAACGCGGGCAGGTTGCGCCATACGATAGAGGTGGTTCAACGGAATGCGGCCGGGCCCCACGGGGAAGGCCTGGCGGATGGCCTCGAACACATACGCCTTAGCCAGCACGACCGCGTCGCGCAACTGGCGTCCCAAGGCGAGGTTGGCGGCCACGGCAGAGGAAAAAGTGCAACCGGTGCCGTGAGTGTTGTCAGGTTTGACGCGGTCGCCGGCGAAGGATTCCATCGTCGTTCCGTCAAAAAATACGTCGACGGCCTTGTCCAGGTGCCCGCCGGTCACCACCACCGCGCGCGCACCGAATTCCACCAATTTGCGCGCCGCAGCCTTCATGCCCTCGAGATTATCGACGGGCATTTCGGCCAGTGCCGCCGCCTCCGCCAGGTTGGGTGTGACCACCGCCACACGGGAGAGCAGTTGCCGCCGGACATAGTCCAAGCCCGCAGCGTCCAGCAGTTCAAAGTCATTGGAAGAGCGCACCACGGGATCGAGCACCGCAGGAAGGCCGGGATTCGACTCCAGAATATCGCGCAGGACTTCGGCAGTGGACTGGTTGAAGAGCATTCCGATCTTAAGGGCTTTCACGCGGCCGTCGGCGAGAAGGGATAGGATAGATTCTCTTAGCACCGACAGTTCAACCGGGTGGACGGATGCCACCCCCAGGCTGTTCTGGACGGTCAATGCGGTGATCGCCGCGACCCCATAACAGGAGTGCGCAGCGAAGGTTTTGATGTCGGCCACGATTCCGGCGCCGGCCGAGGGATCAAATCCGGCGACACTGAGTACCACCGGCCATGCCGTGCTGGTGTTGTGATTCATTCCTTCCCTTTTGTTTCCCGAGGTTGAACGAAACTATTGCCGATTATAGGGGCACTCGCGGCTTTGTCAATGAAGATTTCAACCCGATGCATTCTTGAGGCGGGGGATTGCTAAGGCTTGCTTCCTTCAACCGCCATTTCCGTGTCGGATTGGATTTCGAACCGGGGGAGCTGTTCTGGGGGAGCAACGAACCCTTCCTTGCCTTTCATGAGGGCGCTGAGGGTCTGGTGCAAGGTGGAATGATTCTGGAGCACGCGGCCGTCATCCAGCGCCACCAGAATCCGGCCTTGCCCCTTTCCGCTGATGTGCATCTCCAGCCGCATCCCCATGGCTTCGAGTTGCGGAAGCGCTCCCCCCTTGCGCAAGCCCTCCGGGGCGGGAGTGAGGACATTTTCGAAGTGATAATCCACGATGGCAGCCTTTACTCCCTGGTACCGCATCTTGCCGGAATAATGCAAGGTACTTTTCCCCTGCACCTGGAACGGGTAGTCCTTGAGAGGTTCAGCGTCGAGTTTTTGCGGCCACTCTTCGCCCACTTTGACGGGATGGTGCGGGTAGAGCGACTGACCGCCCATTTGTTCCAGGAACATCCGCAGCATCTGTAAGAGCGGCTCTCGTACCGGAGCATCAATATCCTGAAAGAGCTTGTCGGCCCCCTCGAAATCCACCAGTCGGCCATCGTGGTCGTAGTGGGCGGTCAGGGTCTGGCCCACCATTCGCTCGCTCACTTCCTGCTGGGCTTGAGTTATAGAGTCGCGCACGTTCTCGGGGAGCGCCCCGAGGTCGGTTTGAATTTCAAACTTGTCAAAGCGATGCTGAACATCCGCCGCGCCATCCGGGGCCACTTTCGACACCGTCACGGTACTTTGCTGGCTCAGGCGCAAGTCCGCAGGCATGGGCGGGAAGAAGTTTTTCAAGGCGGGGGGATTGGAATCGATTTTCGAGTTCGTCCGGACTGTCGTTACATAGACGATCGACTGCCCGGGGCGGTATTTGCGAGTTAGCAGCACTTTGCCGCCCGCACCCTGCGCCACGGTGGCGCCGGCAAACACCAGCAGGAGAAGCGCCACTCCCCCCGCATGCCGCTGGGGACAAAGCCACGTGCGCCCAGGCAGAGGTCGTGCCGGGCCGGCGCGCCGCACGGCCGCCCGGATGAGGTCATCAGGAAGCAACATGCTCAGCGTCCTTTTGGTATTTTTCCAGGCACTCGCGCGAGCAGAAGTGCAGCGTATCCGTACCCCGCCTCAGTTGCTGGGAGAGTTCTGTGGAAACAAACATGCCACACACAGGATCACGAGCCATTTCTCCGCGATGCGGCGAGTCGGAAGGGTACGATGCCGGTCCACCCCCCGAGGTCCTGATGTGAATCCGTGGTGATGGAGAGGGAGACCCGAAACTTCGCGCTATCGCCCGGAGAACGTACCCCGCGATGATGAACACAAGAATGTCGAAGAGAAAACTTCCCATAAGGGGTAAGACGGCCTTTCACTCCGGGGGGATGCCTGGGAGATGGCAATCAGCTATCAGCGGTCAGCCATCAGCCAGAGCTTTAGCCGACCGCTGAAAGCTGAATGCTGAGAGCCCATCCCTTAGTGCGGTCCTGCCGCGCTGCCGGAAGTGCGAGCGGCATTGATTTGTTCTTTTAAGCCCGCCAGGGCGGGGTGGTTGGGATTCAGCTTGTGCAAACGGTCCCATCCTTTTTGCGCTGCGGCGAGATCGTGAGTACCCTCCAGGTTTACGACGATGGCATTCAGCAGGGTCTGTTCGTGCTTGGGATCAATCTCCAGGGACTTGTCATATTCGTGCAGGGCATCCTGCGGACGCCCCGTGTAGAAATATGCGGTGCCCAAATCGGTGCGGGCATTGACATCCTTCGGATTAAGTTCCAGCGCCCGCTGATACCACTCAATGGCTTTGCTGTACTGCTTCTGGTCGTAAAGGAAATTGGCGAGCTTCAGGCGGATGTCGGCGTCTTTGGGGTTCTGCGCCGCCATCTCCTCCAACTGCTTGATGATCGCCGCACTGTCAATGGGAGGATGGCCCTCTGGCAGGCCCTGCTGCGGCGTCGCTCCACCGGCGGGAGCGGAAGCGGCGCCTCCCGCGGGAGGCATTTCGGATGGCGCAGTGGCGGTCTGCGCCGTCTTCTGACGGGCGCTCCAGTTCATCTGGGCATCGGTGATGTACCCCGCCAGAAAACCCACCGCCAGGAAAATCACCGCCGTAATAATCGTTTCCTTTTTCATGAACCCTTCTCAGTTGGAATAGTCGCCAGTCTAATGGACAGGCGGGGGAGCGTCAAGGTGATCGGGTGATTTAGCCATTTAGTGATTTAGCGCTTTTGCAATCCATACTTTCCCCATCTTTACCCTGTACCTCATTTAGATTTCGCTGTGTGCAGAGAGGAACCAAAAAATTCGAATTAACTCGTTGGCTTCCGTTAACAGTTTCTCTAATTGGACCTCGCGAACAATTCCGGTCTCAACCAGTAGCTCAAGCCAAAAAACGGTTTCGTCCGCTTCCTCGGTTACTACGGCAAGCTTCGAAATGAAATCTGCCCGAGAGCGGGAACCCGATCAGCCCTTCGGTTTCCACTGCTCAAAAAACGCCTTGATGCTTTCATAGCTCATATGGCGGGCGTCGGCGAACTGCCCTTGGTCCATCGCGTAGAGAAGTGTCCCGCGTGAGTCCAGTACCGCCAAGGCGGGGATCCCGCGCTTGATGGGCACATGGTATTGTTCGGCCAAATCCAGGTTTTTGTCCTCGCGCCCCACGTCTACCTCCACAATGACAAAGTTTTTCTCGATGATCGAAGCAAGCTCAGGTTTATGCATCTGCGCATCCAGCGCATGACAGTCGGGTCACCAGTTGGCGCCAAAGATGAGCACAGTATTCCTGTTGCTCCCCTTGGCGTTCGCAATGGCTGCGGTAACGTCGCGATGGGCATCCGCCTTCTCATTGTAGACGGACGCGGTGGGCTGCTGTCCGGCGCAGCCTATGACCAGCAAGAACACAATAAGAAACCAGTATTTTGAGGGATTCATCAATACTCCTTTCACTTCCATCATAACGCAGGTTTTCCCAAATCCCCAGGGATTGCCGGAGTGGCTCACTTTGAAGTGGCACGTCCATCTTGGCCGTGCCCTCTCACGGGCGGGACGCCCGTGCCACTTCAAAATGAGTCGCTACAAGAATTGGCGTTCACTATCCCCCACGAATTGGCTGTGGTAGCATCAGGTTACACCGTGCGGGAAGTCTTCATCCTGCGCATGAATGGCCGAAAGCGGCTATCCGTGATGTCAGAAAGGGGGCACCGCGGGGTAAGACGGGGCGGATTTACTCATGGAGTATACCGGACAAGCCGCATCACGATTCGCCTTTGCTGACATCCTTTATGAAAAGAAGGAAGGAATTGCCCGTGTCACACTGAACCGGCCGGAAATTTACAACGCCTACTCCTCCGACACGCTGCGCGAGATGACGGAAGCCTTCCGCGACGCCGCGATGGACGATGCCGTGGGAGTTGTTGTGCTCACCGGCGCCGGCGACAAGGCGTTTTGCGCGGGAAGCGATGCCAAGGAGTTTTCCAAGGAATTCCTTCGCCGTCCGCGGAATTTTTGGAAGTTTCAAGGCTTGCTGGCCGAGGCGCTCAATCTGTTTCGCCATCTGGGCAAGCCTAGCATTGCCCGGCTGAACGGCGTGGTGGCGGGCGCGGGGAATGACTGGAACCTGGCCGCGGATTTGGCCATCGCGGCGGACCATGTTCGCTTCATGCAGATGGGCACGCGCGTGGGGTTGGTGGATGCCTGGGGCTCCACCCAGTGGTTGCCTCTGGTGGTCGGCGAGCGGCGCGCGAGAGAGATGCTGCTGACCTGTGACGAGGTCACCGCAGACCAGGCGCTGAACTGGGGATTGGTGAATCAAGTCGTCCCGCTCAAGCAGCTCGATCGAGCGGTGAACGCCTTGGCCAAGAAGTTGATCCAGAGATTCCCCGAGTGCACACGATACACGCGCCAGCAATTGGACCTGTGGAAAGATTTAGCGTGGACTCTCACGAGCGGCCACGCGCGCGACTGGCTTGCCGTGCACGCCACTTCCTGGGAGCCCTACGAAGGCATCCAGGCCTTCATTGAAAAGCGGCCCCCCGATACCCGGAATTTACGGGAGCTGGCGGCGGCGGGAAAATCCAGCGAGTTCCTTTGGGGCGCCCACACCCGCAAGTGCGAGAACTGTGGGGCCAAGGGCCTTCCGGAAAAGTTTGACTATTGCGGGAAATGCGGCGGTAAACTGAAGTAGGACAGTGAAGAGTGAAGAGTGACGAGCAACCGAAAGGCGAAAATCGAATTTCGGCCCTTGCTTGCTCGTCACTCATCACTTGTCACTCTTCACTGCTTTCAGGAGGTCGCCATGGCGGACGAAGCGGTTGAGCAAATCCCCGAAGGCGCAGAGGAAAAACCCAAGAGAGAATTCAAGTTCATCCGCTGGGATGACTCGGGGGTGGTGGCGCACCTCACCCTGAATCGGCCCAAGCAAAACGTCATGAACATTGAAATGCTCCAGGAAATAACGCGCGCCATTGAAAGCCTCTCCTTCCGCGAGGATGTGCGGCTGATCCTGTTGGATGCCGCCCCGGAATGCGAGGGCTATTTCTCCATGGGAGTGGGCGCGGAAGGGTATACCGAGCAGATGGTGTTTCAGATGATGGACGCTTTCCACGGTGTCTTTCGCCTCATGATCGAGCTATCCAAACCGGTGCTCGCCGTTGTGGATGGGGTGGCCTCGGGCGCCGGCGCGGAGTTGGTGGCGTTCTGCGATTTGGTAGTCGCCACGGAGATTGCGCAGTTTCGCCAGCCGGAAATCAAGCTGGGCGTCTTCCCGCCCATGGGCGCAGTTGTTTACCCGCGCGTCATTGGACCGCACCGTGCCATGGAACTACTCCTTACCGGAGAACCGATCAACGCACTTCAAGGGCTACAAATGGGTTTGGTCAATCGCGTTGTGCCGCGCGAGAAACTGGAGGAAACTGTGGATGCGCTGGTGAAGCGCATCTCCGAACAAAGCGGTCCGGTGCTGACCTTGCTCAAGCGGGTAATTTTCGAAGGCACGTGGCGGCCCTTCGAAGAGGCGCTAAAGCGATCTCAGGACCTCTACTTGAACCAGTTGTTTGATCTTCAAGATTCCCGGGAAGGCGTGCTGGCACTTTTCCAGAAACGCAAGCCAGTGTGGAAGAATAAGTAAGGCAGTGACGAGTGACGCGTGACGAGCAAGCAAGGACCGAAAATCGAAACTCGAAATTCGAAGCTCGCCCCGATTTTCGAGCTTCGATTTTCGAATTTCGCTCGCTCGTCACCCGTCACTTGTCACTCGTCACTGCACTTTAGAGCTCTCCTAAAGATTTTTCCACGTCATCCAGCGCAGTCTTGGAAAGCTCGCCGGGCAACGGGTCGGTGGATCTTCGCGCGTAAATGTGGTCGCCGGATTTCGCCGCCTCTACGATCTCCGTGGTCTTCTTGTCTCCGGACTGGATGTTAAACCGGTAAGCCGGCTTGGCCAGGCCAAAATCCTCCAGGCTTCCACCCTTGGGGAACGAATCGGCGCGCAAATCGCGCAAGTGGGTCAAGAAGGCATCCATCTTATCGGAATTCACAGTCTTGGACTTGGGCGCGGTCTGTTTCCATTGATTCCCCTGCCGCTCGAAAACCCAATGACCCTTGGGCGTGTCCACTTCCGCGCGCTTTACGTCGAACGCGGAAAATGAAAACAGGTCCTTTTCGCGCAAATCTGCCTGGTCCCTTTTGAACTGGGTGACAAACTCGGAGTTCAGTGTGAAGACCGGGTCGAGCGCCGAATTCGTGGCGAAATAGCGATTCGAGTCCTTATCATCCTTTTTCCCCACCACGATCGTCTGGGTTCCGCCGCTGCCCGTCAATTGCAGGCGCAGTTCCGGCGAACCGAATCCATAGTCGCCGTTCTTCTTCTTATCCTCCGCCGCGATCGTCTGCATGGTCAGGCCGCGCAATTGGCTGACCAAGCCGTCCACCGTGAAGCGGTCCGCGCGCACAAGGGGCGGGAGCGCCAGATCCCAAACGCCCTCGGGATTTTTTTCCAGCGTCCAGCTTGCGCCTTTGTAGGCAACCCCAATTTTCTGAAGCTGGTCCGCATCCAGGGTCAGCGCCCGGCGGTCGCGCAGGTCGAACATTTTCTTTTCCAAGGACGTTTTCACATAACTCGCCAGAGTGAAAACTTGCGGGTTTCCGCTCGCCTGCGCATACAAACCGCCACTGGTGGGCGTGTCGTCACCCAGCAGCAGGGTGAAGGACTGTGGTTTGGCGTCGGTTGTGACTTCCAACGAGAAGCTGGGAGGATCGAGACCAAAGTCCTTCAAGCTGGTGGGGTGTGGGTCAACGACCTCGTCGGCGGTGGCGGTGGTCAAGCTATTCAGAACCCCGGAAAAGTTGCCCTGGTCCACTTCCAGGTGGCGAGGATCCGTGATGGTCCACTTCCCACCTTCGCGGCGGCAGGAAAAAGCATCACCGTCGCGAGGCTTGAAGGTGATGGATTGGATGTGCTGCGCGTCGAGGGAAAATATCTTGGTCTGATGACTGGTTTCGACGGCGGGTTTCTCGCTCCCCTTGTGCTTGTCGTAATAAGTAAAAGCTCCCCAGGTGGCCGCCAGAACCACCAGGGCAATCAAGGTATTCAGGAATTTTTGCTTCTTCATCAACGTTTCCACCACGCTTGCTGGAATACTCACTATTCACTGTCCACTGTTCACTGCTCTCTTCATCGCCGCTCCCACCACACCAACACTCCGGCCAGCACGATCAGGATGGGAATTCCGAACACGCCCAGAATGAGCACCCGGCGCATCGCTTCCGCATTCATGTTCAGATGTTGTGATTCCGGAGGCGTGGCCCGAATGGAAATAAGATCTTCATCGGCCGACAGCCAGTTGATCGAGTTCATAATGAAATCGCGATTGCTTTGAAAATTCAAGAAACTGTTTGCGGCGACCAGGGAAGTTCCCATGGCGACGAAGCGGCCTTCTGTTTTCTTCTCTCCTCCCCCTGAGAACGAGCCCGCCACCGCTACCGTGAGGGGACCCTTCAGGTCCTTTCCCGCCTCGAATTTGATCTCCTTAATTTTGGGAGTCCAGTCCCTGACATCATAACTGTCGGAGGAGGTGTCACAGAGAGAATCGGCGCTCACGCCTGATTTGGAGTCCTTACTCACCTCAAACGAGCGCGAGAGGGGGAAAAGTGTGGCGCGGCCGTTGAGCGGCTGAACAATGGGGTTGCTCCCATACTTGACAATCAGCGGCATGTACGGTTCCGTCCCAAAAATCTGAGCCACCGGGTTTTCGTCGATCACCAGATCGTTGCGAGCCGTCACCCCCCAATCACCCAGCAGTTTGGTCAGATTGGGAAGTTCGACCCCGGCGTCCAGCATGGCGAGCACGCGTCCGCCGCCTTGGAGGTATTTGTTGATGACGTCAATTTCCGGAGGCAGATAATCATTTTGCGGCCCGGCAATGACCGCCATGGTGCAGTCTTTGGGGATTTCCATCTTCTGCAAGAAGGGAAGCGTTTGCGTCTGGTAGTTCTCGTCGCCAAGCTGTTTTTTGAAGTGGTCGTAACCGTCGCGCTCCGTGCCGTCCAGGTTGCGCTCGCCGTGCGTCTGGATGAAGCAAGCCGTCCGCTGGCCTTTCAGAACGCGCACCAGCGCGTTGGTAATTCCTTCCTCACTGTCACCCTGGGCTTCCATATGCCGATCACCGGCGGAGACTACCACCGTTCCATAGCTGCGCACGCCATATTCCTTGGCCAGAGCCGGTTGGCGATTAGGGTCAACGTATTTCACTTTTACGCGGTTCGAGGCGGATGCATACATCCCGAGCACGTCGCGGCGCTCGCCGAAGTTGCGCTCCTGGTCGAAAGCGTAAATGATCACGTCCCGCCTCAGTTCCCTTAGTATTTTGCGCGTCTGATCTGAAAGGCTGTACTTCTTGTTGGGCGTCATGTCCCATCGCTTGTCGTGGTTATTGACAAACCAGTTCACCAGCACGATGAGGGCAATCACGATGAGCGTGTAGAGAGCAAAATTTGCTCCCGTCACAACTTGTTGTCCGCTGCGGCCAGTAAGGCGATCTTTCCAGGCCATGGCTACGGCCTCCCTTTCAGGGCTTCCACGGAGCGCGCGGTGAGGAAAATCCCCAGCATGACCACCGACAGGTAGTACACCACGTCGCTCAATTGGATAACGCCCTTCGAAAAATTTTCAAAATGGGTTGTCAGCGCGAGATAAGACATCACCTGCCCGACCGTACTTTGGGAATAAGCACTCACCCAGTCCAGAAGGTAAAGGAGCAGAAAAGCCGCCAAGCCCACCGCGCCCGCAATGATCTGATTCTTGGTGAAAGTGGAAATCCACATGCCCAAAGCCATGAGCGCGCCGCCATAGAGCAGCATCCCCAGCGCGTTGGCAATAAGCGGTTTGGCATTGGGATTCCCATAAATGAAGAGAATCGTGAAGTAGAGGAACGTCAATGCTTCCAGAACCAAAAACAGAGTCATGGCGCCCAGATACTTCCCCAGGATGATTTCCATGTCCGTGAGCGGGGAGGTGAGCAACAGTTCGATTGTTCCGGAGCGCTTCTCTTCGGCGTAAAGCCTCATGGTGATAAGGGGAATCAGAAAGAGCAGCACCACCGTAAGCACCCCACCCAGGATAGGCCGGATGACGTATTCATTCAGGCTTAAGGGCGGCATGCCCATTCCACCCTGCGCCTCCATGCGCAAGGATTGGAGGGCAAAAAAAGCTGTGGAGCTGTAAAAGACAAAGCCGCATATCGCGGTGTACACGGTCATGACCAGGTAGGCGATCGGCGAATGGAAGTAAGCCTGCAATTCCTTCCCTGCCACCGCCATCACATTGCGCATGGTGCGTTTCCTTTCTGCTTCGGGACACGGGATACGGGACACGGGGCACGGGACTTCGAATTGCCCCCAAGCTCGGTTCTTCCCGTGTCCCGTTTCCCGTATCCCGTGTCCCGATAGTTTCAGTTCGCTGCTATCTCTGCTTTCGTTGCCGCCTCTTCACTAAGATCTTTGGTGGTGAGTTTCAGGAAGATTTCCTCCAGGCTCAGACCACTCGTTTTCAGTTCGTAAAGTTTCCAGCCGGATTCCACTGTGGCGCGCGCCAGTTCCGCGCGTACATCCTTTTCTTTATCAGAGTGGACTTCCAAGGTCACCCGGCCATCATGGGATTCACGGGGTTCGACCCAGTTCACACCGCCGACGCGCTGGAACTTTTCGATTATGGCCGCTGCCGGTCCTTCGACGGTGACGAGAACGGTTTCAAACCCTTGCAGTCGCCGCATGAGTTCGTTGGGCGTCCCTACGGCCACGATCTGCCCAGCGTTGATCACCACCACGCGCTGGCAGGTTTTTGAGACCTCCGGCAGGATGTGCGTGCTCAGGATCACCGTGTGCTGGCCCGCCAATCCCTTAATCAGCTCGCGCGTCTCGATGATTTGTTTAGGATCGAGGCCGGCGGTGGGTTCGTCGAGAACCAGCACCTCGGGATTATGGATCAGCGCCTGTGCCAGGCCCACTCGCTGCCGATAACCCTTGGAGAGTTTTCCGATCTGGCGATTGCGCACGTCGGCCACCGCGCATTTCTCGATGATCTCGTCCAATCGAGTTTTTATATCGCGATGCGATACACCTTTGATCCGCGCCACGAAGGTCAGGTACTCCGCCACCGTCATGTCCGGATAGACGGGAGGACTCTCCGGAAGATACCCGGTGCGCCGCTTCGCCTCCAAAGGCTCATCCACTACATCATAGCCGGCCACGCGGACCTTGCCTTCCGTGGGGGGGAAGAACCCCGTGATCACGCGCATGGTGGTGGTCTTTCCGGCGCCATTGGGGCCGAGAAAGCCCAGCACCTCTCCCTTCTGCACACTGAAGCTCACGCCCGAAACGGCCAATGTGGGTCCGTAACGTTTGCTGAGATTTTCAACTTCGATCATGGAATGCCACCCTTCCTGCTTCCGAGGATATGCAACTGCTTCCGTTAAGTTCCGCGCATCCTGTCATCGTGGGTCTTACGGACAATTGACAAACCAACCCGAATGTCCTGGCTTGCGGAGCCAAACCCTCTGGGGAGACCCCCACCGAACTCAGTATATAAGAATTATCAGAAAAGGTGCCGGGTTGCCAAGTAGTTTCATCACGGGGTGCCCTAACTTGAACGTAGCGCCGCCCTTGAGGGCGGCACATGCCGGGCTAAAGCCCGGCGCTCGAGATTGTACATTTCGAGGCGAGGGATGCGTTCCTTAGTGCTCGAAAAGTGATAAGAAAGCCGCCGATTTTTGCAAAATACGTGAACCTTTGCATAAAATGTCGTTCCGTTATACAAAAATGTCGCTTTTTTGCCGGGCAAATTGTCGTCGTTTTATTTGTTTTCATACAGATTCCGGCTTCGATC
>Ga0209039_10001165_pt1 | contig 25058 bp, 21 predicted proteins | sample BogFormECP12_OM1_FD_188238 | JGI IMG/M metagenome (GOLD analysis project Ga0209039, IMG submission 188238) | Bog forest soil microbial communities from Calvert Island, British Columbia, Canada - ECP12_OM1 (SPAdes) (version 2) | ecosystem: Environmental > Aquatic > Freshwater > Wetlands > Bog ... | reverse complement strand
GCTTCCGGCTGGTAAAAATCGTAGTAGCTCACGAAATATTCCACCGCGTTTTCCGGAAAGAAGTGCTTGAACTCGTGATAGAGCTGCGCCGCCAGCGTTTTGTTGTGCGCCAGCACCAGCGCAGGCCGGTTCGAGGCCTCGATCACCTTCGCCATCGTGAACGTCTTGCCCGACCCCGTCACTCCCAGCAGCACCTGGTGCTTCTCTCCCGCCTTCAATCCCCGCATAAGCTGCTCGATCGCCGCAGGCTGGTCCCCCCGCGGCTGGTACGTGCTGTGCAGCCTAAAATTCATAGCAAGCGTCTCCTGCTGGCCCGCCAGCGCCAGCCGAAACCACCATTATACCGCGTCCGCAAAATTGCCGTGGAGTGGACCGATAGCCGAGTGTTGGGTGAGTTTCCAGTTAGCAGCGTCAATCGAGCATTTGGATGCTGTCTCGTTGTGGAATGGGGATGTCACGCTACCGGATGCCCTGCCCAACGTGCATCGATCTGGCGCATGAATCGTTCCGCCTTGGTAGTGAGAGGTGTTCCATTTCGCACAGATTTTTAGACCCTTTTTTGGTTGAATTGGCATGGAATCTCGGGGCCCATGAAGTTTCACCTAATGAATCCAAGGCACTTTTGTGCCGCTCAGGATTGCAATGAATCGAAAAAGCTATCGAGTCGTACAGGCAGGCGAACGGACCAGCGTCGAGGGAAAACCAGTAAGCAATAAAGTATTATTGGCAATGCCAGATAACGAATACCAGTTGATGCGTCCTGACTTGACGTACGTCGATCTGCCGGATCGTCTTAGCCTTCATGAGGCGACTCAAACCATCGAGTTCGTCTATTTTCCGAACCGAGGAATGGTCTCTCAGGTTGTCGTGACCAAAGACGGTCGAACCGTGGAAGTGGGTGTGGTCGGTAACGAGGGCTATGTTGGAGCAGGATTGGCAGTTGGCTTGAGCAGAAGTTCAGTGCGTGAAATAGTCCAGATTGCCGGCGATGGCTTCCGAATAATGGGGAATGCGTTAGAACGCATTCTGAGGTCGGCTCCGCAGTTGCAGATGATCTTAAACAGGCATTCGGGGCTTCAAGGGATGCAAGTCGCACAGACCGCGGCGTGCAATCGACTCCACAATATACAGCAGCGTCTCGCACGGTGGCTTCTGATGACTCAGGATAGGGTGCATTTGGGGGTACTTCCCATCACCCACGATTTCATTGCGACCATGATGGGTACTGACCGATCCACGGTGAGCCTGGCAGCGGCGGTACTGCAAAAAAGGGGCATCATCGAATATGTGCGCGGTGCAGTAAAGGTTGTGAACCGCAGGAAACTCCAGAACTCCGCCTGTGAGTGTTACGGTGTCATTCAACAGTTCGAGGAAGAACTCGGATTGAGGTAGCAATTCTCCTAGTGTTGGATGCCCCACAGACAGCAGCCACTTCCTATCGCTAATGTTTAGGCCATGTTTAGGCCTTGTGTACTCGCTCCGGTCTTGATGTGTGCTCAAAAAGCGGTAAGTTCGGCAGAACCTCGCTCAGGTCGATAAAAAGAACGGCTTATATCGTCGCAGAGCCGTCGAAGACCAATGCTACACCATCTTTCAAAGAAGCATGACGGCGGCGAATCTCGAGGTGTGCCATGGAAGCGATGCGTCGCAAATTGGTGTGGGTCAAAAAACAGAATTTTCAAGGCTGGGTTTGCACCGAATGCGCATGGGCGTTCAACCCTTTAGGACCGCTCGTCGGCGAATCAATTGAAGAGATGAAGACGCACTACGAACAGCAGCGCGACAAGGAGTTCGCATCCCATGTTTGTGCCGAGCACCCGAGAGCCACAAAAGATCGCCTTTAGCCAAATTACCCACGGGCTAAATACTGTGAGATTTCACCGTTTACGCAAGGCAACTACCCTTCAGAGCAGCTTGTTCAATCGGCGTACAAAGATTTTCCGATAGTCGGAACATGAATGAGCGGATGGGAAACTTGGAGGATTCTGAAAGAGTATCGAGTCTTGCACGACCCAGTTTGCCAACTTTGTTGCAAAGAGGTGCCCCGTGAACCCCGCCTTCGACATTCTGAAGAAGATTGGCGCCGTGAATTTCGAATGGGTTGAAGTCGTTCGAGACTTGCAAACCGCCGAGGCCAAGATCCAAGAACTACAAGAGCGTTCGCCCGGTGAATATGTCGTCTATAGCCAGCGCACCCAAGAGATTGTTGCCAGGTTCAACTCTCCAATGGAGGGCGCGAGTGAGACTTGAGATGTTTGGTTTGGGATTGAAGTACTTTCCGCTGTGGCCAATACAGCCAGCAGCACCCGCGAGTCGGACCATGCGCCGTTCGCATCCTGTCAATTGGCCCTGGTGAGGGGCCGCGATCTTCGATTGCGCGTAACACAGACGTGTAAACAAGACTGGCTAGGCGGCGGATTGTGCCTGACAAGCCGCCAGACCTGACAAGTCGAATCCTGTAGACTCGCCCTGGCAGACCGCACCCAGATACTACGTCGGTCAGAAGAAGGACGGGACTGCAGAATGGGCGCTCGATGCGAAGCTGGCTTCGCGTTTGCGCCACGATGAATCCGGGGTCATCGTTGTACGGCTGCGGTCCGGTCGGCGTTGAGGTGTCTGTGACGGTTTATGACAGCTTGGGATAGCGAATGATTTTACCGTCTTCGTCCACGACGGAGGCGACGAAGTGCGGGTTTGTGCCGCAACTCAAGGTCGCGGATTCTGCCTCTCGATGAATAGCGAGAAGGTCATTTGCGATTTTCGTTCTGCGCTTCGCATATGCGCCGACGATCTCACAATAGTCCAGCCCTGCCTTGGCAGCAAGCGCTTTGAGCATTTGTTTAATCTGGTCATAGGTAATCTGCCCAACCTCGACTCTCGTCTCGAAAATCTCCGCAGAGTTGTCATAGCCTCGGATTCGCCAGTAGCGCTGGGTCACCATGTTCTCCGTGAGAGCAGCGAAAATTCAGCGGCAGTTGTCAAGGGGTGGTCAACCCCGCCGTCATCCCACCTTATGCTCACCAGTTCGTGCCCCGCCGATGCAACGTTAACTTCGGCCACGGTGCCGGGCTGTTCCCATCTATTTTTGACATAATCGCCCACCTCAGGAGTTTCGCCACTAGCGGATGGCATAGTATCCTCTGTTCAGCAGACTGGATTGTTGTTTCTGTGAACCTAGCGTGAATCAGGAGTTTAGAGACCCACAAGCTTTAGTGGCCTTCTGGAATCTAACTGCGAAGAAGGATTACTGTCTGTGGGGTAAACAACACTTCAAACGTTTTGTGGGGAAGCCGAGACGCAGGGATGTTGCAGCCTGTCTGAGACCTCCCATGTAAGTCCTGATGAGTCAGATTACCGGGCAGATTCCCTCAGCGCTCCCAATCAAGCGACAGGCTGCGAACTGTGCAATCCGATACAGACGCGTCGGTCCACAGCGGATATACTTCAAGGCAACAAAATACACTTCAGGTAAATATACCTCAAGCACCCCCACCCTAAGCCCCAAATGCCTAGGGTGTGCAGAACGTAGCGGAGTGGCTGCTAGGGCACAGCGCGTGGAGCCGCGAATCGCTAAGCCATGGGCTTCAAGTGCCCGATTGTGTGGCGTTATCGGAAACTGACCTGCTGGCAACAGCCGCACTTATTCTGCGCTGCTTTATCTTCCCGTGGAATCGTGGCCCGTCACCAACAGCATCTCAAACCGGCTGCTCGCCTCAATCGTATAATGCACGCCGTTCGATCCATCCGCTTTCGCAATGGTCACGTCCATGGATTGCTGCGTCTCGTCCGTCGCCCGCACCACCAGCCCGCTCTTCAGCGAAATATACGTGACAATCTCATCCGTGCCCTTCGCCGTGCCCGAAGTGCGCAACTCGTGCAGCCGGTAATCCTCCGGCGTGGCATCCTTCGTGGACGATTTCTGCTTCAGCGCCGCCCGCGTCAAAAAACTCGCGCACGTTTCCGACGCAATCAGCGGGCATTTGTCATTCCCCACATAGGTCGTTTCCGTTTCCCACACCAGGTTAGCGATCGGCGACGGCGATCTCTCCGGCTCTTCGGTTTTCCACTTGTCCCCGGGCTTCGCGCCCTCCGCCGGCAGGGTCCAGCCAAACGCAAAGCGCGAGAGCCAGAACTGCCACGCCAGCTGCATTTCCGGCGCGACATCGTCCAGGCCCTCTGCCTTCGCAACTTGCCCATCCCCCGCAATCGTGAATTCGACGTTCGCGCGCGCGGATGCGTTCTTATCGGAAGAGTCAGCCTCTCCCGCATCGAACTCTGCGTGCGCCGCCACCACTGGCCGCCCGTTCTCCGTGTGCATCTCGCTGGCGGTAAACACTAGCGGCATCGCCACATCGCGCTGCACATCAGCCGGATGCAACATGGTCGAGACGCGGCTCTCCGTTCTTACGTGACGACGCACGTGCCCGTGTACGTCGTACTTTATCGCTTGCCCCACCTGCAGCCGCGGCAACAGCACCACTCGCTGGTCTCCGCCCGCTGCGCCAACCCATCCGGCCATCAGCGCCACGCAACTCGCCACGCGCCGTGCGGCGTTCTTGCTTCTCCCCGCCACTATTTCTTCTCTCCGCCGAGTTGCCGGTCAAAAAATTCGCTCCCTGCCGCATACGCCTTCACCCAGTCCCGGTGCAGCAGAAAATCGTGGATCTCGTCCGGAAACACAAGTTGTTCCAGGTGCACGCCCTTGGCCCGCAGCCGCGCGATCAAATCCACCGTTTGCGAAAATCCCACGTTGCGGTCGTCGTCACCGTGAATGAAAAGCACCGGTGATTTCCACGTATCCACAAACGCCACCGGCGAGGAATCGTACGGCACCTTCGTCCACTCCGGCGCAACGTACTTTTCATCCCAGATATCCGCCTTCCAATCGTGCACGCCATGCATATCCACGCCCGCCGCGAATAAATCGGAGTTGCGCGCCAACCCCAGCGCCGTCAGGTACCCGCCGTAGCTCCCACCCCACAATCCAATGCGTTTTGCATCCACCTCGCCGCGTGACGCCAGGTATTTTCCGGCCGCCACCACATCCTGATATTCGCTTGCGCCCTTCGGCCCATGATTCGTGGCCTCGCGGAACGCGCGTCCATACCCGATGCCGTCGCGGTAATTCACGGAGAGCACGATGTAGCCGCGATTCGCCAGGTATTGGTTCATCCCATACGAATTCGAGTAGTAGTACATGTAATGCCAGCCCAGCAGCATCTGCCGCGGCGGCCCGCCATGGAAAAAGAGCAGCGCCGCGCGTTTCTCTCCCGCCTTGAAATTCCTGGGCACAAACAATTGCCCGTGAATCTCCAGCCCATCCAACGATTTGAAAATCACCTGCTGCGGCGTCACAAGCTGCTCCGCCGGAAAATCCGCGGGAACCGACTGCGGCGCCAGCGCAACGGGAGTCGCGTCCTTCGCCATCCCGCGCACGAACGTCCGCCCGGTGTGTTTCGCGTCCGAAGAAAAATAAGCCAGCCGTTGGGAGCCGCTCAAAAACACTCCGCCCCATTCAATGCTGTCACCCCTGGTGACTGCTTCCGGCGCGCCTCCCGCAACGTCGACCCGCCATAAATGGCGCCGGTCCACATCCTCGCAATTGGAATTGAACAAAGCAGCGCGCTTATCCGCCGAAAACGACCACTGCTCCACCTCGCAACTTCCCGGCGTCAGCAGCTTCGCCGCGCCGCCATCCGCCGGAATTGCATAAAGATGCTGCCAGCCGTCCTCTTCGCTCGCAAACACAAGGCGATTTTCCGCCGCCCAATTCAGTACGCCGCCGCCCGTATCCTCCGCCATCCCCGGATACGACGATTGCAGCGATGTTCCGCTGTGCCAAATCTCCCGCGCACTTCCGCTATCCACGTCCGCCACCCAGATCGCCCAGGCCGTCGTGCGGTCCGGTTCGCTGAAGTAGCGGTCCGCCGCATCGCGCGCCTGGCTCTGCACGCGCGCGTACGCCACTCGCTTTCCATCTAGCGACCACACCGGGTCAACGTCCCAATCCACCGTTGGCGCGATGTAGTTCACTGTCTGCGCCTTCGCGTCATAAATCCCCACAAACCCATGGTCCGCGCGCCGCGAAGTGAACAGCAGCTTCGTTCCATCCGGTGACCACGCCACCGGCTCATTTTTCCCGCGCACCACAACTTCCTTCGGCTTCTCTCCCACCACCATGTTCAAAACCCAGATCTGTCCGTCTCTTGCGTAGGCAATCTTCCCCTGCGCCGAAAGGCACGGGAAACTCCCCGCATCGATTTTTGTGGGTTCCCCGCCGCTCCACGGAATCATCCACACCGCCTGCTCCGCCCCGGCCGGATTGCTGGTCGGGTTCGCGTACTGCCCCGCCCCGTTCTTCCCGTCACCTCGCACATAAACGATGGAAGCGCCATCGGGCGTGAATTGCACTTGCGAAAGCTCGCCGCCATCGTCTTCGTTGTACGCGGTCAAACGCCGCGCCGCAAAGCTCGGCCCTTCCGCCACCCAGATATTGCGATGGCCCCGCTCATCCAGCGTCCATGCCAGCCGTTCGCCGGTTTTCGACGCCACCAGATGCGCGGGAAATGGCGCGCTCAGAACCTGCTCAAGCGTGAAAGACTCTTGCGCAGTTCCATGCGGCGCCGCGGCCAGAGTCAGCATGCTCAAACACAACAGTAATCGCTTCATGGGAATCTCCTGAATCGCTAATATTTCTGGAACTTGTCCCCGTCAAGGTTTCGCCTGCGCCACCGCCGCCGGCTCAATGTGGATTCGCAAGGCATCCGGGGTTCCACTCATCTGAAAACTCCTCGCCGCCGGATTTCCCTTCGCTTTGTGCTCTTGCAGATCGGCCTGCGCTATCGTGATTTTTACCTCCTGCCCAAAGCTCAGCGTCCCCGCGAATTCCATTTGCCCCTTCTGCCCCTCCAGGCGAATCCCGTCGAAATTCACGGCGCGGTCCTTCACCTCAAACTCTCCGTCTCCGCTCTTCCAGCGAGACACGCCCAGGCGTGGCGCATCCGCTTCCATGCTGGCGGCCACATCCCAGCCGCGGAATTCGACGCCCTGCAACTTTAATTCTCCATGTCCTTCCAGTCCACGCAGCAACTCCTCCCGGCCCACTCCCTTGGTCGTCAATTGAAGCGTGCCCTTCGCCGTGCCCGCCCAGCGTTCTGTCCAATGCGCCGCCCAGGGCAGCAGCGCCAGATTCACGCCGTCAAATCCCGCCGCGATCTTATAGCTTGGCGATGCGGAAAAAGCGGCCAGCATTCCACCCTGCACCACGCCTCCGGCCCACTGGGCCTCCGCGCCGCTCACTTCCAGATGAAGGTCGTGAAACGCAAGGTTTGCCTTCACCTTGCCTAATTTCACTTTTTCAATCGTCACACTGTCCGCGCTCAACTCGCCTTCCGCCGATATCCGGCGCAGCAGTTCGCTGGGTTTCGCCCCTGTATCATTCTTTCCCAGCAGCGACGTCAGCAGCCGCTGCAGCCAGTTCGGCCTCGCCCTGGGCCCAAACCACCGGTCAAGCTCCGTGGCATCCAGATGGTCCGCGTGCAAACGGAATCCCCAGTCGCTCCCGCCAAACGCGTTCTTTGCCGCCGCTTCCTGTATTTCGCCCGTCCACGTTGCTCCAAACGCTCCGGCACGCGCAATCGTTGCCGCTCGCTGCCCGTTCTTCCATTCAACGGATACCTCATCCAGGTTCAGAGGCTGGTTCAATCCGGCCACCTGCAACTCCGCTTTTTTCAAGTCCACCGTGCCACTCCACTGCCTCGCCTGAAATCCTTTCTCCCAACTCAAATCCATCGCCGTGGCAACACCCCCGCTCAGTTCCCAACCGTGATTCAACGTGTGCCCCAAAGCCGCCGCCGCCTTGAAAACATTCTGCACTTCCTCCACCCGTCCCTCGATTCGCAGATCACCCTGGCCCACGCCAAAATCCTGCACCAATCGCAGTTCCGCTGCGTTCGCCGGCCCCACCGTTGTTTTTGCCTTCGTCGTGGGCTTCTCCGTTTTAGACGCGGGCATGGCCTCCTTGGCGGGCGGCCCGAACGTCAGGTGCACCGGCTCGACCCCGAATTTCTCCCCGCGCATCCCTCCGTGCACTTCTCCAATCCGGACGGGTGTCTGGAAACCAGGAAGCCGCAAGCTCCCGCCCGCGCTGGCGATCCGCGTCTCTTCCCACTGCAGCGGCCAGCCATGCACTGTGGCTTCCCCGCTGAAGAAATCGTCTACCGCCACTTCTTCCGCCACGTCCGGTTGAAACGCCCGGTACCACGCCAGAAAATCGGACGCCTGCATTCCCGCGCGGTCAATTCGCGCGCTCCACTTCAGCGGTCCGGCGATTTGCAATTCGGCGGAACCCTGCAGGCGCGACCCCGGCAACTCGATGGTCATCTCCTCCGCGCGCCCCGCACCTGCCACCAGGTTCCATTTCCCTTTCAAGTTGAGATTGACGCGTGGATTGTCGTTGCGCTCCGTCAGGTCCCACCGGTGAATCTGGGTTGCGCGCGCTTGCAGATCATATTGCCAGGGCCCCGCCATGGCATCGCCCGGATTCCCCTTGCCCACGCTGGCATTCCCGTCCAACGCGAATTCCCCGCGCACTCCAGGATCATTCCCGGTCGCCAGCCGGAATAAATCCGCGATCGATACCTTGCCCCAGTGCAACTGGATCTGCGCCGGCTGCAGCCGTGCCGAAGTCCCCGCCACATCTCCGCGCACTTGCAATATCCCCGTGGATTGCAGCGTCACCCCGCTCCGCCACGGTTGCGCTTCCAGCCGCAATTGCCAGCGCCCCGGCGAAACTTGCTCCACGCTTCCGGAAACGCCAGTGAAGGCGAACGGCCTCTTCTCCTCGCCCTCCTTGAAATTGATGCGGCCTTCGTCGAATTCAATTTTTTGCAGATGATTTGTGGACTTCGCCAACTGTTGCGGCCCGTATGATATTCCAGCGTTTTCTGGCTTCGCTCTCATCGGCGGCAGCCAGTCTTCCAGGTTCCACCGCCCTTGTGAGTTCCGCACTAGGATCAGGCTAGGCCTGGTCAGGGACATCGTCCCAAATTCGAAATGGCCGCGCAGCAGCCCTATCCAACGCAGGCTCGCCGTCATGTGCTCCGTTCGCAGGAAGTACTCGTTGCCGAACGCGGAATTCTCCCCGATCGTGACCTCGTCCGCATCCACTTCTGGAATCGGCAGGATCTGTGCCGAAAAATGGCCGACCTCCACCGGCCTCCCGAACGCACTCTCCAGGTGCGCGATCAGGTACTCGTGCATGCGATGTGTGCGCGCCACCAGGAACACGCCCACCTGTACCGCAATCAGCAGCACCACTACCCCTGCCGCAATTTTTCCATATTTCCGGGTTTGCCTCATTCGGATGGGAGTCCCTCAGACAATCACGAACTAGTGTAGACCTGTCGCAAGGTCTCCCCCAGAAGAATTGCTTGCTGCGCTTAATGCACGGTATGCAGCATCCGGCTCCAACGTGTGCGCGCCGGAAGGTGCAGAAGTGTATCGAACACTCCGATAATTCTCTGCACAAACGAAGTGTCGCTGTAATCGCTGCTGCTGGCGTCCACCGACCAGTAGATCATGAACGGCCGCCCCATGATCGCGTCGCGGTCCACGAATCCCCAGTAGCGGCTGTCCAGGCTGTGATCCCGATTGTCTCCCATGGCAAAGTACCGCCCGGGCGGCACCACGATTTCGTCTCCCTGAATGTATTTGTGGATTTCGTGCGCCCATTCCGGCTGCACCGGCGACACAAAAATCTGACTGCCCACCGGCGGAAACGAATAGTTCAGCGGATCGTATCCCGACCCCGGATCATGCACCACATACGGCTCATTCAAAAGCTTCCCGTTGATGTACACCTGCTGGTCCACCACTTTCAGGTGCTCGCCCGGCAATCCGATCACGCGCTTCACAAAGTGCGGATGATCCTGGTAAGGGTACTTGAAAACGATGATGTCCCCGCGCTCCAGCGCACGGTAGGGCAGAAATTTGTCGTACCACGCCCCGCGCCCGCCGAAAATGAATTTGTTCACCAGCAGGTGATCGCCCACCAGCAAAGTCCGTTCCATCGATTGCGAAGGGATCTTGAACGCCTGCACCACGAAACTCGTCCCGAATAACGCCAGGATCACCGTCACCAGCAGCGATTCAAGATATTCGGAAATTGTTGTCTTGTTCGCCGCCGTTTCGTGAGGCTCTTCCGGTGCTGTTTCGACGGGCGTCGCTGCAGGCAATTTCTCCGGCGAAGGTGTCTCTTTCAGCGCCGTTTCCCCTGGAGTCACCGGAGCGGAGTTCTCCGGCGGGAGCGTTTCATCCGGCATTCGGTTCCACCTCTTCGCTGGCATTCACTTCCACGTGTTGCAGTCTCTCCAGCGCGCTGCGTGCCGCCCGCTGTTCCGCTTCCTTCTTCGTGCTGCCCTCGGCGTTGGCCAGGCATTCGCCCTTCACCCACACCTCCACCAGAAATGTCTTCTGGTGATCCGGCCCGGTTTCCCCGGCCAGCCGGTATTCCGCGGGCTGCTCGCCCCGGCCCTGCAAAAACTCCTGCAAAGCGCTCTTACGGTCGGATTCGGAAATGCGCTCGCCGCTTTCCAGCGCCAACTGGAATACCGTTTGCTCCAGCAACACCCTCACCGGTTCCAGCCCGCCGTCCAGATACATCGCCGCCACCACCGCTTCAAACCCATCCGCCAGCAGCGCCGGCTTTTCCCGCCCGCCGGTCTTTTCCTCGCCGCGTCCCAGCCTCAGGTGTTCTCCTATCCCTAATCCGCGCGCCGCCGCTTCCAGTGAATGCGCATTCACGATGCGCGCCCGGCTCTTGGAGAGCTGCCCCTCCGACCATTCCGGAAAATTCGCCAGCAGATATTCGCTGGTCAATAGTTCCAGCACCGCATCTCCCAGGAACTCCAGTCGCTCGTTATCCTGCACCGCCGAACCGCTGAAAGAAATCTCTTCGCCTCGGGCGCTACGCAGTTCCGGCACCGCTGAGCTGTGCGTCAGCGCGCGGTCCAGCAGTTCAGGGTCACGAAACGCGTAGCCCAGTCTCTCCTGCAATTGTTCATCTTCCCCGCGGTTCATCACCTTGACTCCCGGCCTTCCGCGGCAGGGGCGGTCTTACTTCGGCACACTCAGTTGTGTCGTTGATAGCTTCTTCGCTTCCTCAGCTCCCGACTTGCACCTGTCCTGCATTCCTCCAGGCATTCCGGCACACTTCGTGAACGCCGCGATCGCATCGTCGAAATGCGAACTCTTCTCATTACAAATCCCCAATATGTAGTAATTCACCGGATCGGGGTTCGGATCAATCTTCACGGCCTGATCCAGGTTCGGAATGGCATCTGCAAACTTCCCGCGGCGAAAGGCCACCAAGCCCAGCCCGCTGTATGCCATCGCGCTTGTCAGATTCTTCGCGGCGGTGAACTGATCGTCGGTGAGGTTCACCGGCTTCGCCAGCGCCGGAAGCAGATCCAGCGTCTTCTTCGAATACTGTTCCGCTTTGTCCAGACGCTTCTCTCTGTCCGCCGCCGACATGCTTCCGCTCATCGCGCGCGGCAGCGTCTGGCCTAAGAGCGCCAGTGTCGTGGCGTCAGCTGGCTCAATCGCCAATTCCTTGTCTCCCGCCGCCTCCATTTTGTCAATGTCGTTCACTCCCAGATAACCTTTCACTAGCCAACTGTACACTTCCACCCGATACCGGCTCTGCGGGTACTTCTGCACAAAGTCTTCGCCGAGTTGGTTTTTCTTCGCCAGGTCGGTGATGGGCGTGTCCCGGAACGTCTTCATCGCTGCATCTTCCTCCGCGCTCACCGGCGGGGGCGTTGCGTCCAGCGTCAGGGGTTGCGTGGTGATCGGTGCGATCGGCTTGTCTTTGTCCGTCTGCGCCGGGGTGCTCGGCTGCTGCGAAGCCGGCGCCTGCGCCAAGGCCACTTTCCCTCCAACTAGTAAAATCCCAAGGACTATCGCAATTCCCAATTTCATCTTCATCCGTTTCATTTTCCCTTCTCCTTCTTTCTGGTCAGGGCCGCTCGACGGGTTTCCTCAGATCAAGTTCGCCCAGCCCTTTTTGGGCCGCCTGCTGCGCCTTGGACGGAGCCCCTTGTACCGCGAGTGCCGCCTGGTATTCTGTCTTCGACCTCTCCAACTGCCCTTCATCTTCGTAAATCTGGCCTAGATACACGTGCGACCACGCCAGCACCAGCGGATCTTGCGCCGCCGCGTGTTCTCCGGTCGTCAGCCTTCCAAAAATGTCCTTCGCTCGGGGAACATTCTGATCCAGCAGTGCCACTAACCCCAATCCATACCAAGCGCGCGGCTGATCCGGGTATTTTGCCAACACACTGTTGAACGAACTCTCCGCTGCCCGCGCGTTCCGTTCCGCAATCCGGCGCTCCCCTTCCGTCAGCTCCCCCAGCGCTTCCTGATCGTCCGGAATCGTCGTCACTTTTTTCCGGTGCAGGCGCGCCACGTCTTCGCCGCTCAAGCGCTCTGCTTCTGCTTGTGTCGCTTGCGCCGCAAAGTTGATCGTTGCCACGCGCTGCTGTTCCGCCTTCAGGTCGATGCCGCGCACCAGGTCTGGAAAATAGATGCGCATCGACGGCTCGGACTTCTCAAAGTCCCCCAACGCCTTGAATATCGCCCGCACCATCACGTACCCGCTGGTGTCATCCGCGGTCAGCGCCGCCTCCCGCTCGCTCGGCGACATTCTCTTCAACTTCAATTCCACCGCGCGCACCATGCATTCCGAAAACCACGAAAAGTAATCTTCCTTCAGGTCCGGCGCCAGCCGCGGCGCTTTCGCCGCCACCTCAAACAGCGGCCGCTCCAGCACCGCCACGTGCGGGTACATCAGCGGCAGCGGGTCCAGCAGAAAATGCAGAAACGCGTGGCGCACCACGTCGATCGGTATCTCTTCGCTCCCGCTCAGAATAATCGCGTAAGCGTCTCCGTAATTCCGCACGTTGGTGATTCGCCCTACCAGCGGCTCCACGATGATCGTAAACGTCCCCGGTTTCGTCGGATCCAGGATTTCCCGCAGGTACGCGGTGGACACCATCACGGTCTGCGACACCGAATCATGCAGCCGCTCGATCTCCCGGTCGTACACCGGCTGCACCTGCCGCCACATCTGCCCGATGTTCTGTTCCGTGTAGTAGTTGGAGAGGATTTCGCTGAAGCCTTCCAGGGCCAGCATCTCCGGCGGCAATTCGTCTCGCCGCAGCACCGGCTGAAATTTTGGCGCGGGTCCCGCTACCAGCCCGTACCACACATAGCGCGAAAGCATCGCGCCGGGATCACGCAACTGATGCTGCTTGTAAAAATCGCGCATCGCTTCCACGGCCGGCCCTTGCTGCTGCCGCACCCGCTGTTTGATCTCCGCGCGGAACGCCGACCAGTTGTCCTCGTTCAATTCCCCTTCGTACCCGCCCGCGTACAGCGCGCACATCGTCGTGAACATGGCCTCGCTGCCATCAACACGCACGGGCGAGTTCGCCGCGGACGTTCTCGTTCTCTGCGGTGTTTTCTGCGGCGCTGCCGGTGGTTTTCCCTGCGCCTCCGCTACTCCCAGAGACACTTCGAGCACCAACAGCACCACGCAAATTCTTCCGGCAATTCCTTGAATCATCTGATTTATTCGAGGCCCGGCAGTTCGGAACTCTTGCGGGCGCGTCCTGGCCGACTCATGAGGCGTTCATGGCGGTATCAATTACGGATACGGACATTCACGAATCGCACTGCCGCTGCCTTCTGCCAATGTACAGGCGCCCTCCCGATCAGTCAAGGAATCGCCCCCTCTTTTTTCTCCCCCTGGTCACAAACTCCCACACTTACTGGATGGCCGCACCCCTCAAATCCGTTGTCCGGGAGCTTTCCAACGCCCGCGGCCGGGGCTTGCGTCTCCCTTCCCAATTTTGTTATTTATGAAGATACCCGCCCATCAAGGAGCCTTTTCTTGGCTATGCGCACTGGATTTGTTCCGCTGTTTTCCTTCGTATCTCTCGCTCTAATCCTTGCTTCACCCGCTCGCCTGGCCGCGCAAAACACCGGCAATGATGCTGCCCCGGCAACTGCCTCGGCCCCACAGCCAGTGGCCCAAGCCGCCAGCCCCGTCAACTCCTCCGCGCAGCAGCCTCTCTCCAAGGAATTCACTCTCGATGGCGGCAAAGTCTGGACGGACACCGGCATCACGATCGAGCCCGGCCAGCACATCGTTGTTACTGCCAGTGGCACCCTCCGCTATTCCGACGCCAAGGCCGATAACGGTCCCGACGGCCTCGCCCGCGGCTTCAAGGACCTCATTCGCAACCTTCCCGACAATGGTTCCGGCCGTGGTGCACTCATCGCAAGGATCGGCGATCCCGATGTTGCGCAACCCTTCCTGCTCGGCGCAAATAAAGAGGTCGTCTCTCCCATCAGCGGCAAATTGTCCCTCGGAATCAATCAGTCCACCAGCGATTCCCCCACCGGCTCCTACTCTGTGAAGGTGGAAGTTTACGCCGCGAATTCGTCCACACCTCGCGAAGTCGCTCGCCAAGTCTCATCCATCACCGGCATTGATAATGATCTCTTCGCCAAAATCCCCCGCCGCATCGGCGATAAGGAAGGCAATCCCGGCGATATGGTCAACTTCCTGATCATCGGGAACGAAGACGCCATGAAAAAAGTCTTCACCACGGCGGGATGGGTCCACGTGGATGCCGACGTGAAATCCACCGTCCTGCTTGGCGCCATCGCCAGCTTTGAGAAAGAGTCCTACCTAACCATGCCCATGAGCCAGCTCTATCTCTTTGGCCGCCCGCAGGATTATGGCTGGGCCCACGCGGAACCCATCAAGGTCGTCGCTTCTCGCAATCACTTGCGCATCTGGAAAGCGCCCTTCACCGTCAACGGTCAAATGCTTTGGGTCGGCGCAGCCACTCACGATATCGGCTTCGAACGCGATCAGCGCAACAACGGCGTCACCCACAAGATCGATCCCGATATCGACCTCGAACGCGACTATCTCGAGAAAACCCTCTCCTCCACCGGCCTCGTCGCCGAGGTCACTCACTTCCTACCCAAAGATCCCATGCAGGAAGCCAAAACCGCCACCGGCGGCTCCTTCCACTCCAACGGCCAGGTCCTCGTCCTCAAGCTAGCCGAATCCGCTGGCGCCGCCTCCACCTCCTCCGCCACCAAGTAGCCACCTTTCACGCGCACTCCCAATGATCGTCAGCCTGCGCACATGTAGCGCAGGGAGAGTCCGCGCCTGCCCGCCGCCTTCTGGCGGGAGCCCTGCGGCTTTTTCTTTCTGTGCCTGTCATTAAAAGTAATCCGCGCTTCTTCACCTCATTCACCTCCTTTACTTCCTCTGCCTCCTTTGCTTCCTTTTCCCACTCCTTTTCGGTCCTCCCGCAGCATCTTCCTCGCTACCAGCGATGCCTTCCCGTAATGCTCCCCTTCCAGAATCCTCACCTCGCACCAGCCCGCTCCACCCTTCACCGCCAGTAGCCGCACCGTGCTCCCCTTTTCCAGCAGCAGCAACTTCTTCTCCGTGATCAGGATGGATAAGCCCACATCATCCCCAAGCTGCTTCAGGCGCTGCCATTCCTCAAAACATTTCTCATCCACCGGCGCAACCACGCACTCTGCACCCTCTTCCGCCGCCAATGTGAACGTCTTTCCGGCCAGGGCACTGGCGCTTTTCGCTGCCGCCCGCGGCACATCTTCTGCCACCTCCACTTCGGCCACAAACCGGTAGCCCCTCCGCGGCAACGTCTCGATATACTTCGGCCGCGTCGCATTGTCTCCCAACGCTTTCCGCAATTTCTTGATCGCTGTATTCAGGCTGTGCTCGAAATCCACGAACGTGTCCGCCGGCCAGATTCCCGCGCGCAATTCCTCGCGTGTCACCACCTCTCCGGCCTTCTCCAGCAGCGCCGCCAACACCTGCATCGGCTGTTGCTGCACCTTGTTCTTCTTCCCGCGTTTGTAGAGTTCCCCGGCGCGCACGTCCGTCACATAGGGCCCAAAGCGATACACGGGTTTCACGTTCTCTGGCGAACTCATCGCGTGCTCCTGAATTTCGCGACTATAGCAAACTCCCCGTCCCTTGCGGTCCAATTTCCTTTCTATGAACCATTCACATTTCGCGGGGCCCTCCCGGCGAACACTTAACCCTCTCCATTTCAAGACGTTGCCGCCATACCACAGTTCACCTCCGGTTCACCCGAACTTCACCGCTCGTGCATTGCTCCTTTTTACTTCCTCGGGCAAAGTGCCACCTGTCGAATGCGCCCGTACTTAGCCAGTTTCAGCAATGCGCCAGATTCGCTTGGATTTCGCAGGAGGGCTCATGAAAAACGCTTCCGAAAACGCCCTGACTTTCCCGAAGGCTTCCCATTCGCCTTCCCTGGCTGTTCCAGTTAGCTCGCGTCTTCAACTCACCCTCAAGGTCCCCTTCGCCTTCACTGTCGGGCGTCAGGTTCTACCTCCAGGGCAGTATTACCTGGAGCCGCAGATGGGCTGGGATTCGAGTAGAAACGTTGTCGTCGTTTGCAGTACGGATGGCGAGATTTACCACGCTTCCTGCGCCACCAACATTCCCCTCGCTTTCGCCAGTCATGCGGGCCGCGCCGTCTTTCAACGTGTCGGCGGGCAACTCTATCTCTCGGAAATCCAGGCGGCCCAACATCCTGTTCTGATTCGATTGGATTCTGGCGCCGCTTCTCAAGGGCAAAAATCAAAAACGGCCGCTCCAGGCTCCATGCAACGCCTGGAACTCAAACTCACCAGCGTGGCCCCAACAAGCTCCCCTGTACCACTCCCCGCAGGCTCCCCTCACGTTCCCCAGTTGTGACTCCCACCACCGAAGTTGGCGTGCTATCCCTGGCGCCGGCCTTCGGACCCTGACCCAGATGAAGCCCGGGCATCACACCCGGGCTTCGCTGTTGTTTGGGGTACGTTCCATCGATAATCTCCGGGAGGGCGTAACTTCGCAGCTTGCGGAACAAGGTATCGACCCGTCATTCCGAACGGAGTCGCGAAGTGAGGAATCCCTCTTTTCTCATGGACGAACTCCCCGTTCATTGATTCCAAGCGGTCTTCCCTTTTCACTTCGGCGCAATTCGTCCGATCAACAATCTAAAAAACGCCTCTCCGTCCGACTTCATGCACACCTGCGCGTTCGGCTCCCCCGCCTCTCTCCTCGTGTAGCCCTTGTCGTCCACCCGGATGCGCATGGGTTCCACAGGGCAGATTTTCGGATTCAGGATGAACGCAATCGTCACCGGATCAAACAGTGTCGGCGTTTCTTGCCCCCATTCGTGATAAAGCAGCGTCAGCGCATCCGTCAGCGGTGTGCCCTGCCGGAACAAATACGCGCGCTTCGTCTCCTCCATTCTCAGCAAGGTCGAATCCAGCGGCATCACGTACAGCGGCACCCCTGATGCAAACAACTTTTTTGCCGCACCGATATCGTTGATGATGTTCCATTCCGCATCGGGCCCCCGCTCCGGGCAAAACCACAGATCCCCATAACCGCATTCGATGGACCCGCCCATGATCACCACGCGCTTCAGTTTCCGGAACGCCGCCGCATCCTTATCGATCACGGCCCCCACGTTCATCAGCGGTCCGATTCCCACCAGCGTGATCTGCCCGGGATACTTCCGGATCTCCTCCAGGATGAAATCCACGGCGTTTGCATGGGAAGCCTTGCCAAATCGCCCGCCCTCGCCATAGCGCCGCTGGTTCATCACGTTGCTGGTCTTTGTCGGCACGCCGGCCAGCACCGGGATATCCGTGCGCCCTGCTTCACCCAGCAGGCGATCCACAATCTTCGCGCGCGCCTCGGTATCTCCAAACGTCGTCGTCACGCCCAGAATTTCCAGCTCCGGGCTTCGCACGGCCAGCGCAATTGCGAATGCATCGTCAATGTCATCTCCAATGTCCGTGTCGATGATCACCTTCTCCGCGCCTTTGCCCGGCGGCTCCGCCTTCTGCGTCTGCCCCAGCGCCCCCGCACTCATCAGCAACAAAGCACCAACCATCAAGATCGCAACTCTCATGCCGCCTCCTCTCAATCTTTCTGTCCGGATTCTATATAACTTCCCTCTTGCTCGCACGGAATTGCGCTGCATTTTGCGGTACACTGTCCCTTCGCTCCACTGTTACCTGTAGCGCAGGGAGAGTCCGCGCTTGCCCGCTGTCTTCTGGCGGGAGCCCTGCGGCTTTTCTCTGTTTTTCTTCCGGACATACTCAATGCCTCAATTGCGTTCCTTCGGAGTCCATCATGAGTCTTAAACGTTTTGTCGTTGCCTCGTTCTGCGTTCTTGTTCTTCCCTTCGTAGCTCTCGCACAAACTTCTCTCCAAAAGCAGGTACTCCCGCTCCATTCCGGCTGGGAATTCCGCCAGCTTCCCGGCGACGCCACCGTCCCCGATAACTCCGTTTGGCGTCCCGCGCAGGTTCCCGGCTGCGTCCACCTCGACCTGCTGCGCAACAAACTGATCCCCGATCCCTTCTTTCGCGACAACGAAGCCAAGCTCCAATGGATTGAAGATGCCGACTGGGAATACCGCGCCACGCTCCAGGCTCCCGCCGATTTTCTCGCGCGCAAAAACGTTGATCTCGTCTTCGAGGGCCTCGACGCCTACGCCGAAGTCTATTTGAACGGCAAGCTCATCCTTACCGCCGACAACATGTTCCGCGAATGGCGCGTCCCCGTGAAGCCGCTCTTGAAGCCGGGCGCCAATCTGCTTCGCGTCGTTTTCCCTTCGCCCATCAAAGCCGCCGCCAAAATCGCCGCCACGGATAAATGGCGGGCGCAAACGCAAACCGAGGAAAAAACTTACGTCCGCAAGGCCGCCTACGAATATGGCTGGGATTGGGGACCTCGCTTCGCCACCAGCGGCATCTGGCGCCCCGTTCGCCTGGAAGCCTGGGAGGCCGCGCGCATCTCCAATCTTCATATCGCGCAGCTCGATGTCACCGCTAAGGTCGCTCACCTCACCGCGCAAGTCGAAGTCACCGCCACCGAAGACGCTTCCGCCAAAGTCACCCTCGATTTCACTCACGCTGGCAAAAAAGTGGAGCTTTCACGCACCGTCGAACTCCACACCGGCCTCAATCGCATCGATCTTCCCATCGAAGTTTCTTCCCCGCAGCTTTGGTTCCCCGCGGGCTACGGCGCTCAAACTCTCTACCAGTTCAATGCCCAGCTCCACTTTGGCAATCGCATCGAGGATCAATCCACCACGCGCGCCGGCCTACGCTCCATCGTTCTTCGCCGCGATCTCGATCAGTGGGGCCGCTCCTTCGAGTTCATCATCAACGGCATTCCCGTCTTCGGCAAAGGTGCCGACGTCATTCCCTTTGACAGTTTCCCCACGCGCGTCACCACCGAACAATACCGCCGCATCTTGCAATCCGCCGTCGACGCCAACATGAACATGATTCGTCACTGGGGCGGCGGCTATTACGAAACGCAGGAGTTCTACGACATCTGCGATGAACTCGGCATCATGGTCTGGCAGGATTTCATGTTCGGCAACGATTGGCAGCCCGGCACCTACGCCTTCAAGCAAAATGCCGAGAGCGAAGCCGAATTCCAGCTTCGCCGCCTTCGCGAGCATCCCAGCATCGTCCTCTGGTCCGGCAACAACGAAACCGAAGGCGCCCTCAACTGGAACGGCCGCGAGAAGCTTTCTCCCGCTGCCCGCTTCCAGATGTGGCAGGACTATCTCACCGTCTTCAGCGGCATTATTGCCCGTACCGCCAATCGCCTCGCGCCCGAGACTCCTTATTGGCCCAGTTCTCCCAGTTCCGATTACGAGGAAACTTCTCCCAGTTTTCAGTCCGGTGATTTCCACGACTGGAGCGTCTGGCACGGCCGTGTTCCTTTCTCCGAATACGAAAAACATTTCCCGCGCTTCATGACCGAGTACGGCTTCCAATCCTTCCCGGAAATGCGCACCATCGAAGCCTTCACCACGCCCGAAGACCGCGCCAGCATCTTCACTCCCGTCATGCTCGCCCATCAGAAAAACAATGAGGGCAATTCCATCATTCACGATTACATGCTCAAGTATTATTCCGAGCCGCGCGATTTCGCTTCCTTCCTCTACGCCAGCCAGGTTCTTCAGGCCGAAGGCATCAAGGTTGGTGCCGAGCATCTCCGCCGCATTCGCCCGCGCTCCATGGGCTCCATCTATTGGCAGCTCAATGATTGCTGGCCCGTCGCTTCTTGGTCCAGCATTGATTACTACGGCCGCTGGAAAGCTCTTCAGTATTACGCGCGCCGCTTCTATAGCCCGCTGCTCGTCTCTCCCCACATCGAGGACGGCAACTTCAACGTCTACGTAGTTTCCGACAAGACCGCGCCGACCAGCGCGCGCTTGCGCCTTCGCGTCTTCACTTTGGAGGGAAAGCCGCTGGCCGATACTTCGCAGGATATCCAGATCCCCGAACTTTCCAGCAAAATCTATCTTCAGCGGCCTCTTGCGGAATATGTGCACGCCGATGGCAACGATATCGCTGACGTTTTCGCCGTCGCCGATCTCCTCGTGGATGGGAAATCCGTCTCCAGCAACGTTCTCTATATCGTCCCCGCCAAACTCATCACGCTTCCTCAACCGCAAATCTCCGTCGATCTCGCCAAATCCGGCGAAGCCTACCGCTTGCGTCTCTCTTCGCCCGTCCTCGCCCGCAGCGTCTACGTTTCCTTCGGATCTCTAGACGCTTCTCCTTCCGACAACTATTTCGACCTGATCCCCAATCAGCCCGTAGAAATCACCATCACCAGCGCCGCCAGGCTCGATGATCTCCGCGCCCAGCTAAAAATCATGTCCCTGGCCGACGCCCTCGCTCCACCAGGTACCGCTGCCAAATAAACGTCGGGGACCAATGAAACACGGAGGGTGCCCCAGGCACGGAGTGTGTGCCTGGGTCTTGGGGTCCTCTTCTCCGAAATCTAAATATTTACAACTGATTACTGAAAACTCCTTCCCGGGTGCCCCAGGCTCGGAGTTTGAGCCTGGGTCTTGGGGTTTCCGCTCTTCCCTTCTCTTCTCAGCTCTGTGAACTCTGTGCTCTCTGCGAACTCTGTGTAATTCTTCCTCTGGCGTTTGCTTTTCTCTTCTCCGAAAACTTAAAACTGACAACTGATTACCGAAAACTCCTTCCCGGGTGCCCCAGGCTCGGAGTTTGAGCCTGGGTCTTGGGGTTTCCGCTCTTTTCTTCTCCGAAAACTTAAAACTGACAACTGATTACTGAAAACTCTTCCCCCTGTGCTACGCTCAACTCACGCCCCACAGGTGCCCACCATGAATCGAAGAAACTTTCTAAAGACCGCCGCAGCCGCAGCTCCGCTGCTGGCACGCAGCACTCCTCTCTCAGCTAAATCCCTGCCTTCGGTTACCCCTGCAGATCGCATCGCGCCCATGGAAACCAATGCTCCCCTGCGCGAGCGCTACGAACTCACGCGGCGCCGCATCCTCTCGGGCACCTCTCCCGCCTTCACCGACGAATTTCTCCTGGCCGATGTTCGTCCCACCCCCGGCCGCCGCTTCACCGAATTCAGCGGCGATCTTTCCGGTCGCTACGTCGGCGCGCTAGCCACCGCCGCCCGCGTCTATCGCACTAACTTCCCGGGCTTGGCTCCTCTAGTCGAAAAAGTCCTTGCCTTGCAGAAGCCCGATGGCTACTTTGGCAGCGCCTTCCATTTCGACCACCCGACCGATCAGGATCTCGCCCTGCTTTGGGGCAATGGCCGCCTGCTTGTCGGCCTGCTCGAGTATTACCGCTACAAGCCCTCCGCTCCCGTGCTAGCCGCTTCCACGCGCCTCGGCGATTTCCTCGTGCGCATCGCTCCGCTCATGCTCTCCCAGCAAATCCGCGAGGAATTCGGCGCCGCGCATTTCGCCTCCAGCTACATCTGCTGGATGCAGCAGACCGAAGGCCTCGCCAACCTCTATCTCGCCACTCACGATGCCCGTTACAAAGATATCGCCGGGCAGATTGCCGCTGTCATCGAGCGCCGCCCCGGCGATCATGTTCATGGCTACCTAACCAGCCTGCGCGGCGTCATGGATCTCTATCAAGCCACTTCCGATCCGCGATTTCTGCGCCAGTGCGAAGCCGCATGGCAGGAAATCGCTCAATCGCAAGATCTGCTGATTACCGGAGGCGTCCCCGAAGGCTGGAGCCCCAACAAGCATCGCACCGAAGGCTGCGCCGAAGCTGATTGGCTGCGCCTAAGCCTTTCTCTCTGGAAAGCCACCGGCAATCCCAAATACCTCGCCATGGCGGAGCGCGCCACCTTCAACGAGTTCGCGTTTAACCAGTTCGCTACCGGCGATTTCGGTCATCGCGTCTTAACAGACACCGGTTTCGCCGCTGATGGAGCGGTGCGCGCCTGGTGGTGCTGCACGGTGCATGGCCTGCGCGCCTTCCCCGATGTCCACGCCAGTGTTTTCCAAAACAAAGATGGCGCGCTGTCCTACGACTTGCCGCTCGACGGTCACACGGACAGTATTCCCGCGAAGCCCACAGGCCTCTCTGCCGCCGCTACGTCATCCCTCGCCCACGACGGAACCGTCACGATCACCCTCAATTCCGCCGGCGATTCCCCCGCATCGCTTCGCATCCGCAAACCCGAGTGGGCCGACGCCCTCGCCATCCGCCTTAACAACGCCCCAACTCCCTCTCCCCTGGAAAACGGCTACGTGAACATCCACCGCCGCTGGCACACAGGCGACGTCCTCACGGTCCACTACGCCATGTTGTTGCGCACGCAATCCAGCGACAATAAACTGGCCGCCTACTCATACGGCCCGTGGCTTCTCGGCGCCTCGCAATCCGACGATCCCGCCTATTTCAATGAGCTAACCACCGAAAACGAACTCTCTCCCGCCAAAGTTCAAACGCCACCCGCCGCAACGCACCCCACCCGCCCCTTCGCCGTTCCCATCGCCGCCACCAGCTTTCACTACACTCCCGCCGAATTCCCCGATCAGCAACAAACCGTGACCCTCCGCGCCATCGCCGAACAAACCGGCCAGCCCACCACCAACTGGCAATTGCAATTCCTCGCCGAGGAATCGTAACTCCCGATTTCGTCCGAGAGGCTGTGCCATCACACACAATTACCCTGGCAAGCAAATTCCTTTCGTCAGGAAGAATGAGAGCCTCACACGACCAACTTCCAGGGTTCCCGATATTCGGCGGACAGCAGCTTCTTGGCTTCTGGCCCTCCCTGCAATAGCCTTTGATTCGCTACATCCCAGACAATCCGCTCCTTGGTCCGGTACGCAATATTTCCCAGGTGACATGCGCTGGTCGCCCTATGACCAGTTTCGATATCGCTCGCGGGCCGCTGGCGCGACTTGACACAATCGAGAAAATTGCGAACATGATCTCCCAAGCCCTCGTCCGCATCTTTCAGTTCCATGGAGAGAGTCCGGTCCACCCGTTTCTGCCCCGCCCTCTGCTGCGATTTATCGGGATGAACATGAAGGCCCATCTCATCAAACAGCAACGTCCCGTCTGTACCGTAGAATTCGATTCCCCATTCCCGCAGCACATCCCAGTCCCGCCCTTCGTATTCTTGTTCTCCGTACCTCGAGTGTTGGTTGCACAGCCGATTCTCGTAAGTGGCCAGGAATCCAGGATATTCAAAAGTCACCTGCAAGGTATCCGGAGTCTGCGTGTTGTCCTGAATCCGCATTTTCCCGCCGGAGGCCACAACCGCGTTTGGGCCGTCAAGCTTCATCGTCCACTGGATGACGTTAATGAGGTGAACTCCCCAATCGGTCATCCATCCACCTGCGTAGTCCCAGAAGTAGCGAAAGGTGGACCACAAAATCTCTGGCGAAGCTTGGATGGTCGAGGTTGGCAACGGAGAGCCAAGGTTCCTCGTACCGAACCGATTCCAGTTAAAGGGCACCTTCGGAGCTGGGCCGAGCCACGTATCCCAGTCAAGGCCCGCGGGAGCAACCGAGTCTGCAGGACTGCCGAATCCTTCGGGGAAGAGGTTCAAGTAGTTCCAAGTCCGCACATAACTGACTTTGCCGATCAGCCCGTCCTGGATAAGTTGCACACCCCTCTGAAAGTGTGCACTGGAGTGCCACTGCGTTCCGACCTGTACGACGCGATTGTACTTTCGTGCTGCTTCGACCATGCGCTTGCCTTCTTCAATCGAATTCGCAATGGGCTTCTCCGTGTAGACATCCTTGCCAGATTTGCAGGCGAGCGTCGTCACTAAAGCATGCCAATGATCCGGCGTCGCAACGAGCACGGCGTCGATGTCCTTGCGATCAAGCACTTCACGAAAATCCTTGTAGCCTCTGGCCTTGCCGTTGGTAGCTTTGAGGGCCTTGTCAAGGTTAGGCTGGTAAACGTCGCACACGGCCGCGACTTCCACGTCGGGCTGTTTCAAGAATTCGGCCATATCAGCGCTGCCCTGCAATCCAACGCCGATCACACCCACCTGTATCTTGTCGTTGGCAGCCACCGCCCGCGTGGCACCAACTCCGGAGATAGCCAAGCCTGCGCCGGCGGTTGAGATGGCCGCGCGCTTCATGAAATCGCGTCGATTGATCTCGTCACTCATGTGAATCTCCTATCCTAGTTGGGGGGAGTCTGACCTGGCCCCCGTTTGTGGTCCAATTATAATGCAGCACTCAGGGCTTCTTGTAGGCTCGATTTCAGCCGCACCGGCGTTGTGGGTGCGAGCGGAGTGGAGGCGAGACGCCGGTCGCGCGGTCGGGCTTATGCCGAGTATTCACGACGCATGGCAGCACATTATTTACCAAGTGTCAAACACTATTAATGAGGTGTTTATGATGTACTAACGTCCAGACTGGTACGAGGCGGCGCCATGGAAAGGAATAGGCAAAAGAATACGGAGCGCGCCCGAAGACCCGCTCCGTCACATCTCTACAACTAATGCTCGGGCTGAAACCTAACTACTCTTAAAGCGCCACGCCCGTGGCGGTCGTGCAGGCGCCGCCTGCCGACATATAGAAGATCACCAGGTTCGTGTCGCTGCAGAACGAGCGTGTCCCGGTCGAACCTGCAGTC
>Ga0209039_10001164_pt1 | contig 25064 bp, 22 predicted proteins | sample BogFormECP12_OM1_FD_188238 | JGI IMG/M metagenome (GOLD analysis project Ga0209039, IMG submission 188238) | Bog forest soil microbial communities from Calvert Island, British Columbia, Canada - ECP12_OM1 (SPAdes) (version 2) | ecosystem: Environmental > Aquatic > Freshwater > Wetlands > Bog ... | reverse complement strand
CACCGTGTAGAAGCCTGCATAGGCACTGATCAGCATGATGCCATCCACCCCCAGATTGACCACACCGGACAATTGGGCGAAGGTCTCGCCGATTGCCGCATAGAGGAAAGGTGTCGCCAGGGTGACCATGGTCGTGAGAATTCCCGAGACCACGGCGAGCGAAAAGATATTTTTCACGGCTTGACCTCCTCCTCTGCCTGTTCAGCGGTTTTGCGCTGAGCCGTCCAGCGCCGCTGCCACAGGGCGGACCCGGAGACAAAGAGGACGACCAGCCCGAGCAGGGCACCCACCAGGGCCGAAGGCACCTGGACCGCCTGCTGCATGGTGTTCCCTCCCACCAGCAGACCTCCAAAAAGGATCGAAGCGGGGATCAGGCCCAGGGGGTGCAGGCTGCCGAGCAAAGCCGCAACGATCCCGGTGAAGCCGTATCCACTGGTCAGGCCCTCCAGAAGACGGTGCTGTACGCCGATCACCTCCACCACGCCGGCCAGGCCGGCAAACCCCCCCGCCAGGGTCATCGACAGGGCCTGGTGAAAGGGGACATTGATGCCTGAATAGCGGGAAGCGTCGGGGTTCAGTCCCACGGCCCGGATGCGGTAACCGATGGTCGTGCGCCAGAGGAACAGGTACACCAGCACGGCGAGCACGGCTGCCAGGATGGCACCGGCGTGCAGCAGGGTGGTCGGCACCAGGATGGGCAGCCAGACCTGGGTGGGCAGCTCGGCCGATTGGGGCAGATAGGTCCTGGCCGCGATTCCCGCCGGGTCCATCAGGGGTCCTTGCAGGAGCAGGTTCATCAGCTGCTGGGCGATGGAGTTCATCATGATCGTACTCAGGATTTCGTTCACCCGCAGGCGAGCCTTGAGGATGCCGGGGATGAATCCCCAGGCAGCTCCAGCCAGAAAGCCCATGACCAGGGTCGCGGGGATGAGCAGCCAGCCGGGCCAGGTGTGGAAGGTGAGCGGGAACCAGGTGGCCATGATGGCTCCGGCGATGATCTGGCCTTCTCCGCCGATGTTGATGACATTGGCCCGAAAGGCGATGCAGATCCCCAACCCGACCAGAAGCAGCGGGGTGGCCTTGACCAGCGTCTGGGTGAGGCCAAACGTCGAGCCCACTGCGCCGTCGATCAGGGCGGCGTAAGCCGCAATGGGATCGGCCTTCAAGAAGACCAGCATGATCGCCCCGATCAGCAGGGCGATCACCACCGCCCCGACCGGCAGAAGGACGTTCATGGCAATGCTGGTCCAATCGATGGACGGCCGTTTGGAAGAATGCTCACTGCCGGCAGTTGGGTTAAGCTGCATAACTTCCTCTCCCCTGCTTCAGGATTCGGCCGGGCTTTTCCTGTCCGATGCCCATCTGCGGGTCCAGAGAAGTGGGGTTCCCAGGGTCCGGTCGAAGCGTTTTCCGACCGGTATTCTCAGGGGACAGGTTCAGGCGGGCTGCTCTCATGGGTTAATTGCCGATGCGGCGGATCACATGAAAGTTGAAGTAGTCAGGGACAAAGTAGCTGATCGAAAAATCCACCACCTGGTTTTCGGGAGTGCACAATTTGGCCTGCAGCTGCATGAGCGGGGTTTTGGGCGGGACGTCGAGCTGGCGGGCCAGAGCCGCGTCCGCGCTGACTGCGGTCAGCTCGGTTAACGAGTAGTCCAGCAGCGGAAGGCCGCGCCTCAGGAAGATATCCAGCACCGAGCCGCGGAACATTTGACCGAGGTCCTCCTTGCGCAGGTACTCGGTGGGGACGATGTCCCAGAGGTGGGCGACCGGTCGGGAGTCGACCAGGATGGTGCGGGTCACGGATAGGATGGACTGAAGCTCTTCCGGCTTGCGCTCCAGGTGGGACAGTTCATAGCCCTTGGGGGGACGCTCCTCGATCTCGGCGGTGCCCATTTCGGTCACCAGGCCCATGCGCGTGGCGATATGCTCGAGGCTTTCCAGTACCTCTAGTCCATTCTCGAAGCGTTTATGATAGGTCGGGGAGACAAAAGTGCCCACGCCTTGCTTGCGCAGGATGAAACCATCCATCTCCAGGTGGTGGAGAGCTTCCCGCAGGGTGGGCCGGGAAATGCCTAATTGCTCGGCAATCTCCCCCTCGGAGGGAAGCTGCTGTCCGGGCTGGTAGGTCCCATTTTGGATCAGGTCGCGCAAATAGCGTTGGGTTTGGGAGGGGAGGGAGCCATTCGGGGTCTTGATCGGCCTCAGGACAGAAGCCATACTACCTCATTGGTCAATCATCTGAAGTCAGACCTCTTACTACCCCTATCATACCCAAATTGGGGTCCTTCGCCAATATGTATTTCATCCTCTTTTTTGCGAGAGGCAACGATGGCAGGTCGCGTGCGTCAGACCAGGATCTCTTTCACCCGGCCGACTTCCCCGCTTTCCAGGCGGACCTTGATCCCATGCGGGTGGGTGGAAGAGCGGGTCAGGATCTCCTGGACGATCCCGGCCGTCAATTTGCCGGAGGATTGGTCCTTTTTCAGGACGATCTTCACCCGCATCCCGGGTTTGATGGCGGCACGCTGGGTTCCGATCATCGCTCCTCCGCTTCGATCTCGACCACTGCCGCCCCGATGAACTGGCCGGTGCGCAGCTGTTCGAGCGCCTGCCCGGCATGCTCCAGGGAAAAGGTCTTGACCTCCGTCCTGACCGGCACCTGGGGGGCAAGCTCCAGGAATTCCTCCCCGTCCCGGCGGGTCAGGTTGGCCACGGAGCGAAGCACGCGCTCCTCCCAAAGCAGATGATAGGGGAAAGAAGGCAGGTCGCTCATGTGGATGCCTCCACAGACGACGGTGCCTCCTTTGCGGGTGGCCTTGAGGGCTTCCACGACCAGCGGCCCGACCGGAGCAAAGATCAGGGCCGCATCCAGCATTTCCGGCGGGGATTGGGTCGAGTCACCGGCCCAGACCGCCCCTGTCTGCAGGGCGAACTCCTGGGCGGCGAAATCACCGGGCCGGGTAAAGGCATACACCCGCTTGCCCTGATGCTTGGCGATCTGGGCAAGGATATGCCCGGCGGCGCCGAAGCCGTAGATCCCCAGGGCCTCGACCTGCTCGCCGGCCATCCGGTAGGTGCGGTAGCCGATCAAACCGGCGCAGAGCAGCGGGGCAACATCCACGGCCCGGTAGGCGGAGGGCAAGCGGAAGCAGAATCGCTCGTCGGCGAGGGCATATTCGGCGAATCCCCCATCCAGGTCGTAGCCGGTGAAGAGGGGGTGATCGCACAGGTTCTCCTGACCATCCAGGCAGTAACGGCAGGTCCCATCGGTCGACCCCAGCCAGGGCACGCCCAGGCGCTCGCCGATTCGGTAGCGCCTGGCGCCGGCCCCCCGTTCCACCAGATTGCCGACGATCTGGTGGCCCAGGATGAGCGGAAGTTTGGGCCGGTTCAACTCGCCGTTGAGGATATGGAGGTCGGTGTGACAGACCCCGCAGGCGAGCACCTTGAGCAGGACCTGTCCTGGCCCGGGATGGGGGACGGGCCGTTCGGTCATGTGCAGCGCTTTATCAGGGGCTTCCAGCAGCATGGCGTGCATTTTCAAGGGGATATCCAAGAAAACCTCCTGGCAGGAAAGAATAGGCTCAAGGCGCCGTGGTGAGATCGATATTGGCGAGGACCGGGGTAACGCTGACTCCGGCTCTCCAGGCAACCAGATAGGGATAAGGGTCCACCAGCCCGCGTCGGGAGTGCCAGTCCTGCGGATAGGTGGGAGGGGAGATGCCGAAGTGGAGATGGGTTTCCTTGTGGGCCGCATCCCCGCTGTTCCCGACGTAGCCAAGCAGCTGGCCAGCTTTCACCCGGACGCCCACCTGGATCCCCGGAGCGATCGCGGACAGGTGGGCCCCGTAGTAACGCACCCCGTCGTCACCGACGATGGCCACCGAGAGCCCGCCGCGGGTGTTGGGATCGTTCGTCTTCGGATTCCAAACATCCTTGGTGGATACGAAGTTCACCACCCCGTCCGTGACCGCCACGAAGCGGGCTCCGAAAGGTGCGAAAATGTCCGTGGCCGGGTACGCATGACCGCCTTCGGAGAATCCCACGTCGCGGGGCGCCTGGACCGGAAAAACGTAAAGGCGGGCCAGCGGCGTCGTGGTCGGGGTGAGCGAGGCGGTGGGGGTGTCCGTTGGCAGAGGGGTCAGGCTGGAGGTGGGGCTGGAAGTGGAGGAGGCCGAAGCGGTCATTGACGGGGCGACGGTGGGGGTCGGCGGGAGCGCAGGGGTTGGCGTGGATACGGGAAGCGGGGGTGCGATCTCGGGCACTGCCGAGCAGGCCACCGGCAGCGCGATCAGTATCAGGCACACTCCCCACCCTTTCATGGCGATCATGGCCGCCCCTTCTTGAAGGCGGCCTCAAGGTCAGGGATCTCCTGGGCGGCATGGCCCAGGATCTCGAAGCCGCGCTCGATCAGGAGGTCCACCCGATCCGCCGCAACCTCCTGGCCGGAATCGATCTCCTCCAGCACCTTCAATAGGTTCCCGCGCAGCCCGCTGGCGCGCCGCGCCCAATGGGAATCGGCCGAGAGCCGCTCCAATCGGGCTGTCAGTAGGCGGAGCAGGTCGACCGGTAGCTGGTTGTTCATCGCCACAAGAGTTCAGCCTGAAAACGGATGACGTGATTATAACCATTTAAGCGGCATCGAAGCGGCTCGCCAGCCGCTTTGCATGGGGACGGTTCAGCGGGTGAGGGTGACCTTGTGCAGGCCGCGCGGTTCGTCCGGATCGAGGCCTTTCGCCCTGGCCAGTCCGAAGGCGAATAATTGTCCTGGGGTCACCGCCACAAGCGGGGACAACCATTCAGGGATGCCCGCGGGGAGGGGAATGCTGGTGTTCCCAAGGGCAAGGGGTTTCACGCCGGGAGAGACGACCACCAGACGCGAACCGCGCTGTTTGAGCTCCCCCAGGAAATCGGTTAATTCATCCGCAGGTTTTCCGTCGGGCACCACGGCCAGGACGAGGAAGCCGTCCTGGACCAGGGCCACCGGCCCGTGCTTGAAGTCGGCCGTCGAATACGGCTCGGCCAGAATGTAGGTCAGCTCCTTGAGCTTTAAGGCGATCTCGAAGGCGGTGGCGTAGTTGTAACCCCGTCCGAGCACGACGCAGGCCTCGACCTGGCGGTAGGTCTGTGCGGCGGAGATGATCCCGTCCGCCTGCTGCAGAGTTTCGTGTACGATCCCGGGCAGCTCCTGCAGGGCGCGCTGCTGCTCCTGGTCTTCCGCAAGGGCGGTCGAAAGCATGGCCAGGGCCATCAGGGAGGTGGTGTAGGTCTTGGTCGCCGCAACGCTGCCTTCCGGACCGGCCTGCAGGTCGATGCCGTGCTCCGCCAGCTTCGTCAGTGGCGAGGCGGGATCGTTGGTCAGGGCAACGGTGAGCGCACCCTGCCTGCGTCCTTCCTCGACGACGGCGCAGATGTCGGGGGATTGGCCGGACTGCGAAACAGCCAGCACCAGGGCGTCCGCCAGGCGGGGTGGGGTCTGGTACAGGGTGAAAAGGGAAGGAGTGGCGAGCGCCACCGGCAGGCGGTTATGGGCACCGAAGAGGTATTGACCATAGCGGGCGGCATTATCGGAAGAACCGCGCGCCGCCAGCATCACGAAGCGCGGGGCCCGCTTCCGGATGGCGGCGGCGACCTTGTGGATATTGCTGTTTTCGGCATCGATCAGGCGCTGCAGGGCAGCCGGCTGTTCCAGGATCTCTTTCAGGAGGAGGGAGGTGGCCATTCGGGGTTTCACGCTTCTTTCTGGGAGGATTTGAGGGTACTGGTCGGTGAACTTCCTGGCTCGCGCCCGGCGGAGGGGGTGACCGGATGCAGGTCATTCCGGTTCAATAATCGGTCCGTGGACCGGATCAGCCGTTCCCGCGCCCCGAGAAAATCCAGCCCGGCGGCTTCCATGCCCAATAAAACTCCGCCCACGACCGGCGGCAGGGTCAAGCGCACCAGTCTGGCCCCTGGAGCGAGAGTCTGGATGGTGGCCCGCAGGCTCTCAGCCAGGAGGGGATGGCCATCGTACAGGCTGCCGATCAGGACCACATCAAAGGCTTCTTCCTGGAGATGAAGCTGATTAATGACCCCGCGGGCCATCTGGCCCAGCTGATCGCCGGCCCAGCGCATGACCTCCAGGGCTTCCGCATCGCCCAGGGCGGCAACCTGGAAGACGGTCATGACCAGGGAAGGATCCAGATCATAAGTTCCCAGGTACATCCCTTCCATCAGGTCGTCCAGGTCCCGGGCCCCGGTTTTTTGAATGAAGGCCGGGGTGAGAGCGGTGGTTGGACCGCGCCGGGTCCATTCGAAGGAGATGGCGCGCATGGCGCGGGTGACGATGTCATAGCCTCCGGCGGCCTCCCCCGACCAGTAGCTTGCCCCGCCGACGGCGCGACCTTCCCGCCGGTGATCCCGGGTCCAGCCCCGGCAGTTGCAGCCGGTGCCTGCATCCACCGAAACCCCCCAGCCCTCCGCCGACCCCGCTACGATCCCCAGGGTGGCGTCGTTGACGATGGCGAGCGGCGCCTGCAGCCCGAGCGGGCGGATGGCGTCCAGGTGCGCCTGTCTTTGGCTTGGCCAGTCAAAACCAGCCAGCCCCATGCCGGCCCCCGCGATCTGGGCGATGGTGAGCCGGGACATATCGAGGGCCGGCTGGGTGGTGTCGATCAGCACCCGGCTCAGGCCGTCGTAACCGACTAATTCCCAGTTTCCCGGCCCACCCGAACCGAACCCGACTGCCTGGCCGGTCTCGTCGGCGATCAGGGCATGCGTCTTGGTCCCACCGGAATCGATCCCAAGGAAATACCGCATGGTTTCACCTATTCTCCGTGGAAGAACTGAGGCAGATATTTCTGGTTGGTTTTCAGCAGGTCGTCCAGCACCGCCTGAATTTGATCCGCCCGGGGGCCCAAGGGGTGGGCGAGCAGCGCCTGATAGGCTGCCTGCCGGTCCCCGTGAACCGCGGCCTCGACGGACAATTGTTCATAGGATTTGATCTGGGCGATCAACCCGAAGCAGGCAGGAGGCAGCTCCCGGGCAGGCAGGGGATGGATGCCCTGGCGATCCACCTGGCAGGGCATCTCCAGCACCCAGTCGGCGGGCCAGCCCGGGACGGCACCGCCCTGACGCACGTTGACCACGTGGACCTGTCCGAGATCATTAAAATGTGAGTCGATCAATTGGGTCGCCAGCGTGGAGTAGAAGGCTCCGCCGCGCAGCAACAGGTCGGCGGGGGGTTCGCTCAGGGCCGGATCCGCGTACTGGCGCAGGAGGTCCTTCTCGATCTGGATCACTTCTTCGCCGCGCGAAGGAGGCCATTGATCCTGAGCCGCGAGCTTCCGCTCCGTGTAGTAAAAATATTGCAGGTAGTAATTCGGGATCATGCCCAGCGTCTCCAGCGTGCGCAGGTCCCATTCGGGCTCCGCCTCGCCGCGCACCTGTTCGAGGTAGGCCGGGAAGAGGCGCGGCCACATCTCCTCCCCGTCCAGGGTCAGCCCGCGGTGCCAGGTCAGGTGGTTCAACCCGAGCGTCTGCAGCGCGGCCCGGTCCGGGTCGAGCGGTGTGCCCAGCAGTCCTTCGAGCAGCCCCAGCATTTCCATTTTGGTGGTGATGCCCACATTGCAGACGCCGACCGCCGGGATATCGGCGGCGTAGCGGGTCAGGGCCTCGGTGACGAGACCGGCGGGGTTGGTGAAATTGAGCAGCAGCGCGCCGGGAGCGCTTGAGCGCATATCCGCGGCGATGCCGAGGATGACCGGGATGGTGCGCAGGGCCTTGGCCATTCCACCGATCCCGGTGGTCTCCTGGCCGATCAAGCCGTGCCGCTTGCCGAGGTATTCATCCGCCACGCGGGCGGGCATCTGTCCGACGCGCAGCTGGGTGATGACATACGAGGCCCCGCGGATCGAGGCGCGCTGGTCCGTCGAAAGCACCACCTGGAAGGGCTGCCCTTTGGCGGAAGCCATGCGTTGGGCGAAACCGCCGACGACCTCCAGGCGCTGGGCGTCGATATCCTCGAGCCAGAGCTCGGTCAGGGGCAGATGGTCGCTGCGCGCCAGGAACCCGTTGACCAATTCCGGCGTGTAGGTCGAGCCCCCTCCGATGACTGCAATTTTCATGGAGCGATCCCCTTTCCTTTTCCCGTTCACTGCCAAAACTGGGGAAGATATTCCCGGTAGGTGGCCAGATAATCCTCGAGGATTTGCCGGGCCTGTTCGATATCGTGGACGAACGGATCGAGCAGCAGGCACTGCAGCGCCTGCTGCCGGTCGCCGGTGAGGGCGGCCTCCACACCTAGCTGTGCCACCGTGGTCTCGCGGCGCAGCAGCTCTGCGATCGGTTCGGGGAGCGGGCCGACCTGGACGGCATGGACCCCTGCACCGTCCACCACGACCGGGGTCTCGACCGTCGCACCCGCGGGGAGATTGGAGATCTGTCCCTGGTTGGGCCGGTTGGCCGCCAGATGATAGTGCTGGCCCGCCCCGGCCACGTTCTCGATGACCTCCAGCGCTCCTTCGGAATCGGCATCGCGCAGGGGGGCGATGGGCGATTCTCCGTCAGCCATGCTGCGGATGCGCTCATGGGCGCCCTCACGTGCGGCGGCAGCCTGGTCCCAGTCATACAGCTTGAGGTGGTATTTTTCCCAGGGTTTGGTGACCGGGTCGCTGAGCCAGGGCAGGTATTCACACAGGTGGGTGTCGCCCGGCACCGGGAACCATCCGAACGCCTCGAAGACGCGGCGGGTGAGCGGTTCAAAGTTCGGGTCCAGATCCGCCCAACGGCGCCGGAAAAGCGGATAGAGGTCTTCCCCGCTTTGCCGGTCCTGCATGGAGAGGACCCAGGTGAAATGATTCAATCCGGCGGCGCGGATATCCACCCGCGGCACAATCTGCCGTTTGACCTCGCTGTGGAATGTGGATTGGGCTGCGGAGGCTTCCAGTCCGGTCAGTCCCGGCGGAATGCGGATTCCGAGGTCTCGCCCCAGGGCGACCCCGACCATGATATAGCCGGCAAAGATCTGGTGGCACAGCCCGACGGCCTGGATGCGGCTGTGCCGGTTGATCGCGTCACAGATGCGGATCATCGGGTTGGTGAAATTGATGAACCAGGCATCCGGGCAGGCCTTTTCCATGTCGTGAACGATCTCCATCACGGGCAGGAGGTTGCGCGCCGCGTGGGCAAATCCGCCCGGGCCGCCGTTTTCCGCGTAGGGCTGCCGGAGGCCATACTTGAGGGGGATCTGAAAATCCTGTTTCCACAGGTCTTCCCGCGCCCCGACCTCGATCGCCGAGATCACGAATTCAGCCTCCGCCAGGGCCTCGGAGTGATGCCGATGCGCCGTGACGGTCATCCCGGTCTTCCACTCGCGGTTGAGGCGGCCGGCCAGGCGCTGGACGATCTCCAGGTTGTCCGGGTTGCGGTCCACCAGGGCCAGGCGGCTGCCGCGCAGTTTCTGGGAGCGCATCAGGGCAGAGAGGGTGTTTTCCCCGAAGGAGGCGCTGCCGGCGCCGATGACGACGATTTTCGTGGGCAGGGTCATCTCAGGGGGTCTCCTTCTTCCCGGCGCGCAGTTCATAGAGATTTTCGCCGATCACCTTGCCCTGGGGCGTGGAGAGGGTCACGAGCAGCCGGGTCTTCCCTGCGGCGATCGACGGCAGGGTGACCTGGACCGGGGAGGAGACCCCGTTGGCGGGGATGTCGAGGGTGAAGGTGGCCGAGGCGATATAGCCGTTGACATTTTCCAGGCGCCATTCGCAGCGCGTATGCGGAAAGGCGGTCAACAGGTCATTGACGGCCTGAAAGGTCGAGGGCAGGGCTTTGCCGGCAACGACATCAAACGGCAGCAGGAAGCTCGGCAGCACGGGCTGCATGGCGCGGCGCAAGGCATGGTACGAGGGCTTGGGCTGCCGCCAGTAATCCAGCACCGACCAGGTGACCGCCGGCCATGGATCGGTGAAATCGAACTGGAAGATGCCGGTCACCTGGTCGCGCTTCTTCCGGCGGTAGGTTTCTGTCCCTGCCTGGATCAGGTTGCTCTGGTAGAACTGGCTGTTGTCAATAAATTCGTCCAGGCTGGCGCCCAGACCGATCCCGTTTTCGAAGGTCTCCATCGGCTGGAAGTCGTGGAACTGCCAGCCTGCCCAGACCTCGCGCGCCTGCCGCAGTTCCTGGGGCGTTTCCTCCGCCGGGGGGAGGTTCTGGTAGATCGAGCGCTCGGCGTTCATCATATGGGTCATGGCCCACTTCTCGATGCGGGTCTTCAGGGCCGGCCTTTTCTCGGCGAGGTTCCATGCCGCCATGCCTGCCTTCTTGAGGAGCCGGGTCGTCGCCCGAACTTTTTTGTAGGTCTCGATCCAGGCTTTGAGCCTGGCCAGCTCGGCATAACCCGCGTCGGCTCCGAAGGCCGCAAAAGTTCGCAGAAGATTCTCCTTGTTTGGCAGGCCCTGGGCACCATATTCAGTCACGAAAGGGGCTCCCGGGAGGTCCTTAAAATCATGCCAGCTTCCCACATACCAGCCCGGGTAGGCATGGCCGTCGCCCGTGCCGGAATTCTGATGGACAAAGCGGGTGGGGTCGAGCTCCCGGGCGGTTCTTTCGAGGCGGATATCCAGGTCACGGTTGTGCGCCGGGTTGTGATGACCGCCTGCCCGGGTGGCCATCCAGGGGGCGTCCGAGGGGCTTTCGTTATGGCAGCACCAGGCGACAATCGACGGGTGGTTGTAGAGCAGGGCCAGCATGGCGCGCACCTGGCGCTCGGCCTCGTCCTGGAAATCCCCTTCGTCCGTATACCCCCATTGCAGGGGAAAATCCTGCCAGACCAGCATTCCGGCCCGGTCGCAGGCTTCGTGGAACTCCGGGGGCAGGACATGGGCATGCACGCGCAGCAGGTTCAGGTTGGCCCCTTTGGCCAGGGCCACATCCCGTTCGAACCAGGAAGGGGGATGGCTTGCTTTTGACCCAGGCGGCTGGTCGGGAAGATGTCCTCCGAAGGGGTGATTCTTCCCCTGGCTGACCTCCGGGAAGAGCGTTTCCGACAGCCATTGGGAAGCGATGTAGTTCGAGCCGCGCGGGAAGTAGGGTTCCTCGTTAATGGACCATTGGAAACCGTCCTCCACGCGTACGGTGCGGAAGCCGAACAGGGTCGCAAAGGTCGTCCCCTCGAGGGTCAGGGAGACCTTGTACAGGTTGGGCTCACCCCGGTCCCAGGGTTGCCAGCGCACGACATCCGGGACGGGCAGCGCGAGGGTGTGTTGGCTCCGGCCTTCGGGCACTTCGAGCGTCTGACTGGCCTGGTAAGCCTGGCCCACAAAATTCTCCGGGGTGCAGCGGATCTCGACCTGGCTGCGCAGTTGCGGGTTCCGGTTGTTCACCCGAAGGTCGGCGTGCAGAAGCGGGGTGCGGGCGTTCCAATCGGCCTGCAAGAGGACCTGTTCGATCGTCACCGCCCCGTGAACTTCGTAGGCGATCCGGTTCCAGATGCCGCCGGTATTGTCAGACTGGCCGACTGGCTGCCAGGCGCCTCCCGGGCGGCAGTCATGGTGATTGAGGACGCCTTTGATCAGCTTTTTGTGCAGGTACCAGCCGTCCAGGCCGGGAGTCTCGTAGGGACTTTCCACCCGCACGGCCAGCAGATTTTTTCCGGAGCGCAGGGTGGGGGTGACGTCGAATTCAAATGGCTCAAAGTAGCCGCTGTGGCGCCCCAGGAATTCTCCGTTGAGGTACGCCTCCGCGAAATAGTCCACCCCGTCAAAGCGCAGGGTGGCGTATTTCCCGGGGCGGTTCCGGTGGCGGAACTCGCGACGGTACCAGACCACTCCGTGATGGTCCAGACCGCCCAGGAACCAGTTTTGCGGGAGACGCATGCTGGCCCAGGCAGAATCGTCGTATTCCGGCCGCTGGAATTCAGGGGAGTCATCCGTGGAGTAGTGCCAGAGACCAGCAAGATTCATGAATTGCCTCTTCTCATCCTGTTTTGGGCGCCGCAGGAGGAGCCTGGCCGGATTCAGGTACCGGGACCGAACAGGTGACATCTCACCCAGTGTCCGGATTGGACCTCGGTCGGTCCGGGCATTGCCTGCCGGCAGACCTGCATGACCCTGGGGCAGCGCGCGGCGAACGGGCAGCCGGGCGGAGGGTCGATCAGGGAGGGCACTTCGCCGCGGGCGGTCTGGCCCCTGTCGGTGCGCAGTCCGGCGCGCGGGTCGGGGACCGCAGCAAGCAGGAGCTGAGTGTAGGGATGGACCGGACGGCTCATGATCTCCTCGCTTTCGCCGCCTTCGGCGATGTGCCCGGCATACATCACCATGATCTGATCGCTGATGTACCGGGCGGAGGCCAGATCATGGGTGATGTAAAGGTAGGAGATGCCCTGTTCCTCTTTCAACCGGTCGATCAGGTTTAGAATTCCCATCCGGATCGAGACATCCAGCATCGAGATCGGCTCGTCTGCCAGGATCAGCTCAGGGTCCACCGCCAGGGCCCGGGCGATGGCCACGCGCTGACGCTGGCCCCCGGAGAGCTGGTGGGGGAACCGCCTGGCGATCTCTTCGGCTGGCTTGAGTTCCACGGTTTCCAAAAGGTCACAGACCCGTTCGTGCAGCTCGGCCTGGCTGGATGTTTTCTTATGGATGATCAGCGGCCGTTCCAGGTGGTGGGCGATGTTGTGCACGGCGTTGAGCGAGGCGAACGGGTCCTGGAAGATCATCTGGACCCGCCGGCGGTAGTCCAGGGAAGCCTGATGCGGTTCTGATTTTAACACATCGACGCCAGCAAAGTGGATTTCGCCCGCCGTGACCGGCAGCAAACGTGCGATCAGGCGGATGGTGGTAGTCTTGCCGCTGCCCGATTCGCCTACCAGGGCGACGACCCGGCCGCGCGGGACCGAAAAGGAAATGTCTTCCACGGCGTGTACCTGGTGGGACCTGAGGAATGTGCCCACCGGAAACCGCTTGGTCAGGCCGTTCACTTCCAGAAGGGGGTGAAGTTCATGGCTGGGCTGGATCATCGGGATTCTCCATATAAATGGCAGGAGACCGAATGATTGGACGAGACGGCCCTGGAGATCGGAGCAGTTTCGGAGCAGATGGCCATGGCCTTGGCGCAGCGCGGGTGAAAACGGCAGCCGCCAGGAGGGCTGATCAGGTCGGGAGGGGAGCCCGGAATGCCGGCCAGCTTGTGCTTCGTTCCGCTGATGGAAGGGAAGGAGTTCATCAATCCCAGGGTGTAAGGGTGCAGGGGGTTTTCGAAAAGTTCGCGGGCCGGGGCTTTTTCGACGATCTCCCCTGCGTACATGATGGCGATGTGGGTGGAGAATTCGACCAGCAGGGAAAGATCGTGGGTGATGAACAGGACCGAAAAGCCCAGTTTTTCCCGCAGGGTGGCGATCTGCTGAAGGATGTCTTTCTGGACCACCACGTCCAGGGCCGTGGTCGGTTCGTCCAGGATCAGCATATCCGGGTTGAGCGCCAGGGCAATGGCGATCACGGCCCTTTGGCGCATGCCGCCCGAGAGTTGGTGCGGATAGGCCTCCAGGCGGCGTGGATCGATCCCGACCAGGTCGAACAATTGGACGGCGCGCGAGCGCGCCTCCGCTTTGGGCAGGCGGTGATGCTCCATCACATCCAACAGCTGGTCCCGGATGCACATCACCGGATTGAGGGAGTTCATGGCGCTCTGGAAGACGATGGAGATGTTCTGCCAGCGGAACTGTTCCAGCTCGTTATCTTCCATCAGGAGGGTGTCCCGCCCGGCGAAGAGCACCTGCCCACCGGTGATCAGGGCCGGCGGCCGAAGAATGCGCAGGACCGCATGAGCAATGGTTGATTTTCCGCTGCCGGATTCACCGGCCAAGCCGACCACCTCCCCGGGGTGAACGTCGAAGGAGACCCCATCCACTGCCCGGACCGGCCCCCGGGTGGTCAGGTATTCGACCCGCAGGTCGCGGATCTGCAGGAGGGGCAGATCAGGCGGCCGGCTTGCGGAGGACGGGCGTGGCCCTTCTTGAGGCAATCCCGAATTTTTTAAGGACAAGGGTAATCTCCTTCTCGTTGCGCAGGCGCGGATTGGTCACCTCATCCACCGCGTAGATCAACAAGGTCGTCCCGAAGGCGACCAGGGCGATGCACACGCCCGGTGGGACAAAGGTCCACCAGGCCCCCTGCAGAAGGGCAGAGTTGTTCTGGGCCCAATAGAGCATCGTTCCCCAGCTCACCGTGGTCACGTTTTCGAAGCCCAGGAATGCCAGACCGACGTCTGCCCCGATGGCATAGATCACATTTCCGAAGAATGACGAAACCACCAACGACATCATGTTCGGTAGGATTTCGGAGAAGAGGATGCGCGGGGTTCCCTCTCCGCTCACCACGCTGGCCGAGACGAAATCCTTTTCCCTCAGGCTGAGGGTCTGAGAGCGGAACACGCGCGCCGGCCAGGCCCAGCTGGTGACCGTCAGGACGAAGGTGATGGTCAGGATACCGGGAGGCAGGAAGGAGGCCAGGGTGATCAGGAGGGGAAGGGAGGGGATGATCAAAAACACGTTCGTGAAGACGTTGATCAGCCCATCGGCCATCCCGCCGAGGTAGCCAGCGGTCATGCCGACGACCAGCCCCAGGACGGTGATCAGGAAGCCGACCGTAAACCCGACCGCCAGGGAGACGCGCGAACCGCGCACGACCTGGGTAAAAACGTCCTGTCCCTGCCCGGTTGTGCCCAGCCAGTGTTGGGCGGAGGGGGGCTGGTTCTGGCGGGCGACCAGGCGGGATGGATCTCCGGGCGCGATCAGGGGGGCAAAGAGCGCCACCACCAGGAAGATGACCAGAATGACGATCCCGAAGACGGCCTTCCCCTGGGATAACAGGCCGAGCAAAAATTCAAACTGCGTCGAGCGTCTCCTCGCCCTGCGGAGGGTTCCCGGGCGGGGCGAGGAGGGAGCAGAGCGAGGCGCATGATTCATGGTCAATCCAGCCTCCGTTAGGTGGTCCGCACGCGCGGGTCGAGACGGACGTAGAGCAGGTCGACGATCAGATTGGCGGCCAGGATCGCCAGGGTGATCATCAGGAACAGGGCCTGCATCAGAGGGTAGTCGTGGGCGGTGACCGCCCGGACCAGGTAAAAGCCCAGTCCGGGATAGGAAAAGACGATCTCGGTCAGGATCTGTCCGCCCAGGATGAAGCCGACCGACATGCCGAACTGGGTGAAATTCGGCAGAATGGCATTGCGCATGGCGTACTGGAACATGATCTGCCATTGGGGAAGACCTTTGGCTTCCGCCATGATGATGTAATCCTCAGCCAGCACGGCGACCATCGTGCTGCGCATCCCCACCAGCCATCCGCCGACCGAAACCAGGATGACCGTCCCGGCGGGCATGACCAGGTGCAGGAGGACACTGCCGACAAAGGCCCAGGACCAGCCCGGACTGAGCGAGTCGGCGTAAGCATGCGACATCGGGAACCATTTCAAGGTGAAGCCCAGGAAGAAGAGCGCCAGCATGGCCAGGAAAAAGTAAGGGAATGAGCCGATGAAGTTGAACAGGCCCGGCAGGATCGAATCCAGGAAACTGCCCCGCCACCAGGCGACGATGACTCCCAGGACGGTCCCGGCCAGGAAACCCAGCAGCAGGACCACAACCCCAAGCAGGACGGTCCACATCAGGGCGGTGGAGATGATCGTGGAGACCTTGGCCGGGTAATCCGAGATGGACAGGCCGAAATCCCCGCGCAGGGCATGGGAAAGGTACTGCAGGTACTGCTGCCAGAGGGGAGCGTTGGTGAAGCCGTATGCAACCCGCAGGGCCTGGATCTGGGCGGGGGAGAAGCGGCCGCGCATGCGGCCGATCAGGGCAGTGACCGGGTCGCCGGGCATGGTGCGTGGCAGGAGAAAATTGAGGGTCAGCGAGGCCCATGCCGCGACCAGGTAGAGGCCGATGTGCCTAAGCAGATATTTCATGGGATCTCCGGGGAGAGGAGGGTCTGGAGTTTGTCGGGTACGAGCAGCCCGGCCAGGGCTACAGCCGCCTCCCTGGCCGGGCTTTGGAGGAGGTCTATTTTGGCCAGATGTTGGTCACCACCAGCAGGGGGCTGGGGGCGAAGGATGGAGCTGCGAACGGGGGTCCGGGGGCATAGGGATTGTCCTTGGTCGGCCAGCCGTCGAAACGCGTGGTGACGTACTCGTACCAGTCCGGTCCGGGGAAGAGCGGCAGGGCTGGCGCATCGTTGACGAAGATCATCTCGATCTGGTTCATCAGCGATTTCTGCAAGACCGGATCGGAGGTGGTCGCAAACTGAGCCAGGAGCTTGTCCGCCTGCGGGTCCACGTAGCGGCCCCAGTTCTCATTGGCCGGCTGCCCGATCGGCTGGACGGTCAGCTCGCTCATCTGGCCGCGGTAGAAGTAATAGGGCGTAGCCCCGCCCGAAGACCACCCCAGCGTCCACTCGAACTTGCCGGAGAAGACCTCATCCTGCCAGGAGTTCTGCTCGGGGTTGTCCAGGGTGATGACGATGCCGAGGTCTTTCATGTTCTGGGAGATGATCTGGCAGGCGGCGATCCAGTCGGTCCAGCCGTTAGGGGCCAGCAGCTTATAGCTCATCGGTTTCCCGTCCGGACCGATGCGGATGCCGTCCGTGCCTTTTTTGAGGCCGGCCGCATCCAGCATGGCGTTGGCTTTCTGGGGGTCGAAATTCGTCCAGGTGCCGGCTGCGACCGCGTCCGGGTTGATCCAGGGCTTATATTCCCATACCGACAGGCCGGTGGCATCCGAGGGGGCGATGTAGCCGTACTCGGCGATGTTCACGACGCTATTGCGGTCGATGCCCATGCTGATGGCTTTGCGCACATCCGGGTTATCGAAGGGTTTGATGGATGGGTTGATATAGAGCATCACCGATTCGGCGCCCACGAAGAAATAGTGGAAGTCCGTGGGATCTTTCGAAACATAGGTCTTCTCGATGTCGGGGACGAAGTTGCCGGCCCAGTCCAGGTCGCCTTGGGCAAGCGACATGTTGGCTTGATCATTTCCCGGAAGGGCGGGGAACACCATGCCCTGGAAGGTGGGCTTGCCGGGCTGCCAGTAGTAGGGGTTCTTCTCCAGGGTGTAGGTCTGATCCTGGAACTTGATCACCTCGGTGAAGGGGCCGGTGCCGACCGGGCTATCATTGGTGTAGGTGGTGGGGTCCGCCACGTCCTTCCAGATGTGCTCCGGTACGATGAGCTGATTGGCCAGCAGATGCAGGGCCGGCGTGTAAACCACCTTGAACTTGAACTGGACGGTGAAATCGTCCGGTGCGCTCCAGCTGTCGATATTGTCGGTCAGGATGGAGCCGAGGTTGTTGAGCAGGGCCGGGAACTTGTTGAGCAGATCGAACGTGTAGGTCACATCCTTGGAGGTGAACGGCTGGCCGTCGGACCACTTGACGCCCTGGCGCAGCGTGAAGGTCAGGAGAGTGTTGTCCGTGTTCCAGGCGTAAGCGGTTGCCAGCCAGGGGACCAGCTGGGAGGTGGCCTTGTCGTAGATCATCATCGGCTCGTAAATGATGGTGGAGGCCTGGGTACGGGCATCCCCGGAGAAGGGGTTGAAGTTGCGCACCCAGGTGGACTGCTGCTCCATGTTGACGGTCAGGTAGACCGGTTTGAAGGCATGGGTGGCGGTGGACTGGGGCGAGGCGGTGGGCTGGGGGGCCGGTGAGGTGGGTACGGTGGTTGCCGGGACGGTTGGTGCGGCGGTCGGCGTGGCCGGGGCCGGGCTGCCGCAGGCAGCCAGCAGCAGGTTGAGGGCCAAGAGCAGGCTCAGAATGGTGCAGACGCGCTTAGGCATGGTTCCTCCTTATTTCAGCAGGTTGAAGTCGAAGGCGCTCCGCTCGCTTTGCTGAGCGGCGGCTTTGGTGATCGGACGGGTCTCTACACGGTTATCCCTGGTTTCTCCTCCTGAACGTTTGGAGACGAGGCGGGTGCACTTTGGATGGCAGCCGCTTCGGTCCTGATGGGATCACCCACAACCACAGGAACGGCGGATGACCAACTCGGTAGGCAGGACCAAACGCGGCTCTATCTTTTCGCCGCGGATGATGCGGATCAATTGATGAACAGCCTCCCGGCCGACCTGCTCCAGGGGGGAACGGACCGTGGTCAGTGGCGGGGTCAGGATCTGGGCAAAGATTGAGTCGTCGAAACCGACCACGGCGACATCTCCAGGGATCCCGCGCCCGGCCTGCCGCAGCGCCTGGATGGCACCCACGGCTGAATCGTCATCGCCGCAAAAGATCGCGTCGAAGTCCGCTCCGCGCTGGATCAATCCCTCGACCGCGGCCTGCGCCTGCTGGGCATCAAAACCGCCGATGGCCACGAGGGCCGGGTCGAAAGGAAAGCCGTGTTTTTTTAACGCCTTGCGGTAGCCCTGCTCACGCCAGTAAGAATCCTCGTGGCCGATCGGCCCCTGGAGAAAAACGATCCGTCGACAGCCGTGCATGTCGATGAGGTGCTCCGTAATTTTCTGGGCACCGGACTGGTTTTCGATCGTGACGACGGGAATATCCAGGGAGTTTGGAGGGGTTTGGTGGAGGAGGACGACCGGAAAACCGACCTGGTGCAGGCGCGTCAGTTCCTGGGCATCCAGGCTTTCTGTGAAGACGAGCAGTCCGTCCGTGTTGTGCTCGCCGAGCGGGCGGCGGGGAGCGTTATGGGACCGCGGCGTGCGGGTGGCGTGGATCAGCAGGTCAAAACCGGCCTCGCTCACCCCGGCTTCCACGCCTTGCAGCAATGGCTGGAAGAATTCACCGCCGATATCCGGCAGGAGCAGCCCCAGCGTGTCGGTCCTGCGGCTGGCGAGCGTGCGCGCCGCGGCGTGGGGCGTGTAATTGAGTTCGGCGATGGCGAAGCGGACGCGATCGGCGGTCCGGGCATCCACCAGGTCGGGGCGGTTGAGCACGCGGCTCACCGTGGCGATGGACACCTCTGCCCGGCGGGCGACATCTGCGATGTTGGGTCTGGGAGTGGACATGGTTTAGGGGTCTGCTGAAAGCGCTTTCTGAAAGCGCTTTCATAGTATAGTACGTTTTGAGGACCATGTCAACCGCGCCCCTCCGGTTTTGCCCTGGAAGGCTTTCTGCTATAATCGAACGGATGATCCTGGTCACCGGCGGTACTGGATTTATTGGCCGTTCCCTGACCCGCCAGCTGGTGGAGTCGGGGCATCCGGTGCGCATCTTCCTCCGGCCTTCGCCGCGTTCCCCCAAGCTTCCCACCGGTGTGCCGGTTGAGGTGGCTGTCGCCAGCCTGGATGATGTGCGCGGGCTGCGCGCCGCCATGCACGGGGTGGAGGTGGTCTATCATCTGGCGGGAGGGGAGGGCGAGGGCAGCCGGGGCAACCTGCAGGCGGTGGATATTGACGGGACACGCAATCTTTCCCAGGCCGCGGCCGACGCGGGGGTCCAGCGCCTGTTTTACATCAGCCACCTGGGTGCCGATCGCGCCTCGGCCTTCCCGGTTCTCAAGGCCAAGGGGATCGCCGAGGATTATGTACGCAAGTCCGGAGTGCCATACACGATCCTGCGCGGCTCGATCCTGTTCGGCCCGCAGGACAGCTTCACCACCGGACTGGCCATGCTGCTGGCGGCGGCTCCCGGCTTCCTGCCGCTCCCTGGCAAAGGCGAAACCCTGGTGCAGCCGCTCTGGGTGGAGGATCTGGCCACCTGTCTGGTATGGGCACTGCACGAGCCTGGCACGGTGAACCAGACCTATGAGGTCGGTGGGAGTGAATATCTCAGCCTGGAACTCGTCATTGAGACGATCATGGAAGTGACCCGTCGCTCACGCCTGCTGGTCTCCTGGCCGATGCCGCTCATGCGCGCCCTGACCGTCATGATGGAATCGACCTTCCCGCGTTTCCCGACCTCGATCTTCTGGTTGGATTACCTGGCGGTCAACCGCACCTGCCCGGTGGACACCATCCCGCACGTGTTCGGGTTGATGCCCGCCCGTTTTGCCTCCCGTTTGGACTACCTGCGCGGGGTCCGTTGGGGCCGTGAAACCCTGCGCCTCCTTTTCACCCGCTATGCCTGAGTGGACGATCCGCCTGCTGGAAAAGGCAGAAGAGATGGCTGCCATCGAAGCCCTGCAACGGGTGGTGTGGCAGTGCTCGGATACCGAGATCGTCCCGGTTCATATGCTGATGGCCATCGCCCATAACGGCGGGATTGTCCTGGGGGCTTACGTGGATGAAAAACTGGTCGGGGTCGCCTTCGGCTTTTCCGGTTTTTACGACACCCCGGATGGTCCGCGCTTGAAACACCATTCCCACATCCTGGGCGTCCACCCGGACTGGCGGGAGAAAGGCCTCGGCTTCGCCCTCAAGCGGGCCCAGTGGCAGTTGGTCCGTCACCAGGGGATTGACCGCATGACCTGGACGTATGACCCGCTCTTGAGCCGCAATGCCTACCTGAATATCGCCCGCCTGGGTGCGGTCTGCAACACCTACCGCCGTTCCGAGTACGGCGAGATGCGTGATGGTCTGAACGCCGGCCTGCCTTCCGATCGTTTCCAGGTGGATTGGTGGCTGAACACAAAACGCGTGGAGCGCAGGCTCAGCCGCCGCTCGCGCCCGGCCCTGACCCTGGATCATTACCGGACCGCGGAAGTGCTGCTGCTCGGCGCCCGCTCGGGAGACGGACCCGGCCTCCGACCTCCGGAAGAGATCCTGGATCTGACGGGTTCGCTGCTGCTGGTTGAGATCCCGTCGGATTTCCTGGGCTTGAAGGAGCTGGATCTCTCTCTCGGCCGGGACTGGCGCTTCTACAGCCGGGAGCTGTTCGAGAAAGCCTTCGCCTCGGGATACCTTGTGACCGATTTTGTTCACGATCAGGCGCGCAGCTTCTACGTCCTGACCCATGGAGAAAGTACCTTGTGACAGGGCTCTGCCCTCCCCGGGTTTCCCGGTTGCAAGAAACCCGGGAATTTTATAGAATTGAAGTGGCTACTTGATAAATGGAGGGTGAGATGACCGAACCTGAACGTGCCGCCCTGGAGCACATCCGCCAGGTGGTGAATTCCGTGATCGGGGATTCCCCCGCTTTGCCCGCCTATTCACCGGAGGGTGAAGCGGCCCGCAAGGTCCCTTTGCTGAGTGTGCCCTATGTATCCCAGCTGGGTGAAGGCGCGGACCAGGTCAGCAATGATACCGGCGCCGCCGCCGGGGTGATGCTCCTGCAGGCTTACACCGCAAAGATCCTCACCCCCAATGATTTCTTCAAACAGAGCGGGCAGCAAGCCGACATGCCCCTGTCCCTCCAGCAGATCGCCGCGGTGCTCTCGGCGAACGGTGTGGCGGTCGAACAGCGCAGCGCGCTGAAGCTGGGCGACCTGGCGCTGGTGCTCACCACCGGCCGCCCGGTCATCCTGCTGGTCCAGTACGCGATCCTGCAGCAAGCGGGACTGGCTCCCGAAACCTACAACGGGGCCCATTATCTGGTGGCGGTCGGTCTCGACATGAAGAACATCTATGTCCACGACCCATTCCGTTATGACACGAGCGGGCAGGGACAGGCCATTCCCTGGCTGGTGCTCTATCAGGCCTGGACACGGGCTCCCGATCTCGAACGGGCGGCCCTGATTCCCCGCATGCCGCTGGTGCGGCGGGTCAGCGTGACTTCTGCCTCGCTCACCATCCGCAGCGAGCCGAATCCGCAGGCGGCTGTGGCCGGCCGGGCGCGTGCCGGGGACGTTTACGAAGTGACCGCCCAAAAAGATAGCTGGGGCCGGATTGGAGATGGCCTGTGGATCGAGATGAAATTTGTGGCGGATATTTGATTCCCTTCCGTCTCACGGATTCCAGGTTTAGGAATTTGTCCATTGGTCGGCTCCTGAGCCGCGCCGTATGGATGGCGCCCGCTTGTTTTTTCATCGCTTTAGATCATCGCTGATCCGCTCTTCGAAAATCGTTCTGGCACGTTTTCTGCCATCCCTGCCCATCAATCGCCACAATTCGTAGTTTAGGGACATATATTTCTGGGGGCATCGTTTTCGTTAAATCAGCTTGACCAATTTTCGCCGAGATGAGATGTCCTGTGCTTGTGTTGCTCATGGTGAAAAACCCTTGACAGTTCGGTGATAGTTCGTTATCATAAATTATATCGATGATATCGAACTATAGCGAAGGAGAATTCAACTATGGAACAACCTGAGAAATTGTCGTCTGATGATCCCCTGGTGCATGAGGTGGTTGAACTCCTGCGCGAGTTGCTCCACGCTTTTCTGATGGCGTCGGTCCCCGCCTGGTTGGATCTTCAGCTGACGCTGCCCCAATTGAGGACCTTATTTATCGTCGCTCATAACAAAACGTCTTCGGTGATGCAAATCGCCAGGCATCTGGGGATTGGCGAACCTACCGCCAGCCATCTGATTGACAGACTGGTGCAGGCGGATCTGGTCAATCGTAGCGACGATCCGCTGGATCGCCGCAGGGCCATGGTGCGACTTTCGCCGTTGGGCGAGGAACTCATTGAAAAACTCCTGGGTTGGGAAGAATTCCTGGGGGGATGGCTTCATCAGGTTCCGGCGGAAGACCTTTCCCACTTTCGACACGGATTGAATGCAATCATGAATGAGATCCGCGGACCGACAACCGCAGACGAACATCAAAATTAGACTTAAACCCAAATTCCTGATAGAGGTAAAAAGATGAAGGCAGCGAATCAAACACCCAAAGAAGTGGATCGTAGGAAAAGCCGCAGACAAAGTACAGGGTGGATATTGGTGACTTGTGCACTGGGTGGTTTTATGCCGGTTCTCGATGCAGGGGTGGTCAACCTGATATTACCGAATTTAAGTAAATATTTTGGAACGTCCTTGTCGACGATCGAATGGACGACCATGGCGTATTTGTTAGTCATCAGTGGTCTGGTAATCGCCATGGGACGGTTTGGAGATTTATACGGGCATAAGAAGATCTATCTGGGAGGTTATATTATTTTCACCGCGGCATCGCTATTATGTGGATTGGCTCCTTCGGTTTGGATGCTGATCATTTTTCGGGGCCTGCAGGCGATCGGTGGCGGGATGTTGGTGGCGATGTCTCCGGCGATCATTACTGGAACGGTGACTCCCGCCTCGCGAGGGAGGGCGTTGAGCGTATCGGCGGTTGCTATGGGCGCCGGCACAATTCTGGGGCCGGTGCTGGGCGGTTTTTTAACAACCCATTTTGGTTGGCGAAGTGTATTTATGATCAATATCCCCATCGGCATGATCGGATTTTGGATGGCCCAACGAACCATTCCAACCCATGATGAACAGGAACAGGCCTCTCCATCTTTTGACCTTGGCGGCGCAGCTTTGATTCTTTTTACCCTCACGGCAATTTTGTTACCCCTCAGTCTGGTGGAGAATTACAGCTGGGGAAACCCATGGATATTGATCTCCCTGGGAATTGGAATTGCCTCGGCGATCGGTTTTATATTTTATGAAAAACGGCGCACGGATCCTTTGCTGGATATCCATCTTTTTCAAAACTGGATATTTTTAATGGGCAACATTTCTATCACTCTCTTTTATATGGCGCAATATACCATCCTTTTGCTGATACCCTTCTATTTACAGGATTTGCGTGGATTAACCGCGCAACAGACTGGAATCCTTTATTTACCGATGCCGGTCATCATTATATTGATCGCACCCATGAGTGGATACCTGTCCGACCGGATGGATAGCCGCTATATTAGTGCCGCAGGGATGGCCATGATGGCATTCGGAATATGGCAACTCAGCAATTTAACCGCCAATTCTGCAATGATCTTCATGATTCTCGGTGCATCCACGCTCGGGTTCGGGAGTGGCTTGTTTCTGACCCCCAATAATAGCGCGGTAATGGGCAGCATCCCCCCCTCCAAACGGGGTGTTGCGTCGGGGGTGTTGGCGATGATGAAATATATCGGTATGGTTTTAGGCGTGGCGATTTCGGGTGCTGTTTTCACCAGCAGCCGTCAGATGCTGGCGATATCTTTGAAAATCCAGAATCCTCAAAGCATCCAATTAACCAGTGATGCTTTTGTGGGTGCACTTCATATCACTTACCTGGTTGGCGCAGCCTTCGCTGTGATCGCAGTTTTTACTTCATTGGTCAAAGGTTCAACGAAAGGCCAACTGGTAAGCCCAAATAAAGCCGATGGTGCATATGCAGAAGAAATTATTCAGGCTGAAACAGTAGAAAAAAGGCCAAGCACAAGGTGATCGATCGATTTACAGGCGGGGGGCTCAAGTTCGAAGCGGAGAATGGTACTGGTAGACTGTCAAACATGAATTGATGGGTGAAACTGAGGCCATACTCTTACGGGCCGGATTGTTTGGTGGTAAACGGCCTGAATAAATGCATGGCGAACACCGCCAAACAGTCTGGCCGAACCGCCTTACGCGGGGCATTTGTACGCGGCCCGCCTGGCCTCGCGAGAGAGGGTTATTTGGTGTTAGTATAGACTGATAACTATGACCAAAAATGAAATCTCCGGTGGAGTTGTCCACGAATTGCCAGAGGACTTACGGAAAACCCTCGCTTCTGACGCGGAGGCGTTAGCGGCATGGGAGGATCTTACGCCTCTTGCGCGCAATGAATGGATATGCTGGGCGATCTCCGTTAAAAAACCAGAAACCAGAAGGGAGCACGTTGAAAGGGTGCGCACGGAACTCAAAGAGGGCATGCGCCGCCCTTGCTGTTGGTATGGCTGTATTCACCGCACGGATAAGGCAGTTAGCCCTTCTGTACAAAAACTAGTACTCGATAAACAAACTAAAAAGTCATCATAAATGGTGGCTTTCATTTGCGGTCCCGCGTCATCCTGCCCATGACGCTGTCATCTACTGGGGTGAGACTGGAAAACTGAACCCCCAGGCTTCCAAGTCCAGGAAACACAAACATTGATCGTCCACCCTCTTTGATCGCACCAGGCCACTCTCTAGGGTGTGACCTGTTCTACATGTCTTGTTTGACAGTCTACTAGTATTACAGCGCAACATTGGATGATAGGGCAGCAAGTCGAGCTAATTTTGACTTGCGATGAGAGAGATAAGCGACATAATTCCGCTTTTGATAATACTGA
>Ga0209039_10001163_pt1 | contig 25077 bp, 27 predicted proteins | sample BogFormECP12_OM1_FD_188238 | JGI IMG/M metagenome (GOLD analysis project Ga0209039, IMG submission 188238) | Bog forest soil microbial communities from Calvert Island, British Columbia, Canada - ECP12_OM1 (SPAdes) (version 2) | ecosystem: Environmental > Aquatic > Freshwater > Wetlands > Bog ... | reverse complement strand
TCCATCGGGGAAGATACAGCATCGCGACTGGGTTGTCCAGAAGAATTTACAAATATCTAAGCCTTATAGCACTTGGAGGATTGAATAAATTCACCCTGACCATCACACGAGGAAACACAATCCAAGTATTAAGGTATGGTAAACTTAGTCCGATGGTAACCAAGGTTTACCAAGTGCGTATTTCCAGCTATGATTACTGTATGCAGAATTACTCGCCGATGGTGCTTCCGCCGCCTGACCTCGAGGTGGTGCGTGCTTGGCCAGGGGCGGAGTGCCGAAGACATTGAACGATAGCGGAGGAAGACACGTGAGGCGGAAAATAGTGACTTGTAAGGTCTGTGGCTGGCATGGATGGAATATTCGCCATAATTCCGAACGTTGCGCACGCTATCTGCAGATCAAGCAGATGTACCTTGCCGGGAAGACCTGCCGCGCGATTGGACGAGAGCTGGGCACTTCAAGCGCGCTGGTGCTCTATGTACTGAAGGCTGTAAGGGTCAAGACTCGGCCTCCTGGCGGTCTGAATAACCCGGGCGGCATAAATGGCCGATCGCGGCTAACCCCTTTGCATCGGCCCGAAGTGCAGAATTCGTAAACGATCAACGAGTTCTAGCGCGAAGGCGAGCACTCGTGGCGCAGACCGAGTCGGCCAAGGTCCGCGGACTTATGCCGACCCCAACGAAGAAGCCCGCAAACATAGGCCTTTCCTAACTTTTGCCTTTTGAGCACCGAACCCATGCTAAACGATTTTCGCCAACTCCTGCGGCAGAACCGCAACTATCGCTACACCTGGATCGGCCAAGTGGTAAGTGAGATTGGCGACCACTTCAACAACATTGCGGTGTTCAGCCTGGCGATGGAAACTACCCATTCTGGCCTCGTGGTGAGCGGCATCATGCTGTCGCGGGCCGTATCTGCGGTCATGGCGGGGCCCCTGGCCGGTGTGATCCTCGACCGCTTTGACCGCAAGCGCATTATGATCGCGAGCGATTTGATCCGCGCGGTGGTGGCCCTGGCATTTGTGCTGACCGTCCACCATCATCGGACCACGCTGCTTTATGGACTGAGCGCGCTGCTCATGTTTGCATCGCCGTTCTTCACCAGCGGCCGCACTTCGATTCTGCCGTCCATCACCAGCCGAGAGGAATTGCACACCGCCAATTCGCTGACCCAGACCACCCAATGGACCACGCTGACGGTGGGCACCATGGTGGCGGGTTTGAGCGCCGCGAGCCTGGGATACCAGTGGGCCTTCGTTTTGAACTCCCTCTCCTTTTTCGGGTCGGCGGCCTGCATCTGGCAATTAAGTGGCGCGGGCAGTTTTCGGGCGAGGCGCCAAGCGCTGACGGAAGAACAAGTGGTGCGGCCGTGGCACGAGTACAAGGAAGGGCTGCGCTACATGCGCTCGTCGCCGCTGATCCTGGGAATTGCCCTGATCGGCGTGGGCTGGGCCACCGGTGGGGGCGCTGCCCAAATCCTTTTCACCTTGTTTGGCGACCAGGTTTTCAACCGCGGCCCGGCGGGAATCGGCATTGTGTGGAGCGCCGCGGGTGTGGGCCTGCTGGTGGGCGGAGCGATGGGCCACGGGATTGGCCGGCGAATCAGCTTCCGCAGTTACAAGCGCACCATTGCCATCTGCTATGTTATTCACGGCGGGGCCTACGTGCTCTTCAGCCAGATGCGGAATTTCGCTGCGGCCCTGTTCTGCATCGCCCTCTCCCGCGCGGCCGTGGCGGTATGTTCGGTGCTGAATGTCTCGCAATTGCTCCGGCGAGTTCCGGATGAATTCCGGGGCAGGGTATTTTCAACGGCGGAATCGCTGACGTGGTCTACCATGATGGTTTCCATGACCGCGGCGGGCATCGCTTCCCAGTATCACAGTCCGCGCACCATCGGGTTTGTGGCGGGCATCCTCAGCTCATGCACCGCAATCTTTTGGGGTTGGGCGGATTGGAAGGGGAAACTTCCTGAGCCGGAACCGCTGAGCGTCGAACCCTCGGAAGTGGAGATTCACGGCGAGCCGACGGTGTGAAAGTCAGGGGTTAGGGGTTAGGGATTAGGATTAGGTGTTAGTAGGGGCTAGGGGTACACCTCGGGTTTCAAAAGGAGGAAAAGATGAGTGAGGCAAAACCGCTGGCCGTGGTGACGGGCGCCTCCAGCGGCATCGGCGCAGTTTTCGCACGCAAGCTGGCGGCGCGGGGTTACGATCTGGCGCTGGTGGCGCGCCGCCAGGACCGCCTGCGGCAGATGGCCGATGACCTCCGCGACAACTTCCATGTGAACTGCACGCTGCTCGGAGCGGACCTGACCCGCGATGCGGAATTGCTCAGCGTGGAGGAATTCCTTGCCGGCGCGCCCAATCTCCATCTGCTGGTGAACAACGCCGGGTTCGGTACCCAGGGACGATTTTTCGAAGCGCCCATCGAGAGCCAGGACGCCATGCACCGTCTGCACATTGTGGCTACCATGCGCCTCACGCACGCGGCGTTGCGTAACCTGACGGCGCGCAACCGGGGCGCCGTCATCAACGTCTCCTCCGTCGCCGCCTTCGTCCCACGCCCCGGCACCACCAGCTATTACTCCACCAAAGCCTGGATCAACTGTTTCACCGAAGGCCTGTATCTCGAATTGAAAAGCGCCGGATCGCGCGTGCGCGTGCAAGCGCTCTGCCCGGGGTTCACGCTGACGGAATTCCACGACGTGCTGGGGCTCGACCGGAATTTCATCTCGAGGGCCTGGTGGATGCCCGCCGAAGACGTGGTGGAAGCTTCGCTCGAAGGTCTGAAAAAGGGAAAGCTCTTCGTGGTGCCGGGGTGGCGCTACAAGCTGGTCGTCGCGCTGATGCGAATGCTGCCACGAGGAGTGCTGCACTTTGCGCTGACCAAAGGGCCGGCCAGCCTCCGGCGCGAGCGGAAGCCTGCCCAGAACCCTCCCGACCCGGTGTAGCGGCAGAGGTAGATCAATTTGTTAAAGCTTCCCCCCGAAACGGGTGCCAACAGCGAAGTCCGTGTCCAAGGACTTCGTCCGAATTTCTCACCATGCCGGGCCTTTTCTGGCGTCCGCCAGGGACAATTTGCCGTCCCTTCCGTCGGACAATTTGCACCCCATCTTCAGGTTTTGTAGGGTTGATTGTAAGTGGGTTTCTTTTCAGTACGTTCTCAGCTTTGGGAGGAGAAAAACCGGTTTTTCGATCCTTTATTTTCAATAAGTTCTCAGCTTAGGGCATTTTGCCCGCTGAGGGACATAAAGTCGCGCTGCCATTCGTACAATTTGTCGGCCTGCCTCGTCGTTGTCCAACGGAATCGTCGCGGACGCGCACTTGACCCCACGGGCAGCAGCGGCCTCCATCCTCACCCTCAATACTAGCCTAAGTAGTAGGCCTTGTCAAGAAGAAAATGCAGGGTGCTTAAAGGGGCCGTCCGGCGAAGATTGGCTGGGGTGGCAAGGTCAGACCCCTGGGAAACAACCCCTGGCGGGGTGGGATTCACAGGGTGTGCAACTGAGAGGCGAAGATTGCCCCGGTTTGCAGGGTCACACCGCTCGAACAATATCAGTGGCGGGGATTACTTGCCGAGCGCATCGACGGCCGCAATCCAGTGGTTGCGGCCGATCTGGTGGGCGTCGACATGGTGCATGGCCTCGGCATTCCAGCCCTTCGATGAGGCTTTCACCACGGGAGCGTCGATCATCTTCTCCGCGTAAGTTTTGGTGCTGATGTCCATAATCTGAAAAGCATGCACTTGGTATCCATATACCGGGAGGCAGTCCTGACCCAGCCGATACAGCCTTCCATCGAGTAAGAATGGCCTGCCGGCAGGCCGAGCCGTGTGCAGGTCCTTCTTAACCACGGGGCTTAGAGGATGTTCGGTCCACGGCCCCTTGAAATCCGACGCATAGAACAGGCGTAATGTTTCGTTTCCTTTGGCGCCGATGAACATCCACCACATGTGCTTGTACCGTACCAGCGTCGGGCTGATGAAATGATCGCCCGTGAGCAGGTCTTTCTGGTACTCCCACTTGTCGGGGAATGCCGTCGCTTTGTACAGCCGGACGGATGTCTCCGTATGGGCTTCCGGAATCATGTAGTAGTCATTCTGCCACTTGAACACGTACGGATGAGAGAGGACAAACGGCTCATGGACAACAATGTGCCGGTAGCGCCACTCCAGGCCGTTGTCGCTTTCCGCCATTCCGATACCGCCCTTGTCCGTCTTGAGGTCCTTGGCCGTAAAGAACATGAAATACCGCGAGCCCTCAACGATCATAAAGGGATGGGCAAGGGTATCGACATTCAGGTCATTGACATCCGCCCCTGTCAACACCGGGTTCCTGACATTCGCCGGGGGTGAAAGCCGCAACGGGGACGGCCCGGTATAGATACCGATGGCCCAGTGGCTCGCTGCCGTACTGGTCTCGGGCGCGGAAGGCTGTTGAGCGTCGCCGCTCGATAGAAGTCCGCAGGTGCAGATGGCTATCCATAAGGTCAGTACAAATCCGTGTTTCATGTTGATTCGCCTTTCGCCGAGGGTTTCCATTTTGTCCCGAAGACCGTACCGGGAGCTACATGACACCGGAAGTTGAAGCCCCCCTCATCACTTTTCCTTCCTCCAACCTCACTCGTCCCCGTGATCATCCGCTCGGCAATCAAGAGGCGCGCCCATTTCTCTAACCAGGAATTGAAACTCAAAGCGGCCGTTGTCGGTACGCACGCCGACCGGACCATCGAACGAGAGCGCTTCCGGCCCCAGGTCTCCCTCCCAAACCTCGCTGCCATCGACAGAGACGCGCATCCTGCTGCCCGCCATGTCCACGAACAGCGCGTGGGCGCCACCAGGACTCAGCCTAGGTACGGCCGATGCGCGCTTGGGCCTAATGTTTCGGTAACCGTGATTTCCGCACTCGGAGCTGGAGTGCATGCCTGGATTCCTTTTGACGGAAACGACGAACTCGGACTCCGGCTCGATGCGCCACATTGCGTACACCAGATTGCAAGCATCGTGGGCGCGCAGCTTGAGACCGAATTGGCGGCGCATCGCTCCTGAGCCCAGGCCGACCTCATTGCTGGTGGGTCCCAGATACGTCAAACGTGCCTCCACAGCTTGCGGGGTCGCGGCGGCCACAAAGGCCCGCATCTTGGGGACACTCACTGAAAGGCGCGATCCTTTCAGTTCCTCTAGTGCCCCTTCAGTGACACACAGCTTGGCGCGCGGAACAGGCACCATGCGCACGGGGGATGTTGGATTCGGCCAGCCACGACTGAAATCCGTTGCGGCCATCACCAAAATGAAAAAGCACACTCGAATCTGGACTTTCATGGGCGTATCTCCGCCACTCGACATTCGGCTTCCCTACCCCGGGCGCTACGCTTGCCTTTCCACCTTGAGCTGGCCATGCTCGATCAGCCAGGTCAGCGACTCGCAGACGCCTTTCAGCGAGCTGTAACGTGGTTGATAATCAAGCAGCTTTTGGGCCTTGGCAATGCTGCAATTCGAGCTGTGAGCCAAGTGCTCCCAGGTATGCTGCGCTTCTTCGGCAGACACCACGGCTCGGTACTCCTCCCAAGGGACAAATCGCAGCCGCGCGGGGTGCCCAAACCACGAGGCCAGGGATTCCGCATAACCCCGCATCGTCATCGCCGCTGGCGAGACCGCATGGAAGCTTTCGCCCACGGAGGCATTCCGGTTGGCAATCGCCCTCATGAAGGCTTGCGCAACATCGTCCGCGTGAACGTGATGCAGTGTCTCCAGGCCCTGGTGCGGCATCAGCAATTCTTCTCCCCGGGCAAGCTTCCCGTAAACGTCCAGGCTCCATGTGCCCAAAGGGTCCAGCGGCACCCAGCCCGGCCCCACAATGTGACCGGGTAGCACGGAGGTTGCCGGGAAACCGCGAACCTGGGCTTCCTCTATGAGATAGGCTTCGAGTTGTGCTTTCTTGATGCCGTACTCACCAAACGGACGACGCGGCAAGTCTTCCGTCACGGGGGCGGTCACGGGGTAACCGTGGACCCAGATGGTCCCGCAACTTAGGAAATGGCGCACCTTCCCCCGCAAGGCCTCGACCAACTGCCGGGCTCCTGCCGGGTCAAAACAGATCATGTCAATGACAATATCAGGGTTGAGCCTGCTCACGCTCGATCCGAACGTGCCGGCCGCATCTTCCGCCTTGCGGTCCATGATGACGTGCTGCACTCTCTTCCATGCTGAAGCGGGCAGGTATGGCTTGCGCCCTCCTCGGTGGATGCAAACCACCTCGTAACCCTCGTGAACCAGTCGCGGAATGAGAAACGTGCCCACGTGACCCGTTCCACCAATCACCACAACGCGCATCTATGTCCTCCCGTTTAATGCGGAATTCCCACTTTGGCTTTCTGGCCGACAGGTAATATACAAGTGACCACCCCCACGTGCAATGCTGTAACCCAGTTTTCAGTGTTAGACCGGAGCACGCAGATTTCCACCCCTACCCCCATCGAGGTTGAAGATGAAGCGTCTGGCGAATCTGGCTCTCAGCATGGCAGAAACATTCGTCCATGAAGGTGGAAGGATGTTATTCGGATTCCTTCCAGTTGACCCACGAACAGCGGCGGTGGATTTGGGACCATCGTGACTTGCTGACGGGGCAAATCGCCGAAGTGAGAGCTTTGACAGTTAATGAAAGTGGAGCAATCCGGGCAGGAGTGTTCGTGCGGTTTCATCCGTCCAAATCTGAGCAGGGACTAATTCTGCACAGCGAATGCCTGGCTGGGTCCACGGAACTGGACAAGAGCCGGCCGATGATGTACCGGTTGAAGAGCTCAGCAGGATGGAGGAGGTAAGCTGAGTGAAAACTGGAGCCTCCTCACGCCCCGGGACCATGCATTACGTCGTCTGACCACCGAGAAAAAGGGGCTTTACGGCCCCAGAATCGTTCGCGAAGCCGCAGTCGGCACCCTCCTACTGGAAACAAAAATAGCGGTCTGAATCCCCTGCGGGACCGCCGGTTATCCTCCTCGGTCAGCAACGCGGGTTGACCCGTGCAACGAGTTTCCGTGAAACGCGACGAATACGCCTGTACGATTGCTAAAATACTAGCTAGAAGGCTCATAGAATGTGTCCGGAAATCCGAAGCTGCGTCCGCAACTTGCTGATTGGGCGGAGTGCGAGATTGGCTGAGGCCGTTGCTGCTTGGTAAGCTGCAGCGAGGTGCAACATGTTCATTGCCACTCTGATTCTGATCTTAGTGACGGGCCTCTTTTTCTTCTATTTTCAGGCCACCTGCCGGATGATCATGCGGCGGCAGTTTCCGCATTCATTTTGGCAGGCGATCGCCGACGCCAACAGGTTGGAATTCCCCGCGGTTCGTAAAGCCCTTGAGGAGCTCGGCGTTCCCGTGGAATACCCGCCTCTCACTGATCTCGTCAAAAACGCTGCCAATGTTAACCGACGCTACACCTACGAAGAGTTCCTCTTGGTCCTCTACTTCAGATGGGTTTACGCTTCCCTCGTCGCGTGTCATTGGCTAAGGTTGCGGGAAACGCCGGCCGCCTTGGAGTTGACGGCCATCCTCCAGTACTTCGCGAATGTTGTGGGAGCGCGCGCCAATACGCTTTGCTTCTGAAACCTGGCCGCTTCCGGTTATCTTTCGAACCTTTAGCATCCCTTCTACCGAGTCCCTAACTCCACCAGAATCTCCCTTTGACTGGCCGCCCCAGGTCGGTTGCTGAGCTTGGACCTTAGCTTAACCCCATAAGCCGGGTTCGACCGAAGTTGCCCGGATCTTGCTTTTCCCCCTAAACCGCCATTACTTGGGAAGCGTGACCACCGCCACGCCGAGGCCGTCCAACTTAATGCTCTGGCCTTCGATTTTGCTGGAGGCGGGCGGGTTGGAGCCGGTGGTTTGGTCCACCACTTCCAACTTCCCGCCTTGGGCCTCAGGCAAAGTCAGGGCAAACTCCTGGTCACGCTTGCTCACGATCAAAAGTTTCCGTTCTCCGCTGCTAGTCACGTACCCCTGTGTCATCACGGCCCCTGAGGAGCTTTCCGCATTCACAATCTTGTCTCCGGGCCGAAAGTTGTCGTGGATGAGCTTGAGAGCCCAGAAGCGCGCGTTGGGCTGGCCGGTCTGCCAATCGTGCAGGGCGATGCTCGGCCACATGCCGGGACCTGCGGGCGTTCCCGACTCGTTGACCGCATCGATCCCGCGTGCGGCCAGTCCCGCGTAAACATAGGCAAAGGTCGCGGCAGAGAGGTTCCAATAGGAAGGCCGGATCGGCTTGAAGACGTAATCGGGTCTCGTCTGTGCCCAATCCTCAGGCAGCATCGTGCCCACTTCGTTCATCATGGTGCCGGTCTTGGGTGCATACGCTTTGCGTATGGCTTCGATATAACCAACAATCTCCAGGAACCTATCGGCCTGGTAGAAGTAGGTGATCGGTTGGATTTCCGGGGATTCGTCGGCGCCCGGCACGGCATAGAAGTGGTAGGAGATCATGTCGAGCGTAATTCCCGGCTTGTGATGCTTGGGATTGAGGAAGTACATGAAGAAGTCCGGATGCCCGCCGGCATAGGAATCCGAGATGCCCACAAACTTCATCTCTGGCGAGACCTTGTGGATCGCTTCCACCACGGCGTCGTAGAGCTGGGTATAGGTCTCCGGGTTGAACCCGTGCTCGAGATCGGGTTCGTTGAAAACCTCCCAATAATCTATTTTGTAGTGGTGGCCGGATTCGTGCCATCTTCCCAGCTCATCGGTGAAGCCACCTTTGACGTGCCAGCTCACCACGCGCGCAAAGTAATCCGCCACTTCGCGGTACGTGGGATCACGCAGTTCCTTGCCTCGGGCGCAATCCCAGCACATCTTGGCCGGGTCTTCCGGGTAATGCACGGGTTCCGTTTGCTTGAACATCCACGCCGGGATGGTGGTGAAGTTCAGGACCCAAGGATGCCCTTTGACGGCGTTCATGACGTCCTCGGTCACAGGGTCGAGTTTGGAGAAATCCCACGACGTGGTGGTGGCAGTAGGGGGCGCCATTTCCGCCACGCCATAGTGCGGGTAAAGGTATCCCCCACCGGTAAAGCGCACATCGTCGGCGCCCAGCTCCTTGATGCTCCGGAAGATTTGATCGTGGGCGGCTGATCCCCGCCATACCCCCGGTCCCGAGCCCAACATAATGGATGGTGCGGTTTTAGAAACTCGGACAACTTGATCCCAATGGACCTTGACCTCGACGGGTTGGTCTTGCCCACGGAGGGCGTGTAAAGCGGTGAAAATGAAAAGTAAGGCGAGCGGGTAAATCCAGAGGGCACGACGGTGCATGGGCAATTCTCCTGATTAAGAGTGATTTCCCAACGATGCTTCTGGGGGAAAACTCTGGGGCCATCTTGCACCGCCGCCAGAGTTTACCCGGAATTTCCATTTTATCTCCGAACAGCCTCACACAATGCACCCATCGATGGATTCCAGCTTAAAAGTCCTTTCTCGAAAGGAGCACGCACATGATTCGATCTATGGAGGAGTTTACGTCTGCGATCCGAGCAGACTCAGCCACAGCCGCACCTCGTTCGACCGAAAGTGGTGGCAGCTCAACCGTGTCATCTTCACCGCTTGCTTGCCTTCCTTGATCCATTGCTCGGCCGTCCTTCATCTTAGCTAGTGCTGCGTCTGCCCGAGCTTGCGCTTGGGAATACGCTTGATACTCGGCAGAGCATGATCCCTTTGCCCCCATGAATGCCTTGTCTTCCTCACTCCAACAGATGATCACTTCGAATTTAGGCATCCGCCGCGCCTCCCAGATTGTGCCTCAGTTTAACATGCCGGACTCGTTAAGCACTCAAAGGGAGAACGAGCGCGGGGGTACCGCAGCAACAACATGACCCCTCACCCGGTCTCCTCCGTCGGCCACCCTCTCCCCAAGGGCGAGGGCTGTTTGGTCTCTTGAGGGTGTTCGCCGCGGCGACCGAGGGCTTTTCCCCTTTGCCATTTAACCTTTGCTCTTTGCCCTTTGCCTTTTGACTTTCATTTACAGCTCTTCCGCGCTGTGCCGCGCGGCCTTTGCATTTCCATCCGCAGTGTGGTTCTATCATTCATCCGGTTATTCACTCAGGGCCTGGAGGAGAACATGATCATCAATCGAGACAGGCGCGCGCGGACCATCATGGCCGCGATCCCCGCCGTACTCTTGCTGTTCGCGCCGAGCTGCTCGGCGCCGCAGGATCAATCCAGGGCGTCCACGGCGGTCCCCCAGACCGACATCTGCACGGTCGATGCGGACGGCACGGCCCACATTACCCGCGTGGTCCCGGTGCCGCAATCCATCAGCCCGGAAGCGCAGGTGTTCATCTCGCGGCCAGCGCCATCCGGTCCGGAGCCCACGCTCGCCGAACGGCGTGCGTCGACCGACAAATTCCGCATTGGCCGGGCCGAGGAAGCACGCAAGCTTTATCCCGTGGAGATCAAAGAAAAGACGATGGGCGGCGTCCGCTGCGACATCATCAACCCGCTCAACCCCCCTGCCGCCAAGCGCGACCGGGTACTCATCAACGTCCACGGAGGGGGTTTCAACTCCGACTCAGGTTCGCTCGTGGAGGGGATTCCCATCGCCAACCTCACCGCCACAACGGTGGTTTCGGTTTACTATCGGCTGGCGCCGGAATTCCCATACCCCGCCGCCGTGGAGGATACGGTGGCGGTTTACAGGGAATTGTTGAAGACTTACAAGCCGGCAAAAATCGGGTTGTTCGGCACCTCTGCCGGCGCCATCCTTACCGCCGAAGTCGCTGCCCGGCTGCAACGCGACGGTCTGCCGCTCCCCGGCGTCCTGGGCATCTTCTCCGGCACCGGCGACATGAGCCAGGCGGGAGACTCCCAGGCCCTCTATACCGTTAGGGGATTCGGCGGAAACCTCCGACCTCCGGCGAAGGCGCCGCTCCTTTCTCCCTACGTGGGGGCCACCAATCCCCAGGACCCGGTGTTGTCACCGATTTACTCCAATCTGCAAGGATTCCCCCCGACCCTTTTCATGACCAGCACGCGCGACTTGCTGCTCAGCGGCACTGCGGATTTGCACCGCGCTTTCCTGCGCGCCGGCGTGGATGCCGAACTTGTAGTGTTTGAGGCGCTGCCCCACGCCTTCTGGTATGACTATCAGTTGCCCGAGACGAAGGAAGCCCTGGGCATCATGGCCCGGTTCTTTGATAAGAAGCTCGGCGAATAGCGGACGTACACCTTGAGCGGGAAGCGTCGAGTTTCGCTTTCAGAAACTCGGCGCTCTATTCCGTGTTGACACTGAGATGCGCAATGTTCATAATCACTCAGTGGAACCCTCATGGCATAGGGTTCCGAGGTTTGTCATGGCGATTGGCACCGGGAATAAGAACGGTATGGACGCAATGGTGCAGTCCGTTGCTGAACATCTGGAATCCCTTCCGGCTGAAGAGCGGCAAAGCCGGATCAAGGCTTTTGTTTCTCGGCGTTCCTCCAAGCCGCGACCTGCCTCCAAAACTCTGATTCCAAGAACCGAAACCGGTCGCTCGCTAAAGGTATCCCCAGGTCGCTGACGAGCGCACCCTTGAAACCTTCGTAATCCTCATGGACGATGAAGTACCGAAGCCTCGCTTTGATCTGCTGAATCTGTTTCCGGGTCAACGCGCCAGTTCTCTCTTCTTTCGGCTTTTCCATTAATATGCCATCCGTCTGCTCACGCAAACCATCCCACAAGGCACCTACACCTTGAGAAATATCTTGTGCTTGTAAAGGAAGTAGCACAGGTACCAGAACACCACCAGGACGGCGCAGTGCTGGGCGACGGGGGCCAGGGCTCCGACGAACTGGAACCCGCCGGTGAAAGCGCGAATCGCGTGGTCGACGGACCCTCGGATTAAGAAGCCCAGCGAGTAGATGAAAATGGAATTCATGCCCACCACAATCAGCGGGAAGGCTGCCTTTTTCCAGCCCCACACATCCACGAGAAGGATGAAAACCAGCATCATCAGCAGGACCCATCCCGTGCTATAGAACGTCCACGAGGCGGTCCAGAGTTTCTTGACGTTGGGAATCACCGGCGAGAGCGCCAGGCCCACCACGAACGCCGCCACGGCGGAGATGGCCAGAATCTTCAGTTTCGCCGCTCGCGGCCGCGCCGAGCGCAGCAGGTTGCCCGTCCAGGCTCCGAACAGCGTGGTGACCGTACTGGAGATGAAATTGATCGTCACGTAGTGGTCTTCGTAGTTGTACCCCAGCAGCGCCTTGTCGATTCTCTGGCCGATGTTGCCGAGGGGCGAAAACGCGCCATCGGGTCCCGGGAAGAGGAAGAAGAGCACGGAGTGAAACACCAGGAGTCCCGCCGCCGCGGCCACCTGCCAGCGGAATTCCAACTGGAGAATCAGGTAAGTCAGGAAATAGGTGAAGGCAATCTGCGAGAGCACGTTGATGAGCTGGAAACGGAGCCCGTCCGCCGCGATGATCAAAATCTGGCTGAGCAGGATCAGCTTGAGGGCGCGAACCGCCACGTGCTGGAGACCCTGTTTCGAGGTCGCGCCCAACTCCCGGCGGCGGGCCAGCGCAAAAGGCATGGCCACGCCCACCATGAACATGAAGGAGGGTTGGATCAAGTCCCAGAAAACGGCGCCCGTCCAGGGGACATGATCGAACCAGGAGGCGACGCGCGACCACTGGGGGTTTTGCTGGAGCGCTCCGAAGCCGAAGGCATCCGAGGCCAGCATGATCATGATGAATCCCCGAAAGGCATCGAGCGCCACGTAACGCTCAGTGGCCGGAGACTTGGTAGGTGTTCCCGCCGAAGGTGCGGCGGCTTGCGGGAGGGTGGTGGTTGACATGCCGCGGATTCTAACACGCGGCCGGGTTTGTGGAGGGTTTTTTCTGGCTTTTCGATTTCCTTCACCGGCGTTTCACTGCCGCCAAAAGCCACTCACCACGCGAAAATGCTGGGTCGAGAGAAAGAGGCCGGTCATGATGAGAAAGTTGTATCCGACGTGAAGAATGATGCTGGGGGTCAGGCTGCCGGTCGAGCCGCGAGCGAGCGAAAACACCAGGCCCACCACCAAAATCATCGCCAGGTGATTCCAGGCGTGCCAATATTCCGGAACGTGCAGGCCGGCAAAAAGCACGGCCGTCGTCACCACGGCAAAGCGCAATCCCACCGCGCGTTCAAAAATGGCAAAGAGCAGGCCGCGGAAAACCAACTCCTCCACCACCGGCGCCACGCCAATGGCGAACGCGCCGATGGCGTAAGAGGCGGTCCGGGAATCGAACAACTTCTCCAGGGGGAATCCCTGCGTGTCCGGCCGCACGGCGAGCGCCAAGCTGACGGCGAGGGCGAGCCCGCCTCCACCCGCAAGGTAACCCGCCACCTGCCTTGCCGTGGGCTTTTTCCATCCCAGGGATTTCCAGAAAGGCTGCTGATGCCCGAACCTGGCCAACAGCAACAGGAATCCAACGGTAGAAACATAAAGGATGGATTGCATGGTTAGCTGAAAGATGAGGTTATTCAACAGGGAATCCCTCGAGGTGTGCCATCCCAACAATGGGCGGAGCACAGCGTAACCAAAAAGCGCCGTAGGCGTCAAAACCAACAAAGCGACGAGGAAGAAGACAAGAAACAGCAGCAGATCCCACAAATTCCATATTTCATGGGGCGCGAGGGAGTGCAGGGGTCGCGGTGCAATGTCCTCCGCCGGTGTGCCGCCCGATTCCATCGCGAGGTTTTCCGTTTCGCCCATAATCACCTATCGGGTTCCTTGGCCATTAAGTAAATGATGAGGTTCGCGTCAGCAATGATCACGGGCGGCCTTCGTTTTTGGCGGCTTGCAAGAACTCCTCCGTGAGATTCACGTAGGGCATTCGCTTCCGCGCGGCATCCACCTCTGCCAGAAACTCCTTGGGATCCACGCGATGCACCCCGAGAACCCTTTCCAGGCAGCAAATAGCCTCGCTGCTGATGCTGCGCCGGTGTTGTGCGGCACTCTCCTTGAGCCGCTTGTGAAGCCTCTCGGGAATATTCTTGATCGTCAGCGTTGCCATTTTAATCTTCCCCCATCAGAGTTTCCCCTCGGCCAATTCCAGCAGTTCTGTCACCGCCCGCTTCAGTTGGGGGACGTCGTGCTGGGCAATCCGCCATATCCGATCCAAATCGATTCCAAGATAATCGTGAACAAGAATATTTCGGAAGGCAGTGATCCGCCTCCATTCGATTTCGGGACGGCTGGACTTGAGGGGGTCGGAGAGGCGTTTCGCCGACTCACTGAGGGTCTGGAGATTCCGTAACACCGCATCCTGCAGCGTGTGGGAGGCGAGGAACATTTCCCGGCCCTCCGCTGTGTCCTCTTCGATACGGCGAATTGAGTCGAGAATGTGCTTGAGGTAAATGGAATCATCTTTCACAGTGGCAAGGCCTCTTGGAGCACACGTTCCTTCAGATAAGGGTTCAGACCTTTTTCCGTGACGACTTCAACCTTACACCCGAGAATGTCTTCCAAGTCCAGGACCAACCCGGCGGGAAACCAGGAGCTGGTTTCCGGGCCGGTATCCACCAGAAGATCAAGATCGCTATCTTGCCGTGCTTCGCCTCGCGCCACCGATCCAAAAACGCGCACATTCATGGCGCCGTGCCTTGCGGCGACGCGCCGAATTTCCTCTCGTTTTTCCTCGAGCAGTTGGTCAATCCTCATGGAATATCTCCCACAGCAGCGGGAATCCCACCCTTATGATAACCCCACTTAAACTCATTTGGCCCACCATTCAGCAAAGCGGCAAGTGCCTTAGCATGTCACTCGTCACTTGTCACTCGTCACTGTATTTGACGCCCCATTCAGCAGCGGCGCCAGCGCCTGGCCGGTGTAGGACTTCTTCACGCGCGCCACGACCTCCGGGGTACCTTGCGCCACGATGCGCCCGCCGCCCTCGCCGCCTTCCGGGCCCAGATCGATGACCCAATCGGCTTGTTTCACCACGTCGAGATGATGCTCGATGATGATGACCGTGTTGCCGAGGTCAGTGAGGCGATTGAGCACTTCCAAAAGCTGCTTGACGTCATCGAAGTGCAGGCCGGTGGTGGGTTCATCCAGGATGTAGAGCGTGCGGCCTGTCTGGCGGCGGCTGAGTTCGCGGCCCAGCTTGATGCGCTGCGCCTCGCCACCGGAGAGGGTGGTGGCGGGTTGTCCCAGATGAATGTATCCCAGGCCCACGTCCACCAGGGTTTGCAGCTTCAGGCGAATCTGCGGAATGTTCTCCAGCAACGGCAGCGCGTCTTTCGCCGTCAGGTCGAGCAGGTCGGCGATGGAAGCGCCCTTGTATTTCACCGCCAGCGTCTCGGAGTTGTAGCGCCGCCCGCGGCACACTTCACAGGTCACGAAAACGTCGGGGAGGAAATTCATTTCGATGCGCCGCAGTCCCTCGCCCTGGCACGCTTCGCAGCGTCCGCCTTTCACGTTGAAACTGAAGCGCCCGGCTCGATAGCCGCGCTCGCGCGATTCCGGCAGCATGGCAAACAAATCGCGAATGGGTGTGAAGACCCCCGTGTACGTGGCGGGATTGGAGCGCGGCGTCCGCCCGATGGGCGACTGATCGATGACGATGATCTTGTCGAGGTGCTCCAGGCCGGTGATGGCGCGGTGCGCACCGGGCTCTTCGATGGCGCGGTAGAGCTTCTTGGAGATGGCGCGATGCAGGATGTCGTTCACCAGGGTCGACTTCCCCGAGCCCGACACGCCCGTCACCACAGTCAGCAGTCCCAACGGAAACGGCACGTCAATGTTCTTCAGGTTGTTGGCCCGCGCCCCCAGCACCGTGAGAAATTTTCCGTTGGCAGCACGGCGTTTGCCCGGCACCGCAATGCGCAGTTCGCCCGAGAGGTACTTCCCGGTCAATGAATCCGCCGTCGCCGCGATCTTCTCGGGCGGCCCCACCGCCACCACATACCCACCCTGCTTGCCCGCGCCGGGACCGAGATCAATTACATAATTGGCGCGGCGAATGGTTTCCTCATCATGCTCGACCACCAACACGGTGTTCGACATATCGCGCAACTGCTCGAGCGTTTCGAGCAGACGCTGATTGTCGCGCGGGTGCAGCCCCACACTGGGCTCGTCAAGCACGTACAATACGCCGCGCAGCTTTGAGCCGATCTGCGTGGCGAGCCGGATGCGCTGGCTTTCGCCGCTGGAAAGGGTGGACGCAGAGCGGTCGAGGCTCAAATAGCCGAGTCCCACGGCATTGAGAAATTCCAAGCGCTCGCGGATTTCGTTCACAATGCGCCGCGCCACCAGTTCTTCACGCGGGGTGAGCTTCAGCCCTGACAGCACCTCCTGGGTCTTGATCACCGGCAGGGCGGTGAGGTCGGCGATGGAAAAATCCATCACCGTCACGGCCAGGCTTTCCGGCTTCAGGCGCTTGCCCTGGCATTTGGGGCACGGCACGGCCGACATGTACTGGCTGTACCACTCGCGGTAACTTTCCGAACTCGCTTCGCCGTACCAGCGATCGAGCAGCGGCAGGATGCCGGAAAACATCGTCGAGGCGGGCGCGCCGTCGGCGATTTTTCCGTAAAGCAGAAGGTTCTGGATTTTGCGCGGCAGGCGCTCAAAGGGAGTCTTCAGGTCGAAGCCAATCTGCTCCGCGGCGCGCAGCAGGCTGCGCTGAAGGAAGCCCGAGCCCGCGCCGGGGCCCAGTCCGCCTTCCAGCAGCGGACGCGACCAGTCCACAATAACCTTGGCGGGGTCGAACGTGTATTGGCTGCCCAGGCCGCGACACGCCGGGCAGGCGCCGTAGACGCTGTTGAAGGAAAAAGAGCGTGGCTCGAGGGCGGGAAGGCTCATGCCGCAATCCACACAGGCCCATTCCTGTGAGTAAAGGCGCTCTTCGCCATTCACCACGGCCACTTCCACAATTCCCTTGGCGAGCTTCATGGCCGTCTCAATAGAAGCGGCCAGGCGGCTCTCGATTCCGGACTTCAACAGCAGGCGGTCGACCACCGCTTCAATGGTGTGATTCTTGCGCCGGTCGAGTTTGATCTCCTCATCCAGTTGGCGCAGTTGCTTGTCGACGCGCACGCGCACAAAGCCTTCCGCCGCGAGTTGCTCAAAAAGTTTGCGGAACTCACCCTTGCGCCCGCGCACGATGGGCGCCAGGATCATCACGCGCTCGCCTTCGCCATTACTGCCGTCGCTCCCCTGGTGCAAAGCCATGATCGACGCCACGATCTGCTCCGTCGTCTGGCGGGAGATTTGGCGTCCGCACCGGTGGCAGTGCGCGACGCCGATGGACGAGTAAAGCAGCCGCAGATAATCGTAGATTTCGGTGATGGTGCCCACGGTGGAGCGCGGGCTGCGGCTGGTAGTTTTCTGCTCGATGGAAATCGCCGGGCTCAGGCCCTCGATAGTGTCCACGTCGGGCCGTTCAAGTTGATCAAGAAACTGGCGCGCGTAGGCGGAGAGCGTCTGCACGTAGCGGCGCTGGCCCTCGGCATAAATCACATCAAACGCCAGGCTCGACTTGCCCGACCCGCTCAGCCCGGTGACCACCGTCAAGGTGTTGCGCGGAACCTCGACGCTGATGTTCTTCAGGTTGTGCTGGCGGGCGCCTCGAACGGTAATCCGGTCGATCATTCGCCCTGAACCCTACGGTGAGGAGTTTCGAGAAAACGGCAACCTTCCATGCTAATTCCGCGCTGAGTGGCCGTCAAGCGGATTGGCTTGTGGGCTGCTGGACTCCGTTAGAGTCCATGGGACGTTGAAAATGTCCGACCGCCCGTTTCCGTCGGGCACTTTGTCCCTCCGGAAAAGTCCCTTGATTCCGACTTCTTGTCGCTCGCTCTTGGGGGCCGGTTGGGGCCCGCTCCAGAGCGAGATCGGGGTTCTCGCATTGCGCTGGGCGGCTGGAGCGCATAGAATGAGCGCCTTCGCCAAAGACGAGAGCAAGGAACATGCTGAAGTCCTTGAGTGCAAAACTTGGCCACGTACTGGTCCTCTATGGCGGGTGGGGACTGTTTGCGATTTCGTTTCTGGACTCCTCGCTGATTCCGTTCCCCGTTGTGAATGATCTGGCTCTAATCGTGATGGCCAGCAAACGGCCCGCCTGGTGGCCTCTCTATGCGTTGGCAAGTACCCTGGGCTCGGTTTCGGGCGCCTATCTCCTTTACGGAATCGCCCGCGGCGGAGGGAAGTTCTTCTTTCGCAAGACGACGCCGCATGCCGTAGCCCACGCCCGGCGTTGGCTTGAGCGCAACGACTTCGTGGCCGTTCTGGTGGCGTCGATCCTGCCTCCGCCGGCGCCCTACAAGGTGTTTGTGCTCACGGCCGGTCTGCTGCGTGTGAATGCGCTCCATTTCGGTTTGGCGCTGCTCGTGGGACGCGGGCTGAGATTTGCCGCCGATGCCTGGCTGGGGGCGCGCTATGGCCTTCAGGCGGAGGATTACCTTCACCACAATTTGGGCTGGGCCTCGCTGGCAGCCGCAACCATGCTTGTTGGCTTGGCGCTGCTCCAACGGTGGCGGACAAAATCCGGGACACGGGGGTCGGGACACGGGACACGGGACTGATTCGGGACAGGGGACTGGGGTTTCGACAGAATTTCTGATTTCCTGACTTCCATGGCCCGAAGGAAGGCGGACTACAAGTCTGGCTTCAATCCCGTGCCCCGTGTCCCGTGTCGCGTGTCCCGGATCTTGGGGCCACAAAGTAGAAGGCTTCGGATCGGGTCCGTAGGTTCTTGTCCAATTCCACTTCCAGGGTGAAACCGCGAGACTTCGCCGCATCATGATAAAACCGCAGATCACGCAAGCTCACCCCATACCTCTCTTCACTTTCATCCACTTGCGCCCAGGGAAAGCGGGCAAAATCCAAAAAGATTTTTCCCGCCCGCGTCTTCATTGCGGCGGCGAGCGCGGGGGACATGGACGGTTTTTCGAAAGTCCCCATTTCCTCCGGTAAGCCCTTCGCATCAAGTGCATCCACGCGGACAACGTGGAAGGGACCTTCGGTCTCCACCACACCCATCCAGGTGAAAGGATTCACCGCAACCGGCAGTGCGCTGAATCGTTGAGGGTCCTCGCCGGAGTAAGTGTGGCTGTCCAGGATGCTGAGCGCGCGGCGATGAGCGAAATCGCGAATTCCCCAGAGCGCCACCATCGCGCTCAGGCAAAAAACGGCCCCGGGGCCCCAACGCGGCTTACGCGCTCCCACTTCTTCTGAAACCAGGCGCAGCAGCCAGGGCACCGACAATCCCACCATCAGGACGGCGAGCAGCAGGGGATCGATGATTGACATGATATCCCACGCGTACCATCGTCCACTGAAGGGCAGGAAGGGCCGGACGCCATAGGCGTTGGTGTAGTCGAGCAGCAGATGGCTGCCGGTTCCCAAGAAAGCAGCGAGCAGCAGCCAGCGGCCGTTGAGAGGCAGGCCAGGCTTAGGCTGGACCTTTTTTCCTACCCAAGATATAAACCCCCATATGATAATAGCCAACACGGTGATACCAATAAAAGAATGGGAAATACCACGATGGTATTTCAGGTAGGTGATACTATCCTTCAGACTGGAAAGGATGTCGATGTCCGGAGCGTTGGCGGCCAGAATCAACGTCAGCGTGGCGAAACGTGTCTTACGGTTCAGCCCCGTTTGGCTGATGGCGACCGCGGTCAGGGTGTGGGTAACGTTATCCATGGCAAAACTAGGAGTCAGAAGTCAGGAGTCAGAAGTCAGGAGTCAGAATACGGTAGACGGTATACGGCATACGGTCGCGGGAATCTTCCGGCGGCGGAATTGAGGCCGGGTTTCTCACGGCGCGGGCGGTCAGAAATCCCAATTACCCGTCCGCCATATACCGTATTCCGTCTCCCGTATACAGTCTACCGTATTCTGACTTCTGACTCCTGCCTCCTGACTCCTGCCTTATGGCACCAGCACGGTTAGCGCGTCGGGCACGATTTCGAAGGTCGCGGGGATCACCCCCGCCAGTTCGCCGTCGAGCTCAAAACGGATGGTCGCGGAGGCATCAACAGGGGTACAGACCACCTCCGTGCAATTATCGAGTGAAACGCCGCTCATGCGCAAATGCTGCCGCGCCAGCACCGCCAAGGCATAGAGCAGATAGCGCAGGTGGCTGCGGCTGGGAAACGAGCACACCGCGAAGCACGGCTGGAAAAGACCTGCCGTGGGCGCCAGATGAAGCCAGCCGGCATAGAGCCGGGTGCGATGAATCACGGCGAACGTGCCCTGCCGTTCAATGCCGTCCAGGCGGGAGGAGAAACTGGGAAAGGAGTAGCCCGGAAGTCGGCGGAGGGCTTCCATGACGTACGCTGTCACGCCAAATTCCTTTTTCAGCCAGGCGGAAAGCTTGTACACAATGTGCGCGTCGAACCCGATTCCCGCCACGCTGATGTAATGACGGCAGCAGGCATGAGGGGCAGGTTCGCTGGCAGGTGTCGCAGCTTGCGCTTCCTCCCAGCGGGCGTGCCCCAGGGCGATGCGGCGGGGAGTCCAGCGTGGGAGCTGGCGAGCGGCGCGGACAGGATGGAGAGGGAGCCGTAATTCACGCGCCACAATGTTCGCCGTGCCGCCAGGCAAAATGCCGAGGGGTACGTGACTCCCCACCAGGCCATTAACCACTTCGTTGATGGTCCCATCCCCGCCACAAACCAGAACCACGTCAACGCCGCGCGCGGCTGCGGCCTGTGCCAGCTCATGCGCCATCGCGGGCCGCGCCGTGGGCGCCAACTCGATTTCCAGCCCTGCCTGGCGCAACACGGCGGCGGCTTCGCGGACTTCGCGCTCCCGCCTGGCAGGACGCCGCCCCGCAACCGGATTATAAATGAGAATGCCTTTTTTCAAGGGCAGGCCTGCGACTGCGGAAGGGGATTGACCCTTACAAGCAGGCGCAACCCTGGACGCGTTACAGCCGAGCCGAAGCGCACCTGTGGATTCTCAAGAGGACGGCATGAGGAACGCTCCGGTGACAATCTTCCGGGCAATAAAGTCGCCGGTTTTCTTGCCCTCGTCAACATCCACCCACACCTCGTCGCCCAAATGCAAGGACTCAAGCGAACTGTCTTTACCATCATGAATAAACTTGGTTTTCCTGCTGAGTTTGTCTTGATCTCATAACACTAGCAGCCGCATTGCGCTCGTGTCAACACTGGGGGTGCCTCTTCGCCGCCCTCGACGGTACGTTTGCGGACTATTTACTGAGGCGCCGACGGGATCGATGGGATATCCACACCGCTGATAACCTTTTTGGCGGTCATGATGCCGGTTTTCTTGTCGGTATCCGCGTCGATGTAAATCCTATCGCCCACCTTGAGCTTGTCGAATGAACTGGTTTTACCATCCTGCGTGTACTTTGTTTTTTTGTTGACTTTGAAGGTCTGGTCGACGCCGAACTTGGTCTGGCTCAAGATCAATTCACTCGGGTTCAACTCTTTGATGACTCCATAGAGATAATCCTGATACTTGATCGCGATAGAGGTGGGGTCACCAAAACGCCCCGTGTTCGACGTAATCGGCTGCTTATCGGATTGCATCGCCGCGGCCAGTGTGGCCAGGCACGCGGCTGCAAGCGCAGTTATCAGAATGATCTTTCGCAATTTCATCACCGGTACTCCTCTTCTTTAATGCCTTTCCCAAATGACACTAGCAGCCGCATTGCAACCGTGTCAAGACCGGGAGATGCTGGGTAGTGCTACAGTTTGCAACTTGGCGGCGGCGCAATCTCTTAGGTCGTCCTCTCACCGAAAAAGGAGTGCGATACGTGCAAGATGGCCCGCCGGAAGGCAGGGGCTATTTCCCATAACCCCGTATCTCGGGAATTTGAGTACGAGAGGCACTTGTACGGTTATGGCGACTACACATCCAGGTGCTTGCTGGTCGCCGAGAAACCTGCCAATATTTTAAGCACCATAGGGCCGTAGATTCAGCCCCAGAGCCGTTGATTTAGCCCCAAAGGGGCGAAATAACGAAGCCCAGGCCAACGGCCTGGGTTAAGATTATTCCCCAATTTTGCCCCCAGCCCTGAAGGGACGAGATAGGTGTTTCCCCATGCCGCAATCGCTTCCGCAACTCTACGTTCACCTGATCTTCAGCACCAAACATCGCGAGCCGATGTTATTGTCGCCCGTGCGAGAAGACCTCCACGCCTACCTGGCGGCGATTCTCAATAACCAGGACTCCCCGGCGCTGAAAGTCGGAGGCATGAGCGACCACGTTCATGCGCTGTTTCGATTGTCGAAAAACCTCGCGCTGGCAAAAATCGTGGAGGAAGTGAAGACCAGTTCTTCGAAATGGGTCAAGACGCAAGGGCGCGGCTTAGCGAACTTCCATTGGCAAAGCGGTTACGGCGCGTTTTCGGTGAGCTCGGCGGACGTGGAAGAAGTCGTGGAGTACATCGCGCAACAAGAAATCCACCACCGCGCGGTCAGCTTTCAAGAGGAATTGCGGAAGCTGCTGGACGCGCACGGAATTGCCTACGACGAGCGGTACGTGTGGGATTGAAGAAGATTGTTCCGCCCCTGATTTAGCCCCAAAGGGGCGAAATACCGAAGCCCAGGCCAACGGCCTGGGTTCAGATTCCCCCCATTTCGGCGCCAGCCCTGAAAGGGCGAGATACGCGTTTCCTCATGCCGCAATCTCTTTCCCCACCCTACGTAACGCAACAAGAAACCCACCACCGAGTGGCCAGAGGAATTCCGGAAGCTGCTGGACGCGCACGGAATCGCCTACGACGAGCGGTACGTGTGGGATTGAAAAGGATTGTTCCGCCCCTTCAGGGCTCGGGTATCGGTTTGGGTCCCGTTGACCCAGGCCGTTGGCCTGGGCTTTGTTAGATCGCCCCTTTGGGGCTCACCTGCCCACCCTCTCCCCCGCGGAGAGGGAAAACCCATTACGCGCGCAGGCGCGTAAAAACTGTGTTTTCCTTCTCCGAGGGGAGAAGGTGGACCGCGACAGGTATTCTCACCAACCGTCGCGGCCCGGATGAGGGGTCTCTTGAGCCCAGTCGGCCTTGAGTCGCCTGCAACGCGCAACGGCCAGTGTCTGTAATGCCCTTGGGTGGCGCAGAGTGAAACTCTGCGAATTCAATATCCACTCGCGTCGCAGGAGAAATCAAACCGCAGAGCGTTGCTCTGCGGCAGCCGGCGAATCAATCGTTTTTCTCAACCCCGTGCCACACATCGGTTTGAAAACCAATGCACTCGACGCTACAATAATCCGAAACGTGCCAGTGCTCGATGTCCTTGTAGGGACAATTCTCCTCGTCATCACAACCTTGATCCATCCGATCCAGATACTCAGGCCAGCCGACCTCGTCGACGGAATTCAATCCCAAGGGCAGTCGGCTAATACCTTCTTTTGGGTTAAACTCGCCTCCTCCAACGACCAACGGCGTTGCGTCTTGTTTTCCGCAGAACCTGCATAAACCCATACCGCCTCCTCCGATTCTTTGGTTTTGGTTCCAACCGAACGTGATCCCTGTCTCAATGCGGCGCGCGCTAAACGGTTCGATCAGCGGTTGTGGAGGGGGAAAAGATGTCAGGTACCTTTTCCCGGGCTCCCCAGAACGGAATCCTGCCGCTCTTTTCCTCGCAACGAAAAGGTTCCTGACCCCTTTTCTCCCTCGGAGCGCCACCCCTCCTCATCTGAGGAGGGGAGTCATTTTCGCCACCTCAGGCGCCGTTCGAACGGGTGAAGGCAATCACGAGATGCCGGGCTTGCCCTACCCGGCGTTCCGCAGGGTGAATGCGGAAACCAGGGGGCGGCAAGCCGTCCCCCTACGGCGAAAAGGTCTTTTCATTGCGAGTCATGCAAAACTTCGCGTATACTTTACTTATGAGCACCATTCGCCTGACACCTCACAGCGAGGAGCTGCTGCAAGAGCAACTCAGCCGCGCTCCTTATCGGTCGCCCGAAGAGGTCATCGAGCGGGCTCTGGAAACCCTCGCCCAAAAGGAATCCACTCCCTTCCATCCTGGTTCCGCGGCCAAATCTCCCTCTGAGGCGGTCGCTGACATTCTGGAAATTCAGAAACGTAACCGCTTGGGCGGACTCAAGATCAAGGATTTAATTCACGAAGGGCACAAATACTGATGGCGGTGTTCGTAATCGACGCTTCGGCGACGCTGCCCTGGTGCTTTGCCGATGAAGCGACGGCGGCTACCAACGCGGTGCTGACCCGCCTGCGGACGGGTGATGAAGCAATCGTCCCGGCACATTGGCCCGTCGAGGTTGCCAATGCATTGCTGATTGCAGTTCGTCGCCAGCGCATTTCTCCCGACGATGCCCACCAGTTTCTCCTGGACTTGCAATTCCTTCCCATTCGTGTCGAAGCCACTACCAAGAATCTGGTCCGCGCCTGAGTTTTCCCCGTGGCGGAGCAATATGGGCTCACGGTCTATGATGCAGCTTACCTGGAACTTGCGATGCGCGAAGGAATTCCCTTGATGACGCTCGACAAGGACTTGCGGAAGGCCGCGGGCGCCTCGGGGGTCCCGTTAGCGGTACCTCAGCCCTGAGGGGGCAGCCGCGGTCACTGCTCGCGTGACAGCGGATTTCCCTCCGATGACGAACCTACGGTCAATTCGCACTTTCTTGCGTGCTTTCCCATGCAAGTTCCCCGACCCCGACGAGAAAGCCGCAGTCATAGACCTGTCCTTGCTTTTGACTTTTGCGTTTTGACCTTTGCCTTTTGGCTTTCCTCTGAAGTCCCCGATGGGCGAGGAAAAGCCGCGGACCTACAAAACAGGTCCGCGCTACACTGGCTTTCCGGCAGCGACATTTTGTAGCCTCTGACGCTTGTAGATTTATCTTGACTTTAATATTGTATGTTGATATAATAATCAGGTGTTACTGCGGGGTGCTGAGAGCAGGGGTTAGGAGTTAGGAGTCGGGAAATGAGGGGCGGTAGCCAGCGCGCCTTTTGCCAATCCCGGCGCCCTAGCTTCAAAGGACAACAAAATGCTGCTCGTGCAAATGATGGACGATTCCAGCCTGCGGCTGATTGTCGATTTTCGATTGTCGATTTGCGAACTGCCTCCACTGTGGCCGCTCACCGAGATGCGGAACGAAATCCGAAACGGGCCGCTGACACAAACAAAAAATT
>Ga0209039_10001162_pt1 | contig 25078 bp, 23 predicted proteins | sample BogFormECP12_OM1_FD_188238 | JGI IMG/M metagenome (GOLD analysis project Ga0209039, IMG submission 188238) | Bog forest soil microbial communities from Calvert Island, British Columbia, Canada - ECP12_OM1 (SPAdes) (version 2) | ecosystem: Environmental > Aquatic > Freshwater > Wetlands > Bog ... | reverse complement strand
GATTGGCCCGCGCTGCAATGCAAATATCGCGGGCATCAAGATCGTGGCGCTCGTGGCAAGCATGATCACTGGAGAAACGAAACATTGCTTGAAGTGGACGCAGAATTGGCACAGGGGTCGGAATATTTTTGTAATCATGGTATTTATGATAAATTATCGGTTTACCCCCAAAAATAATGGATAAATTCCAGTTGACCCCGGTCAGCCGTCCTATAAAATGCTTTTTTTGTTGTCGCTATGCCTTCCCATTCACATCGATGACCCCATCGGAGGTATCGATGTGCATACGGTTGATAAGATGCATGTTACGCAAACCCTGGTTGCATTATCTTGACAGAGATAATGTATTTCCGGCGATTCATGCACCTCCGTGAAATGGCTCGTGACCTGCAATACCAGATCCTCCAGGTCATCGGAAACGATCCGGCGTTCGTGCATAACGTGGAATTGCTCATCACGTGTCAATCTGTCGACGTGGAGACCGCGGTCACGTTTCTCGTCGAGATCGTCGACATCCGGTTCTTCTGGCATCCAGGGGCACTGGTTCGCTGGACGGGACTCGGCCCGCGGGTCTATCAATCGGGATACGACAAGCGGTTGATGGCCACATCTATAAAGGCGGGAACAAGGGTGCTCGTCGTTCTGTTTGGCTCGCTACAAAAACAGACTACGCGCATTACAAGAAGGGTGTTCATCCGATAGGTAATTTCGTGGTATATTTGCGTTCGGAGAACAAGGCGTGCAAGATTTCGGTCACCGCTGGTGCATGCATGTTGCTCACGATCATGTATCACGTGCTCGTAATGCAGCAGCCGTTTTCTTTCTTCTCTTTATCCGTATGCTAAGGATGAAGGTTGCCACACCGAAAAGTGCAAAAAAGGCTCCAAACACTAGAAAACCAACAGGTGGAAAGGGAAAGAATCCAGATGCCGAAGGAAACGATGATAATCCGAAGATGATAAAACATCCAATTGCAATGGCAGTATGCAAGGGCCAATATTTTACGCCCTTCGATATAGAGGAAAGTTTAAACTTGCTCCATGCTTTAAACCCGTTTCGGAAAATAGCTTCAAATCCAAATGCAAGTAATGCACCCATAATGATCAGGAAAATGATATTTGGCAGTATGAAAGCAAATATGATAATCCAGAAGATCTCCATCCCGAAGATTCCTACGCCAAGCACAATATTCTCGTTTGAAGTAATCGCAACCTCCTCACTTTCTTTTGCCATTTTTGGAATCGATTCCATTATTGATTGTATCTCCACCTCACCTCTCTGCTGGCGTTCCGTGGCTTCGCAGCAATAATTCACGAGCTCTACGGCACTCGAATAACTTTTATCCGGGAGATTTGCGGGCCAAGCTATAGGGTTGAAATGGACTGTGAGTATCCGCAAGTTGCCCAGCGCCTCCAAACCCACGATTCTTGTTATCTGGTTGCTGTTGAGGTGGAGCTCCCGCAAGTTACCTAGGGTGCCTATTCCCTCGATCTTAGCGATCTGGTTGTTATCAAGGTGAAGTTCTTGCAAGTTTCCTAATGCTTCCAACCCCTCGATTTTCTTGATCTGATTGTTATCAAGTTCAAGGCTCAACAATCGGTCGCCCAACACGTCCAATCCCTTGATCTCGGTGATCTTGATTATGCCTTGATCATGCAAGTCGAGCACTCCTTCTTTTTTCACCTTGAACTCTTTCCCTCGCACACTCACAGACATGCAATATTCACCTATTTTCACTTATTCTCTCGCTTCTTATAAGTTCATTCCTCGATATGCTAATAGAAACGTGACGAATGGTTATACCTATTATTACACGGTCTGCGCCGTCACCAGCGTCGGAGATGGCGACCAAGCCACCGAGACCAGCGCAACGCCTCCCACAGGCAACATACTCGCGATTTACCCGCCGGGCACGCTAAAGACCCCCTTCGCGAACCACGCATAGCTGGCAAGGAAGAATGACGAGCTCGCCGCGTACTTGCTGAACCAGTTTGACATGTCAGTGGAGGACTTAATGGCCTTGCAAATCTTTTCTGAAAACTACCTTTCGCATCCCAAATTTCGTGCACCTCTTCACCGCAATACCTAAAAATCAATTTTCCAGGCTTAGGTGGTTCGTTATTAATGGGTATAGTCCCTGGTAGACGCTTGATTTTAACGTGATCATGATTATTCGCTATCCTCTTTCACTATATTTTGAAAACGTGGGTTTCCTATGGGTTATTAATTTAATGCCCGCGTGTTCTTCGGTGGGATTGGTTCGGGTGTCGATTGGCGCACGCGGGATGTCGCCCGTTCTGTTACAATGGAATGCTGCGTGAAAAGGTTACAGACCACGCAAGTATTGCTCGGTTTGTCGTATTTGATTGTTCTTTGGCAAATCCTTATAATGAATGACTAGGCAAGGTTAGTAAGGTAAGCGTAATAGGTGTTATCAATTAGCATTCAGACTGAAGACAACAGTTCAAGGATTAACGACCTGATTCGTAAAGCTTTTTTCATTTTCACGATAGTACTCGTTGCCACGTTGTTAGTCACGATCATCTATGATCTTGCCGTGCATTATCCAATCACGGCCGGCTTGTCGATGTTCTGGCAAAACATGCCCAACACGGTTTCAATGGTAGTCAATGCTATATTTGCAATCATTTGCATCGTGATCGTGATAGACGCGCAGAAACGGTTCAGGAAAAATAAAAAACCAAGTCCCTTGTTATTGTCGGTCATGTTTTTCTTCTTGATTTTCACGATGGCCATCCAGGTACTTACTACCCTGGTCTCATTTCACGGGAACTTGTTTTTTTCTGAATTTTTGACCAAGAGCGTCTGGTTATTTCTTGGAGCGAGCGTGTTTTTCCAATATCTCTTCATTCTCGAGTTGTTCAAGGACGGGATTTTCAACCCAAAGAACAAATTGGTGATCGTGTTCTTTACCATCATCGACGCGTTCCTCTTCGGGGTCATGATTTTTACCATGTTCAACGATTATTTCCAATTCTCGAGCGCGGATATCCAGGAGATCATCGTCATCACGGGTTCGGCCGTGGTGATAGTCGCCCTCATGATCGTCTTCATCATCCAGGCAAGCTCGTCGTTCAAAATCTTGAAGAAAGAAAGCAATGCTATCATCCGCTGGAGCCTGTTATGCATAGGTATATCCGGGTTATGCTTCTTGGCGGCCTTGTATACCAAGTTTTTCGAAGAGATCGCGCGTTCGTTCATCGATGATCCCGTGATCAGGAGTACAATTATCGATTTTTCAGGGTACTTCAGCCCCGTCATGAGCTTGGTCGGTGGCATCTTGATCTATTTCGGCTTCATTTACCCCTCCAAGCTGCAGAAGGAGACCACCTGATGGTCCTGGCATTCTTGCCACCATCATGTTCTTTAATTTTGACCTATGAGATTTAACTTGAGTCCTGGAAAGTACCATCTCGTGCCAGTCAGGTAGGTTGTCGATTTCCGGGCGATTCCTTTTTGCTCCAAGACATCCAACACCCTGGCAACTCGAAAATCTTCCCATCCCGTTTCGCTCATGATTTCTTCGATCGTGAGCATGCCCTTGATCGCGGCAATTCCTAGCACTTGCTGGGGATCGGCAGTAAGGTCTCCGGGGACGAACTCGACGACCTTGAGATTGCTTCCTTCCAGCTCCTTGATGCCTACGATGAGCCTTTTTTTCTCCAAGCGTTCGAGCGCTTTCAACACGTCTCCCGGCGTGCCATTGAATGATGGGTACTCGTTCTTGAGGCGTGAGAACAATTCGATGAACGAAATGATGCCGCCCGTGTCATCCTTCAAAGAATTCCCTTCCTCGAGCAAGAAACCGGCAAGCTTATCGATGTATCGCCCGTGGTCACTACCCTCGAATATTGGAATTTTTTCCCGGTGGACCTTTTCATTTGAGACTTCTTCGGGTGGTTGCACGGTAACTGGTTTTGGAAATATCTCGTCGGTCACGTCGACGGGTTCGGCATCTATTAGCTTGTCGTGCAGTTTTCGGGCATTTTGCAGGAAAGCTATTGCTTTTTCGCTGCCGAGATCCGCAGCTTTTTGAAAGCAGAAAAGTGATTTGCCATCGTCGTTGAGTTCGAAGTAATTCGCCGCCATCGTGAGCCAAGGGATATCATCATCGATCCTGATCCGGATCGCCCGCTGGCAGCATTCGATGGATTCTTGATATTTTTTCTGCTGAAAAAACTCGGCGCCGAGGTTCACCCACGCCGGCTGGAAGTAGGGATCGATGTTGATGGCTTTCCGGTAGCATTCCATTGCTGAACGCATGTTCTTGAGCTCGGAATGATACTTGCCCAGGTCAAACCAATATTCAGCGGTTTTATCCTCATCCAAGTCGAATCACGAAATATATCTCCGATCACTAATCACGATCTGCAATAAATCGGTCGCTTGCATTCTTAATAAAACACGGACATGTTTTAGTAAATTTAATGTTTCGAATGCTAATATCATCTGCTTGATTTATTCGTTGTTTACAGCACTGCCCTTGATTTCATTTTCCAATTTCGTGAAAAATCCATCCAAGTTTGCATTCCGTGCATCCAGGTTATTCCCATCGATAACGAGTCCGAATTCAATTGCTAAATCGATAATTTTTGCATCGAATTCTGCCTCATCGAGGTGTAATAATTGCTTGATAGCTCCTATCGGTATTTGTTTCGAATTTTTATAGGTGGATCGAAATGAAGCAAGTATCGGAGGCTCCATCACGTTTAGTTCGAGCATCCTCGGTAAATCCTTGGCGAAGTCTCCCTTGGCGCCATCATTAATAACAAGATGGTCACCATCGATAGAAAATCCATATTTTACGCATGTATCGCTAATAATTTCGTGGAATCGGTCTTCATCCAGTTGCAACATCGCATTAAAGGTTTGAAGATTGATGACATCCATTTTATAAAGTAATTCCAGCAACACGTCGGGAATAAAAGAGTTTAAGATAAATAATAAAGTTGGTAAAATGCGATCATTGGGTTTTTGATTGTAGTTCGAGATCACGGCTGACAGCTCGCGATAATATTCAGCACATATTGTTAGCATGCGATCCTTGCATGCCTGTTTTCTGATCTCAATATCGGATAGATTTGCTCGCGTTTGCGATTTGCTGTTCTGGTGTATCTTGTTTTTCTTGTAGTAGTTTCTAGAAATAAATATGACTGCTGCTGCACATCCCATGATTATTAAAATCCATAAACACAAGAATAAAATCTTCGTCCATCCAGAAGAAAATATGAAAAGGGGAAGAAATATGAACGAGAATATGATAAATACTGGAATAAATAAAGCATTACCTATAGCATTTCCGTACGAAGGCGAAAGAGGCCGCTTTTTACTCCAAAAGGATGTTTTCAAGGATACAAGCTCAGTACTTTCAAGTCGATCCAATTTTTTGATTTCTTTTTTACATGGCTCTAGCTGCATCTTAATTTTTTGAATTTGAGCCAGAAATGCCGATATTTCTAAGCTTTCATTAACAGCGCAGAGCTCGGTGGATTTTAAATAAGCGACGTCGTGTAATAATTGTTCAACGTCGTCTGTGATCGCGTCAAAGTGCACGTGGCAAACTCCGTCTTCCTTGATCTCGTGCGTCATTGGAATCACGAGCATAAGCGCGGATTTTACTTTGGCCGAATTGTGTAAAGTACTAAATTTGAGGAGATAATGTGTCATCTTCATCAATCTCGAGACCTTGAGACATAGAGTCTATTACATCGTACAGTCACTATTCAGAATTCTAACATTATCTACTTGATTTTACCGTTAATTACTGTACTTTCTTGATCTCCTGTGCCAATTCCGTGAAAAAACCATCCAAGTTCGCATCCCGTGCATCCAGGTTATCCCCATCGATGATGAGTCCGAATTCAATTGCCAAGTCGATAATTTTCGTGTCGAATGCCGCTTGATCGAGGTGCAATAAATACTTAATAGTTCCTAGAGGTATTTGATTTGAATCCTTGAAGACGGATCGGAATGAATCAAGTGTTAGAGGAGCTATCATTTCGTGTTCGAGCATCCTCGATAAATTCTTGGCAAAATCTCCCTTGAAGCCATTTTTAACAACGAGATGGTCACCATCGAAAGAAAAACCATATTTCATGAATGTATCGCTGATAAATTCGCGGAACCGGCTTTCATCTTGTGGCAATATCGCCTTTAAGGTATGGAGGTCGATGAAGTCCACTTTGTCCAATAAATTCACCAGGGCCTCGGGAAGAAAAGAGTTTACGAAAAATAATAAAGCTGGTAAAACCCGTTCCTTAGATTTTTGCTTATTGTTCGGGATCTCGGCTAATATCTTACGACAATATTCAGTGTATATCGTTAACATTATTTCCTTGCATTTCTGATTTTTAATCCTAATCTCGGACAGATTTTCTCTCGCTAGCAGTTTTTCCTTTTGATTTTTCTTCCAGTCATTGACAAACATCTTCAACGGTAACCTGGCTAATGCTACAGATAATATGACCAAAAAAAGCATTCCTCCAATCAAGACACTCAGGGGAATGCCTATGTAGACCAAGGGAAGAAAACTGATTGGGACTATAACAAAAAACCCAAAGAAAAAGAAGTGTATTCTATGTTCTTTGATTATTTGCCACATGGTAGTATTCAAGGATCGAATCGCTAGATTTTCCTTTTCATTCAAGGTTTCAATTTCAAGTTCACTGTCCTTTAGCCGCGTCTTGATTCCATCAAGGTAATTGAGAAATGTCGATACATCCATGCTTTCATCACCGATGCAAAGTGCAGTGGATTTTAAATGGGCGACACCACGTAACAATCTTTCGACGTCGTCCGTGATGGTGTCAAATTGCACGTAACAAATCGCATCTTCCTTGATCTCGTGAAGCATTCCAGCTACTTGCTTGAGCGCGGATTCAACTCTGGGAGTGCGGTTAAAGGTGTTAAACTTGAGGACGTAATTTACCATCCTGATCATTCTCAAAACTTTATTGCATTGATAGGTTTTCTAATGGAATCATGATTTAGAATCATGATTTTTCAGTTTCGGTAGTTCTTTTGCCAAATAATCCATGAAGCCATCCACGTCAGCGTTTTCCACGACCAAGAAGTCCCCGTGGATCCTAAACCCAAACTCTTTTGCCCATTTGACTATATTGCTGTCGAACGATGCTTGGTCCAGGTTAAGTATTCGACGGAGCATGTCAAGTCGCAATCGAATGGCTGCCTTGAACAATCTCCTTACCTTTTCGATGATACTATTAACTTCTGATTTAATAGTTGGTGATTGCTCATCGACTTTGCCCTCCACGTTTCCTTCCCGGGTGAGTGAAGTCTCATCAAGCGGGATCTCGAACCCCAAGGCGTTTTTCTTGAACCGATCCCGAACTTTTCCGAATATATTAGGGTTTCGATACAAAATTTCCTTGCCCGAGTCAAGTTCGTGAACGAGCGTGTAGTCATCCTTACCAATACTAAAAATTATTACATGAAAACTGCTATTTGTATTAAAACGAATATGCACTTGATTATCGGGAACTTGGTAAGACTTTTCACCTATATTTATCAAGATCATGTCTGAAGATTCTGGAACATTCAGTATGCGAGGGAAAGCAAATTTATTCCCCGATCTTTCAAGGAATTCATGAAATTTTTCGTAGGTAGCGTTATGTGGATTACAAGTTTCGCAGATATGCATCCCATTGGTTTGAAATACTGCATATGCATGGTGGCAGGAAACGCACGTGACTCGGTCCAAGACGCTATAAACCTGACCATCAAAGGTCGAAATAAACGAGTGTTCCCCGCAGAGAGGCTTCTGATCACGATTGGAAAGTACCCTGCAAGTGTCATTCTTGCACAAGGTTTTGCCGCATACACTGCATTGCACGAAATGGTTTTTGCATAATAAGTGACCACAGATCCCGCATATGTAACAATGATCGTTGCACAGAATCGTACTTTTTTTACAAATTTCGCAAGAATTGTAGTGATCCTTGCACAAGATTACCCCACATTCTTGACAAGTATACACGCCGCAATTGGTGCAAAAAGTTCGTTTGCATTCGATACAGACATGAGCCTCGTGAAGGCACAAATTTTCACCGCAAAACGCGCAGATGGTGATATGATCATTGCAAAACCACGGGTTTTTTACACCAGCTCTCTTGCAAGATTCACATTCATGGTAATGATCGACGCAAAAGACATGCTTGCAAGTCGCGCACCAGCGGATGTTACATTCCCGGCAGATAGCTTTCCCGCACTTCATGCAATGACCGAAACACATGTTGCATGAAAAATGATGGTTATTGCATATGTAGGCTTGATATACCGGCATTCCGCAGGAACACTTGGGCGGGATGAACTGGTTGTTGAAGAAATTATAAAACAAGCGAAACTCGAAACTTCCGACGGGAGATATAACCACGCATGTGTAATAGAAATCCACGGGGAGGTTGATAGCCGCCGCACCTACAACTTCATAATGTGCATTGACCTTGTAGAGATTTTCGTACTCCGTTTTCTTGAAGGCGTGTTCTTTCTCAATAGCATTGGAATCGGTATCCGCATCATCGTTCTCCTTGACTTTTGAATTAACTTTTGTCGCGCGTTTCTCTGGGACCGTCCTTGTTTCGCTGGCGAGTTGTTCGTAATAGGCATCGAGAATAGCTAGTTCTTTCTGTAGCTGCACCTGTAACCGATCTTCAACGAGCTGCATCTGACCCTTGATATCTTCATTCAGCTTGATCACCGCTTGATCAACAAGCCGGCGGATTTCCTCGTCGCTTATCTCGGTCATCTCTCCTGGAACTGGCATAGCATCCACGAGATCGAAATGATCCAGATCAAAGTATGTTTTTAACTCGTCAACGCATTGATTCACGAGTTCTTTCATGGCTTCTGGTTCATTTTCGAGATTCATCAAGGGAATGATGGATCGGTGGATAATGGTCAGGGTTTCCACGGAATTGATTTCGATTTTCACGAGGAAGCAGAGAAAGGGAATATATCCTATATGATGGTTCATGGCTGTGATGGAGCCATTCTTGATGAAACTTCCTCCAGGATCATTCGATTTTGCGACTAACTGCGCGATGCCATCGTGAAATGCTTTTTCGGGTTCAAATGTAAAGGGGATGAATGCTTTTGCGATGTGACCATTTTGCTGAATCGTGCCAATGATCTTGCCAAGGATAGGACTATTGAATGTCACGAGCTCTGATGCGGGATACTTGAGATGGGTTTTCCGGTCAAACGCATAGGTCGCAAAAACGGAACTTGTTTCCGCCTCCTTGATTTCTAACAACCCATTTTTTTGTTCCACGTGGTAGCCAGATAACTCATAGTACCGTGAAAATAATCGCATTAAATCTTCCCTGACCTTCGTCTTCGATGCACGCATGTCGTTTACTGGCGTGTCGTCACCGTGCGGTGCACCGCTAGCATTCGTTGCTTCGGTCATGGTCAATGCCTGTCAACCAACGATTCGACATCAAGCACGTCTCGAGAAATCTGGTTTTCGTTCTCGATATGTTCGACCGCCGGCTGGATCATGGTTTCCAACTCGTTTTTCAGTTTTTCCGAGTGACCGTATTTCACGAAAAATTTCATGATCTCGGCCTCGATCTGCACGCCTTTGCCGTCTCCGGTTGGATTTACCAGCGAACCAAGGATGTGGCTGAGATCGCCCAGGATCGTGCTGAACACCCCTATTTTCTTGTAGAGCACGTCGAGCACGTCTTGTTCTATCGTGCCCCTCGAAGCCATGTTAAAGATATGGATTACTTCGGCAGCCTGAGTGAGCCGGTAAATGCGACCGATGCGTTGCTCGATGCGCATGGGGTTCCAAGGGATATCGAAATTGATGAGGGTATCGGCGACTTGAAGGTTCAAGCCTTCGGACCCTGCATCGCTGCTGAGAAGGATGTTCTTCTCGTTCCTGAACTTCTCGATCGTCTCGTGGCGCTGGACAGATGACAATTCACCGCTGAAAGAAAGGAAGGAAAATCCGTCCGTCTCCAGTTGCGATGCGATGTAACCCAATGTATCGGTAAATTCGGTGAAAATAATGCATTTGTTGGGAACGCGTTCCAGCAGCTCCTTCAGGTGCGAAACTTTCGTGGATGCTCCTGCTGCAAGCTGAACGGCGATGTCGTGAAAGGATTGCAGCACGGGGATGGAATCAAGATCGTAAGCGTCTGCATTCCTCGACTCTATCATCTTTTCCAATGTTGCATGCACTGCAACCGGGCTACTGCAGATCCGGCGTTGTAAGAGCATCAATGTGAACTTGTGAAGCCAAATCTTCCTATTGAAATAGCGTTTCGATGTAAGGTTATATTTTTTCGAGATCTCGTCGAGCTTTTCGCTATCGGCTCTATCCACGTCTTCTAACTCTTGGTAGGATGTCGACACGTAATCCGTGACAGTCTTGTAGAATGACTGCTCGAGGTCTGATAGGTCAAACAAGAGCGTGTTCGAGTCCCGTTCGGGGAAAAAAATGCCCTTGATCTCCTCTCGCTTGCGTCGTATCATTATCTGGTTCAATTGGTGGCGGAGCTCGATGGGATCCTTGCAACCGCGTTTATCATTTGGGATGGCGAATCGTTTATGAAATTGCTTGTAGGAGCCGAATATTGGTTTCAAGAGCGTGACGAGGTTATAAATGTCCTCGAGATAATTTTCCATGGGCGTCGCCGTGAGCATGAGCATGTATTTCTTCTGGATTTGGTTCAAGGCCTGCCAGGCTTTCGTTTGCCGGTTCTTGATTTGGTGAGCCTCGTCCAGAATAACCATGTCCCACGGGCGATCGATGATTTTTTCCGGGTATCGCGTGGCCATCGTTGTTGTCGTGATGAAGTTATCGTTTAGCCACGCGTAACTCTTTTCAGTTGCAGCTATGGGCATTTCTACGTTGAATTTTTCTTTGAGTTCATCGTGCCACTGGTGTACCAGTGAGGAGGGCGCGATTATCAAGACAGACTTGACCAGATCGCGCACTTTCAATTCGGACATAACCGTCAAGGCTATGATGGTTTTACCCAGACCCACTTCATCAGCAATCAGCGCGGAACCTGACATGGATTGCAAGATGCGTAAAACGGCTTCCTCTTGGTGAGGGAACAACGTGAAGTTAAGATCCTCGAGCGAAAGCAGGTACTGGAACCCCCGGATCAATGCAACGTTTTGGGCAAGATTTGAGAGAAAAAACCAATCCGTGTTCCCAAATTTTGCCTCCTGGATTTCCTTGAAAAGGCTCACGACGCTGGCTTCGAGGTCATCGCTCATCATTCACGCACCATAATTATACAGTAGCAATGGCTTCTTTCAAGTAAATTGCGTCAAACACGGATATAACGCTAACCATTTCCGCGCCATCACAAATAGCCACGACCATCAATCCTTTATCGATGATCAAGTTCACGACGTCCTTGACTTGACTATTCACGTTCATGCAAATGGGCGGTTCCATGATGGACTCGATCTTGATCCTTTTGGGGTCTTTACCACTCAAGATGATTTTTTCGATGATGGTATCCTTGTAAACTACGCCAACAGGCATGTTATCATCCATCACGTAAGCAGCCAAGATGGGAGAGCATATTGACGTATCATCAGACAAATTGCATTTTTTCACGTCCATCATCTTGCTCGCCACGCTATAGACCGTGTCGGTCCTGTTTACCTTGATAAACTCGTCCTCGATGTTAACATCCGTGATATTCCTTACTAGCATCTTCATTCTTACCCCGTTAGTCTGTCTCTAAAGTTGTTTCTTCAAAATAGAATGACAAGCTTTACCCTTAATATGTTTTTAAGGGTCTACTATTAAAGCCTAATTTTCGTAGAAATATTGCCCGGATGTTCGCTGGGCCTTGTCAAGCTGCGAGTTTTTCTTGTTGATCCGCGCCCGTCCAGTTTCCTCGTCCCGCCGGAACGTCACGTCGAGTTCTTTCAGGAATTCGTTCATCCCATCCCGCTTGTCGAGCGGCCCGATAGTTCTTCCTTCGACCCCGGGCGTGCCCGTGAAAATGAGCATGCGATCGGCGAGAGCATCAGCAATCTGGATGTCGTGCTCGATGCAAATCGTCGTCGCGTGAGAGCGTTTTGTATTGGCACGGATCACTGAGCTAACGTGTAAACGCTCCTCGACATCGAGATATGCCGAGGGCTCGTCGAGCACGTAGAGATCCGCCCTTGCGGCCAAGCAGGCAACGATATGCACCCGCTGGAGCTCCCCTCCTGATAATTCGGCGACATGTTTTTCAAAGAGCCCATCAACTCCAAGCGGCCGATAAAGCGGCTCGAGCATGACATCGGAAAAATCATAATTCTGGGACATTTCGATAATGAATTCCTTCACGGTGCCCTCAAATTCTTTCGTTATATACTGAGGTTTATAAGCCACGTTGGTGGCGATTGGTTGGAAATCTGAGCCTTGATCGGGCGCCAATTTTCCCGCCAATATCTTCGCAAACGTTGATTTTCCGAGGCCATTTTCCCCCACGACGCCGAGAATCTCCGACATGTATATCTCGCCCGGCTCGATTTCCAGCTTGAAATTTTCGAAAGTCTTTACGATCTTGCCGTATGAAGCGAACACGCGTGCATTGTCCCAACGGCGACCCCCGATCGTGCGCTTGAACGTGATCGAATCCTCACGGAACTGGACATTCTCCGTTTTCACGAATCCTTTCAAGTACGAGTTGATGCCAGATTTCGTGGTTTGGACATTGGTCACGATGCCGAACTCGTGGGGCACGCCGTAAAACAAGTTGATCACGTCGGACATGTAGTCGAGTATGGTCAAGTCATGTTCAACCACGAGAACAGGATACTTTTCCCTGTATCCATTGGCGCGCGCATCGAGAAGATCGGCTAGTGCAATACGTTTTTTAACATCGAGAAACGTGCATGGCTCATCGATGAGATACATGTCCGCGTCGCTCACGAGGACTTGTGCAATGGCGAATCGCTGCAACTCGCCCCCGCTGCACTGTTCGAGGTGTCGACTCGCGATGGCATGGATATCGAGTTTCTCGAGAATGAGCGAATAAAATGCATCCGGCACGGACTTGGTTTCTTCAAGGATGTCGAGAACGGTCTTTCCCTTGTATTGATCGAAAAGCACGTTGAGAACTTGTTGCTTGTAGGCAACATGACGGGTTCCCTCGTATAAATCCGAGAAATGATCACGCATCTCAGCTTCCTTGACATGTTTTATGAATTCCCCCCAATCTATCGAATCACATTCTTTAGTGTATTGACCGAAATTTGGCTTGATGATTCCTCCAAGGATGTTGAACAGCGTCGATTTTCCAATGCCATTTGGCCCGCAAAGGCCAGTGACGCGGCCTGCAACGATCGCAGGGAGGCCATAAAGCCTGAAGCCCTCTTCGCCACTTTCCTTGGCGTAAGCGTGAAGCAAGTTCTTGCTTCGATCTTCTTCAAGGATATTTTTAACGTGGATTGCTTTGGTTGGACAAATATTTGCGCAAATGCCACACTTGATGCAAAATTCAGAATGGATGATGATCTGGTTCGTCGATTCCTTAACGCGAATCGGAATCTCTATCTTTTCTTCGACCTTTTTCTTCTTTCGCGCGCTAATACTCACCGGGCACTTGGTAATGCACGGGCGACCGCATTGGGTAATCGAGCAGCGCTGGTAATCGACTACATAGACCTTCTTCATCAATAATGTAAATGACGTGCGAGAAAAAATTGTGTTGAAAATGACACGATTGCTCATCGCAATTGTTCAAGAAATCCTTCAAAATGACCATCGAATGAAACGATCTTGCCAATTTTTTGTTTCTGGCATTCGATTATGGCACTAGAATCCGTGAAACTCGCTTCTGTCTCGTCTCGACACAATTTAATTTGTAGTGCAGCAATCTCTCCAAACCATTCCATGGGAATTTCTATCCTGATCTATAATCCAGCTCCAAGTTGATCTATCCTAAAATCGACATTGTCTGATAATTATACAAATTCATATCTCCTTGTCGATCACGTTTCAGTGCTAATGCGAGCCCTTAATATGCAATAACTAAACGTTAAACGCTCCAGCTCGTACATTACATCCGAATGAACATGAGCCAATCAATTCCCAGTGGGACTACAGAGGTGCTCCAGAAAAAAGCACAGCAGCCACGAACTGCCCCTCTTCTCGTTCGATTATTTCCATTCATCCGCGCTCATTTCGGAAAATTCCTCGCCTTGCTCATTATCATGGCGATATCCTCCATCATTGGCTTGCTTCCACCCTTGTTCATGGGAATCGCGATTGATCAATATCTCGTCAAGCCGAATCTCAAGGGTGTTTTAATCATATGCATCATGATAATCTTGTATGGTGCCATCGAGGGCATTATTGGTTTCTTGGGAACGTACGTGCGCGAATATCTCGGCAACAAGATCATCATGGACATGCGCATCAAGATGTACACGCACGTGAATCAATTATCATTTTCATATTTCGACAAAACCAGGACCGGCGATATCATGGCCAGGGTCATGCAAGACACGCAGCAGTTGCAGATGTACATGACCATGGGCTTGGTGAATCTCGCAACGAACCTTGTCACCCTCGTCGGAGTGCTCGTTATCTTGTTCGTGTGGAACGGGATTGTGGGGACGATATTTCTCATCGACCTTCCATTCATCATGATTGGGATGGCATTTTTCTCGCGCCGGGTTGCCCCTGCTAACATGCGCATGCGAAAAGCGAATGGCATTATCGGTGCGTCGATCCAGGATTGCCTCGCCGGCATACGAGAGGTTAAGCTCTACGGCCGCGAGGAATTCATGCTCCGGGTTTTTGACACGTGGAACCAGGAGTATTATAATTCCATGATGGATTCCACGCGCCAGAGCGCGTTCTGGATGCCATACGTGCCATTCCTCGTTTCGGCGAGTTCCGGCATCGTTTTGTTGCTGGGTGGCCTTTTTGTCGTGGGAAAAACGTTCTCAATAGGCGAGTTGATAGCAACCGTCGCCTATTTCACGCAATTGATCAACCCGCTGCGCATGATCACGCGGTTTCTTGGCCTGCACGCGGTTGCCAAGGCCGCAGGCACGCGAATTTTCGAAATCCTGGACAAGAAATCATCGATTGCTGATGAACCGGGCGCAGTACCACTGGCCGAGGTTGAAGGTAATGTTGAGTTCAAGCACGTTTCATTTCAGTACGAACCGGGCCACGATATCTTGACTGATATAAACTTGAACATCCCGGCGGGAAAGATCGTCGCCTTCGTTGGGCCGTCCGGGGTTGGAAAGACCACGCTCTTGCACATGCTTCCCCGGTTTTATGATCCGGTTGAAGGCGAGATTCTCATGGATGGCAAGAACATCAGGTCGTTCAAGGTCGATTCGTTGCGAAAAAACGTGGGAATTGCCATGCAAGACACGTATCTATTTGATGGCACGATCTCGGACAACATCACGTTTGGCAACACTCAAGCCAGCAAGGAAGAAATTCAGGAGGCCGCGCGCGTTGCCAGGCTTGACAAGTTCATCGAATCGCTCCCCGCGGGGTACAAAACATTCGTGGGCGAACGTGGCGTATTTCTCTCGGGTGGACAGGCGCAGCGACTGTCGCTGGCAAGGGTTCTCGTTACGAATCCAAAAATACTGATTCTCGACGAGCCCACGGCGAATGTTGATGCCGTGACCGACAAGGAGATCATGGATGCCGTGCGCGCGACCATGCGAGGGCGGACGACGCTCATCATCGCGCACAGGCTGTGGACGATCCAGCACGCGGAGCAAATCGTGCTTCTCAAGAACGGTCGAATCGAGGCAACGGGGACGCATCAAGAATTGATGGAGACATCGTCATTTTACCGGGAATTCTTCTCGTCACAGATACAGGAACCAAACGGGATCAAAACGACGGAAATGGTGGAGGGTGAAGAATCATGATGCGTGGTCTCGGTCCTGGCTTGATGGGGTTCCGGCGACAGCTTCGGGAAGAGCGGAAAAAAGCCAGGTTGCGTGATATCAAGCGCAGCGATCTTCAATTCATCATCCCGCATTTAAAGGGGCAAAAATGGGGGATCGTCTATGCGATCATCATCACGACGCTCATGTCTGCCACGGGCATCATCGCGCCGCTGATCTCGCAAGTTTTGATCGATGATGACATCCTTAAGGGAAATATCCAGGGTATCTTCATCACGTCCGCGATACTAATCATCGTTTACGGGCTCAACTGGCTTTTTTCCTACTCGCAGACATATTCCACGGTCAAGGTTGCCCAGGCCGTGATCAGGGACGTGCGCAGGTCAACGTATGATCGAATCCTGTCCTTATCCTTGCGATTCAACAACGAGCGCAAGAAAGGCGAGTTGCTCTCGCTCGTGACCAATGATGTTGACCAGCTTTCCGACGCGTTCTCTTCAGGTATCATCAGCATTTTCAGCGATGTCGTGACTCTCATGGGCGTCCTCGCGGTCATGATATTGCTCGATCCAACATTGACTGCAATCACGATGATCGTTGCTCCATTGATCATGATCGTCATTATCCTATTGCGTGGAAGAATAACAAGGGCATACATCGAGGTACGACGGAAGATAGCCCAGATCAGCGCTAATCTGGAGGAAAACATTACCGGCATACGCGTGGTGCAGGCATTGAACGTCGAATCCCGAAAAAATCAAGATTTCTCTGATCTTAGCCGGGTTAATTTCCAAGCAAGCATGAAAGCGACGGTCATGTTCGCCATCATGTCCGCGGTGATCTCGATCAATAGCTTTGTCGCGTTCGCGCTGGTTATTGGGTTTGGCGGTTGGCAATTTATCCAAGGCGCAATATCTCTGGGTGGCTTGGTAGCTTTTTTTCAATATGTCATCATGTTTTTACGCCCGATCCAGGATCTCGTTTCAACGTACGGCACGTTCCAGCAAGCCGCCGCGGCTTTGCTACACATCTCGGAATACATGCAATTTCCCATCGACGTGCCGGAACCAAGCGAGGAGAACCGCTTGCAGCTGCCCGTTCCCGTGCAAGGTCGAATTGACCTAAAAAATATATCATTTTCCTATGGCGAAGAGCCATTCATGGATAACGTGGACTTGATCATTGAAGCCGGTGAAAAGGTCGGCATCGTGGGCGAGACCGGTGCCGGAAAGACCACTCTCATCAACTTGATCACGCGGCTCTATGACGTTACTGGCGGCTCTATTTGCCTTGATGGCATCGATATTCGACGTGTTCCAAGCCATGAACTGCGACAGCAATTCGCCGTGGTCTCGCAAAACGTCGTTATTTTTTCCGATTCCATCAAGAACAACATCCGTTTCGGTAGACCAGGTGCTTCGGATGAGGAAGTCATGGAAGCCGCGACGCTCGCCCATGCCCACGAGTTCATCCAGAAGATGCCACAAGGTTATGACACTATGCTTGGGGATCGAGGTTCGGGCGTGTCTGGTGGCCAAAAGCAACTCATTGCCTACGCACGACTGATCCTGGCCCGTCCGGCCATTGCCATTCTCGACGAGGCGACGTCCAATATCGATAGTTACACCGAGGACTTGATCCAGCAAAACATGCGTACCATCCTGGAAAAATGCACGACAATAGTGATCGCCCACCGTTTTGCCACGCTTCACGCGGTTGACCGGTTAATTCTTGTCGAGAACGGCAAGATTACAGACACGGGAACGCACCATGAAATGTATGATCGCAACGCGTACTACCGGGAACTTTACGACACGCAGTATTCGCACTTGTGACACGCACATCCTTCAAACACGAAGAAATCGCCATAGATGATCTCCATTACAGACACATTCGCCACTGGCCTCGTTGAGCTGGCAAATCTTCTCTTGATGTCGTTCAGCTTGAACATCGACACGATCGCCCTCTCAGTCTCGGTAGGCATGATCTCGAAGCCAATCAAGGCTCGCATGGCGATCACCCTCGCGCTGGCATTCTCCTTTCCCCAAACCCTGCTTCTCATCGCGGGATGGTTAGGCGGTCATGTCTTGAGCGATTTCATCGCGCAATTTGCCACGTGGGTCGCGTTCGCCATCTTGATCTTCATCGGTGGCAAGATGATCTTCGATGCTTTGCAAGAACGGGGGAAAGAGGATCAAGAGCGGCACAAGCTCAAGGGAATGTCGACTGCTGCAATGATCTGGCTTGGTTTTGCCATGGGCTTCGATGCCATGGCGGTTGGCGTCTCGTATGGCCTGATCGACACGGGCATCCTGCTAGTAGCGATCGTGCTTACCATCGCGACGATCGTTTACTCGCTCGCGGGCACGTATCTCGGGGCGAGCATGAAAAAGATACCCGACACAGCCATTCACGTCCTTGCTGGCTGCATCATCATCGGGATCGGTATCCAGGTGCTCATCGAGTATTTTCTCTGAAAAGGGAGAAAATAGCTCTTGGCATGAAACGTGTTAATTAGTCCAATAACACTGGTGATCCTTGGAAAGTTCGTGGATTTTATTCTCGCGCTTCAATTTCAACGCGTAGGCTAATGTCCAGGACATGGCTGGCGGCATGAACAATATGGTCATCAATCGTGAGTAGTGCAGGTAATGCGGGATGATGTGCTGGGTCAATTGCTCGGTCGTCACCTGCCGGTTTTTCAAGAACTCGGGAATGTGCTCGATGGTCTGGTGAATTGTATCCAGGAATGTCTGGAATCGAGCCTTTTCCTCGCACCATGGTGATACTTCCCATTCCAAGGGATGCCGCCGGATGTCGCCGTGTGCACGGATGGCACGCTTGATCTGCAATTCATCGAAACGCAAGATCAATTCCGTAGAAGCTATCATCGCGTCGATCGCCGTGTCGGATATCTCGATGAAGGGCGTGAACGGCACCATGTCGGCCAGGAACAAGTTTTTACGGCTATCCAGGACGATGAGATGACCTCGTGAATGGTATGGCGTGTGGATGAGCTGAATCCAATCTCGGCCAAGCTGGAGACGCTTGTTCCCGTCAATCGTGTAATCGACCTTGAATTTCCGTCCCCAATTTCGATAAGAAACGAATCCATATGCCTTGAACAAGGGGCCGTAAAAAAACCGAGGTCTCTTGTTGATCTTGAAATATTCATCGAAGCCTGGTGGTAGATGATACGGATCCTGTACGATCTCCGCGTCATCTCTTGAACACAAGGTTTTAGCCTTGGAAAACGCGCGCTGGAACTCCGGGAGGTTCTGCAAGTGGTCTGGGTGACCATGCGTGATGATGATGTAACCTATCGATTCAGTTGGGATGGCATGCTGCTTCAAGACCCCCAGGATGCGTTGCATCGGGGGATTACCGTGAGATCCGGTATCGAGAACGACGGGAATCTCGGTCCGGAGCAGGGTGATGTTGGCATTGGTCCGGTATTGCTTCAAAGGGCGAAACAAGAAAAAATCATCGTCGATCAAGATCTTCCCGAATTCAGCCTTTGCAGAGGCAGATACTGGCATTGCCAGTTACACCTTCATTCCAAGAGCTGCTTTCACGAGGAATTTCAGCAACCCAATCCTACCAAAACGGTACTTGATTCGCTGCATGACGAAGGCATCCTTGTCCTTTGGTGGCGCGGTTGTTTTCTTCTTGACCAGCTTGATGGCACCGTACTTGCATCCTTCAACGCAGACCCCGCAGCCGATGCAACGATCCAGATTCACCCGATACATGGCATTTTTTCCAGAATTTACCTTCTCCACGGCGTCCATCTGGCATCTTGCCATGCATAGCCCGCATTTCTTGCACGAAGCCGTGTCGATGCACGATTGGTACGACACATGGAAAACATCTGCTGGCCTGGCGAGTTTTTTCGCATTCGTGAGAACGCCACAACAACATCCGCAGCACGCGCATACTTCTCGCAACTCGTCGGTATAATTTCCGCATTGCAACACTAAGCCTTGCTGGATCTGCCATTCCAACAAGTCTTGCGCTTCTTTTTTTGTTATTCGAGTTCCTTGACCACGGTCGAGGTACTTTTGAGAACCTTCACCGATGCTAAGGCAATGCTTGCGATCGTCGGTTTTTTTGCAAGGCTCGTCGATCAAGTCCTTGCTTTGCTTGCAGATGCAATTGACCACGACAAACAGGGCATCATCAGACTGTTTTGCCAGCAACGTTCGCACGTCATCGTAGCTCGAAACCGCGGGCTTGTACGTTATCGATTCATTGATGGCGATCGTTAGGGGTCCTGCTTCCTCCGTTTCAATCGCGTTGGCTTCGATGGCCTTGGGGTGCACGATCACCCGCATCTGCGGCGGGGTGCCATTTCCCACGCCATCACCGCCCCACAACTCGGCAAAGCCATAGCCAGCATACTCGTTGAACATGCGCACTTGAGCCGGCGTGAGAAAATCAATCTTGTGTTCGTACCAGCCAATGACCACGGGATCGAGGCAAAACCTTCGCACGCCTTTCTGGATCTTCATGTTGATGGTGCCGTTGAGATATAGTTCATCAAGTTTCTTCTTGACTTGATCCAGCGTAAATTCCCCTTCTGGAACTCTTGCTTTTTTCAGGCGCTTGTGAATCTTTTCAGCCGGGACACGCATCCAACCAAGAGCAAGCAAGACCCTGCAATCCTCTTCCGAGAAAAAGTCCTTGAGGAGGTCGATTTCAATGGCAGTTTCCGTCGTCGGAAAGGGTATCGGGCCCGAATCGAAATGCCTTCGCAATTGCTCGTACAAGTCCATGGAATCACGTTCCATTTTGTTTGTATATATCAAGTAGGGGCGTGAGAAGAGAATAATCTAGCCTCACGAGTGATACATGAAGGCAATAATTATCAAATTCGTTTTGTGGTCCATAAAAGTGCGTTCCCGATCACCTTCGATGATAGCCAACGATATCCTCCGAAGCCCTCCTGGCGTCCTGGTGCACGTGATCGTTCCTGCTGCGTCCCATCGCCGTATTGTCTGGGTGCACACGCCCGTGATCGACGCGGCGATGCCGATTCTCACGCACGATGTCATGATGCCGTGCACTATTCAAGATCGGCCTATAAACCGGGATATCATCCATGCCATGTCCAACATTGCCCAATTAAACTCGAACTGTTTAGTAACCCTTTAACTTGGGAGATGATGGCAGAAAGTCAGTATCATCTCTTGAGGATGCAGTATTTCTCGAATGCTGTGCAAATGGCTTCGATGTTCTCCAGCGGCACGTTATCATCCGATATTTCGGCTTTCAGCATCAACCCGCCTTGAGGCGTGTTCAATTCTTCCACTGCTCGCTTGATCTGGCGGTCAAGATGCTCTGGCGTGGTAAACGGGAAGATCTGCCTGTCGAGATCCAAATCCACGCAGAGTTTTCCTTGATATGCCTTCTTTATACCGGGAATCGTGTTTGCACGCTCTTGCGGGTCGTGCACGCTCACCCCGCATTCGACCAGATCGTCCACGATGCTCAGCAGATTTCCATCCGAGGACAAGTACACAAGGGTACCTTCCTCGCGGCATCGGCGAAACAAGGCCGTGTACCATGGCTTGATGTATTGCTGGAATTTTCTCGGGCTGATCATCAATCGATCCTGCATGCCGATGTCGGTATGGAAGTTGACGATGTCGATGAAATGCTCGTCAGGATGCTCGTGAACGATGTTAAAATAATCATCAAGTTGCGCCATAGTCACGTCTTGCACCATCTGGATGAGGCTTGGTAACATGGGAAGATCACGGGCGATATCTGTCATCAAATTGTCAAATCCCCGGAGGAAATACAACCGGTCGAATAATCGGCCACCATCAGCCCCGCGCATCAACCCTTCCATGCCCGCTTGGTAGTTCCCGATCGCCCACCCGAGCAAGTTCCTTGTGCCCCGCTCGTCGTAGACAAGCGGTTCTGCCTTTGCTCTTGGATTAAAGGTGTCGAATGCCGCCCAATCCGCGAGCGGGTGCCCGACAACGACCCCTTCATATCCTTCCTTCGCCATTTTCCAGGTGCAATCCCAGTTATCCGTCTGCTCGCCAACGCGATGATATGGATTGAGATGATCATAATTGCCGGGGATGCCCGGTTTCGTGCCGAACACAAACGGGTGCGCGAGCACGAGGTCTTTCAGATCATCGCGGTATTTTCTCCAGACATATTCGAACATGCCACATGAACACGGGATCCATTCGGGGCCATCCGAATTCATCTCGATGGCCGCGAGCTGGTTTGCACGCACGCTCTTGTTTCCATAGGGTTTGTCCCAAGCAATATCTGATGTTGAAAAAACCATAATTAAATACCATTCTCGAAAGTTAAAAGAAATTCCAATCCAATTTTGTAAATTATATTTCGCACGCGAGATTGGTAGATCGTTCCTTCAATGTTGGCATTTTATGGACTAGTAGTCAATTCTCCACGGGCGCTTTATCTGAATCGTTCCGCTTTCCATTTCAAGAGCGTGTTCATCTTCTGCTTTGTTATGTTCCTAAGCACCTGTAACTCTTTCATTAATCGATAAAAAACCTTTCCTTCCAACTTTCCAATGTCCGTGTAAATCTGGAGTAATTCTGCAAATTGGATAGCGGATATGTTGTTCAACTCAAGATAGTCGAGAAAAGGTCGGTCTTCAGTGACGACTATTGTTGAATCACTGTTTTTTTCACCAATACTCGCCAAGCTTGCATCTGCATCATCGAAACCAAGAGATATTGCCTCGTTATATATTTCCACATTATTAATTGGTAAAATAAGAGTGCTTGTTTTTTTAAAGGAGCTGCACTGGAAATGGGTTAATTCCACCTCCAATTGATGTGTAATAATTACCTGGCTCCACGAATATATTTGCTCAGATGAAAACAAATTGACACTTGAAAGCATATCGAGCTTAAGCCATGTTCCCGTGTCCACGATAATATGTATTTGTCCTTCCATTATGATACATTTGAATCAATATCTTTAAATATATTTTGTTACAGTGTGTAACATAATGGTGCAAATCAATATTCGCATTGACAATACATTGGACTCGATCATCACCTTTTTAGCAGAAGATAGAAAGGTGTCAAAATCCGTCATTGCGAGGGAATTGCTCGATGCAGGGAAAAACCAGGTGGTGTTCCCCTTCTTGGCCAAGATGTACAAGGAGGGGAGAATATCTTTAAAAAAAATCGTGACCCTTACCGGATTGCACCATGTCGAGGTAATAGAGCGCATCTCAAAATTAATCGATGAAGCCCCTCTAACTTCTGAAAATGATGCATATACGGGAAAGGTAACCGAGAGGATCTTGAAATCTCTTACGTGAAAGGATGGAATCAATATCCAAAAAAATCTATTCTCTTGGATTATTTCATAAAATCCAGAAGCACCGTTACGTTGCCCGTGAAATTCCAATCATTGTTAGACTGAAAGCTATTCTCTATGTATATGATAACGCGTACTATTTCAGCCAATAACCCGATTACGTATCCCGTTTTCCCGTCAAGCATTAAGGGTATTAAACTAAAATCATCAGGAGTTTGCACGGTAAACTTTAACGAAAATCCCAGGTCCGTGACTGCCCTGGACTCTTCAGGGATTATTTCTTGCATCAATTCACTAAAACGGATGGCATCATATCAGTTGGAATTGATCACTATCAAAACACGAACCGTGATGTCTTGAGATGCTAATTGGGTTTCATCTTCCATCATTATTCATTCACCATTTTAAATCAAGTGAGGTAAAAATTGGGCATTTGTTGCCAGATGCTCTTGATCGTCGCCTCTTGATTAAATCCATTCGTCATGTTCGCACTTGCCGTGTTTGCGAAATATTGTTGTCCTCCATTTATCTCGATAGAGAGTGGCCGGCTCCCGGGCATCTCCAGGAAGCCATTGGGATCATTTTGTTCCAGCCATCGCACTGCATACCATAACCACGCATCCCGATAATTTTCTGGCTGGAGCGCGTACCACGTGATCTCATCGTATCCCCAGACATAGATCCAACCGACATGTTGACCGGGATGATCGGAATCTCCGAAATTATCGAATTCCACGAGGTACGGAAGCGAATTGCATGCCCAACCGCTAGGTGTTACGCCACCCTTGCTCCTCTGGTAAAGGCTATCGATGTAACCGACAGCCAACGATGCATTTTGAGGCTCACCGAGTACATCTTCCGGGCGAAGCGGGAAGGAGTGAAAATCAAACAAGAGATTATATCCATCAAGATACCCTCCATTTGGAACATGCGCGTCGCAGATCACCATGTGACGCCGTGCATGAATCGTGGCATAGGCACGGACGTGTTGCATCATGTCTCTCCAACCAGCTTGATCTGGATCGTTTGCAGTCATGTCCGCCACCTGACCGAGATGGAGGGCTTCGATGCCTATGTCGATATACATCGCCGCAATAAAAAAAAACCAAAGGCGCGATTCAATCTTGCTCATGTCGGGAACCGTGGTGTTTTGACCCCAGAAATTGATGAATTTCCACCCCGGATCAAACATCCTCGTGAAACTAAAATTCCGAGCCTCGGGTGCGAGCCCGTATGCATGAAAAACCCACGCAGGTATAGGGATCGAATTTACTTGCGTTGATACAGCTTCAAATATAGCGCCTTGGAGGATCATTTCCGGATCTTGAACATGTGCTCGTTGAGCCAACTGTCGTGAAATGTTGATGTTCTTGAGCAAACTAATTTCATCACACCATGTGAATATAGCCCTGCCGATGAATTTTGCGCCCGTGTTAGCAATAAATCGAAAATTGTCGTTGATGGCCTCTGAATTGATTCCAGTTTGATCTGGGCGCAAGAAACTGGAAAACGTGACGGCTCGGGAAAGATAGCTTTCCAGCACGGCGCGAGAAATCGTACCGTTAAATACATAACTTCGTTCTCCCGTGCGGGCTTTATAAATTGTAACATCCCAGAAAAAAGCATTTGGATTGAGGATGATAAAGGTATTGCTTGCCATTACCAGTAATACCAATATCAAACCAAGCAATTTTCCGAGACGATTTTTTGGAATTCTCATCTTAATGGACACTTTCATCTATCATTGATAAAAAAACCTATCGAACGAGCGTATTTCATCTTTTTAATACAATTTCTAAATTGCCTTGATTGCCAAATTCTCATCGTTCTCTGACTTTTTATCTTCATGATAATTTCGTCGGGA
>Ga0209039_10001160_pt1 | contig 25102 bp, 22 predicted proteins | sample BogFormECP12_OM1_FD_188238 | JGI IMG/M metagenome (GOLD analysis project Ga0209039, IMG submission 188238) | Bog forest soil microbial communities from Calvert Island, British Columbia, Canada - ECP12_OM1 (SPAdes) (version 2) | ecosystem: Environmental > Aquatic > Freshwater > Wetlands > Bog ... | reverse complement strand
GCCATTTGGCGATTCCTTGGGCATCCTAACACACAATCGGGCTTGAAAACCTCGTTTATGGATCGAAAGCGAACTCCATCGGGCACAAATGGACCAGGAACCACAGCGCTCGAAATCGGTTCTCCGCGCGGCATCGGGATCAACGCGCATGCGTCAAGGGCACATCCCCGCGCCGCTCTGCGCCCCCAGACGCTACCATGGTTCTTCCGTCGAATCGAGGTAGCCCACATGACACCCACAAGAAGAGAAGTGATGCAAGGTATCGGCGCGGCCTTGGCGCTCCTGCCCATGGCTGCCCAGCCGCAGCAGAATCGCGACGGCGCGCTGACGCTGTGGTACCGAACCCCTGCAAAGGAATGGACGGAGGCCCTGATCCACGTTCTAACGGGGCAAGCCATGGTAGACTTCAGGACAGGACATGATGAGGCAAGTGAAAATCATCGTGGAGAAGCACGCGGACGGCTATGTGGCCTACCCTCTTGGGCTGAAGGGCGTGGTCGTGGGCGAAGGCAGCAGCTACGAGGAGGCCCTCGCCGATGTCAAATCCGCCATCCGGTTTCACATCGAGACGTTTGGCTCTGAAGTCTTGCCTGACGATTCGCCGCTGCTGGAAGCGTTCGTCGCGGAAGCCACCTTTCCCGCCTGATAGTTTCCACCCCAGCCGCCCCCCGCCACCAGACGCTACCATGGTCCCAACATGCGACCCACCCGACGACAATTGATGCAAGGTATCGGCGCGGCCTTCGCCCTCCGGCCCGCGGCTGCCCAGCCGCAGCAGAATCGCGATGGCGCGCTGACGCTGTGGTATCGAACCCCTGCCAACGAATGGACGGAGGCCCTTCCCATCGGCAATGGCGTCCTCGGGGCAATGGTCTTTGGGGGCGTCGAGCACGAGCGCCTTCAGCTTAACGAGCACACCCTCTGGTCAGGCCACCACGTGGAAGACGACAATGCCGACGCTCGCGAAGCCGTCCGGAAGATCCGGCAACTCTTGTTCGAGGGCAAGTATGCCGAGGCCAATTCCATGGGCCGCCCGCCTGGTCCCGCTCCCAACCCGGCTCGCCTCGCCGCGCGGGCTTCCTACCAGACGCTAGGCGATCTGCTTCTCGACTTCGATCACGCCGGGCAGCCGGAAGACTACCGGCGCGAACTCAATCTGGACACTGGCATGGCGCGCGTGGAATACCGCGTGGGCGGCGCGCGGTTCAGCCGCGAGGTCTTCGCTTCACAGCCCGACCAGGCCGTCTTCGTGCGCCTGGAATGCGACCGGCCCGGTGGCCTCTCGTTCTCGGGCCAGCTTAAGCGGGAAGCCGGCGCCCAGTTGGAGAGCGCCGCGCCCAATCGGATCGTAATGCGCGGCCAGGCCGATAACCAAGGCGTCGTTTTCGAAGGGCACCTGGAGATCCGCGCCGAGGGAGGGCAGGTTCGCGCGGATTCCGCGGGCATTCACGTAGAGGGGGCCAATTCCGCTACCCTGGTGATCTTCGCCGCGACCAACTATTTCGGCAAGGACCCCGCCGCGCTTTGCCGGGAGCGCCTGGCAGCGTTGAGCGCCAAACCCTACGCCGGCGCGCGGCAGGCGCATATCGCCGAGCACCGCCGGCTGTTCCGCCGCGTGGCGCTCGATCTGGGCGGTCCCGACCGGTCGGGCGTTCCCACTGGCGAGCGGCTCGCGGCCGTGAAGAACGGCGGCGAAGATCCGCAACTGGTCGCCCTCTACTTCCAGTACGGCCGCTACCTTCTCATGTCCAGCTCGCGTCCGGGCACCATGCCGGCCAACTTGCAAGGAATCTGGGCCGAGGGGTTGAATCCGCCATGGCAGGCCGACTACCACGTCAACATCAATATCCAGATGAACTATTGGCCAGTGGAGGTCTGCAACCTCTCCGAGTGCCACCAACCGCTGTTCGATTTCACCGACAGGCTGCTGGAGCCGGGCCGCAAGACCGCCCGCATTTCGTACGGCTGCGGCGGGTTTGTGGTGCATTTCACGACCAATGCCTGGCACCAGACCGCCCTCGGCGTCCCCGGCGGCATCAACTTGTGGCAGGGCGCTTCCGGATGGCTGGCGCGGCACTACTGGGAACATTACCTGTTCACCGGCGACCGCGAGTTTCTGAGGCAGCGCGCGTATCCGGTTATGAAGGAAGCGGCCCAATTCTACCTCGACTACATGGCGGAAGACCCGCGCACCGGGCAGCTCATGGCCGGCCCAGCTTCTTCACCCGAGAACACCTACAAGACGCCCGATGGGGGCCGCGCCGCCGTGGACATCAACCCGGCCATGAGTGCGGAGATTATTCGCGACCTTTTTAGCAGCCTCGCGCGCGCGGGAGAAATTCTGGGCATCGACGCGGAATTTCGCAAGGAGGTTGCCGGAGCGCTGGCGCGCATGGCGCCGCTCAAGATCGGCCGGTACGGACAGATTCAGGAGTGGTCGCAGGATTTCGAGGAAGTGGACCCCGGACACCGCCACATGTCGCAGCTCTATGCGCTGCATCCCGGCTGCCAGGTGACGCCGCGCGGCACGCCGGAGCTGGCCGCGGCCGCCAGGAAGACCATCGAGCGCCGGCTGGCGAATGGCGGCGGCCACACCGGCTGGAGCCGCGCGTGGATCGTCAACTTCTGGTCGCGTCTCGAGGATGGCGACACGGCCTACCAGCATGTGCTGGCGCTGCTGCGCAATTCCACCCTGTCGAATCTATTCGACACCCATCCGCCCTTCCAGATCGACGGCAACTTCGGCGGCACGGCGGGCATCGCCGAGATGCTGCTGCAAAGCCATGCGGGTGAGATCAGCCTCTTGCCGGCGCTGCCGAAGGCCTGGGCGGAGGGCAGCGTCACCGGGTTGAAGGCGCGGGGCGGCGTCGAAGTGGATATTGCCTGGCGCGGCGGGAATCCCCTGTCCGCCACCCTCAAGACCGCGCTGGCGGGCGAGCACCGCATCCGCGCGCCCCGCGGAGCGCGCATCGCCGAGATCCGTTCGGGCGGCAGGAGGATCGCGCTCACCCCTCCCGTGGATGAGACCATCAAGCTGGCGGTGAAGCCCGGACAGGTCTATCGCATCGCCTTCGCGTGACGTTTACCGCGGTTTCTCGATCCGGTGCTGCTCGGCCACCCGGCGGAGAAACGTCAGGACCTGTCGCGCATCGTACTGGCGGGCCGGTTCCAGCTCACCCTGGTTGGTGATTCCGACCGGCTTGCCATCGGGAGCGAAAAATGCCGCCGCGGGCACGCCCTTTCCGAGGCTCACGCCCAGATCCTTGACGATCCCGAGGTTGGCGTTCATTTCCCCGATATTCACGTTCACCACCTCGAAGTGCGCTTCCACGTATTCGCGCACGGGCGACTCGTGGAGCCGGTCTTCAAGAGCCCGGCAATCGGGACACCAGTTGCCTCCAAAAACGACCATCAGCAGTTTGGCGGACCGGCTGGCGCGCGCCCGGGCCTGCTGCAGATCGGCCGGGGCGTTAGCCGGCGGAGGATACGGGTCGGCGGCGGCAAGCGCCAGAGTTGCAACGGACATGAGTGCCAATCGGCGCGATAGCGGCATGTGCGGCACCCTCACTTCTTCACGAATTTCTGCACGCGCTGGTTGCCCACTTCGGCCACGTAGATGGCGCCGGTGCTATCCACGGCGATTCCGTGCGGCTGGTCGAATTGCCCGGGGCCCTTACCCGGACCGCCCAGCGTTCCCACCACGTCGCCATTCATGTTCAGCTTCACCACCCGCATGTTTACGCCATCCGCCATGTAGACCGCGTCCTCGCGCGCCACGTAAAACAAGGACCAGGGCGCGCCCATGCCGGTCCACTTGCCCAGCAGCTTGCCTTCGAGATCGAAAATCTGGATGCGCTCGTTGGTCCGCTCGGCCACCAGCAGCCGGTTCTGTTTGTCGAGCACGATGTCGTGCACCAGGTCGAACTCGCCGTCGCCGGCGCCTTTGTGGCCCCACTGGCCGATATACTTGCCGTCCTTGTTGAAGCGCACCACGCGCGAATTCACGTAGCCGTCGGAGACGTAGAAATCGCCATTGGGCGCGAAGGCCACGTTGGTCGGGCGGTTGAACGCGTCATGGCTGTCGTTATTGCCGGGCTTGCCTTCCTGGCCCACCATCATCAACACGCGTCCTTCCGGGGTGTACTTGCGCACCACGTGCCCGGTCACGTCCACACCCCACACGTTGCCATCGGCGTCGATGCGGATGCCGTGCGCCGACCGGACACCGCCCTCGCCCCAGGCGCGCAGGAACTTGCCGTCGCGGTCGAACTCGGTCACCGGATGGGCGCCCCGGCTGAAGATCCACACATGATCCTGCTTGTCCACGGTAACTGTCGAGCAGGCGCCGAAGGTCCATCCCTGCGGAAGTTTGGGCCAATCCGCCACCACCGTATAGGGCATCGGCGGTCCGGATTTCAACTCAGCCGCCGGCGCGAGTGCGGCCCCGAACAGGCAAAGGGCGATGAGAGTCTTCATGCGGCTGAGAGTAACGAAATGCGCGCGTGAAGTCAAAACGTGGCGCGTCGTAGCGCCGGCGGTCTTTGCCGCCGGTGATTGGCGCGAAAGGACACCGGCGGCAAGACCGCCGGCGCTACCAACTGCGCGTCGTGTAACATGGTTTTTCCATGGTTACTTCGCTCTCGCTGGCCGAAGCGCGGCGCATGGCTCTGGCGGCGCAGGGGTTCGATCGAAAGCGTCCGCGGCGCGCCACCCTCCGGCATCTGCGCGATACCGTTCGGCGGCTGGGGCTGCTGCAGATCGATTACGTCAACGTAGTCTGCCCGGCGCATTACATGGTGCCGTTCTCCCGCCTGGGACCATACGACCGCGCTCAGTTCGACAAGCTGATCTACCGCAGCGGCGAGTTCGCGGAGCACTGGGCGCACGAGATCTCCATCGTCCCCGCCGAGACCTGGCCCCTGCTGCGATACCGGCGGGAGACGGATCGCGTCCGCCCTTGGGGATTCGAAAAGGTGCTGGAAGAGCGCGCGGCCTATGCGGCGTGGGTGCTGGAAGAAGTAAGGCGGCGAGGACCGCTGGCCGCCGCCGACCTGCCGCCTCCGGAGGGCGCGGCTGGCAGGATTCCCGGAGCGTGGATCGGAACCGTTGCCCGCGGCGTTCTGGAGGCCCACTTCCTGCGTGGAACTTTGGCGGGAGCCGGCAGACGCTCCGATTTTTCACGCCTCTACGATTTGTCCGAGCGGTTGATTCCGGCGGAACACCGCGGGCGGCGCGTGGAATACGACGAGGCCCGCCGCGCGCTGCTGCTACAGGCGGCGCGGGCGCACGCCGTGGGCACGGCGAGGGACCTGGCCGACTATTTCCGGATGCCCGTGGCCGACGCCAAGCCGCGCTTGCGCGAGTTGGTGGAAGCGGGCCAGTTGCATCAGGCTCAGGTCGAGGGCTGGCGCGAGGTGGCGTATCTCCACCCCAAAGCGCAGGCGCCGCGAAGCATTGAAGCGGCCGCGCTCGTTTCGCCATTCGACCCGCTCATCTGGTGCCGCCCGCGGGTGGAGCGCCTGTTCGGGTTCAGGTACCGGGTGGAGATTTTCGTGCCGCCGGAGAAGCGGCAGTACGGGTTCTATGTGCTGCCATTTCTATTGGGGGAGAAACTGGTGGCACGAGTGGATCTGAAAGCCGATCGCGCCAGCGGACGCCTGCGCGTGTTGGGGAAATGGTTCGAAGGTCGAAAGACGGCCGCCGTGGCCGCCGCCCTATCGGCGGAGATCCGTGTCTTGGAGGACTGGCTGGGATAGGTAACCGCTCCCTGAGAAGCTGGGAATTAATACCCAAGTCCGCCTGGACGGTTTTGGTTATTAATTCCCAGCTTCTTAGGGAGCGAAACCACCTTACCAGGTAAACCTTCCCGCGAACTGCATCTGGCGCGGCGAGCCGAACTGGCCTAACAACTGGCCGAAGGTCGACGGGGAAGTGAGAGATGTGTTCGAATTGTTCGGGTCGAATTCCACGGTGTTGGTCAGGTTGAAAGTCTCCCAGCGAATCTGGATCTTCTGCTTTTCCGACCAAGGCATGGTGAAGGTCTTGCTGACGCCGGTATCGATATTGAAAATACCATTGCCGCGGATGGTGTTGCGGCTGCCGGTCTCGCCGGCCATGGTCTCGGTGTAAGCGGCGTAGGCTGCCGCGGGATTGGACCACAGATTCGGTCCGCCGGGCACGCCCGACTGGGGTCCCGGCGCATTCTTATTGCTGGTGATGGGCGGCTGCGGTTGCCCGTTGGGAGTGCCCATGGCGTCGTCTTCCCAATCCGTTGGCCAGCGCTGGCCATTAATCGTGCTGGTCGGAAAACCGGAGGTCTGCCGGTACGCGGCGCTGATCTGCCATCCTCCCACCACGGCATCGAGCGCCTTGCCCATCTGGCTGCCGAATTTCCTCCCGCGGCCGACGGGAAGCTGATACACCATGAAGCCGTTGATCTGGTGGGTGGTGTCATAGGCCGACACGCCCCGCATTTGACTGGGGTTCCAGGCGTTTTGCACGAAATCCTGGTCCCCCGTGAAATTGGAGTTGCCGGTTCCGGCGCCGCTTTCCTGGGCGGAACCCAGGTCGATGGATTTCGACCACGTGTAGTTCAGGTCGAACTGCAGGCCGTTGCTGAAGCTCTTGCGAACGGTCCATTGCATCGCATGGTAATCGCCCTTGCCGATGGAACTCCAGGCGGCCAGCGCGGAGAACTGCGGGTTGAACATCATCCACGGACCTTGAGCCCCGCAGGCGGCCGCGTTGATGCCCCCGCTCGAACTGAATATGGTGCTTCCCACGTTGCAGTTGGCGGCGTTGTCGAAATCGTTCAGCACATCCGAAAAATCGCCCTGGGTGTAGTTGTCATAGTAGTCCTTGGCCCACACCTGCGTGGAAGTGAGGCCATGGCCCGCGGCGGCCGGCCACATGTCTTCGAAGAAGGGGATCTTAGGCAGGTTCGCAATCGAAACGCCCTGGAAGTCCATCGCGACGGCTAACTGGTGCATCGCCTCGTAGAAGGTCTGACCGCTCTTGGGATCCTTGAGGTTGGTATACGCCGCCATGTCGCGGTCGGTCAGGCTGTTGCGCGAGAGACGGCCGACGTAAGACACTTGGACGAAGAACCCGTGGCTGAAATCGCGGCCGATGCTGAAGTTCAGGTTCATGGTGTAGGGCGCCTTCAGCTTGTCGTCCAGGCTGCTGGTGATGGCGAACGAACCGGCGCCGGAGGTGGGATAGGGCGCCCCCAGTCCGGAGGGCCCCGCGGCGGGCACGATGGCGCTCGGCACCGTATAGAACGTGGTGTACCGCGGGAGTTGGGTGGTGGTCAGCACGTTGGGTGGCGTGGTGAGGGTGGTGGCCAGGCCAAAGGCGTTGGCGTTGATGGTCTGTGCCAGCGGCTGGCCCATATCGTCGTAGTACATGCCGGCGCCGGCGCGGATGGAGGTCTTGCCGCTGCCGCCAAAGAGGAATTTCGCCAGCCCGCTCTCCGCCTTGGGGGAGTAAGCCAGACCCAGGCGCGGAGACCAGTTCTTGTGCTCGGGGTACAGCGGCCGCCCGCCGGCGGCATTCCCGGCGACGAAACTGATGATCCCGGCTCCCTGCTGCGAGAGGCCCTGCTCCGCCAGCGACTCTCGCGTGTTCATAAAGGTCTGGAACGGAATGTTGGAGGACACCTGCTGCCCGTTGGCCTCGTAGACCGCCGGCGCCAGCGAGTAGCGCAGGCCCGCCGTGACTGTCAGGTTACGGGTGGCCTTCCAGGTATCTTGCGCGTACAGGTCGCCTTCGTGGTTCACAAAGTCGCGCGACACCGGGGCGCCCACTGGAATCAGGCTGCCGTCGGTCTTGTAGTTATAGTCGGCCGTCCCTTGACTCTCCAGGCCCAGCACCGCGGCCATGGCGTACTGGTAGCTGGTGTTGTCGCTCTTGGCGATATTCAGCGATGCCGGCGTGAAATCGCTGCCGGTGCCCTTGATCCAACTGGGGTTCGACGACGCACTGCTGAACGAGTGCCGGTAACTGTTGGACAGGTTGGAGATCAGGCGCACTGTGGCGCCGAAGTGGAGGCTGTGGGCGCCTTTGTTCCAGGAGAGATCCTGGGAAATGGTGTGCACCGGAACGATGCGGGCAAGGCCCGTGCTGGTGCCGTAGGGAGTGTCGAATCCGCGGAACCATTCATAGGTGCTGGCCAGAATGCCGGTGCTCTCTCCGCCGGCGCGCGTGAAGCCATAGCGGGTGGTGGCCACCATGCTGGGCGTCAGCACCGCGGTGTAGCCTGCCGCCAGGCCCTTGTTGTTGGCCAGCGTCACCGAGTTGGGCACCTGGCCGGGGAACTGCGGCGTGCCGTTACGGCTGTCGTTCTGCAGGTTGCCGCGCGCGAAGATGGTATGTTTGCCGGCTGAGTCTATGTTGTAATCCAACCTGGCGATATAGGTGTTTTGAACGGAGTGGGTCGGCGCATTGAACAGGAACCCGGTGGTGTTCACCCCATCGCCAGCCGCGCTGCTGTTTCCGACCGGGAACCCCTGTAACATCTTGAGCGCGGCCTGATTGATGCCGATCCCCGAGGGATCGATGGTCTTGATATCGGCCGGCAGGAGTTGGTGCAGCCCGCCGTTCTTGTCGTGGTACTGAACAATGCCCTGTTTCAAGAGCTCGGTGGGGACGGTGCGAGTGACGCTGCTCGAGCTGGCGTCCCGGCGTCCCTCGTAGTTGAAGAAGAGGAACGCCTTGTTCTTCTTGATCGGCGCGCCGCCCGACCCGCCGAAGACGTTGATCAGCAGCGGGGCAATGGGCACCTTCGCGCGGTTGCTGAAAAAGGCGTTGGCAGCCGTCTCGGTTCCGCGCCGGTATTCGTACGCCGAGCCATGGAATTCGTTGGTGCCCGACTTGGTCACCAGGGCCACGTCGGCGCCGGAGCCCCGGCCGGTATCGGCCGCGCCGTTGCTGGTGGTGGTGCGGAATTCCGCCACGGAATCGAGCGTCACGCGCAGCACGCTGGTGAAGGCGGTGCGCGCGTTCTGGTCGTTGACATCCACGCCGTCCAACGACACATTGGACTGGTCCGCCTTGCCTCCGTTCACGGCGCCATCGCGCTCGCCGCCGTCGCCGGTCGCGGTGACACCCGGCTGAAACTGGAGCAGGTTGACCACGTTGCGGGCAAACATCGGCAATTCCACGATCGCCGTGCCGCCGATGGCGTTCCCCAATGAAGCGTCGGTAGTGTTCACCTGGGTCGCCGTGGCCGCAACCTCAACCGTGGTCTTGGTCGCGCTGACCTCGAACGTAATTGCCACTGTTTTGGGCTGGTTCACCAAAAGCTCGACTTTGTCGATCACCACGTCGGAGAAGCCGCTGGCCTTGGCGGTCAGGGTGTAAGTTCCCGGCGTCAACTGCTGCATCGTATAGCGGCCCTGCGTATCGGACACCACATCGCGCGCCGCGCCCGTCTGGGCATTGACGATCGAGATCGTGGCCCCTGGAATTACGGCCCCCGTCGGGTCCGCTGCCGTCCCGGTCAGGGACGTCGTTTGCCCGAACAGGACCGCGGAAAAGCACAGGAAGGTTGCAGTTCTCAGCAAAGACTTCGTCATCACGTGTACCCCCAATCAAAATTCCGAATACCCGCCATCAAAATCTTGAATCCTCAATTACTAGATTGTTTCAGACCTGTTTAACAGAATTCGAGCGTGTAGTCAATGTGCCAAAAGCTCTCAGCCATCAGCCATCAGCTTTCAGCTACAAACAGCGCGAGTTGCAAGCTGAGAGCTGAAAGCTGATCGCTGATAGCTTTACGGCTCGAATGGCCACACCGCGGTGGTGGTGTATCCGCCGTCCACGGCGATGATCTGGCCGGTGATGTAATCCGCGCCCCGTCCCGCCAGAAACACCGCCAGCGGGGCGACGTCCGCCGGCGTGCCGGGGTTGGGGTTGGCCTGGCAGCCCTTCAGCCAGTTCCGCATCTTTTCCGACTGCCACATCTCGCGGTTGAAATCCGTGACGATGATCCCCGGCGCGATGCAGTTCACCTGGATGTTATAGCGCCCCCATTCCGCCGCCAGAACTTCGGTCAATTGCGCCAGCCCGCCTTTGGTAATCGCGTACACCGCCAGAAACGGCAGGGCCCGGAGCGACTGTATGCTGCCGATGTTGATGATCTTTCCGCCCGTTCCGCGGGCGATCATCCGGGCCCCGATCTTTTGCGTGAGGCCGAAAATTCCGTTCAGGTTGGTTTCCAGAATCCGGTCGTATTCTTCACGCGTGAAATCCTCGGCCCGCTTGCGGATGTTCATGCCGGCGGCATTCACCAGGATGTCGGGCGTTTCGATGCTCGCGACGGCGGCGGCAATGGAGTGCGGGTCCGCCACGTCCAGCACCAGCGCGCGCCCGTTCATTTCAGCGGCACGCGCCTCCAGAGCCTCCTTCGACCGCGCGGCCAGAACGACGCTGGCGCCCGCGGCCGCCAGGTGGCGCGCGATCTCCAGGCCGATGCCGCGGCTCGCGCCGGCCACCAGCGCAGTCTTTCCTTCGAGTGAGAAAGTAGTCACAATCTTTCGATTATACTCGGCGGTGTTATAATAGTTCAGGCACTCAATTTCTAAAATGCAAACGCATCCAAAGGGCGCCCGCGCCCGTATTCTGCTCAGTTCCGTGTTTGGTCCGTACGCGCAAGACGACGAGTTCGGCAGCCGCAAGATCAACCCCATGGAGCTCTATCACAACCAGGTGACGCGTGAACAGGGAGCGTTTTCCCTCCGCATGTTTCACCGCTCGTGGGGCATCTTGATGATCCAGCAGAACATCTCGGCGCCCACCACGGTCCTCGATTTTCCAACGCGCGAGACCTTCGAAGCGGAATTGCTCGCCAACCACTACGACATCGTCGGCATTTCCTCCATCATCGTCAATATTGGGAAGGTGCGGGAGATGTGCCGGACGGTGCGGCGCGTGTCGCCGAAATCCGTCATTGTCATCGGCGGTCATGTGGCCGCTACCCCCGGCATCGGGATGATGGTCGACGCCGACCACTTCGTGTGCGGCGACGGCATCTCCTGGATGCGGCGGTACCTCGGCGAAGACGACACCGCGCCCATCCGACACCCGCAAATCGTTTCCGGTTTCGGAGGGCGCACCATGGGGATGAACCTGCCCCAAGACAAGGGCCGCACCGCCGCCACCATCATTCCGTCGGTGGGTTGCCCCATGGGCTGCAACTTCTGCACCACCTCCGCCTTCTTCGGCGGCAAGGGCAAGTTCCTGAATTTCTACAACACCGGCGAGGAACTCTTCGGCGTCATGTCGGAGATGGAATCCAAGCTGAAGGTGAAATCGTTCTTCGTGATGGACGAGAACTTCCTGCTGCACAAGCGGCGCGCCATGGAATTGCTCGGCTGTATGAAGGAAGGCCAGAAGCCCTGGTCGCTGTACGTCTTCTCGTCCGCCAACGCCATCAACCAGTATTCCATGCGGGAGCTGGTGGAGCTGGGGGTTTCGTGGGTCTGGATGGGCCTTGAATCGCCCCATTCCCAGTACACCAAACTGCAGGGCGCCGACACCCGCAAGCTCGCCGCCCAACTCCGGCAGCACGGCATCAAGCTGCTGGGGTCCACCATCGTGGGCCTGGAACACCATACCCCTCAGAACATCCAGGCCGAACTGGAGCACGCGGTGGCGCACAATACCGACTTCCACCAGTTCATGCTCTACACGCCGGTGCCCGGAACGCCGCTGTTTGCCGAGATGAACGAGCAGGGGCGCATGCTGCCAGACATCGATCTGGCCGACATTCACGGCCAGGACCGGTTCAACTTCCAGCACGCGGCCATTTCCCGCGACGATTCCAAACACTGGCTGGATTGGGCCTTTCGCCGCGATTTCGAGCTCAACGGGCCCAGCATTTACCGCATCTGCCGGACCACGCTGGAAGGCTGGCTGCGGTACAAGAACGACCCCGACCCGCGCGTGCGGGCGCGTTTTCAGTGGGAGGCGCGCTCCCTACGGGATGGGTATGCCGCCGCGCTATGGGCCATGGAGAAACATCTCCGGCGCACCAACGAGGCGGTTAGCGAGCGGATTCGCGCGCTGCGCAAGGACGTGGGCCGCGAATTCGGGTTCCTCAGCCGCGTGGTGACCCGCGCCATCGGGCCGGTGCTGTTATGGAACGTGCGGCGCGAGGAACGGCGCCTGGCCAAAGGCCAGACTTACGAGCCGCAGACCATCATCGAACGCCGCAACTGGGATTGGGCCGCTCCCCTGATCTTACCCGGCGCCTCGCCCGCCCCGGGCGTCTCGGGGCTCACTGCTCAAGAACAATCCTCTGGTGGCTGATCGTGCCGTTGCGGATCTCCACCGTGGCGCTGCCCCGCTTGCCATCCTTCTCGAGGGCAATGGTGTAGGTTCCCGGCGAGAGTGGAATCTGCGCCGGAGTGACCTGCGGGATGGGGCGCCCGTTCACTGAAATCGCCGCGCCCGCCGGCACGCTGGCCAGCAGCAGGGTTCCGCCCAGCGGACTCAAGATTACCGGCAGCGTTTCCACCGGGCTCGATTCCACGTCCACTTCGCGCCGCTCGATCTGATAACCGGGCAGGGTGATGGAGATGGTGTGGCGGCCGCGCTGGGCGTCGAGCGAGCATGGCGCCTTGCAGGCCTTCTCCGGATTTCCGTCCAATGTCGCGGTGGCCCCCGCGGGGCTGGTGATGATCGACACCGGCTGCGTGGCGGCGATGGCCGGCGCGGGCTTGGCGGGCGGTTTTTCCGCGGGCGGTTTCGCGTCGACGGCTTCCGCCGGGGTAGTGGCGGGCGGCGGCATGGGGCTCGGCTTCTTTTCGTCCGATGCCGCGGTCGGAACCGGAGTCGGAGTCGGAGCCGGAGTAGCGGCCGGTGGCGCGGGTTCGGCAGCGGGAGGCGACGGGATCTTGGTGGTCTGCACCTGGTTGGAAAGCCACGGCGCAGCCTGCCAGCCGATCAGCGCCAGCAGGCCGGCCGCCACCAGGATAGCCAGTAGAAACGGCAGAAAGCGTGCGGTTCGCCGTTCGGCCGTGGTGGTGACCTCGGCGCCGTGGGCGCGCCGCGCCGGCGGCAGCATCGCCACGGGTTTGGCCGAATCCACCATGGTCGGTTCGTTCAAACTGCCGCCCCGCGGCATGGTCTTCCAGCCCTTGCTGGCCGCGCACGCTTTCTCTAGCGCCCCGGCGAATTCCTGGCATGTGGCGTAGCGCAGGTCCGGTTTCTTCGACAGGCTCTGCCGCAGCACGCTCTCGATGGCGACGCCGATCGTGGGGTTCAGCCGGTGCGGCGCAGCCGGTTCTTCCGCCACAATCTTATAGACCACGGTGGTCAGGTGCTCGCCCGAATAGGGCTTTTCGCCGGTGAGCATTTCGAACGCGATCACCGCCAGCGAGAACTGGTCCGAGCGCCCGTCCACCGGCTGCCCCTGCACCTGCTCGGGAGACATGTAGTGCGGCGTGCCCACGATGTTGCCGGTCATGGTGAGCTGGTCCGCGGCCGTGATCTTGGCGATGCCGAAATCCGTGATCTTGGCCGTGCCGTCCCTGGCGATCATGATGTTGGCCGGCTTGATGTCGCGATGGACGATGCCCTTCTGGTGCGCATAATCGAGCGCCACGGCGGTCTGTCCCAGGATGCTGAACATGCGCTCGGGCGAAATGGGCTGCGCATCCGAGAGCACCTGGTCGAGCGTCGGCCCATCCACGAATTCCATGGCGATATAGGCCAGATCGCCCTGCTGCTCCACGTCGTAGATGGTGACGATTCCGGGATGCGACAGGATGCCCGCCGACCGCGCCTCCCGGAACAGCCGCTCGCGCAGCCGGTTCTGTTCCTCGGGCTTGCGCCCTCCGCCGAAATTGATGGTCTTGATGGCCACCGGCCGGCCGATATTGGGGTCGATGGCATGGTACACCACCCCCATGGCGCCCCGCCCCAATTCCCCGACGATCTTATATCGCCCGATGCGATCCATCCAGTTCTAGTGATAGCACACGGGGGCAAAATGCGGTGACGGAGAAAGGCGTCCCAAGGGGCCGGGGCGCCCTGGGCCGTGCCATGGACGTCAAGATAACCCGTCGATACCTCCGGTCAAACTTGGGACGTGGGTGCCAGAATCGCGTTGAAGACCGCTCCTTGATCGCATCTTCAGTCCCAAGAAGTAGGGCGGTATGAAATACGGTTACGCCCGCACCCAGCACATGGAGGATCAGACAGCCAGAAAAGCCGTCCCTCTATGCGAGGTTTCGAATGACCGCGTGAACAGCATCAGGAAGCTGCACAGATGCCTTTGGATTCTGCCAAAGTTCGTGGCAGTGAAGTACGCCGGTGGAATCGATGGCAACGTAAGCCACGGCGGAAACCTTACCCCACGCTTTTTCCGCGAACAAAGCGTCGCCGCCTATGCGAATTCCGACCGCCGCGCGGGCCAAATCCCGATCCGCTCGACTTTGGCCACGCTCACGTCATCGTTGCACCGGTCATTCAGGCCCGTTGTTTTCGCGTTCGGGTAGCCAGCCACACGTTGCGCTACCCCGATACGGCCGCAACCCAGTGGACGGCGTCGCCGGCCCGAGCGCCCTTGCCTGAGGATTCACACGGCGTCCCAGGGATTGAAGACCGTGACGCCAAGACCGGCGAAATCCTTCACATTCCGTGTCACGACGGTGAGATCGTGTTCCAGAGCCGTCGCGGCAATGAGGCCGTCCACAACCTTGAGCAGCCTTCCCTTCATTTGACATTGTCCGGCCAGCACGCCCCAGCGTTCGGCAATCGGTTGGATCACTGGCAGGATTCGGCCTTCAAACCAAGGCCGTAGTGTCTCATCGAGCCACCGTTGCAGTTGGCGGCGGCGCTTGCTTTCCGAAAGCAGCGTGACGCCCTTCAGTATCTCGCCGAGGGAGACCACGCTGAAGTACAACCGATCGTCATCGGCATCGTCCAACCATTCGGATACACTCGGTTGCGGACGGGGACGGGTCATCTCCGAAGGGATGTTGGTATCGAGCAGAAACCCGTTCATAGCTCGATGTCGCGGCCCAAATCCCGGTCCCTTTCGAAATCGAGGTCAAGCCCCCTGAACGGAGATTCGGCAAACAACTGCGCCAGGTTCTTTCGACCGGGGGGCCGCTGGCGTTTGGGCCTGGCAGTCTGATCTTGCCGCGGGTGCGCGGCCGGAAGATGGACCGCCTCTTCAAGCAGACTCGCAGCGTGGACCTCGACCGCGCGGCCGTGGGCGGCGGCCTGACGCACGAGCGCGGCCTGAACCTCGGGTGTGATGTCAACCGTAATTGTCATGGGCGCCCTTCCAAATCCTACCACACGAATCTTCATCTGGGACCCGCCGGCACAGTTGGTCAGATGACCATATATTCTGTTATCATGGGAATCATGAAGGAGCGCGTATTGAGTGCGTCTGAGTTCAAGGCCAAGTGCCTCGCCTGCCTCCGCGAGATCGAACAGTCTGGGGAGACCATCACCATCACCAGGCGCGGTCGCCCCGTGGCGGTGCTCGGCCCGGCAAAGCAGCCCATCTGGAAGTCGCCCGGCAACAGTTGGGCGCACAAGTGCCAAATTGTGGGCGACATCGTGAACACGTCTATCGTCTGGGAAGTTGCCGGGCCGGAATAGGAGTTGCCGCCTGCTGCCGCGTTTGCTGTTGGATACGCACGTCCTCATTCGCTGGCTGGGCGAAAGAAGAAAGCTCTCCCGTTCGCAACTGCGAGCGCTTGAATCGGCGGTCCGGCGGGGCGAGCCAGTGGCCCTCAGCGCTGTCAGCCTGCTGGAAATCGCGGTTCTCGCAAGCGGAGAAAAACCGGGGCTGAAGGTGTCCCTGGATGAGTTCTTCCAGACCTTGAATTCCAACCCGGCTTTTCGCATCCTTCCGTTGACTTATGAAGTGGCTCTGGATGTCGCGTCGCTGAGTGTCTTGCGAGATCCCGCCGACCGGGCAATTGCCGCGACGGCCCGCGTCCACCGGCTCCGGCTGGTGACCTCGGACCAGCGCATCATCGAGTCCAAGCTTGTCCCAGTGGTCGAATAGCTCTACTCGTATCGCAGCGCCTCAATCGGGTCCAGGCGCGCGGCTTTGATGGCGGGCAGCAATCCGGCGATCAACCCAATGCTCTCCAGCAACGCCGTCGAGGTGATCACCGCGAATGTCGAGATCCGCAGGCGGATGTCGCCCGCCCCGTTGGTCTGGTGGAACAGCGGCCCCAGCAGCGGCAGGCTCCCCAGCACGGCCGTCACCGACCAACCCGCCGCCACGCCGATGATGCCGCCCACCGTCACAATCGCCACCGCTTCCAGCAGGAATTGCGACAGGATGGCGCGGCGCGTCGCTCCGATGGATTTCAACATGCCGATCTCGCGCGTCCGCTGCGTCACCGAGACCAGCATGATGTTCGCCAGCCCCACTCCGCCGATGGCCAGCGTCAGCGTGCCGATGAAGCCCAGCAGCACGCGCAGCGCGATCCCCATGGTGTCCACCATGTGTATGTACTCGTTAAAGACAATGGTGCGCACGGCGCGCTCGTCGTTGGGAGAAAAGTTGTGCAGACGGGCCATCGTTTCCCTCACCTGCCTGAGCGCCTCCTCGCGGAAGACCGGGTTGACCGGCGTCCACACGATGTCGTCGGGGTACTTCAAATCGCGATACAGCGACGCCGTCTCGTAGGGGATGAAGACGCACTCGTTGTCCGGCGTGTTGTAATTGGCCACCTGCGTCTTGGTTTTCAAAACCCCGATCACGGTGAAGCGCAGGCCGTTGATGGTGATCTCTTCGCCTTCCGGCGGGATTTCGCCGAGGAGTTTACTGGCGGCATTGCCGCCCAGCACCGCCACGCGCTGCTTCCCGGTTTCATCGTCGGGCACCAGCCACCGGCCCGTCTCCAAGGTCTCGTTACGGATGCGCGCGTACGCCACGCTGACCGCGCGCACCATCGTGGTTTGGGAACGATAGCCGCGCACCACGGTCATCCCGCTCATCATCATTTCGGGGGATATCGCCGCCACCATGGGGACCGATTCGCGGATGGCGTCCACATCCGAGCGTTCCACCCGGACCCTGCGGCCGGCGCGCTCGCCACCCGCCTGCGTCGAGGTCTGGCCGCCGAACATCAGGATCAGGTCCGACCCTACCTGCAGGAACGCCGTGCGCAGAGCCAGGTGGAAGCCTTCGCCGTACGAGTACAGGATGACGAAGCACGCCACTCCCCAGGCCAGGCTGCTGGTGGTGAGGATGCTGCGCCGCCGGTTGAACCGCAACGCCTGCCCGGCTTCGCGGAAGATGGAGCGGATGGTCATGGGGCACCAGGGGTTGTGGCAGAGCTAACGCTCATAGCGCAATGCCTCCACCGGCGTCAGGCTGGCCGCGCGCCAGGCGGGCCACAGCGCCGAAGCTACCGCCACGATGCCCAGGGCCGCGAAGGCAATCGCGGTGGTGGTCCCGCTCACCGGAAGTCCGCCGAACATCTCCTGCTTGGGAAGCCGGTTCACCGCGGCGGCCAGGCCATACGCGCCCAGCCAGCCCGCGAGGCCGCTCAAGCCCGCCAGCAGAATACCCTCGAGCAGAAAATCCGCCAGAATGCGTGCGCGCGTGGCCCCCACGGCCTTGCGCAACCCGATCTCGTGCGTCCGCTCGGCCACCGTTACCAGCATGATATTCATCACGCCGACGCCTCCCAGCGTAAGCGTCACCACCGCTATCGCCCCCAGAAAAATCGTCATCGAGGTGAAGATGGTGTCCACCAGTTGGGCATTTTCCACGGTGTCCCAGATGAAGGTGGCGCCCGAATCGTCCGGGTCGAAGCGGTGGTTGCGCCCCAGCACGCGCAGCACCTGGTCCCGCGCGGCCTTCCACCCGTCCAGCGAAGCCGGGACGTAGATCAGGTCGCTCACGATTCCGGGGTGAAAATTCTCGTCCGCCAGCGGCGCGTCGCGCACCATGGTGGAGTACGGAATGTAGATCTTGTCGCTGTCCAGGCCGTTGTAACTGCTGTTCTGGGTCTTGGGCGGCATCAGCCCCACAATCCGGAACTCCAGGCCGTTGAGGGCCACGGTGGCGCCCGGCGCGACCGGCCGCTCGCCGAACAATTGCTTGCGGACGTTGTCGCCAATCACCGCCGCCCGCGATGCCCCGTCGTCGTCCTGGTCCACCAGAAAGCGGCCGCGGTCCACCGGGATGCTGCGGATCTGGGAATACAGCGGCTCGACGCCCATCACCGAAAACGTGCCGCTGTTGAACGGGGTCACGGCGCGCACCTGGTTTTGCAGTTCGGCCACCACGTAGCGCACCAGGAAGCATTCCGTGCGGATGTCGCGCACGTCGTCGTAGTCGAGCCGGATGCGCCTCCCCGCGCGGCGCCCGCCGGCCTGTTTCTCGGTGCGCCCGGGAAACACGATGACGATGTTCTCGCCGAGTTGCTTAAGCCGGTCGCGCTGGCCTATCTTGAAGCCGTCGCCCATGGCCACAATCAGCACCATCGAGGCCACGCCCCAGGCGATCCCCGCCATGGTCAGGAAGCTGCGGAGCTTGTTGCGCAGCAGGCTGGAGATGACCTGGCCGAATAGTTCGTGCAGGTATGTCATGACAATTGGACCGCGCCGGGCCGGGCGTGCCCGGCAACCCCTGTAGGGGCCGGGCAGGCCCGGCCCCTACTGAAGAATCACTTGCTGGCCCTCGGCCAGGCCCTTCAGAATCTCGGTCTTCGATCCGTTGCTGATGCCCGTGGTCACCGCCACGCGCCGCTTGCCGGTCTCGGCGGCCGCGTCCGCCACCTCTACTTCCGTCGAGCGGTCCTTCTTATAAACGATGGCGCCCTCGGGAACCGTCAGCACGCGCTTGTGCTCCTCCAGCATGATCTCGGCGTTGGCCGTCATGGTGGCCATGAGCTTCCGCGATTCGTTGGATATGGAAACGCGCACTTCGAAAGTAGTGACGTTGTCCTTCTCCACGCCCATGGGCGAGATCTTGGTTACTTTGCCCTCGAATTTCCGGTCCTTGTACGATTCCACCGTGATGCGCGCCGGCTGCCCCATGTAGACCATTCCGATATCGCTTTCGTCCACCTTGCCCTTGACGTACACTTCCCGCAGGTCGCCCAGCGTCATGATCAGGGTGGCTCCCGAGCCCATGGTCAGGATGGAGCTGACGGCGTCGCCCACTTCGCGGTCCCGCGAGAGCACCACGCCGTCGATGGGCGAAGCGATGGTGGCGTTGCGCAGATCCTCCTCGGACTGAGCCAGGGCGGCGCGGGCCTGCTCCACCTGCGCCTCGGCCTTGGTGATCGCGGCCTTCGCCACGCCCAGGTTGACCTGCGCCTGCTGCTGGCGGTTCAGGGCCAGCTCGTAGTTCTTCTCGGCGTCGTCGCGCGCCGTCTGCGGCACCAGCATCTCTGTGAACATCTGACGCGCGCGCTCCATGTCGCGCTTCAGGAATGGGACGTCCGGCCCCAGCGCTTCCACCTTGCTCCGCTCATAGTCGGCCTCCGAGCTCTTGAGCATGGCGTCGGCCATCCCCAGCGACGCTTGTGCCTGGCGGAGTTTGGGCAGCAGGTCGTTCTGATCCAGTTCGCAGATCACCTGCCCCTGATGCACCACATCCCCCACGTTCACCGGCAGTTTCAGAATGATTCCGCTGGCCTTCGATTTGACTTCCACCTGGGTGGTGGGCTGGATCTTGCCCGTGGCCACCACCGAGCGCGCCAGGTCCATCCGTTCCACGCGGGCGAGTTTCTCCGGATCGATCTTAGCCGGCGTCCGGCTCAGTGCCCGCAGCGAAAAGAAAGCCACCCCGGCGACTGCTAAAACCAATACCAGTGCAATCCAATAGAAGTTGTGTTTCTTGCGGCTTGCCATATTACGAGGCCCTATCCTCTTCATCATACGAGGTCGAGCGCCGGTTGGTTCCGTAGCGCCGGCGATCTTTGTCGCCGGTGTTCTTCCGGTCCGACCACCCCCAAAAAGCAAAGCCGCGGGCCGACCGCCTGAAACGGTCGACCCGCGGCATCCCGATACTCCAGCGAACCACTGCCTACGGAGTGAAGACCAGCTTGGTCTTGGTCCCGCCCAGCCGAATTTCCGAAATCGTCGTCTTCCCTCCCTCGTCCGAATAACGGACCGCGGTGCTGTCGTAGGTCTGCGCCCCGGTCTCGACCTTCACCGGAACCTCTACCGACTGCTTTCCATTGACGATCGTGACTTTGTCATTCTGAACGTTCAGTCGATAATCCCCCGCCTTCAGTTCGTTCCCCTTCACGACGGAAGGCTGGACGATTGTGACTCTATAGGTCGCCGCGCTCGCCACTGCAAGCGCAAGGATTGCGAACGCCAGGACGAATTTCTTTAGCATAGTGCCTCCTGAACCGGTTGGTTCCATACTCGATCTGCGGGCTGGTCAGCCCACAACCAGATCTTAGCACCACTACGGCGTGGATAACAACCACGGGATCTTTTTATCTCAGGTGGACTATACTCGGAGGTGCATGCGCCGCGCGCTTCTGTTTGCCGCTGCGGTTACCCTGGTGTCCTGCCGCTCCGGCAGCCACCCATCCAAGCCCGCTTCGCAACCACCGGCGCAAACCGCGGCCAACCCTCCGGGAACCCCCCAGTCGGTGGAGGCTGAAACGCAGGTGGAGTTTGTCAACGTGAACATCCACCTCGACCCCGTCCTGGTCCTGCGCATACGGCATTTGACGGGCAAGTTCCTTCCCACCAGACGGGGCCAGCCGCCCACTTTCGACGATAAGCTCTCTTACATCGTCGCCATCGATTCAGCCGAGGTCGGCGTCAGCCTGGCGAGCATGACCTATGCCATGAACACCTACGTCTTCGGCGAACCGGACGCGCCTCTCAAGAACTTGCGCCTGAGCCGGTACATTGCCTACCGCGGAGGCGTGGTGCGGTTCGGAAAGCTGACCATGACCGATGCCGATATGCGGCTGATCGATACCGACCCGTCCGATCCGTTCGATTTCTTTCCCGATCACTACAAGGACCACCTGGTAGCGGGCTATTCCAAGACCACCGCTTCCGGGGGGCTGTTGGTCTACATGCCGGATTACAACAAGATTCCGAAATCGCCCACGAGCCATTGAAGCAGCGGCCGCCGCTTTAAGCCCATTGCTGGTATTGCGCGCATCCACGCCCGTGGCGAGTTTCTGCGATGCGGTCAGGATGGTGGGGATGCTCTTTTCGTTGTCCTGAAAGTCGCGCAGGTGCTGCTCGCTCAGCGCGTGGGCCTGCGTGGCGCAGAAAACCAGCGTCTTCTCGTTCTGGTCGATCTGCTCCATGAACAGCTTCACCCGGTGCGCCTCGCGCTCCTAGCGCCACCGCCTCCAAACCGCCCAGACATCGGAAATGGTTCGGGGCACGGGCCTGATGGTTGCAGAAACGGCAGCCCGGCGCGAGGTTCTTCAGCGCCGCCAGCAAATAATGAGTTCCGTTGATATTCGCCTGCAGGGTGGAAAACTCGTCGTCGAAGGAGTAGCTGACAAAACTCTGCGCCGCCAGGTGATAGCACTCGTCCGGCCGTATACGCTCCACCACCTGATGCAGGCTCGCTTCGCCGACATTAGAAATCATCGCAGCACCTGCTCAGGGCCGGGCCGGCAGGGGTTCAGTTCTCTCCCTGAATCAAGCTCCCTGCGGTCCACACGCGCCGCAGCCCAAACGGCAAGGGAAGCGGCTTGCTCGTATCGTATCTTTCCGGCTGCCGCGCGGCTACGATCTGGATCAGCTTTTCCACCAGGAACGCCGGCAGCCGGACGCTCTGGTAGTAGGCTTTCTCCACACTGAAAGTGATCTTGGCATTGGCCGTCTGGAAGCGGTAATCCACCCAAATGTTCTTCCTTCCGTCAAGGACCGGCCGCAGCACCCCTGGAATCGTACCCGGTTGCCAGCGCTCCACCGCGTCGAAATCCACCACTGTAAATGTGGAGACGTAATTCTGCGGGAAAATCTTAATAGTCACGGAGTCTATTCCGGGTCTGGGCGTGGCGTGAAGGGCGTACCGCATATATTCATTGATCTCGGCATCGGCAAACTGGAACGTCACATGGCGCGGCTTGCCCTGTGTGCCTGTCGCATCGGCCGCCCGGAGTTGGTCGAACAGATCGAGAAATTTCTTCGCCACCGGCGGTACGGGATCGGCAGCCGGCACAAGCGCCGGAAACAAGAGACTTGCCGCAAAGACTACGAGCCACTTCTTCATTGCTTAAACCGATGCAGCCCAGAGATTGTCTTGACCGACACCGGGACCGTTCGAGTGTAGGGAATTTCAGGGGGCATGGAGTGCGTGACCAAGCTGCTTAGTAGCGTAGGATCCTTGTAGTATTTGGCCTCGGACAGGTCTGTCGCCAAGTGTAGCAATGCCTCGCCTTCACTACTTCCAAGGGCCAGTTGAAAAGCAGTAAAATCCTTGCGGCCCTTCGGCTTTTGCTTGAGCTTCTTGTACACCGCCGGGGCGGGCTCAAAGGCATACACCTCGTATCCGGCTCTTAGAAGCCGATCGGAAGCATCGCCGACGTGAGCACCGACATCCAATGCCTTGCGCGTCGGAAGATGCGAATACAGAAACGTCAGGAGTCCGGTCTCGATGTTCACAGCCTCGTAATCGTCGCTTTCAACGGAAACCTGGCGCACCAGCTCGTTCTCAAACAAAACGCTTGTGTCGGCCAATTGCGACTGGACCCGAGTGACCACTTCAGTTTGTTTTTCTAAGGCAGGCCGGAGATGGTTCTGAAACTGGCTGAAATTGTTCTGAAACTGCGCCGCGGCGTCGACCAGCGTTTGATGGGAGCGGGCGAGACGGTCCCCGACGGTTTCGATCAACTGGCCGTTTTGCTCGCTCAGGGACTGCTGCAAGGCGCCCTGAAACTGCGCCGCGGCGTCGACCAGGGTTTGATGGGAGCGGGCGAGACGATCTCCGAACGTTTCGATCAATTGGACGTTTTGCTCGCGGACGGACCGCCAGGCGCCGATCGTTTCGCGCCACCGCGCCTCTCCTTCCTCGATCCGCTGCCTGGCTACCGCATCCTGACGCCGGAACTCGGTCTGGACGTCCTTTAACTCTTCTATTGTGCGTATGCCGCCTTGCAGCAATGCTCCCTCGGCTTCGGCCAGGTCGTCCACCGCCGACTTCAACTCGCCTAGTTGCGAAGTGATCTGGCTCAACTGCCGATCCACCAGCTCTTCTATAGTGCGCATGCCGCCCTGCAGCAATGCCCTGTTGGCTGCGGCCAGGTGGTCGGCCGTCGCCCTCAGTTCGCCCAGTTGCGCAGTGACCTGGCTTAACTGCCGGTCCACGTCGTTCAGGTGATCGTGCACCGTGCTGACAAACGCGTGGCCGCACATCCTCAAGAGTTGCTTGACCGAGTTTCGCAAATTCATTACAGTTCTCTATTGTGAACGGCGCATTGCCTCATTGTTTGCCGGGTGCCACAACGGGCGCGGCGCTGTCTCGCGAGAGTCCCTGCGCCGGGCATCCTCCGGCAAAGAGGTCCTCGAACCTCGAGTCGGGCGGCTTGCCCCGCTCGATGGCTTCCCACAGCCAGTCTACCACGCCGCGATCTGAGAGAGCTCCGGCGATCGCCGCGGCCTTCCGCCGCATCTCGGCCTGTAATTGCGGTTCGCACAAGCGCTTCATAGCCTCGGCGAGCCTGGCCGCATCGTAAGGGACCGTCACTCCGATTCCGAAGCACTCCACAAAGCGCGCCCCGCACGAGCGTTCGCTTCCGACCAGCAAAATCGGCGTGCGCGACGTCGCTGCCGCGAATAGAATCCGGCCCGGCAGGCTCAAAGAAGCCATCCCTGGATTCGTGTCTTTCCCGTCGAGCACCCCGCAGGGGACGATCGCAAACGGATACTTGCGAAGTTCCGCCGCGAGGCGGTCCTCCGGAAGTATCCCGTACGGTGTAATACCGGCGCGCGTCAGGTCTTCCAGAGGGAACTTAAGCCACGGAGACCGGTTCTGGCCGTACCAGTCGATCCGGTAATGGCATGGCTCCAGCGCGTCGCAGAGCTGGTCGAACCACGACTGGTCCCAGATGCTGCCCAGCAGCGCCCCCCTTTTTTCTTGGGGATCGTACGCCGGCGGCAGCGGCTCCACTGCAACCAGGGCGGCAGGCACCACCGCCGGCAGAATATAGAACGGCAATCCGTACTTCCGCACGTAGGCGTCGCGGAGCTCGGGGTGCGTAGCCAGGCGGAGCGAGCATTTCTCCAGAAACTCGCGCATCAAGTCGTCGGGGATGACGTTCTCGGCCACGTTTTGATCGTCCATGCTGAACCGGCGAGTGCGCCCGCCGGGATAGCTGACGTAGTTAGGGCCGGTGAGAAACGGCGCCGTTTGGCCACAGCCAGCGCTTTCGCGACGCTTGCGCCGATTGGCGATCTCAGAGAAAGGCGCCGGTGCCGGGCACGTCCCAGCAGCGACTGCGTTGGGGACAGAGGGTCCACCCGGTCGTGATTGCGTCTAACATCGTTCTTGCCTTGTGTTTTCGGGGCGAGGTGCGGAGGCTCGCCCGCGCCGGCCTCTCTTTCCGGCGATTCTTGTTGGACCGCGGACACGAGCGTCAAACTGCCATCGCGCGGCTTCGACCGACGCTACAATGCCAACGGTCGGTCCGAAAGGACCTTGAGGAATTCCGTTATGAGTGCGCAGTCGCATTGGGAATCGATCTACCGCTCAAAGGCGCCTGATGCGGTGAGTTGGTACCGTCCACATCTGGAATTGTCCTTGGATCTGATCGAGCGTTGCGCCCCTGGACGTTCCGCGTCCGTCATCAATGTCGGCGCCGGAGAATCCACGCTCGTCGACGATCTGGTCGGCCGAGGATACCAGGACCTCACCGTGCTCGACGTTTTACCGACGGCCATCGAAGCGACGAAGCAACGGTTGGGGCGTCTAGGTGTTCGACCGCCTGAAAAGATTCTATAAAACACTTCCATATTGAAATGATTTGGGGCATAATAGTGGTATGTCGCGGCGCCCCATTCCGATCAAAGTCAAGTCTACGGATCTCTCGCAGATCGGCGAGCTACTGCGAGGGGGCATTCAACAGGTAGGCGTCGTCCTGCGGGCGCTTTCGCTACGCCAGTTTGCCGACGGTCTCAC
>Ga0209039_10001159_pt1 | contig 25104 bp, 26 predicted proteins | sample BogFormECP12_OM1_FD_188238 | JGI IMG/M metagenome (GOLD analysis project Ga0209039, IMG submission 188238) | Bog forest soil microbial communities from Calvert Island, British Columbia, Canada - ECP12_OM1 (SPAdes) (version 2) | ecosystem: Environmental > Aquatic > Freshwater > Wetlands > Bog ... | reverse complement strand
CGGCGTCGGGATGCGAGGTTTCGACGGGACGGGGGTCGAACCAGACGCGCGTGCTGAATCTCCTGGATGGCCAGCCGCTCAACGACGCCTACACCGGCTCCGTCTTCTGGGCAACGCTTCCCGTAACGGAAGTGGAGCGCGTGGAGGTTGCGCGCGGACCATTCTCTTCGCTCTATGGCGGCAACGCCATGGGCGGTGTCGTGAACATTCTCACCCAGCCCGTGGAGCACCGCGAGATTGAGGTCTCGGGGCAGTACGGAACCTACAACTCCGCCGAGTACACGTTGCGGTACAGCGAGCGCTTCTGGAAAAAGCTGGGCGTCGCCGCCAGCTACCAACGACAGGAATATGGCGGGTACCCGTACGAATCGATACGGCCGTCAGCCGCGGCGCGCGCTGGCTGGCATTACAGGACAAACCGAACGCCGACAAACATATCGGCCTGCTTTACTTCAACAACCCACCGGGCAAGGGAAACATCGGGGCCAGCTACCTCAACGTCTTCCCAACCCTAATGGCGGTCCTCGCCCGGTTGAGCGACAACGGCTATCAAACTGGCCAGCAACGCCCCACCCAGAAAGAGCTCGAAGCGCTACTGGAGATCGGCGGACGGAACATCGAGGCATGGGCGCCCGGCGAACTCGAAGCGCTCGTGGAAAAGGGCCATGTGGTGCTCGTCTCGATGAAAAAGTACCGGTCCTGGTTCCAAGCATTGCCCAAGGAGTTTCGGGACTTCGTCAACGCGGGCTGGGGACCACCCGAGAAGTCACAGTTGATGACGATCACGTCGCGCGACGGCGAGAGGTTCTTCGTCGTGCCAGGCGTTCAGATGGGCAACATCTTCCTGGGACCACAGCCCCCGCGCACTACGTTCGAGCGGACCATGGAGATGGCCCAGAACATCAACGTCCCGCCGCCCCACTCCTATATCGCAGCCTGCCTGTGGTACCGCAACGAGTTCCATGCGGACGCGGTCGTGCACTTCGGACGTCACGGCACGCTGGAATTCCTGCCTGGGAAGAACGTCGGATAGGCCGGCAGGGATAGTGCCGAGGCGATCCTGGGCGATCTGCCGCACGCGTATTACTACATCATGGACGGAGGCGGCGAATCGACCACGGCACGGCGGCGTAGCGCGGCCGTGATGATCGCCACCTGACGCCGATGGTGATCGCTGCCGGCGCGCAGGACCAGTTCGCGGCGTTGCGGCAGCTCTTCGAAAACCTGGAGAAGACCGAAGACGTATCGCCCGCGCTGGAAGAAGAATACCGGCAGAGTGCGGTGGCGGAAATTCGCCGGCTGAAGTTGGATACGCAACTCGGCCTCGACCTTGGCAACACGAACTGGACGGAGGTGCGTGAAAGGATCGGGGCATTTCTCGAGGCGACCGAGGCCGGGCCCATCCCGGCTGGCCGGTTGCTCGCGGCGCTGCAGGCCGACGCGTGGGCCTGCTCTGCGGCTTGATTATGGTATTATGGCATTATGGCAGCCAGAAAGATGACATTCTCGCTCCCCGAAACGCTGGCCGCTGAACTGATCAAAAGCGTCGCAGCAAGGGAGAGGTCGCGTTATGTTGCCGAGGCGCTGCGGGCGCGGTTGCGCGACCGGGATGAGGCGCTGGCGTTGGCGTGCGATGTGGCCAATCGGAGTGAAGACATTCTTGCCATAGAACAGGAGTTCGACGCCGTCCCCGGCGACATTGTCGAGCCGTGGACCGATGCCCCGTCGCGGTGAGGTCTGGTGGGTCCGGCTGGAGCCCACGCTCGGCTCGGAGATTGGGAAGACCCGCCCGTGCCTGGTTCTCTCCGCCAATGTTCTCAACGAGCGCCGCCGCACGGTGGTGGTCGTGCCGCTTTCGTCGTCTCCGCGGCCAAGTCCGCCAATCCTGGTTCCGCTGGAGTGCGCCGGGCGGCGGGTCGTGGCCGTAACGGATCAGATCCGCGCTGTCGCCAAGGAAAGGCTGCACGAGCGTCTGGCCGAAGTGTCCTCCTCGGACCTGCTGGCCGTGGAGACCGGCGTTCGCCGCATACTGGAACTGGGCTGAGGGCGCCTCGAGCCATCAGGGCAAATTGCATTTCGGCCTCTCACCCGCCAAAATGGACTCTAAGCCAATCTTTCTGGGAATCTTTTCATCGATTCGAGGTAACACCATGAACCTGATTGTCAACGGCGCGCCCCACCCGCATAGCGGAGGCGGAAGCATCGCCGAATTGCTGGCGGAACACCGCCTGGCTCCGGCCATGACGGCCATCATGATAAACGGTGAAGTGGTGCGGCGGAGCCAGTGGGAGGCGGTGCGGCTGTCGGAAGGCGACGCGGTGGAATTGATCGTCGCGGCGGCGGGAGGTTAAAAGATGGACGACGCTTTTCGGCTGGGCGATCGCACGTTCCGTTCGCGGCTGCTTCTGGGCACGGGCAAGTTCTCCAGCGTGGAGGCGATGGTGCGCGCGGTTCGCGCGTCGGGCGCAAGCCTGGTCACGGTGGCTCTGCGGCGCTTCAACCGGGAGCGGCCGGACGACGATCTGTGCGCCCCGCTGGCGCAGATCGGCGGCGTGACGCTGGTGCCCAACACATCCGGCGCCATGAACGCGCGGGAAGCCGTGCGGGCGGCGCTGCTGGGGCGCGAAATCACCGGCAGCCCGTTCGTGAAACTGGAGATCCATCCCAATCCCCACCACCTGCTGCCGGACCCCATCGAGACCTTCGAAGCGGCCGGGCTGCTGGTGAAGGAAGGCTTCTTCGTTCTGCCGTACATGCCCGCGGACCCGGTTCTGGCGCGGCGTCTGGAAGACATTGGTTGCGCTGCGGTGATGCCGCTGGGGAGCGCCATCGGCAGCGGGCAAGGCCTGGCGACGCTTTCCATGCTGCAGGTGATGATTCGCGACGCCGGCATTCCGGTGATCGTGGACGCGGGTCTGCGCTCGCCCTCCGAAGCCGCCGCGGTGATGGAGATGGGTGGCGGCGCGGTGCTGGTCAACAGCGCCATCGCGGCGGCGGAGAACCCGGCGCTCATGGCCGGGGCGTTTGCCATGGCGGTGGAGGCCGGCCGGCAGGCATGGAGAGCCGGCCTGATGCCGCGGAGCGAGACGGCGGTTGCCACCAGCCCGGCCGGCCCCCTGACGGCGTTCCTGGCGGGGGCGGGCTCGTGACACCAGCGCTTCCCGCATGGCTGGACGTGTCCGAATGGGTGCGTCTTGCCCGCGAGGCGGACCGCGGCATGGTCCGGCAGGCGGTGGCGGCGGCCAACCCCGGCATCCGCGAGTTCGCCATTTTGCTGTCGGACGCCGCCGCGGGGGAACTGGAGACGCTGGCGGCGCGGGCGCAGGCTCTGACCTGCCGGCACTTCGGCCGCACCATAGGCCTGTACGCCCCGCTCTACCTCTCCAATTACTGCCCCACGCAGTGCGCCTACTGCGGTTTCGCGAGCGACCGCAAAATCCGGCGGCACAAACTGGCCGAGGGCGAACTGGCCGCCGAAAGCGCCGCGCTGAAACGCCTGGGTCTGGAAGAGGTTCTGGTGCTGACCGGCGATCGCCTCGCCACCGCGGATTACGAATTCGTGCGTCACGGCGTGGAGAGCCTGGCCGCGCAGTTTCACAGCGTCAGCGCGGAAGTGTTCGCCATGTCCCAAAGCGAGTATGCCGGGTTGGCCGCGGCGGGGTGCACGGCGGTCACCTTGTACCAGGAGACTTACGACCCGGCCCGCTATGCGCTGCTGCACACGTCGGGCCCCAAGGCCGATTACGCCTGGCGTCTGGACGCGCCGGCGCGGGCGCTCGCGGGCGGCATCCGCTCGGCCGGTCTGGGCGTGCTGCTGGGCCTGAGCGAACCGCTGCGGGACTCGCTCAGCCTGTACTGCCACGCCGCCCGGCTGCGGCGGCGGTTCTGGACGGGCGGCGTGGCCATTGCGTTTCCCCGCGTCCGGCCGCAATCGGGAGACTACGCCGCCGATTTTCCGGTGAGCGAGGGCCTGCTGGCGCAGATCGTTTTCGCGTTCCGCATCGCCATGCCGGATGCGCCGCTGGTGCTCTCCACGCGCGAGAGCCCGAGCTTCCGCGACGGAATGGCCGGCGTGGGGATTTCCAAGATGAGCGTCGCCAGCCGCACTACCGTGGGCGGTTACGCCGAGGGCGCGGCGGCCTCCTCGGCGCAGTTCGAGATCGAGGACCACCGCGGCGTGGAGGAGTTCTGCGCCATGCTGCGCGCCAAGGGACTGCAGCCGGTCTTCAAGAACTGGGACGCAGTCTACCGGGCGGCCCATGCCTGACGTCTTCGGTCTCTACCTGATTCTCACCGAACCCGCCGCCGGGTACGAGCGCACCGCCGGCGCGGCCATCGAGGCCGGGGTGAAGTATCTGCAACTTCGCATGAAGGGGCGGCCGCGGGAGGAAGCGCTTGCGATGGCGCAGGGATTGCGGCGCATGGCGGCGGGGAGCGGCACGCGCTTCATCGTCAACGACGATGTGGAGATCGCGCGCGAGGCCGGCGCCGACGGCGTCCACCTGGGCCAGGACGACCTGGGCATCGCCGAAGCGCGGAAGCGCTGGCCGGTTGCGGGCAGGGTATTCGGCCTCTCGACTCACAACGAGGAGCAGGAAGCGCGTGCGCGGCGCCTGGCGCCGGATTACATCGGCGTGGGCCCGGTGTTTCCCACCCCCACCAAGGAGCGGCCGGACCCGGTGTTGGGGACGGAGCGCATGGGCCGCATCATCCGCGGTTCGCCGCTGACCGCGGTGGCCATCGGCGGCATCGACGCCGGCAACCTGGCGGAGGTGCTTCGTCACGGCGCGGTGAATTTCTGCGTGGTGCGGGCGGTGAACCAGGCCCCGGATCCGGCCGCCGCCATCCGCCGCCTGCAAGAGATCTGGCGCGGGCGGTGAGGGGCGTGGCGGCGCGCGCGCCGGCCTACCAGGCGCCCAGGCCGGCCTCGCGGAGCATGTACTCCAGGTAGGCATAGCCCGCCTCGCCCGCAACGGCCGAGGCCACCTTGCCATCCCGGCCGATCACGATGTACGTCGGAAGGCCATCGACCTCGTAAGGCGGCGGCATGTCGTTTTCGGTGGTCAGCACGATCGGAAAACTCCGTGGAAGCTTCTTCAAGTAGGGCTCGACAATGGCGCGCTTCTCGTCGACGCAGACACCGACAATCCTAAGATCCCGTTTGCCGTACCGGGCATACAACTCGTCGAGCGCCGGACGATCGGCCCGGCAGTGGGGACACCACGTCGCCCAGAAGTTGAGAAGTACGGTTTTTCCTTTGAGTTCGGACAAGGTGACCGGATTCCCCTGCATATCGATTACGGCCAAAGGGGGCGCCGGTTTCCCCACCATCTGCTTCGCGATTCTCTTCGCATCCCAGGAAAGCTCCTTCACCTCGCGCATCCCTCCGGAAGGCAACCTGAAGAGAGCCGCGGACGCCGGCGCGGGGAAGCTCACGCGCTTCAGAACATAGTTCGCGCTGGCGCGGTACCAACCCTTCGAATCGGCGCCCATCTTGAGCGTCAAGAGCCCCACCAGGACTCCGGCGTCGCAATCGAGCACGACCCGCGCGGAGCCTTCCACGGATCTGGGGGCGCCCCAAGGCGTGGTCTCCTGGCGTGGCTTGAGGGGAACCTCCACGACGGCGCAAACACGGCCGCTCATTGGCAGGTCGCAGGGCCGCCGTTCCAACTCGACCGCCTTCGGCCAATCCGCGTCGATCAAGTCGCTGTATAGGGCCGGCGCCGGGATCCGTTCCTTGGGGTGGCGTTGGATCCTCACGAATTCATCGTAGCCCTCGTCCATGGCGAAGTAATCCTTCCCGTCGAAAATAAACAGGCGGGTTCGATACGCCGTGATCGCTCTTTCGCGCCACCTCCCCTGTGACATGTCAAGGACGGTCTGGCACTTAAAAACATATTGACTGACCCTCGAGGTCATGTAGGTGTGCGTGGAGTCGAACTCCTGGTGCAGACCCGTCATCCGGCCCAGTTTGGCTTGTGACTCGTCCCACAGCGAACGCGCCGGGGTCCCGGCGCCGGCCTGCAGCGCCACCAGGAGGGTCGAAAGGAATGCCAGAATCCGCATAAAACTGGCGCGCCGGCTACATCCTGGGCGCGTAGTATCCGGGCCGCACGCGCACCAGCAGTTCCTTACGGCCCTTCACGCGCAGCTCGAAGGTGTGGTACAGGCCGTCGGTCTTGAGGGGTTCGGGACGGTACAGAATAATGTACTGGTGGCTGAGCTCATTGTGGATGTTCTCGAAGGACTGCTCCAGATCCTCCACGCGGAACGGGAAGTAGGCGCGGCCGCCGGTCTTTTCGGCGAAGTACTTGAGCACCTTGTCGCCGTCCAGATCGCTGCGCGTGGTATTGGTGGAAATGGTGTAGACCACGGTGTCGGCGCGTTGCGCCATTTCGAGCGCCTGGTCGCGGGTGAAGTGGCTCTGGTTGTCTTCGCCGTCGCTGAGGATGACGATGGCGCGGCGGAACTTGCTCTTGGGCTGATCGAGGGCCAGTTTGTCGCGGCAGGCGAAGTAGATGGCGTCGTAGAGGGCGGTGCCGCCGCCGGGGTGGAGGCCGCGGACGGCCGCCTCGAGCACGCCGGGGTCGCCGGTGAGGTCGGAAATCAATTGCGCCGTGGAATCGAAGCTGATCACCATGCCCAGGTCGAGGTGCGACCGCATGACGCTTTGCACGAACTGGCTGGCGGCTTCCTGCTCGAACTTGAAGCGGTCGCGGATGCTGTTGCTGGTGTCGATCAGGATGCCGAGCCGCAGGGGCAGATCGGTCTCCGCGTTGAATTCCTGGATGATTTGCGGCCGCTTATTCTCGATCAGCTCGAAGTCCTCCTTCTGGAGGTCGGTGACGAAGCGGCCCTTGCGGTCCATGACGGTGAAGAGCATGTTGACGCGGTTGACGTCCACGGAGATGCGTTCGCCCGGCTCTTCGGGTGGGGCTGGCGGGACGGGGTTTTGCGGAGCGGCCAACAGCGCCACCAAGGCGCCGGCGGCCAGCGGAAGTCCCCAAAGTTTCATATGTCCCGATTATACAGTGGGGCGCGGAGGAGGGCCTGCCGCGAGATTCATCCAGTCTTGCAGCTCGCGCGGCAGGGGCGACACCACCTCGATCTCCGCGCCGGTGGAGGGAAGCCGGAAGCGGATGCGGTGCGAATGCAGGAAGTAACGGCCCAGCGGCGGCATCCCTTCCACCCTGGCGGGCGCGCCGTAAAGCGTGTCGCCGGCCACCGGGTGGCCGATGCTGGAAAGATGCACGCGGATCTGGTGCGTGCGGCCGGTTCCAATGCGGACGCTCAGGAACGTGAACTTGCCCAGACGCCGGAGCGCGGTCCACTCCGACCAGGCGGCGCGGCCGGAGGCGAGGCGCGCGGTCATGCGGGTGCGCCGCACGGGGTCGCGCGCAATGGGGCGCTCGATGCGGCCGGTTTCCCCGCGGATGTCGCCGTGCACCAGCGCGAGGTAGACCTTTTCCACCACTCGGCCGGAGAACTGGGCGGCCAGTTGGCGGTGCGCGCCGTCGTGCTTGGCCACCAGCAGAACGCCGCTGGTGAAGCGGTCGAGGCGGTGGACAATGCCGGGGCGCAGATCGCCCCCGACGCGGGAGAGCGCGCCAAACCGGTGCAGCAGGGCGTTGACGAGAGTGCCCGAGTGCACGCCGGCGCCGGAGTGCACCACCATGCCAGCCGGCTTGTCGATGGCCACCAGGTCGTCGTCCTCGTAAAGCACGGTGAGCGGAATCTCCTCCGGCGTAGCGCGCAGGGGGGCAAGCTGGGCGGGCGCCACATCGACGGTCTCCTGGGCGCGGAGCAGGTAGGATGGGCGGCGGGCGCGGCCGTCCACCTGGACCCGGCCGGCGCGGATCCACTCCTGCAGCCGCGAACGGCTGTACCGGGGCAGCCGCTCGTGCAGCAGTTGATCGAGGCGCTTGCCGGCGTCGCCCGGCGCGGTGGTGAGGCGCACGGCGGGGGGAGCCGGCTCAGTCATCGTCCCTGTGCGGCCGGGGCTGGTGCTTCGGTTGGGCCGCCAACTGCTCTTCGGAGCCTTCCGACGCCCGGGTGCGCCGGTCGTAGAACTGGACCCTGCAGTAGCGGCAATGGAACAGCTTGCCCCCGCACACCCTTTCCACCACGTTCATCATGCCGGTGTGCATCTTGTCGATCTTGTCCAGTTCTTTCAGCCGGGACAGCCGGTAAGTGCCGCACCGGGGGCAGCGGGCGTACGGGCCGAGGCGGTATTGAAAGACCCGCGGCACGTACTCCTCGCTATCGCAACGCTTGCAGTAGTAGATGGACGAGTAGCGGAAGCGCTCGAAGAGGGTCCGGTGCACCCGCCGCAACCGTCCTCCGCATTGGCTGCATTTCAGCATTCCTGGCCTCGTTATAGCGCAATTGCATATTGGTTACAAGCCGCGCCACAATAAAGGGACGCCCAAGTCGCCCGCTTCCCACTATGCTGGACCGTATTTCGGTGCATGGCGCGCGCCAGCACAACCTGAAGAATATCGACGTTGAGATACCGCGGAACACGCTGACCGTGATCACGGGGCTGAGCGGCTCGGGCAAATCCTCGCTGGCCTTCGACACGATTTATGCGGAAGGCCAGAGGCGATACGTGGAGACGCTGTCCACTTACGCGCGCCAGTTTCTGGACCAGATGGAGCGGCCGGACGTGGATTCCATCGACGGGCTCAGTCCGGCGATCTCCATCGAACAGAAGACCACCAACCGCAGCCCGCGGTCGACCGTGGGCACCATCACCGAAATTTACGATTATCTGCGGCTGCTCTACTCGTCGATCGGCGTGCCCCACTGCCCGGTGTGCGGAAATCCGATTTCGCGCCAGACCACGGAGCAGATCCTGCAGCACGTCCTGGCGCTCAAACCCGAGGACCGCGTCATGGTGATGGCGCCGGTGGTGCGCGGACGCAAGGGCGAGTATAAGAAAGACCTCGAGAAGCTGGCCCGCCAGGGGTTCGTGCGGGCGCGCATCGACGGCGTGCTGCGCTCGCTCGACGAAGACATTGCGCTCGACAAGCGCAAGAACCACACCATCGAGGTCGTAGTGGACCGGCTGCTGGTGAAGCCGGGGATCGAGAAGCGGCTGGAGGCTTCCATCGAGACGGCCACCAAGCTGGCGGGCGGGCTGGTGCTGATGGCGGTGGTGGGTGGCGAGGAGCGGCTGTACTCGCAGGAACTGGCCTGCACCGAGTGCGGCGCCAGCGTTCCGCAGCTCGAGCCGCGGTCGTTCTCCTTCAACAGCCCATACGGGGCCTGCGCAGCCTGCCACGGGTTGGGATGCACCTGGAGTTTCGACGCCGCCAAAGTGATTGCCGACCCTTCCAGGCCGCTGCTCGATGGCGGCCTGGGGCCGGGCGGGTCTTCGTTCGCGGTGCAGGCGCAAGCGCAGGCGCTGGCGAAGAAGCATCGCATCAACCTGCAGACGCCGTTCGGGAAGCTGCCGAAGAAATCGCGCGAGATCCTGCTGGACGGCGCGGGCGATTTGCCGGGGATTCTGGGGGCTCTGCGGGAAGTGTACGACAGCGCCACCGAGGGTTACCGGGAATGGCTGACCGACTACATGTCGCCGGCCGAATGCCCCTCGTGCCACGGCCAGCGGCTGCTGGCGTCCAGCCTGGCGGTGCGGGTGAAGAACTTCTCGATCGCGGAATTCACGGCGCTGAGCGTGGCGCGGGCGCTGGTGACGGTGCGCAACTGGGAACTGAACCAGCGCGAGGCGCAGATCGCCGGGCGGGTGCTCGACGAGGTGCGCCGCCGCCTGGAGTTTCTCTCCAACGTGGGGCTGGATTACCTGAGCCTGGGCCGCTCGGCCGCCACGCTGTCGGGCGGCGAGGCGCAACGCATCCGGCTGGCCACGCAGATCGGTTCCAAGCTGCGCGGGGTGCTGTACGTGCTGGACGAGCCCTCCATCGGCCTGCACCCGCGCGACAACAGCCGGCTGCTGGACACCCTGACGCATCTCCGCGACATGGGCAACACGGTGCTGGTGGTGGAGCACGACGCCGAGACCATCGGGCGGGCCGACTACGTGGTGGACCTGGGACCGGGCGCGGGGCGCCTGGGCGGCTCGCTGGTGGCGGCGGGCGATCCGGCGCGCATCGCCTCGAACGCGGAATCGCTGACCGGGCGGTACCTGTCGGGCGCGCTTTCGATCGCGGTCCCAAACGCGCGGCGCGCGCCGAACGGCAAGAGCCTGACGATTCGCGGCGCGCGCCAGCACAACCTCAAAAACGTCGACGTGGAGATTCCCCTCGGCCTGCTGACCGTGGTGACGGGGGTATCGGGCAGCGGCAAATCCACGCTGGTGAACGAAATCCTGTACCGGTCGCTGGCGCGGGAAGTGTACGGGTCGCACGAGGAGCCCGGGGCGCACGATTCCATCGAAGGCACGGCGAACATCGACAAGGTGATCCGCATCGACCAGGCCCCCATCGGCCGCTCGCCGCGCTCCAACCCGGCCACTTACACCGGGCTGTTCACTCCGATCCGCGACCTGTACGCCATGATGCCGGAATCGCGCGAGCGCGGCTACAGACCGGGCCGTTTCAGTTTCAACGTCAAGGGCGGGCGCTGCGAAGCCTGCGAGGGCGACGGCCTGAAGCGCATCGTAATGAACTTTTTGCCGGACGTCTACGTCACCTGCGACGTATGCCGCGGCCGCCGCTACAACCGCGAGACGCTGCAGGTGAAGTTCAAGAGCCGCTCCATCGCCGATCTGCTGGACACCACCGTGGAGGAGGCGCTGGGCCTGATGGAGAACCTGCCGCACATCCGCGGCAAACTGCAAACGCTGTTTGACGTGGGCCTGGGCTACGTGCACCTGGGGCAATCGTCCACCACGCTCTCCGGCGGAGAGGCGCAGCGCATCAAGCTGGCCAGGGAACTGAGCAAGCGCCAGACCGGCCGCACGTTCTACCTGCTGGACGAGCCCACCACCGGCCTGCATTTCGACGACGTGCGCAAACTGCTGGACGTGCTGGCGCGCCTGGTGGACCTGGGCAACACGGTGGTGGTGATCGAGCACAACCTGGACGTGATCAAGACGGCCGACTGGATTATCGACCTGGGCCCGGACGGGGGCGAGTACGGTGGGCGGGTGGTGGCCGCGGGCACGCCCGAGCAGGTGAGCCGTTCGAAGAAAAGCTACACCGCCGAGGCGCTGCGGAAGGTGCTGGGATGAGCGGTGCGCCACGGTGTTATGTTGTGGGGCAGGCTGGCAGCCTGCGGCGGGTTGGTAACCCGCCTGTAGATCCTCGCACGCGTCCTGGGCGGAGACGCAGGACTACGGCCTGCGCCGCAAAGCGGCAAGCCGCAACCGGACTCAACCCGGCTCCCCGGGCCACAGGGCGAGATCCGCTCGCCGGGCCGATTAACAATCGGCCGCAGGCTGCCAGCCTGCCCCACATAGCACCCTCGCTGCGCGCGGAGGATTTGAAAGGTGGCAGGACAAGGCTTGTATGACCAAATACGATAAGCTCCCTCTGGATTTCGACCGGCTTCGCACGGCCGGGTTGCAGTCCCGCGGCGGCAAGGTGAAGACCGCCGACTTCGCGTTCGCCTACCAGCGCGGCGCGGGAGTCCGGGGGCTGATAGACTCGCTGCCGCGGATCCTGGCGGCCAACTCGCTGCGGGGGGTGGTGGACGCCATCGGCGAGGCGCGGCGGAAAGGGCGCGCCATCGTCTGGGGCCTGGGCGGCCACGTAATCAAGTGCGGCCTGGCGCCGGTGCTGATCGACCTGATGCGGCGGGGCTATGCCACGGCGTTCGCCATGAACGGCGCGGCGGCCATCCACGATTTCGAAATCGCTCTCGCCGGCCACACCAGCGAGGACGTGGAAGCGGTCTTGCCCGACGGCCGCTTCGGCGCCGCCGAAGAGACCGGGCGGGAAATGAACCGCGCCATCGCGGGGGGCGTGAGCGAAGGCCTGGGCATGGGCGAAGCGCTGGGCCGCCGGCTGGAACTGTGCGCCCATCCGAAGCACGGCGAGGTCAGCCTGGTTCTGCAGGCGTACCGCAATTCCACGCCGGTGACGGTCCACGTGGCCATCGGCACGGACACGCCGCACACCCATCCGGAGGCCGACGGCGCGGCCATCGGCGAGGCGTCCCACCGCGATTTCCGGTTGTTCGCGGCCTGCGTGACCGGCCTGGATTCGGGCGGCGTCTACTTGAACGTGGGATCGGCGGTGGTGCTGCCGGAGGTGTTTCTCAAGGCGGTCGCCGCGGTGCGCAACCTGGGCTACCCGCTGAGCGCATTCACGACCGCCAATTTCGACTTCGTGCAGCATTACCGTCCCCGCGTGAACGTGGTGGAGCGGCCGCACGCGCAATCGACTGGAAAAGGCTACGCCATCACCGGGCATCACGAGCTGACGATCCCGCTGCTGGCGGCGGCCCTGATCGAAAAAGATGGATAGCCCCGAACCCCTGAACGAAGAAGTGCGCCTGGAGACGCCGCCGCCCGAAGAGCCGGAGGTCTTCTGGGGATACCCCGATCTGTGCCTGTTCGTCTTCTTCGGATTGCTGGGGCTGTTGGCGGGCGCGGTGGTTCTGAAGATCGAGGCGTCCGTCTTTCACTTCGCGAAGGCGCCGGTGGCGGCTCTGCTGCCGGCGCAGATGGCGACCTATGCCGTCCTGTTTGGCGGGCTCCGGCTGATATTCCGCATGCATTACGGCCGCCCCTTCTGGTCTTCCCTGGGTTGGACGCCGGTTCCGGTGGCGGCGCGGTACGTGGCGGCGGCGGGCGCGTTCACCGCCGCGGCGGCCATCCTGGCGGGGGGCCTCATCCACCTGCCCCAGGAAGAGAATCAAATCACCGAGCTGCTGCAGCAGGGCAATGCGGCCATCCTGCTGATGGCGGCGTTTGGCGTGGCGATCGCCCCGTTGTGCGAGGAGCTGGTTTTCCGCGGATTTCTGCAGCCGCTGCTGGCGCGCAGCCTGGGAGCGACGGCCGGAATCCTGATAGCGGGCGCGGCTTTCGGGCTGCTGCATTTCCGGGAATACGGCAATTCCTGGCGCCACGCGCTGCTGTTGAGCGGAGCGGGCGCGTGTTTCGGGTGGATGCGCCACGCCACCCGCTCGACCAAGGCGTCCGCGATCATGCACGCAGCGTACAATGGCCTTTTGTTTTTGCTGTTGGCGATCGGGATGATCGCCGAAAGGAACCAGCACCACTAATGGTAGAGACGATTCAATGGGTGGACGGCGCGGTGGTGATGATCGATCAAACCCGCCTGCCACTCGAAGAGAGGTACGTAACCTGCCGCACCAGCGAAGAAGTGGGCACGGCGATTCGCGACATGATCATCCGTGGAGCGCCGGCCATCGGGGTGGCGGCGGCGATGGGCGTGGCGCTGGGCGCGCTTTACGCGAGCGACGAGGACCTGGACGGGCGGATGGCGGCCGTCTGCGCGGGGCTTGCGGCCACGCGGCCCACGGCGGTCAACCTGTTCTGGGCCATCGACCGCATGCAGCGCCTGTACCGGTCGCTGGCGGGCCGGCCGGCCGGCGAGATCCGCCGCAGGCTGGTGGAAGAGGCGCTGCGGATGCGCGAGGAGGACATCGCCATCTGCCGCGCCATCGGCCGGAACGGCGCGGATTTGGTGCCCGCCGGCAAGACGGTGCTGACGCACTGCAACGCCGGGGCGCTGGCGACGGCCGGCTACGGCACGGCGCTGGGGGTGATCCGCGCGGCGGTTGAGAGCGGCAAGAAGGTGGACGTGTTCGCCGACGAGACGCGGCCCTTTTTGCAGGGCGCCCGGCTGACGGTGTGGGAATTGCAGCAGGACTCGATTCCGGTGACGCTCATCACCGACAACATGGCCGGCCATTTTCTGAAGTCGGGCCGCATCGGCTGCGTGGTGGTGGGGGCCGACCGCATCGCCGCCAACGGCGATGTCGCCAACAAGGTGGGCACCTATCCGGTGGCGGTGCTGGCGAAGGAGAACGGCGTGCCGTTCTATGTGGCCGCGCCGGTTTCCACGCTGGATTTGACGCTCGCCTCGGGCGGCGAGATACCCATCGAGCAGCGCGCCGCGGCGGAAGTTACGCACCTCGCCGGCCAGCGGGTGGCGCCGGAGGGCACGGCGGTGGAGAATCCGGCCTTCGACGTGACGCCGGCGCGGTATGTCGGCGCCATTATCACGGAGCGCGGCGTGGCCCGCGCGCCGTACGAGGAATCCTTGCGCAAACTGGCGGGCTGATGCGAGCCGCCGGACGCTCATGCTAAGGTAAAATCGATGCGAAACGTTCTCTCCATACTTCTTTGTACAGCCGCTCTTTTGAGTGCCCAAACGTCCCGCCGGGCGCCCGGTTGGGCTTTGACCGATTCCAGGATGAAGATCTACGACCTGGCCGATTACTGGGGCAAGATCGTGATCCTGGAGTTCATGCAGACCAACTGCCCGCACTGCTCGGCGGCCGCCGATACGCTCCGCGCCGTGGAACAGCAATACGGTTCCAAAATACAGATCGTCGCCGTGGTGAGCTCACAGACCGAGAAGGACTACACGGTTGCCAGCTACATCCAAGGCCACAGCGTGGACTACCCGGTTCTTTTCGATTCGGGCCAGATGATGTTCTCTTACGTGCGGGACCCGAAGATCGTGTTTCCACATATTTATGTGATCGACGGCCGCGGCTATATCCGGTTCGACTATTCCTACGATGTCACCACGCGCGATGTATTTGAAGGCAAGGGGCTGAACAGCGCCATCGACCGGCTGCTGGCGGAGCAGGGCGGGAAGAAGTAGGCCGCCGGGTTCGCGCCGCCGGGCAACGGGCCATGGGCAGCCCGCGTGCCGTATCATGAACCTGAGACGGCATGCGCTTGGCCAGTTCCACTTCCGCGCTTCTCGAAAAAGCCAAGGCCGGCGACACGGACGCCCTGGCGCAGGCGCTTGAGAGGAACCGCCGGCGGCTCACCGTGCTGGCGCACTACAAGCTGGGCTTGCGGGCGCGCCAGCTTGCCGATGCGGAAGACGTGGTGCAGGAGGTCTACCTGCGGGCCTTCCGGGCCATCGGCCAGTTCACCTACGAATCGCCGGGGAGCCTGCTGCGGTGGCTGTCCGCCATCGCCGATCACGTGATTGCGGACCGCGCGCGGCGCCAGGGGCGCGAGAAGCGGGCGGGCGAAGACGTGCCGTTCCGGTCGGCGAGTAACCCGCTGGGTCCCGAACCGCTCGACACCAAGACCCCCAGCCGTCTGCTGGCGCAGCAGGAAGCCGTGGCGCGCCTGCTGGCCCGCCTGAATGCGCTGCCCGAAGAGTACCGCCGGGCCATTCTCATGGCCAAGATCGAAGGGCTCTCCACGGCGGAAATGGCGGCGCAACTGGGCAAGCCGCGCGAGGCGGTGGCGCTGCTGGTGTACCGCGCGGTGAAGCGCTTCCGGGCAATTTGCGAGGCGGGGGAGCCATGAGCGAGGGGTTGCCATGAGCGATGACGAGCGCGAGCGGCGCCTGGCCGAAGCGCTGGCCGATCTGCTGGACGGCAAGCCCCAGTCCGTGCCGCCGGAACTGGCGCCGGAGCTGGCGGCGCTGGCGGAGATCGATCGCGCGGTCGCGCCATCGGCGCCGCTGCCGGAGCGCCTGTCGGGGCACAAGATCGCGGGCGAAATCGCGAGCGGCGGCATGGGCCGCGTGTTGCTGGCGGTGGACGAAGCGCTGGGCCGGATGGTGGCCATCAAGACCCTGGGGGAACGCTATGCGGGCGACCCGGCACTGCGCGCCCGCTTCATGGCCGAAGCGCGCGCCACGGCCAAACTGAACCACCCCAACATCGTGCGCATTTACAACCTGGGGCCGGCCGAGGAGCCGCCGCACTTCGTGATGGAGTACGTGGAGGGCGCGCCGGTCACCCGCGCGGCCGCCCCGCTCACCTGGGAACAGCGCGCCGGGCTGATGCGCAAGGTGGCGCTGGCGGTCGAGTTCCTGCACGAGCGCGGCATCCTGCACCGCGATTTGAAGCCGGGCAATATCCTGGTGGGCGCGGACCTGGAACCGAAGCTGGTGGATTTCGGGCTGGCGCTCGACCTGGGCGCGCCCGGGCGGCTCAGCCGCGCCGGCGATGTGGCGGGAACGCCGGGGTACCTGTCGCCGGAGCAGGCCGCGGGAGAGCGGCAACTGGACGCGCGCAGCGACGTCTTCTCGCTCGGCGCGGTGTTCTACGAGTTGCTGACCGGCCAGCCGCCGTTCCAGGGCGACAACGCGCCGGATCTGCTGCGCCGCATTCGCGAAGAGGATCCGGCGTTGCCGCGGCGGATCGATCCCGCCATCCCGCGCGACCTGCAGAACATCTGTCTCAAGGCCCTGGAGAAAGAGCCCGCCCGCCGCTACGGATCGGCGCGCGAAATGGCCGACGACCTGCGCCGGTTCCTGGCGGGCGAAGCCGCGCTGGCCGAGCCGGCGGCCTACGCGCGGCTGATGAGCGGCAAGGTGGGGCAGCACCTGCGCGACCTGGACGAATGGCGGCACGAGCGGATCATCTCCGGCGAGGAGCACAGCGGCATCCGCAAGCGCTACGAGCGATTGCTGGAGCGCGAGGACGCCTGGATCATGGCGGCGCGCCGGCTCACGCTGCCGCAGGTGAGCCTGTACCTGGGCGCATGGATTCTGGCGGTGGGCGCGGCGCTGGTAGCGTTCTTCCCGTATCCGTCCCTGCGCGGCGCGCCGGAGGCGGCGGCGGTGTGGGCGGCGGCCGCTCCCATGGCGTGGATTGGCGTGCGCACGTGGCGGCGCGGCTACTACCGCGTGGCCATCGCCTACCTGCTGGCCTGCTGCCTGCTGGCGCCGGTGGCCATGCTGGTGACGCTCGAGGAGCTGCGGCTGTTCGCCGGTCTGACTCACGGCAACACCGCGCTGGAACTGTTCTACCGCCTGGGAGCCGCCAAGAAGGCCGCCAATGCGCAGGTGTGGTGGTCGCTCGCGGCCGGGTTGCCGGTGTGCTGGGGGATGCGGCGGTTCACGCGCGCGCCGGTGTTCTCGCTGATGTTCGCCGCCATGGCCGCGCTGCTATACCTGGCGACGCTGCTGCGCCTGGGGCTGCTGGATTGTCTTGACCGCGATCCGGGCCGCTTCTACCTCCGCCTGATTCCCGGCGCGGTTCTGTTTCTGGTGGCCGGATACGTTTTCGAGCGCCTGCGGCAGCCCGACGATTCGCGATACTTCTATCCCTTCGGCGTGGCCTTCACCTGGGCGGCGTTGAGCGGGCTGGCGGGATTCCACAAGCCGTATGCCGATTGGATCGAGCGGCTGGCGCCCTGGACACGCGGGCAGGAAGAGTACCTGTTTCTGATCAACGCAGGAATCTACTTCGCGCTGGACCGCCTGGCCGACCGGTTCCAATCGGAGCAGGTGCGCATGGTGGGCCGGAGTTTCCGCTTCGTGATCGCGGGACACGTGCTGGTCTCGCTCTGGCTGCTGGGCCTGAACGAGGCGTCGCCGGTGGCGGAGCAGCACCTGTTCGAGTGGCTGCTGGTGGGGGCGGCGTGCGCCTTCGTCTTCGCCAGCATTCCGCGGCAGATGAAGAACTTCTTCGCCAGCGGGATGATCTTCCTGGCGATAGGAGTCTACCGCGTGCAGCAGGAGGTGTTCCCGGGACGGGCCTTCTGGCCGGTGTCGCTGGTGGCGACGGGGCTGGCGCTGATGCTGGCGGCGACGAATTATGCGCCCTTGCGGGTGGCGCTGGGGCGGGTGGCGAGGATTCGGAAACGGTAGTGCAATTCCGGCGGCGGAATGTCGTTGTTCTCTAATGGAGGACAAGACGATGCGATATCCAGCCATGCTTGTGGCGCTTGGCGGTGCGGTTCTGCTCACGGGGTGCTCTTCGCTGATCTCGCTCGATCCGTTCGTTGCCGGGGACCAGGCGGTCAGCGATCCAAACCTGGCGGGCCTCTGGCAGGCCGGCGACAAGGACCTGCTGTGGATCCGGCAAAACGGATCGGCGTACTCGATCCGCTTCTTCGGCGATGACAAAGACGTTTCCATGGGCTTCGAGGGCCACCTGCTGCGTGCGGGCGACGCCGAGTTGATGGACCTGGTCAGCACCGGCGACAACACCTTCAGCATCCCCGTTCACATGGTGGTGCGCGTTTGGACCGATGGCGGCGGGCTGAAGTGGGTGTACCTGGATTCGGACTGGCTCAAGGACAAGGCCAAACAGACGCTGGGCACCCAGGCCGCAGGCGACCGAACCCTGATCACCGCGAGAGGCGCCGCGGTGGTCGAGTTTCTCAAGAAGTTCGGCGCGGACGACAATGCTTACTCCGGCGACATGAAACGGTGTGTGCGCGCCCAGTAGCGCATGGAATGCCGCTATGCTTTAGTAGAGGATGAACCCATGCGATATCCGGCCATGATCCTGGCGCTCGCGGGCGCCGCATTGCTCACGGGATGTTCTTCGTTGATCTCGCTGAATCCGTTCGTGGCGGACGCTCAGGCGATTGCCGATCCGGCACTGGTGGGAACCTGGAAGAGCGCGAGCAGCGACGAGAAGGGGCGGCTGGTGATTGAGCAGCGGGGCTCGATGTACGCCATTCGCATCGAAGGCGACGAGAAGCCCATGCACTTTCAAGGCCGCCTCGCGCGGGTGGGCGATGCCGAATTGATGGACGTGGTCAGCACCGATGACCACGGCCTGGCCATCGAGGTTCACCTGGTGGTGCGGCTGTGGCCCTCGGCGGGCGCGCTGAAGTGGGTGTACCTGGATTCGGACTGGCTGCGGGCGCAGGCCAAACAGGCGCTGGCCACGCAGCCCTCAGGCACCGATACCTTGATCACCACGCCGGGCGACGCGGCGCCGCAGTTTCTGAAGAAGTTCGGCGCCGACGCGCGGGCGTACTCCCGCGAGCCGGATCAGTTCGTGAAGGCGCAATAGAGAAAAAGGGGTCAGACGCATTTATTCACTCGGCAGGGAAGTTCAGCGGAATCGAGATCTCCTCATGACGAAGCTGTATCCGCCGTTGGCAAAGACGGAGCGGAATCCGTCTTTGCCAAACCAGATGCTGAGTTCACCCTTGACACTTTCGGCCCAGCGGTACTTCCAGACCTGATGAGGATCCGCGGTTTGGGTGTAGTCCTCGATCTCATTCGGGGGGCCGTCGGTGATGTAGTAGCGCCCGCGGGGCGTCCGCCATCCCGGCGTCCGGCCGCCGGGAGCCTCGGCGAGACAGGATTCGAGCAGCACCACGCGGCGCAGGCGCTGGGCCGCCATCCAGCCCGCGCAGCGGAACAGGAAGATGCCCACCACGCCCGCCAGCCAGAACGGAGCCGCCCATGCCAGGCGGTCGGCCAGCTCAACCGGCGGCGGAGCGGCGCTGCCGGCGGGCGCCGCGGCCCATTCGCCGGGCAGAAGCGCATTCGGATGAACCGCGAAGCGGGCGGGCTGGGCCGGGAGCGAAACCCCCAGCGTGATCGCAAACGCCAGCGGCATGGCCAGCAGCGCCGCGCAGGCCAGACCATACCGCACGCGGGCGGCGGCCGGGCGGAGAACGTGGAGCGCCACCAGCAGCAGCGCGGCGATTGCCGCGCCTTCCCACAGAAAATGAAACAGCGTCCAGCCGAGGGCTTTGGCCACGGGCGTATCGACGCAGGCTGCCAGCGTGTTCATCGCGACTCCTTTTCGTATTGGTCGAGGAGCTTGCGGATTTCCGCCAGCTCTTCGCGCGAGGCTTTGCGCGCCGAGAGCGCGCCCATCACCAAGCTCTTGGCCGAGCCGCCGAAGGCCCGCTGGAGCAGGTCGCCGGCCAACTGCCGCTGGGTCCACTCGCGCGGGCGGGTGGCTTCGCAGATGTGGGCGCGCTGTTCTTCGTTGCGGCGTACCAGGCCCTTTTCGGCCATGATCTGCATGAATTTGAGGGTCGTGGTGTACTGCGTCTGGCGGCGCTGGCAAATGGCTTCGTGGACCTCGCGCACGGTCGAGGGGCCGCGGCTCCAGAGGATGGTCAGGATCTCCAGTTCCGCGTCGGTGGGCCGCGCCGGGGTGTGAGAGTCTCCGGTCATGTATACGAAGACATTACTACGAAGAGATTCGTTTGTCAAGGGGTGGAAGGTGGCCCCTGTTGTTACATTGAACGAGTGCTCGCCCTTCTTCTATTGGCGCTGGTGGCCGGGTCGATGGTGTACTGCGTGCTGACCGTGGTGGCGGCGGCGCGCTACCGGGCGGTGCGGCCCGGGGAGCCGGCGGACTGGCCGCCCATCAGCGTGCTGAAGCCGCTGGCGGGCGCCGACGAGGGGCTCGAAGAGAACCTGCGCAGCTTCTTCGAACAGCGGTACCCGGCGTTTGAGATGCTCTTCGCGGTGCGCGAGGCCGGCGACCCGGCCGTGGCCGTGGTGGAGCGCCTGCGGGCGCGGTATCCGGCGGCGCCGGCGCGGTTGATCGTGACCGGCGAACCGCCGTACGCCAACGCCAAGGTGTTCAGCCTGGACCGCATGCTGGCGGCGTCGCGGTTCGCTCTCGTGGTGATGTCGGACAGCGACATCCGCGTGACGCCGGAGATGCTGCGGGCCATCGCCGGGGAGTTTGCGGACCCGGGCGTGGGCATGATCACGTGCCCGTACCGCGCCGTGCCGGGGCCGAGCCTCTGGTCGACGCTGGAAGCGATTGGGCTGAACACCGAGTTTCTGGGCGGCGTGCTGGTGGCGCGGATGCTGGACGGGATGAAGTTCGCCCTCGGCCCCACGATTGCGGCGCGGCGCGAGGTGCTCGAACGCATCGGCGGTTTCGACGCGGTGAAGGACTACCTGGCCGAGGACTTCGTCATGGGAAAGCTGGCGGCGGAGCGCGGCGCGGGGGTGATCCTGTCGTCATACGCGATCGAGCACCGCATCGGCGCGCAGGGATTCGCCGCCAACCTGCGGCATCGCCTGCGGTGGTGCCGCAGCACGCGGCGGTCGCGGCCCTGGGGATATGTGGGACAGGTCTTCACCAACCCGTTGCCGCTGGCGCTGGCGTTGTGGGTATTGCGGCCCGGTTGGTGGCCGGTGGCGCTGGCCGCGGTGTTGCTGCGCGCGGTGGCGGGGTGGGCGGCAGCCGGGCACGTGCTGCGCGATCCGCTGACGCGCCGGCTGTGGTGGCTGGTTCCGGTGCAGGACCTGGCGTCTTTCCTGGTGTGGGTGGGCGGGTTCTTCGGCAACACCATCCTGTGGCGCGGGCGCAGGTACTACCTGCTGGCGGACGGGCGCTTCGAGCTTCTGCCGGCGCCTACATGTACATCCCGCCGTTGACCGCCAGCACGTGGCCGGTGATGTAGCCGGCCTCTTCCCCGACCAGGAACTTGACGGCGTTGGCGATGTCCTCGGGCTTGCCGATGCGGCCCAGGGGGACGGAAGCGAGGATCTTGGCCTTGACCTCCTCGGGGAGGACGGCGGTCATGTCGGTCTGGATGTAGCCGGGGGCGATGGCGTTGACGGTGATGTTGCGGCTGGCCATCTCCTGCGCCAGGGATTTGGTGAGTCCGATCAAGCCGGCCTTGGAGGCGGAGTAGTTGGCCTGGCCGACGGCGCCGGCCTGGCCGACCACCGAAGATATGTTGACGATGCGGCCCCAGCGGTTCTTCATCATTCCGGGCAACACCGCCTGGCTGCACAGGAACGCGCCTTGCAGGTTGATCTTCAGAACCAGTTCCCAGTCGGAGAGCTTCATGCGGACGGCCAGAGCGTCGCGGGTGACGCCCGCGTTGTTCACCAGGACGTCGATGCGGCCTTTGTCCTTGATGGCCTTGGCGACGCCGTCCTTGACCGATGCGGGCGAGGTGACGTCGAAATCGAGGGTCATGGCGTCCCCACTACAGGCGCGGATCTCGGCCGCCACTTCCTCGTTCTTCTCGACTTCGGGAGAGGCCACCACGATCTCGAAGCCGGCGCGGCAGAGCGTAAGAGCCGTTGCCCGGCCGATTCCGCGGCTTGCGCCCGTGATGAAGGCAACTCGATTGAACATTCGTTCTCCTCAATAGGTAATGGTGCGAAATCCCATGATACAGCCATTGGGCTTGGGGCTTCAGCTTTGGGCGCGGGCGGCGTGGGACGCGGCGCGAGGGGGCGCGGCCCGCCAACAGCCGGCGCCCGATGGCACTATACTCTTAGCTTATGGCGTATCGCGACCTGCGCGAGTTCATTCGCGCGTTGGAAGAGAAACAGGAATTGAAGCGCATCACCTGCGAGGTGGACCCGATTCTCGAGATCACGGAGTTCGCCGACCGCGCGGTGAAACAGGGCGGACCGGCGCTGTTGTTCGAAAAGCCCAGGGGCTATGCCATGCCCGTGCTCATCAACGCGTTCGCGTCCCTGCGCCGGATGGAAATTGCGCTGGAAGTGGCGTCGGTGGAGGAAGTGGCCGCGCGCATCGTGGAATTTCTGGAGATGCGCATGCCCGAAGGGATCGTCGGCAAGCTGAAGATGCTGCCCAAACTCGCTGAAATGGGCGGGTTCTTTCCGAAGGTGGTTTCCAAAGGGCCGTGCCAGGAAGTGGTGCGGACGGACGGGTTCTCGCTGCTGGACTATCCGGTGCTGCAATGCTGGCCGGATGATGGCGGGCGGTTCATCACCCTGCCGCTGGTCTTCTCAAGGAACCCCGACACAGGCAAGCGCAATTGCGGCATGTACCGGATGCAGGTATTCGACGGGCGCACGGCGGGGATGCATTGGCAGACCCACAAACAGGGCGCGGAACACTATCGCCGCATGGAGACGCTGGGCCGGCCGCGCATGGACGTGGCGGTGGCCATTGGCGCCGACCCGGCCACCATGTACTCCGCCATCCTGCCCCTGCCGCCGGATGTGGACGAGATGATGGTGGCGGGATTCCTGCGGCAGAGTCCGGTCGAGATGGTGAAGTGCCAGACCAGCGACCTGGAAGTGCCCGCACACGCCGAGATCGTGCTGGAAGGTTACGTGGAGGCGGGCGAACTGCGCACCGAAGGGCCGTTCGGCGATCACACGGGCTTCTACTCGCTGGCGGACGGGTACCCGGTATTCCACGTCACCTGCGTGACCCAGCGGAAAGACCCGGTCTATGCAACCACCGTTGTGGGGCCGCCGCCCATGGAGGACCACTACATGGGCAAGGCCATCGAGCGGATGTTCCTGCCGCTGATGCGCCTGCAACTGCCCGAGGTGCGGGACTTCGCCATGCCGGCCGAGGGAGTGTTCCACAACCTGATCCTGGTGGCGATCCGCAAGTCCTATCCGGGACATGCGCGCAAAGTGATGCACGCGATCTGGGGCACGGGGCAGGCGATGTTCTCGAAATGCATCGTGGTGGTGGACGAGGACGTGGACGTGCAGAACGTCCGCGAGGTGGCCTGGAAAGCGCTGAACAACATCGACCCGGAACGCGACATCGAGTTCGTGCATGGGCCGGTGGATTCGCTGGACCATGCCAGCCGGCTCGCGAACTACGGATCGAAGATGGGGATCGACGCGACCAGGAAATGGCCGGGGGAGGGATTCACGCGACCGTGGCCGGGGGTCATCGCGATGACGCCCGAGGTGAAACGGCGCGTGGATGTGCTGTGGAAAGAGGCGGGGTTGTAGCGCGCGCATGGCGCCGCTTGCCCTCACGGGCGGTCTGGCGGAAAAACCACACGGGCGGAAGCCGCGGAGCCGGCTGCGGGCTGAAGCTGCCGGGCCGGACTTGGTTCGCCAGGCTTCATCGGAGCCGGGGTGCAGGATCTGCACTTAACGTGCGGGATCTGCCGTGGCTCATGGGCACTTAATCCCATAAATTCGCCCTGCGGCGACAGTGGTCACGAACGTGCCCTCGCCTAACCGAGGAAAGCCATGACACAACCAGAGGCAACGCAACGGCTGTGGAAGCTTGGGCCCTCAGCCGCCCTTGGGCTGTTGCTCCTGACGCAGGTCCCGGCCGCGCACTCATATTCCGTTCTCACCCACGAGGCCATTATCGATTCGACCTGGGACAGCGCGATCAAGCCACTACTGCTCAAGCGATTCCCAGCCTCCAGCGCGGACGAGTTGCGGCAAGCGCACGCATACGCTTATGGAGGGTGCATTATTCAGGATTTGGGATACTATCCCTTTGGCAACAAGTCCTTTAGCAACCTGACACATTACGTCCGGAGTGGCGATTTCATTCTCAACCTGATTCGCGAGTCCCAAGACCTCGATGAGTACGCGTTCGCCCTGGGGGCGCTGTCGCACTATGCCGCCGACAACGAGGGTCACTCAATGGCCGTGAACCGGGCAGTTCCCTTGCTCTACCCGAAGCTTGGCCGGAAGTTCGGAAAGACGGTGACGTACTCGGACGATCCGTTTACCCACGCCAAGACGGAGTTCGCCTTCGATGTTTTTCAGGCCGCCAAGGGCCGCTACGCCTCCGCCGCATTCAAAAGCTTTATCGGATTTGAAGTAGCAAAACCCGTGCTTGACCGGGCGTTTCAGGATACCTATGGAATGCGGCTGGAAACTCTCTTCATGAGCGTCGATCTCGCGATTGGATCGTATCGCCGCGCGGTCGGCACGGTTCTTCCGGCTATGACCAGAGTCGCCTGGCAAATCAAGAAACAGGAAATCGGCAAAGAGGCTCCCAGCGTTACGCGCAATACCTTCATTTACAATCTATCCCGTTCCAGTTATGAAAAGAACTGGGGCGCCACCTATAAGCGGCCGGGGATCCGGTCGAAACTCCTGGCCTCTACGTTGCGCTTCTTACCGAAGGTTGGCCCGATCCGGCCGCTGGCCTTTCAGAAGCTGACACCCGATACTGAGAAGATGTACATGGAAAGCTTCAATTCGACGATCGCCCGCTATCGCGAACTGCTTTCGGAAGTGGGTGCGGGAAGGCTGACGCTGCCGAACGACAATCTTGACGTGGGCGCCTTCACAGCCGCTGGGAAATACAAACTAACGGACGCCGCTTACTCCGAATTGTTGCACAAGTTGCAGGGGCATTATACTGACATGCCTCAAGAGCTCCGAAGCGATCTTCTAGCTTTCTACCGCGACCCTGACGCTCCCATTTCGACCAGGGCTAACCACGGCGAGTGGGCCAGAGTGCTTGAAGATCTCGACGAATTGCGGTCCGTGGACGCGGATCTTCGGCATCCCGCGGTCGCCGTGGCGGAAGCGCCACTTTCCA
>Ga0209039_10001157_pt1 | contig 25121 bp, 12 predicted proteins | sample BogFormECP12_OM1_FD_188238 | JGI IMG/M metagenome (GOLD analysis project Ga0209039, IMG submission 188238) | Bog forest soil microbial communities from Calvert Island, British Columbia, Canada - ECP12_OM1 (SPAdes) (version 2) | ecosystem: Environmental > Aquatic > Freshwater > Wetlands > Bog ... | reverse complement strand
CAGACCGGTGCCCCCATACCTGCGCGACATGGAACCGTCTTCCTGCGCGAAGGCGTCGAAGATCAGCTCCTGCTTCTCGATGGGAATGCCGATTCCCGTATCGGCGACGATAAAGTGCAGCGTGGTCTTTTCGCCGGCACAGCCCTCCGCAAATACGCTCACCCCGACCTCGCCCTGTTCGGTGAACTTCATGGCGTTCCCGAGCAGGTTGACGATCACCTGGCGGAGACGGGTCGGATCGGCGTTGACTCCTTCCGGCACATCGGGGCGGACCTCGCAGGTGAGCTCGATGGCTTTCTGCGCCGCCCGCAGCGCAAACGTGCGGACGGTTTCTTCCAGTAGCCCGGTCAGATCGAAATCCACGGCGTCCATTTCCAGCTTGCCGGCTTCGATCTTGGAGAAATCCAGAATGTCGTTGACCACCGTCAGCAGCGCGTCGGCCGAGGTCTTGGCGGTTTCGAGAAACTCGCGCTGTTCGCCCGTCAGGCGGGTGTCCAGCGCCAGGGCGATCATCCCCGTCACGCCGTTCATGGGAGTGCGGATCTCGTGGCTCATGTTGGCCAGGAACTCGCTCTTGGCCCGGCTGGCGCTCTCGGCCGCTTGTTTCAGCGCGTCCGCCTCTTTCAGTTGCGAGCCGATGACTTCCAGTTGGGAGCCGATAACTTCGCTCTGGCGCTTGACGCGGCTTCGCAGGAGTATCACCCAGCCAAGCACGCCCAGGGCGATCCCCAGAGCCAGCGCCAGGATCCGCAGGGTGTGGGCGGGGTTCCACCAGGAGGGCCTGCGAAGCACCACCACATCGGCGGGCGACCGCAGCAGGACTCGAAACGTCTTGTCGGTCGCCAAACCCACCCGCAAAATGGAGGGGTCGGCTTCTCCCTGCACGGTGCAGATTCCCGTCACCCGAACCGTGCTTCCCACCTCCCAGGCGGGCAGAGCCTGCCCTTGAGGTTGGCTGGGCAGGGTCACGGGAAAGACCAGCTTTCCGGAAGACAAGACGAGCGCCGGATCCCGCGCCGCCCGGTTCTGGCCGATAAGCTGGCCCTCGATCGCCACCAACTGGGCGTCGTGCTCTCCTTGCAACGCCTCTTCGGCGGTGATTGCCAGCGGAGGAACCGCCTGCCAGCCACCCGCCGCCCGATAGGTGGCGTCCGCCAGCGACGGAGACAAATCGCCCAGCGTCGGGAAACCAATCGCGTCAATCACCGCACCCGGCTTGAGAGGCGTGCTCTGGGCGGTCAGCCCGCACACCCCCCGCGCGCCCTCCTGCAAACACAACACGTTGCCGGGCCAAAGCAGCGTCACGGTTCCGCGAACGTGGGCGCGGTGGCGAGTTCCGGAATGGGGCGAGAAGACCAGCAAGCCGCCGATGGGCTCGACGGGTGTGTCGAAGGGATGCGCTGGCGCGGGCTCTTCCACTTTCACCGCGGCCATGCCGGGGAACATCAGGTGCGCCCCGGTGAGCTGCCGTTGGTGATTGTAGGTTGGGCCCACATTGCCGCGAACCGTTACCGTGGCATCGATCAGGCCGGGGTAATCGACGCCCGGCGAGATCACCGCCATGGCGGCGATCAGACCGTCGTCCAACGCCAGCTTCAGGACGGCCTTGTCTTGATACCCGGTGACCGCCCGCACCACCCCCTCCAGCTCCACCCACCGTCCGTCGTCGGCGCCGGTCATCAGCCGGGTCAGGTTCACTCGTGGCGCCTCCGCCGGCAGATGGGACTGGGCGATGACACGCGTCGCGGCATGCTCGACAATCGGGGCGAATTCCCCTGGGCCGCTGACGCCCGTCACTTCAACCAGTTGGCCGGGCGCCAGGGGAGCCGCGGAGGCAGCCGAAAGCACCACAAAGACACTGCCGGTGGAGTCGGTGGCAAAGAACGCGGCGCGCCAGGGATCGGCGCTCGTCCCCTGGCCCATCATGTGGCCGTCGTAGTAGGTAACCACGGCCCGCAGGCGGACCGGGTAGGCGCGCCGCGATTCCTCGACGCTCAATTGGTGGGCGGCGCGGGCGGTGGTCAGAACCGGCAAGCCGGCGGCCTGACTGGGCGCCGCCAGCAGCAGGCTGAAGAGGAGCCATGCTAGCCCGCAAGGCGATACCCGGAACCCGCATCTATCGCCCTCGTTCACGATACTCATGGCCGTCGTCGGACCGTATCCTCTCGTTCCTTATCGGCTGCCCTGGCAGTTGTTGGCGGACGCTGCGAAGCCGGCCCTGCCCGCCGCGACGCTCATTTTGTGCAAATTGCACAAATTCGACCAGAAACAAAGGACTTAGAGCGGGGTTTTGTGCAAATTGCACAAATTGACACACTCCGCCGGGAAAAATGCGTCTGACCCCTTTTTTCAAGGTTCGGCGATGGTCACCACGCGGTCGGCTTCCACGTCCTTCAGGAGGGTCTTCGCGCCGGAGGGCCAGCGGATGGAAATCGAATCGGCGCGCGCGGCGGCCGCCAGACCGAAATGCAGCCGCAGGTCGTTTTGCGAGAGATAGCTGCCGCCGCTGCGCACTTCGTCCACCTGCGTGCGGCCGCCCGCCGTGACCGCAACCCGCGCGCCGATGGCGCTGCGGTTCGACCGCGTGCCGGCGAACTTCAGCAACAGCCAGTGCCCCGGGGCGCGCTGGCTCTGCTTCCACAGAGACGGCGGCTCGTTCTGATTGTTGGCCAGGATCTCCAGCGTGCCATCGTTGTCGATGTCGCCGATGGCCAGACCGCGCGCCGAGTGCCGCAGCGCGAACGCCGGGCCGGCCTGCGCGGATATGTCCTCGAAGGTCCCCTGGCCGGTGTTGCGGTATAGGGTGGCGTGGTCGCGCGAGTGGATGTCGATGTTCTGGCGGTCGATCTCCGGGAACACATGGCCGTTCACCACCACCAGGCCCTTCCAGCCGCTGTTTTCGAAGTCCAGGAAGGCGCAGCCCCAGTTCACGAACCGCGTGTTTTTCGCCAGGCCCGCCGTCATGGTGACGTCGTCGAACTGGCCGTTGCCGGTGTTGCGGTAGAGCAGCGAGCGCTCGTCGGAGAAGTCCGAGCGGAAAATGTCGAGCAGGCCGTCCCCGTCGTAGTCCGCCGAGGCCAGCCCCATGCCGGAAAGTTCGCGTCCGTTCTCGTCGAAGGCCACGCCCCGCATCACGGCCTCCTCCGTGAACGTCCCATCGCCCTGGTTGATGAACAGCGTCGCCGGCGTCTGATCCCCCACCACGTAGATGTCCGGACGGCCGTCGTCGTTCACGTCCTGCGCCAGGACGGCCAGCGAGTAGTGGCCGTTCGCCCTGGCGATCCCGGACTTCACCGACACGTCTTCAAAGGTCCCGTCGCCCTGGTTGTGGTACAGCAGGTTGGTTTCGAACGGCAACCCGCGCGGACCGCAGTTGACCGCCATGCCGCGGTAGAAGCAGTAGGGATTGGCGCCGGCGTTGGGCGTGGTGGCGAAATCGAACTTCAGGTAATTGGCGACGAACAGGTCGAGGCGCCCGTCGCCGTCGTAGTCCAGGAACGCGCAGCCGGTATTGTAGCGGACGCGGTCCTGGGTGAGATGAGCCTTGGCCGTGACATCCTCGAACCGTTTGCCGTTCACGTTGCGGTAGAGACGGTTCTGGCCCCAGTAGGTGACGAACAGGTCGGTGTAGCCGTCGTTGTCGTAATCGCCCGCGCAGACCCCCTCGGCCCAGCCGGACGAGGTCAGGCCGAGTTCCGCGGTGACGTCGGTGAAATGGCCATTGTGGTCGTTATGGTACATGCGGTTGGTGCCGCCTTCGCCCGAAAGGACGAAGATGTCCAGGTAGCCGTCGTTGTCGTAATCGATGAAGGCCACGCCGCTGCCGGTGGTCTCGACGATGTACTCCTTGGTCTTCTCGCCGCCGTTGGGGAACGATGCGGTGAGCCCGGCTTGCCTGGCGATATCGCGAAAATCGGGCCCGGTCCGAGGAAGCGCGAGCAGCGCCAGGACGGCCAGGGCGGCCAGGACCTTCACTGCGCGGGCGCCTTTTCGCCGAGGCGCTTCAGGAAGTCGGTGAACTTGCCCTCGGGGGGACGCTGCAGCTTTTCGAGCACCTGCTGCTCGCTCCGCGCCTTATCCAGTTGGCCGGAATTGCGATAGGCGATCATCAGACTATAGTGGGCCGGTTCATTGGCCGGCTGCATCTTGACCACGCGCTCGAGCAGCGGGATGGCCTCGGCGTACTGTTTGGCCTGCACGCGGATCCTGCCGACGGCCAGGGCCGCTTCGGGAAAGTCGGGGCTCAGATCCAGGGCCTTCTGGAAATGCCGCAGCGCCTCCCCGGCGCGGCCGCTGGCGTTGTGGATCTGCCCGATCTGGAACTCCGCCGCGGCGTCCCCGGCATTCAGCGCCAGTTCGGCTTCGAACTCGGCCTGCGCCTTGGCCAGCGCTTCCGGGCTGTGCGACTCCAGCAGAATGGCGCGGCCCAGGCGGAAGTGCAGGTTGAGCGCCCGCGGATTCTTCTCGATCGCCTTACGGTATTCGGCGGCCGCCTCGGCGAACTTGTTCTGGGTCTCGAAGATCTCGGCCGAAAGCTGGTTGACGCGGTAGGAGGCCGGCGTACCAGCGAACATCCGCCGCGTGGCGTCGTTGAACGCCCGCATGTGAACGTGGGCGCACAGGTAAAGCACGTCGGCGTCGCCGGGGAATCTGGCTTCCAGTTGGGCGGCGATGGGAAGCGCCTGGCCAGTTTCCTCCCGGGCAATGAAACACTGCGCCAGGGCCAGCCCGGAGAGGCGGGCCAGATCCGGGTTGGCGGACTTCTGGAAGCCGTCCGCCAGATCCGCAACGGCTTCGGCGCAATGGCCGGTGGCCGCGCGCGCGAGCGCCAGGAAGGTGCGCGCATGTTCGTCGCGCGGGTCGGCGACGAGAGCGTCCTGCAAAAGCCGGCTGGCTTCCAGGTAGCGTCCCTCCTGAAAGGCGGCCACTCCCTGTTCGGTGGGGGTGTCGGCGGCGGCCAGCGGGAACGCGGCGAGAAGGCAGAGAAGGGGCAGCGCGAGTCTAGTGTCCGGCATCGTCAAGCATCAGCTCCGCATTGGAAAACCGGTGGCGCTGCTGTCCTTCGTAGTAGCGGAACGAAAGCAGCGGGGGCGGCCCGGGCGCGATCTCCGGCCGCGGGGCCACGCGTTGGGACGGGGTCGCGGCGAGTTCCACCACCTGTCCCGAAGCGACAATCTCTTTCGTGAGCCGGTCGAGGTTGCCGCCGCTCGCGACCAGCATGAAACAGACCAGGATCATCATTGTTCCCCCAACTCCCGAAGCGCCTTTTCGGCCAGCGGATCCCCCGGCTTGCGGTCCAGCAACTGGCGCATCAGGGCTCGCGCCTTGCCGGGTTCGCCCAGGCGCACCCAGGTTCGCGAAAGGTTCAAATATAGTATATCTTCGTCCGGCGCCGCCTGAATCCCGTACTGAAACGCGGCGATGGCGTCCTGGGTCTGGCCGAGATTGGCGTAGAGCACCGCCAGGTTGTTGATGGCGGAGGCATCGTCGCGGCGGATCGAGATGGCGGCCTCGAACAGCTCGCGCGCCTCCTCGCTGCGCCCGGCCTTGGCCAGCAGCAGCCCCAGTTTGTTGGCGGCTTCGCCGTTCTGCGCGTCCACTTCCAGCGCATGGCGGTACAGCCGCTCGGCTTGGGCGGCGGCGCCCAGCTTTTCCTGCGTCTGGCCGGCATTCACCAGCGCGTAGGGCAGATCGGGATCGAGCGCGAGCGCGCGCTGGTACAGGCGCAGCGCTTCCCTGGGGTTGTCCGCGGCGGCTTCCACGCCGCCCAGATCGTTCCAGAACTCGGGCGATGCGGGGTCCAGCCGCGTGGCCCGCTCAAAGGCCTCGCGCGCCGGACCGAGGCGCTTGGCCTCCAGGTGAATGCGGCCGATGGCGGCGATTGTCTTGGCGTTCGAGGGCGAGCGCCGCGACGCCTCTTCCAGGTAGGGCAGCGCCCGCTCGGGGTAGCCCGCCATCCACATGGCGCCGCCGATCTTGAAATAGTCGCGCGCCGGGCGGCCGTGGTAGACGCCCTCGAAGGGCAGCGCCCGCGGATCGGGCGCCGGCCCATCCGCCGCGCGCAGGTCGGTCTCCACCGCGCCCGGCGCCGGGGGCTCGGCGTAGACGCGCCGCACGCGGCTTTCGGAATCGATCAGCATGGCGAGCGGCGTTTCGAGCGCGGCGCGATAGTCGAACAGATAGCGGCGAAGAATGGCATAGGCCGCCCCCAGATCGGCGGGCGCGCTGCGCAGGTCCAGAAGCTGCACGGGAGCGGCGTAGCGCGGCAGCGGCTCGCCGGCGTGCAGCACCAGCAGGGCCGGCCCCGGGCGCTTCTCGGGCAGCGGCACGGGCTCGCGCAGCCAGGTGGTGAACAGGCGCGACCGGTTGTCCACCGCCAGCGGCACATCCGCGGCCAGCTCGACGCGCGGATGCAGCGGTTCGCGGCGGAATTCCGCCGCGCCTTCGGCGACCTCATAAAGGAACCCGGCATCGAGCGGCGGCAATTCCTGCACCGCGCCCGAGGGCCACGTGATGCGTACTTTTTCCGCGCGCGTCCGTTCGCCCAGCCCGAAATGCAGCCGCTTGGTGTGCTGCGACAGGTACGCCGATCCGGCCACCAGCCAACTGACCTGGCCGTCCACTTCCACCCGCGCGCCGATGGCGTCGCGGTTGGAGCGGGTTCCGCGCAGGCGGATCACGAGGCTCCGGCGCGCAGCCCCGCGCACGTTCTGGAACAGCCGGAGCTGCGGCCCGCAGCGGTTCTTGACCACCAGGTCCAGGTTGCCGTCGCCGTCGAAATCGAGAAAAGCGAAGGCCCGGCTGTCTTCCGCCACATCGATGCCGCTCACCCACGAGAAGTCGTAGTAACGCCCCGCGCGGCGGGCGTACAGCACGTTGTGCTCGGGGCCGGCCCAACTGTAGTCCTCGCGGATCAACTGGTTGATGGCGTTCCAGCCGTTCTCGTAGGCCGGCGCCCGCTCGTATTTGGGCGGCGATTTCGCCACCACCTGGCGGTAGAAGTAGCTCATCAGGTCGGTGCGGCTGTTGTTGGTCAACATGCCGCAGGCGATGTAGAGTTCCGGCGCGCCGTCATTGTCGAAATCGTGCCCGTCGCAACTCCACGACCAGTGGCCCATCTCGACGCCCTGCGAATCGCCGGTGTAAGTGAAGGTACCGTCGCCTTCGTTGTGAAACAGGGAGTTGCCTTTGACGTGCCGGCGGTAGACGTCCCGCAGCGCCGGATCCTGCTTGGCCGGGCCGAACTGGGGATCGTTGACAATTCTCTGCCCGCAGGAGCTCCACATGTTGGAGATCAGCAGATCGGGGCGCCCGTCGCCGTCGTAATCCAGCCACGCCGCGCTCATCCCCGGGCCGAGGTCCACCACCCCGGCCTCTTCGGCCACATCGCGGAAACGGCCGCCGGTGTTGCGGTAGAGGTTCTTGCGGCCGAAATCGTTGGCGACGAAGAGATCCGGCCAGCCGTCGCCGTTGTAATCGCACCACGCGCCGGCGAAGCTGAAGCGGTTGTTGTTGTGATTCATGCCGCTCGCCTCCGTCACGTCTTCGAAATACGGCGGGTCCCGATCCAGGCGGTTGCGGAAGAGAAAATTGGGCGGCCCGTTTTGCGCGTCGTGATAAGGCGTGGGATAGCGGTACTGGGCTTCACTCTGGTAATACACGTAGGTGCACAGGTACAGATCCAGCCGGCCGTCGCGGTCGTAATCCGCCGCCGACACGCTGGTGAAGGTGCCTTGGGGCGCGGTGGCAAAGTGAAAAGCGCCGGGAACCGGCGTGAAATGGCCGTGCCCGTCGTTGAGGAAAATCATCGGCTGGGTGGGCCGCACCAGCACCAGGTCCTGATGGCCGGAGTTGCGCAGATCGGCGAACAGGGCGCAGGTGGTGTCGTCGAGGATATCCAGCCCGGCTTCCTTCGAGATGTCGCGGAAGCGGCCGCGGCCATCGTACTTATAGAGCCGGTTGGGCAGCCCGCCCTGCTGGCAGACGTAGATCTCGTCGGCGCCGTCGCCATCGATGTCGGCGGCGGCAATGCCGTTCTCGCCGTAAACATCCAGGCCGCAGGCCGGGTCCAGCCGCGACCGCCAGTAGGGGACGCCGTTCGCGAGTTGCCCGTCGAAGGAAGGGACGCCGGAGAACGCCGCCCCGGTCACATCGCGAAACCACCGCGCGGCGCCGTGGGTGAGGGTCTCCTCCACTGGTTCGAGGTGCGTCAGGGCGCCGTTCCAGGCGAACTTCCAGATGCCGATGCGGTGCTGGAGTTCACCCCCGTTCCGGCTGCGGATGTCGTAGCGCAGCAAGCCGCCCGGCGAGGAGTAGAAGCGCGCGCGCCGGAGGGTGCCCAGCGAAGCCCGCCATTGCTTCCAACCGGCGATGGGATCGCCGCGGCCGTCGAAGACGGCGACAGCCACGTCGGGCGCGACGCTGCGGTATCCGGCGGGCGCGGGCGATGCGCCGCTGCACCCGTCAGCCCAGGGCATCTCGCCGGTTTCCACCGCCGAGGCCAGGCGCGCCTCCACCTCCATGGCCGTCTTCTCTCCCGGGAACTCGTCGGTTCCCGGCTCGGCGAAGGCCATGACGGCGGCGTCGGGCGACTGCCGCTTGAACTTGACCGGGAACGGGGACGCGGCATGGGCGTGGCGGGAAAGCCATGGCGCGGCGGCGCAGGCGGCCAGGAAATGGCGGCGCTTCATGGCTTCGGCTTCTCCCCGACGCCGGTTTCGGCCGCGGTCAAACGCTGGTGCTCGGCGCGTTCCGCCTGCGCCAACTCCCGCTGGCCCAGCTTGTCGTAGGCCCGCGCAAGTTGAAAGTGCGCCGGGGCGTGTTTCGGATTCAACCCGATGCTGCGCTTCAACTCCGCCGCCGCCGTCCGCCAGTCGCCATTCTTCTCCAGTAGAACGCCCAACTCGAAGTGGGATTCCCAGTAGCGGTCGTTGAGTTCGATGGAGCGCCGCAGTTCGGCTTCGATCCTGGCGGGATCTTCCCCGGCCGCGCCGAGCGCTTTGGCGTACAGGCAGGGCGGCAGGGGATTCGCCGGCTCGGCCTTTTCCCAGGCGGCATAGGCGGCCACGACGCGGGGCAGCCGGTCCTGAGCCTGGTCGAGCAGACGCGCCAGGAAAACGTAGGGCTGCTCGACGGATGGATCCAAGGCGACAACCCGCAGGAACGAGTCGATGGCCTCGGCGAAGCGGCGCTGTCCGTAGAGAGCCACGCCATAGGCGAGTTCCAACTGCGCGCTGGCCGGGAAGCGCTGGCGGCCGTGGTCCAAGGTGGCCAGCGCGCCGGTGAAGTCTCCCGCCCGAAGCTGCATCTGCCCGAGATCGAAGACGAACTCTTCCACTTGGGGGCCGCTGTCGGCCGCCGCGCGGAGCTCGCGCAGGGCCGGATCGGGCTGATTGGCGGCGGCGTAGGCCTGGCCGAGCAAGTGGTGCAGGGCGGGCGTGGCGCCCTTGGCAAGCGCGTTGGTGGCCCACTGGATGGCCTGCTGGGGCTGGCTGGCGCGCAGCGACAGATCGGCCGCGCGGGAGGCGGCTTGAGGGTCGGCGCTCTTGCCGGAGGCGTACTGGCGCTCGGCATCGGCCGCCTTGGCGAGATCTCCGGTTTCGGAATAGAACAGGGCCAGAGCGTGTTTCACGGGCGAATCCGGGGACGCCAGGCGGGCGGCGCGTGCGGCGGCATCATGGGCCAGAGCGGTCTCCTTGGCGCGCAGGTAGGTCTGCGCCAGCGCCGCCCATACCGTGGCATTGTCCGGTTGCAGTCGGGAGGCGGTTTCGAGGCGTTGCCGCGCCTGCGCCAGGTCGCTGGCGCCCAGCGCCAAGAGGCCGCCCCGGAGCTCGTCTTCGAAGGATTGGGCCGCCAGCGCCGCCGCCAAAATGCACGCCAGCAATGCCAGGGAGGGTCTCACGGGTAACTTCGATTCTACAGGAAAAAGCCCCCGCCACTGAGACGGGGGCCGAGGAGAAAACTCGAAATCGAGCCCCCCGCGGCGGACCGCGGGGGGCGTGTCTCTAAAGCGTCAGAACATGAACCGGAGTGACATCTGAATGTGCCGCTCGGTGCCGGCCAGGGTGCTGGTGATTTTGCCGAAATTCCCATCCGACGCGTTGTTGTCGGGATAGTTGTACTGGTTCGTGTCGAACAGGTTGGTGGCTTCCGCGCGGAACTGGAACTTGAACTTCTCGGTGAGCACGAAATCCTTAAAGACCGAGAAGTCCAGGGTGCGCAGGGGCGGCGCCCAGTTGCTCTGCAGACCCAGGGTGCCTTCCTGGAGCTTGTTGGTGACGGCAGAGCTGCCGATGGCCATGACGGCGCTGGTGTCGAACCACTGAGCGGGTGACCGCCCGCCGGAGGGAGCCGATTGCGGGTTTTTACCCGGAACCAGGTCCGGGTAGCAGCCAGCCCAGATGCCCACGCAGCCGCCGGAGTCCAGCGTGAACGGGTTCCCGGTGTGCAGCGTGAGAATACCGTTGATCTGCCAGTTGGCGATGAGGGCGTTGGCAACCGGGTTGAGGCTGTTCCCCAGCTTCTTGCCCTTGCCAAACGGGATATCGTATACGAAGTTGGCCACGAAGTTATGGCGGATGTCCCAAGGGGCGGAGGAGTAGCTTTCCTTGAGGTTGGTGTTATCCCAATTGCCGAAGCCGACCGAGCCGCCCAGCGTGGTGCCGGAGTTGGCGAGGGCGTGCCCGTAGGTGTACGCAGCCGAAACCATCAGACCGTCGGAGAAATGCTTGTCGATCTTGACGGTCATGCCGGCGTAGTTGCCAAGACCGTTGGATGCGGTGCCGAACAATTGCCCGAGATCGGGATGCGGCCGCAGCCCGTTGTACGTGATGGCGGAGTTCGTGGTAGCCAGGTTCCCGGCGGCGTTCTGATCCGGCTGGAGCAGCGAGTGCGCCTGGTGATTGCCGACGTAGGCAAGTTCCACGGCCCACTGCTTGCCCAGCTCATGCTGAACGGCGACGTTCCACTTGTAGACGATGGAATTGCGGAAGTCCAAAGCCAGGGCGCGGAATTGAACCGGCGCCTGCTGCGCGAAGATGTTGGTCGGGAATCCGGCCGAGACGCCGCCCGAGAAGAACGGATTGGTGTCGAAGGTGTTGGATCCCGCGCCGCTGGGGGGGCGCTGCAGAACCACAGACTCGTTGAATGGTACGGACTCGCCCCGGTTGGGGTTGCCGCCCTGTTGCTCTTCGCCGCCGTAGAAGATGCCGTAGCTGCCGCGGAACACGGTCTTGGGCCGCCAACTGTAAGCGAAGCCGACGCGCGGGCCAAAATCCTTCTTGTCCCACGGAATCAGGTACTTGTTCACCGCCCCTATGGAAACATGCACATCCGGGAAGGTGGTGGCGAAGCCCGGCGGCAGGGGGCTGTTCTGGTTCGGTCCCGAGGGGATATACAGAGTCATGGTCTGCATATCAAAATTCGACTGGCGGGCGAACTTTTCGCCGATGGGCGAGAACAGCTCGTAGCGCAGGCCCAGGCTCACGGTCAGCTTGGGAGTGACTTTCCAGTCATCCTGAGCGTAGAAGGCGTAAGCGCTCTTGATGGAAGAAACGAAGTTATTGGTGGACGCCTCGCCCCAATCGATGTTGCCGAGCAGGAACGAAGCCATGGCGTCGCCGGTCTGTCCATTGCCACCGAAGTTCGGAGTGGGATAGGCAGTCTCCTGCGGGCCGAAATACATTTCGCCGTGGGGATAAGGCACCTGGAAGAACGGGAACTGGATGGGCCGGTATTCGGCTCCGAACTTCAAGGCGTGGGTGCCCTTGTTAACGGAGACATTCTCGATGAAGTCCCAAACGTTGCTGTATTCCTTGGAAGGCAGCCAGGAATTGGCGCCGATCTGGCTGTAATTCGAGCCGCAATACTGCGTCTGGAACGAATTGGTGCAGAACTGAATCTGCGGCAAACCGCCGTTCAGAGTGGTGGTCGGATCGTAGCCTGCTATGCCGAAAGCCTTGAATTCATCCGTGCCGGAGTTGGCCTGGGTGCGCGAGGTCACCAGGCGGGAGAAGCCGATGCGCGTTTCGGTAATCAGGTGAGGAGTCCAGACGCGAGTCCAACTGATCATGGCGTTGCGGTTCAGGTCGACTTCGCTGGCGCCCTGGAACGGCGCGCCGTCCAACGCTCCGGGGAAGGGCGGGCCATTCGCTTTGGGCGTGTCGGCCCAGCTCATGGTGCCGAACAAGCTGTCCTTGTCGGAGAGCCGGTGGTCGACGCGGAGATCGCCCTGATCGGTGGTCTGCGTGCCGGGCGTGGAAACGAAGTAGTCGTTGGCCGGAAAACCGCCGGTGTGGACGGGCTGGTTGGTGGCGGGATACAGCGCCGCGATCTTGGCGGCAGCCGGGTCGAACCGGGTGGTGGGGATGGTGTTGTTGGGGAACGGCGTGCGCGAATAAACGCCGCCCGCAATCGACGTGCTGGCTGGGTCGTAGATGGTGCCCTGCAAGATGCCACCGGAACCGGAAAGCGCTGAACCCAGGATGCCCTGGAAGTTTCCGGCCCGCTCGGCCGCCGACGGAATGGTATAGGGGCCGCCGTATCCGAGGTTCTGAATGGTGCCGCCCGAAGAAGCGATGCGGGTGCCCTGATAGTCGCCGAAAATGAACGTCCGGTTCTTGATGATGGGGCCGCCGATGGCTGCGCCAAACTGGTTCTGGCGGAAGGGCCCTTTGCTGACTCCCGCCTGAATGTTCTCCCAGCGGTTGGCGTTCAGATCCTTGTTCTGGAGAATCTCGAACAGCGTGCCGTGAAGCTGGTTGGTGCCGCTCTTGATGCTGACGCTGACCACGCCGCCGGCGCCGCGCCCGTATTCGGCGTTGTAGCCGTTGGTGAGAACCTGCATTTCGCCGATGGCTTCCACCGAAGGCCCGACCACGAACGAGGTCTGGTTCAGGAAGTCGATCACGTTGACGTTGTTGTCGACGCCGTTCAGGAGGAAGTTGTTCTGCCCGTTGGAGCGCACGCCGTTGGCGGAGAAGCCGCCGCCGGTGGCGTCGCGGGCGCCTTGCTCATTCACCAGCACGCCGGGAGAGAGCCGCGCCAGGAAGCTGAACGTGCGCTGGCCGCCCAACGGAAGATCGCTCATGCCCTGGGCGGTGACGTTGCCGCCAAGCGTGGTGCTCTCGGTTTCGAGCAGCGCCGCCTCGGTGCTCACCTCCACCGACTGCGTGACATCGCCGACCGGCAGCACGAGATTCGCACCCACGCGGTCGCCGCCGATTACGACGACATTCTGCTGCTCGACGCGGCGGAATCCCTTCGCCTCGGCAGCCACGGTGTATGTCCCTGGTTTCAACGCGGGCCGGATGTAGAGGCCATCGCTGCCCGATGTCACCTCGTACTTCAAACCGGTCGCAACTTCTGTGATCGTGATTTTGGCGTTTGGCACGACGCCGCCCTGAGGGTCGGTGATCGTCCCGGTAATGGTGCCCATGTCGCGTTGCGCGAAGGCGATGGTGGCGAAGACCAAAGTAAAGATCGTCAGCAACACCAGCAGCCGACAGCCGCTCGGAAATGACATTCGGAGACTACCTCTTCTTTCTCGCATGGAACCTCCCTCTCGGTTTGCGGACACTCCGTAAACCCCAACCCGCAACCGTGGAAACGTTTTCACATACGGAGTTTAGGGTAGTGTAATTGTATTACGAATGCGAGTCAATAAGATTTCGTTCAGGTGTTTCCCTCGGGTCTCTGCCGCTGCCTGAGGGTTAAATGTTTGACGTAGGCCGATGGATGGCAATGGTCTTCATTTCAGGTGTTTTCCCCGGTCGGGGTCTACTCGCTGCCGAAAGCCGAGGCGGCGGATTCGATCTGCCACTTCGGTCGAATTCACATCTGTTTCATCCGCCCAGGCGCGCCCGCGTGGTCGAGGCCCGAATCACCAGCGAGGTGCCCACGCCCAACTCCGAGCCCACGCCCGGCGTGCGGATCATCTGCAACACCGCGCTGCAAGCCAGGCGCGCCACTTCGGACTGCGGGAGGCGCACGGTGGTCAGCGGCGGCTCGGTGAACTCGGCCATCTGGATGTCGTCGAATCCCACTACCGAGATGTCCTCGGGAACCCTGAGCCCGTACTGGCGGATACCGCGCAAGGCCCCGATCGCCGTCAGGTCGTTGGAGGCGAGAACCGCCGTCGGGTGGGGGCGGCGCGCCAGCAGGCGCAGCATCGCCTGGAGACCGCCGTTCACCTTGTGGTCGCCTTCCTCGATGAGCAATCCGCCGGGCTGGCCGTTGCCTCGCTCTCTGAGGCGCGCAAGGAACGCCTCGCGCCGCTCCCACGCCGAGCGCAGGTTCACCGGCCCGGAGATGAAAGCGATGCGGCGATGTCCCAGTTCGTGGAGATGCGCCACGGCCTGGGCGATCCCGCAGGCGTAATCGATCTTGACATTGCTCACGCCGCGGCCGACCTTGCCGACATCCAGAAAGACCAGCGGGACCTTGTGGCGGGCGAAGCTGTCGGTAAGACCGGGATCGATTTCCGAGGTCATGATGGCCACCCCGTCGAGCTTCCGTTCGATCATCCGGTGCACGCACAGCGCCGTGCGGGCCGGATCGTAATTCGTGGAGGCGACGAACACGTCATAGCCGTTTCCGAGCGCCACCTCCTCGAAACCCTTAACCAGGCCGGGAAAGAAGGGATTGGAGATGTCGGAGACCACCAGCCCCAGCATATGGCTGCGCCCGGAGGCCAACGATTGCGCCTGGGTATTGGGCCGGTATCCCAGCTCCTCGATCGCCTTCCGGACCCGCGCCGCGGTTTCCGGGCGCAGGCGGGAACTGTTGTGGAGCGTCCGCGAGACAGTGGCGATGCCGACTCCGGCCCGCCGGGCAACGTCTTTGATGGTCGGCATCTCGCCTCTTGTGCGAGTTTACACCAGGAACATCCGCCCCGCGCATTATCTTTGGAGTTGTTGCCGCAATCCGCGAGGCTGTAAGCTGTGAGGTATACCGGTCCGAGGGTGGGGTCATGACGCGCAGAGATCTATCCCGCATGCTGGCCGCGGTGCTCGCCGGGCGGCTTCCGCGCGCGCTGCCGGGAGCGGCCATGCCGGCCCGCAGGATGGTGCTGATCACTCTCGGGGGAATCCGCCGCCAGGAGAGTTGGTCGCCGGCGGGGCTCCGCTACATCCCGCATCTCTACCACGACCTGTTGCCGCAATCCCTGTTCTATCCTTACGCGCACAATGAGGGAGTTACCTCGCACTTCAATACCATCTCCAGCATTCTGACGGGAGTGTGGCAGCACGTGGACGATTGGGGCAGCGAGAAGCCCGCCAACCCCACCCTGTTCCAGCACCTGCAAACGCAGACCCACTGCGGCCCGCAGCAAACCTGGGTGGTCACCAGCAACAAGCAGCTCACCGCCAACATCAGCCCGGGCGTCAACGTGATCCTTTCCAAACAACTGATGGTGGAAGCGGTGGAGCGGATCATCAACGGACAAAGCCAACGCAGCCGGCTGGAGCGGCAGCAGATTCTGGATGAAATGACCGCGCTTCTGCAGACGGATTACGAACGGATCGGGTGGGGCGTGCCCTCGGAATCCGCTTTTCGCGACCCGGCGGTGAAGCAGACGCTGCTGGCGGCGCTGGCCAGCTTCATTCACGGGCCGGACGCTCCGGCGAGCGGAGACGATCTCACCTTTCTCATCGCCCGCGAGGTGCTCTCCCGCCTGGCGCCGGCCCTGCTGATGGTCAATTTCTCCGACATGGAGGTGGCGCATTCCGGCAGCTATTCGCTGCACCTGGGCGGCATCGGGCGCAGCGACCGGCTGTGTCACAGTATGTGGCAGTTCATCCAGTCGTCCCCGGCGCTGCGGGACAAGACCACGCTGGTCATCCTGAACGAATTCGGCCGCGACCCGGACGGCAGTTCCACTAATGGGTTTTTCAACCACCGCACGGACACGGAGTCCTGCCGGATGGCCTGGGCGATGGTGCTCGGCCCGGCGGCGGGCGCGCCCAAAGTGGTCGAGCGGGAGATCCGCCAGATCGACCTGACGCCTTCGATGGCGGCGTGGATGGGCGTGGACTGCGGCCGCCTGCCGGGCGTCATCCTGCCGGAGTTCCATGCCTGAACAGCCGCCACTCCCGGTGGATCTCATCCGGCGCTTGCCGGCCACCTTCGGCCCGGCGCTGCGCGATCAGTTCGCGCAATGGAATCTCCTGTTCAGCGCGGAACGCCGCCAGCTTCAGGCGCAATTGGACTGGCTCTCCAGGCTGCCACGGGAGGAGTTCGACCGGCTGTTCGCTCCGCTGGCGGCGATCGAGAGCCGGATGGCGCTGCCCGGCTGGAACTCGAATGCCGCCACTCTGGGCGTGCGCGACACGGGCATTCTGGCGCGCTCGCCGGCGTACCCGCAATGGCGCGCGGAAGTCGAGAGAGTCTTCACCCGGATCGACGAGGCGACGGCGCCGTCCGCCGGGCTTCAGGGTCTGCGCCGGCTGGTGGTCTGTGTACTGCCATCGGGGATCCCATTGCAGGACCAACCGCTGTGGCCGGACCTGGCGCGCGAAGGGGCATGGCTCCCGCTGGAACGCCCGTTTGGCGGGATGCTGCCGTCCTTCGGCGCCGCCATTGCGACACGCACCGCGGCGCCCGAGTTGGACCGGGACGAGCGCACCTGGGTGATCGAGTGCGACTCGCGTTTCTCCGCTCTCCCCGGCGTGCCGGTGCTCTCGTGGGCGGAACTCGACGCGCTGCGCCGCGAGTTTCTGCGCCGCCTCAACGCGGTGCAACGGGATCTCCGCTCGGTGGACCAGACCGGCGAGGAGCTGCGGCGCGCCGACATCGGCCGCCTGACGCCGCCGGCGGTGGCGGCGAATGCGCGCGTGCGGGAATTCCTGCGAGGAGTTCTGCTGAGCGGCAACGGCTCGCTGGTGTTCCCGAATTCGTTCGTGGAGTGGGGCGCGTCGGAGGCGTTGCGGCGCGCGCAGCCCCAGGCGCTGATCGCCTGCTTTGGGATCCGCGAGAAGCTCAAGCCGTTCAGCAGCCTGGTGCTCTTCGAGGATCAGAATCGCGCCAACCCGGTGGCGGATCAGGAGGACGCCACGGGATCGCTGGTGGACGCGCTGCTGCTCTCGCGCTACGTGTATCTGGCGGCCCAGCGGGTGGCCTGCTATCCCGGCCACACGCTCACGCTGCTGGCGGCGTGCGACTCAAACCGCGTGCTGGCGCTGGGCGCGCCCGGCGCGGACCTTCCGCACGCGCCAGCGGCCGCGGAAGACCTCGCCGGATTGGCTTTGCGCTGGCTGGATTGAGGCGAGCGCGCCGCCTGCATCCGAGTCACTAACTTATCCCGGGTAACTCGAACGAGTATCGCCAAATTCCGGCTGTGGTACGCTGAAACTGACCCAAGAAGCCAGGCGAACCGGGAGGCCTGCTTGATTGCCGGCCCCGCATCGGCGGTAGGGCCGCAGATGGCCATTCGCCGTTAAGGACAGGCGTTATGGTTCCTCCCACGGATCCATCGCAAGCTGAAGCCAATCTTGTTGCATTGATAGAAAGCAGCGACGACCTTATCTGGTCGGTGGACCTCGCTTACAGACTCCTGACTTTCAATACGGCATTCCGGAATAACCTCGACAGCACGTTCTCCGTGCGGGCGGCGATCGGGATGCGGCCGGAGGATTGGCTTCCGCCGGAACGGGCGGTACTGTGGCGTCCGATGTACGATCGCGCCCTGTCGAAAGGCCCGTTCCGTGCCGAGTATCGTTTGTTCAACGGCCGGACACTGGAGTTGGCATTCAATCCCATTCGCCGGGACGGCCGGGCGGTGGGGGTTTCCGTCTTCGGAAAGGACATAACCGAGCGTAAGACGGCGGAGAAAGCGCTGCGGGAAGCCGAGCGAAGATACCGGGGCATCTTTGAGGGAGCCCTGGAAGGGGTTTTCCGAACGACCCATGACGGGAGGGCTTTGACTGCAAACTCCGCTCTTGCAAAAATGCTGGGCTACGATTCGCCGGAAGAAGTCATATCGGCCATCACCGACGCGGCTCACCAGGTGTGGTTAGATCCAAGTGACCGTTCCCGTTGTCTGAAATTACTCGAAGAGCACGAAGCCGCCCGCGGCTACGAATGCCAGTTCAAGCGCAAGGACGGGACCGTAATCTGGGTATCAGTCAATCTCCGGCGGATCACGGCCCAGGATAATCAGCCGGGATACTATGAGGGCTTCGTCGAAGACATCACCGCACGCAAGCGCATGGAAGAAACATTGCGGAAGTCGGAGGAGAAGTTCGCCAAGGCGTTTCTTTTCAGCCCGGCGATCATGGCGCTTGCCGATCTCGCCGAGGGCGGCCGCCTCATCGATGTCAACGGCACGTTTGAACAGGTTACCGGCTACCGGCGCGAGGAAGCTATCGGACGTACCGCGAATGAACTTGGACTATGGGTGGATCCCCGCGAGTTCGAAGAAAGCCTGAAGCAGTTCCAGGACACCGGCCGGCTCTGCGGTTTCGAGCGCCGCTTCCTGACGAAGACCGGGGAGGTTCGCACCGGCTTGACTTCGGCGGAGCGGCTTGAGCTCGACGGCAGAACATGCGCGATCTCGGCGACTATCGATATTACGGAACGGAAGGAAGCCCAAGCCCGCCTGGAGGCGCAGAACGCGAGGTTTCAAGGGATCATCGAGAACGCCGATGCCGGCTACTTCAGACTTGGTGTTGACGGCTGTTACGAGGAGGTGAACCCCGCGTGGCTGCGGATGCATGGATTCACCAGCCGGGACGAAGCTATCGGGCTGCACTTCTCGGCGGTGCAGGTTCCGGCGGACCTGGCCAGGGCGGAAGAGGCGGTCGAAGCCCTGATGAGCGGCGCATCGGCAAAAAGCGGCGAGTTCTCCAGATTGCGCCGGGACGGGACGATTGGTTACCACACCGTTTCGGCCAACCGCGTATTGGACGGCGACCGGGTCCTCGGCATCGAGGGTTTCCTGGTTGACATCAGCGACCGCAAGAGAGCCGAGCGGGAAAGACACCATACCGAACAGCAGTACCGGTCGCTCTTCAACTCCATGTGGGAGGGAGTAGCCATCCACAAACTGGTCTATTCCGGCGGCGTTCCGGATAACTATATCCTACTCGAGGTGAACCGGCGCTACGAAGAGATCCTGGGAACCGGACGCGAAGATGTCGTGAACAAGCCGGCCACTGAAGCTTATGGAGTCCAAAGCGCTCCCTACTTGAAGGAGTATGCATCGGTTGTCGAGACGGGGACGCCCCTTCAGTTCGAGACGCACTTTCCCCCGATGGACAAGCACTTCATGATCTCCGTGGCGCCCATGGGCGAGGACCGCTTCGCCACCATCTTCTTCGATATTACGGAACAGAAGCGGACCGAAGAGCGCTACAAGCTGGTTTCCGAGAATGCCGCCGATGTGATCTGGCTGTGGGACCTGGCGGAAGGACGCTGCATCTACATCAGCCCGTCGGTGCGGCAACTGAGGGGGTTCTCGCCCGAAGAGGCTCTGGGGCAATCGATGGATCGGGCGATGCCACCCGATGCGGCGCGGAAGATGGCCGCCGAGACACAGAGCCGTATCGCCGCCGTGGAGAGTGGCGATGAGACCGCGCGCATCAGGACGAACGAAGTCGAGTACTTGCGCAAAGACGGCACGGCCGTTCCCACCGAGACGATCACGAAACTGCTTTCCGACGAGCGTGGAAGAGTCAGCCACGTGGTAGGCGTAACTCGGGACCTTGCGCAGCGCAAGGAGGCCGAGAAGAACTATCGGGACATATTCGAGGGCGCACTGGAAGGGATCTATCGAACCTCGGCAGAAGGGAAGTGTTTGGCCGCCAATCCCGCCATGGCCAGGATACTGGGTTACAGTTCTCCCGAAGATATCGTATCTTCAATCGGCGATACCGCCCATCAGGTGTGGCTGGACCCAGACGAGCGCCAACGTTGCACCGCACGACTGGAAGGGGAGGGCAGTGTCCGCAACTTCGAGTGCCGCTTCAGGCGCAGGGATGGGACCGTGATTTGGGTGTCGAATAATAGCCGGAAGGTGTGCGGACCGGATGGACGGACGCTGTACTACGACGGCTTCATCGAAGACATCACCGAGCGCAAGCGGGTGGAAGGCGAGAGACTGAAGCTGGAGGATGAGCTGCGCCAGGCGCAGAAACTGGAAAGCATCGGCAGACTGGCGGGCGGCGTGGCGCATGACTTCAACAACCTTCTTACGGTCATCAATGGCTACGGCAGCTTCCTGCTCAAAGGATTGAAAGCGGGCGATCCGTTGCGGTTTTACGCCGGCGAGATTTCGACCGCCGGGGAGCGCGCCGCCAGTCTTACGAAGCAACTGCTGGCATTCAGCCGCAAGCAGGTCATCGAGCCTAGGGTGTTGGATCTTAACGCCACGGTTCGGGAGTGCGCGCCGATGCTTCAACGCCTGATCGGCGAGGACGTAACATTGGAAACGCGCCTGGACGGTTCCCTGGGGCAGACGATGGCGGACCCCGATCAGATTCATCAGGTCATCATGAACCTGGCGGTGAACGCCCGCGACTCAATGCCGGACGGTGGAAGCATCGTCATCGAGACGAGAAACGTCGAACTGAACGGGGAAGGCAGCGCCGCGGTTCACCCCGAGGCGAGGCCGGGCCACTATGTTCTGATGAGTGTGACAGACACCGGGCAGGGAATGGACGAGACGATCCGCCGGCAGATCTTCGACCCGTTCTTCACCACCAAGGAAGTGGGTAAGGGAACGGGGCTTGGGCTGTCGACCGTCTATGGCATCGTCAGGCAGAGCAATGGGTGGATAGACGTATTGAGCGAGGTAGGGGTTGGAACGACGTTCAGGATATATCTTCCCCGATTAGGCGCTGGTTCAGTGCGGGAGGAAACGGAAGTCCGGCCGCAGGCCGAGGGAGGAAGTGAGACGATTCTGGTGGTGGAAGATCAGGACTCCGTCCGGTTCTTCACCACGGATGCGTTGAATCGGCACGGGTATCGTGTCCTCGAATCGTCTAATGGCGACGAAGCGATTGCCGTGGCCAGGCGCCACCCGGGGCGGCTTGACATGTTACTGACGGACGTGGTGCTGCCGGGAATGAATGGAAAGGAACTGTCCGAACGCCTGCGGAAAACCCGTCCGGATCTGAAGGTGCTGTTTATTTCCGGCTACACGGCGGATGTCATCGCCGACCATGGCGTTCTCGACCGCGGGGTTGAGTTCCTGCGTAAGCCGTTCAGTCCGGAGGAACTGGCGGCTAAGGTCCGGGATGTGCTGGCGGATCCCTCCGCGCCGATAGCCGGAGGCTGAGGGGCTGGAACGTCCCGGCTCAGGCATCCTCCGCCAGCGCTTCGCTCACGGCCGAAAGCAGCGAGTCGGGAGAAAATGGCTTGGCGAGAGTTGCGAGCGCACCGAACAGTTTGGCGGTCGGCAGCATGGTCCCGCCCATAAACCCGGACATGACGACGACTTTGGGTTTCGGCAGCCGGACGCGAACCACCTTTAGGAACTCAAAACCGTCCATGTCGGGCATCGACAGGTCGAGCGCGACCAGATCGAAGGCGGTTTCTTCGAGTGCCCTCAAGGCTTCCTTGCCGTTACCCGCTTCCTTCACGAAGTAACCGGATTCCTCCAGGGTTGTCCTGCAAAGCGTTCGGACTTGCGGGTCATCGTCAACGACCAAGATCTTGCGGTGCATTCGGATCCGGCGAACTCCCGCCAGCCTGAGTGTACCATAGGCCGCCCGCGATGAATTGCCGGCAATACCCGGATGCCGTTTTCACGGCTGGACGAACCCGAGACGTGAGCGCCGGCGGCTACTCCTGCTCCACGATGGCCACGCCCCAGGGATCGAGCGCCAGCGTGCCGCCTTGGGGAACGGGATGATCCGACAGCAACTCGGCGCCCGCGCCGTAAGAATAGACCACGCGCTGCGGCGCCGGCGAGAAGTTGAAGTAATAGTGGAAGGCTTTTCCGGAGCGGCCAATGCCGTGCTTCACGCGGACCTGGGCCGGCAGTTTCTGGTCGGCGCCAAGCAACCCCGCCTGTTCGAGGACGTGTTCGAGCACCTTCCGCTGCAGGGCGTCGCTGAGGACGGCGCCCTCGTAGGTTACGGTTCCCTTGCCGAAGCGGTTCTCGGTGACAGCGGGGTACTTACTGAAGAACGGGTGATCGTACCAGGCCAGGGGCTGGGCAGTATCGAGGAGCAGCATCTCCGCCCAGTCGCTCACCTGGTTCCCAGCGCCGGTCCGGAACGGGTCGCCCTTCAGCGGCAGGGGCTTGGCCAAGTTGGAGAACTCCTGGTAGTGGATGCCGGCGGCCTCGCGCAGCGGTCCGGGAGCCATGACGGGGCGAACGGTCGAGTATTCGTCGCAGAAACCGCTTTTCAGGGTCAGCACCAGGTGGCCGCCGGCATGCGCGTAATCCACCAGGCGTTTGAGGACGGCGTCGCTGGCGACATACAGCGGCGGGACCACGACCACTTTGTACTCGCTCAGGCTGGCGGTCTCGGGGAAGACGAAATCCACTCCGGCATTGAGGCGGTAGAGAGCGCGATAGAGCCGCCGCATTTCCAGCTCGTAACCGCCGGGGCGGCTCCAGGGCATCTCGCCGGAGGGTTGCGCCACCAGAAAGGGCATGTACTCGGTGGCGCGGCGGGAGTCGTTGCTATAAAGAAGGGCCACCGGATGGGATGCCTGTAAGTTGACGATCCGCGGCCCGATGCGCTGTAACTCGTGCGCCGTGCGCGCCACCTCGGCATACGCGCGGCCCGGTTCGAGATCGTGCGCGAGTACACCCTTCCAATATGTCTCCTGGCCGTAGTGCAGCGAGTGCCAATGCCAGTATTCGACCATGTTGGCGCCGGTGGAGGCCATCAGGAAGACGTCCTGGCGGAGTTGCCCGTCGTAGGGTGGAAACTGCGTTCGCGAATCCCACCCGATGGTCTGGGCGTTTATCTCGGTAACCAGGTAGTTGGTGCGTTTGAGCGAGCGGGCGAAATCGCCGCCGTAGCTGGACCCTTCGCCATCGTAGAGATCCTGGGTTGCGTGGTAGGGGTTGATGGCGGCAATATCCAGGTGCTTCGAGATGGCGAATTCGTCGACGTCGGAACGGGTGGCGCCGCCGAAGTCCTGGGTGACGAACTGATCGGGGCGGAGTTGCTCGCGAACGAGCGCGGCCTGCCAGGCGAGGAAGCGGGTCGTCAGCGAGTCCTGGTAGCGGTCCCACTCCAGTTTCCAACCCGGGTTCAGAATGCCGTCGCGGGGGGGAAGCTCGCTCCAGTCGTGGAGGCTCTGGCCCCAGTAGACCAGGCCCCAGATCTGGTTGAGGCGTTCCACGGTCGAGAACTTGTCCCGCAGGTACATGGCGAAACCGGCCTGCACATTCGCCCCGGCGGCGCCGTTGGAACTGGTCTCGTTATCGACCTGGTAGCCGATGACCGCGGTATTGTCGCGATAGCGTTCGGTGATTTTGCGAATGACGCGCTCGCAGTAGCGCAGGAAATCCGGGTTGGCGATGTCCATGTTCTGGCGCAGGCCATAGGTTGCCTTGCTGCCATCGAGGCGCCTGACGAGGATCTCGGGATGCCGCTTGAACATCCAGGGCGGAATCGAGTACGTGGGCGTGCCGAGGATCACGCGGATGTGGGCGCGGGCCAGGCGTTCGACAATGCGGTCCATCCAGGCGAACTCGAAGCGGCCGTCCTCGGGTTCCCAGAGGCTCCAGGTGGATTCGCCGACGCGGACCACATTGATGCCGGCCTGCTCCATCAACGCGACGTCTTTCTCGAGGCGGTCCTGCGGCATGTACTCTTCGTAGAAGGCGGCGCCGTAGAGGAAGGTGTCCATGGAGGCGGGGGCGAAGCGCGGCGGCGGGGCCGTCTGCCCACGGGTTGCGATGGGGGCAAGGGCGGCGGCGAGCGAAACGGCGAGGGAGAGTGGGAGGGAAATTGGGATCCTCATGGCCGCCTATCCTATCAGGACGCGGGGTTCCGGAACAGGGCCGGGGCGATGCTCCGGGGCGGCGCTGCCGCGGGACCACCCGGCCCCGCGACTAATGGATTTATACGATAGGAATCCACAGTACGGGACCTTAATATAGGTTTTCATGCGGTGGGTGCTCGGAGCGGGGTTGGCGGCGGCATTGGTTTCTCTTCTGGCCGGACAGGCGAAGCGGAACGATCTGCCTCCATTTCTTTACACTGCGGCGGCGCGGTACGATGCGGCGGCATGGAATCACGGCGGGGACCGGTTCCCGGACGGGGCGCACCTCGTCCTGGTAACGCCTGAAGCTCGCCGCGCGGTGGTTCCGGGCTTCTTCGCGTCGGCGGACGCGGCGGTTTCCTACGATGGCCGCCGCATCCTGTTTGCCGGCCGGCCCACCAGGCAGGACCCTTGGCAGATCTGGCAGACCGAGCTGGCGGGAGGCGCGCCGCATCGGGTCGCGGCGGCTTCCGATGCCTGCATTCGCCCCCTGTATCTGCCCGATGGGAGGGTGGTCTACACACGGGTGGGACAAGCCGGTTCGGACCTCGAGGCGGCGCCATCCGAAGGCGGAAAAGCCGAGGTGTTGACTCACGTTCCCGGCCGGTACCTGACCAGCGACGTACTCCGCGACGGTCGTATTCTGTTCGAATGGCGGGACGAGCTTTTCACGGTCTATCCCGATGGAACCGGCGTGGAATCCCTGCGTTGCGATCACGGTCCGCGGCGGTCGGGTGGGCGGCAGGTTTCATCCGGCGACGTGATCTTCAGCGTCGGCGGCGGCCTGGCCCGGTTCACGTCCGCGCTCGCGGTGCAGGAAAAACTGCCGGCCGCGGATCTGGAAATCCTGGCTCCGGTGGCCGAAGTTGCACCCAGCCGATGGCTGGCCGCGGCGCGCCCGCGATCCGGCGGCACATACGCCATTTTCGAGGCGGGGCCCGGCTTAAGCGGCATCCAGAGCATCGAGTCTCCGCGCGGCGTTCAGGCCGTGGAGCCGGTGGCTGTGGCGCAGCGAGTGCCGCCGCGCGAGTTTCCCTCCGGCCTGGTGCCCACCCGAACCACCGGCAATCTGCTCTGTCTGGACGCCCGCGAATCGAAGAGTCCCATCGAAGGCGCCGTTCACTCGGTGCGAATCTACACCCAGGATCCGGCGGGAGGACCGCAGGCGCTGGGGC
>Ga0209039_10001156_pt1 | contig 25128 bp, 17 predicted proteins | sample BogFormECP12_OM1_FD_188238 | JGI IMG/M metagenome (GOLD analysis project Ga0209039, IMG submission 188238) | Bog forest soil microbial communities from Calvert Island, British Columbia, Canada - ECP12_OM1 (SPAdes) (version 2) | ecosystem: Environmental > Aquatic > Freshwater > Wetlands > Bog ... | reverse complement strand
GTCGACGACAAAGGCCAGACAATTTTCTGGAGCGGCATGGTCGAGGACAACGGCAAAGGCCCGGTCGAAAAGGGCGCGCACTTCTATCGCTCGCTCCAGGTGGACGCGCACGGCAACCCGATCAACAAGCGCAACGCGTGGGCCACACGCGCCGTCGTGTATGTGCGGCTGATTCCGCCCGGCGCCGCCGACACGGTGCACTTCCGCATGAAAGTTCCCGAGAAGACGGGCAGCAAGATTACCTTGACCGCGCGGCTCTGCTATCGCAAGTTCGCGTGGTGGAACACGCAGTTCGCGTTTGCGGGTGAGCGCGACAACAATCAATCGAAGCCCGGGATCGCACCTGGCTCCGTTAAGCCTGGCTCCGTTACAGCCGACTACGACGATACAAAATATAAGTTCACACAATCGCTCCGCGGAGTTTCCGCGAAGTCGGAGAAAATTCCCGATCTGCCAATCGTGGCGGTTGCGCAAAACGAAGTATCCCTCAACGTCTTGCCCGCGAACGCCCCGGCGCCGCAGCCCAAAACCCAACTTGCGAAGGAAGACTGGCAGCGCTGGAACGATTACGGCATCGGCCTATTGCTGCAAGGCGATCTGAAAGCTGCGCAGGCTGCCTTCGAAAAAGTCACCGAGGTTGATCCCCGGAATCCCGATGGCTGGGTGAACATCGGACGCGCCGCCCTGCAGGAAGGCGACGTCGCCCGCGCCCGCACCGTTCTTGAGAAGGCGCTGGCGCTCGACCCGAAGCTGGCGCGAACCAATTTCTTCTATGGATCGCTGCTGAAGACCGCGGGAGATTACGACCAGGCCGCCGCGCATTTCCAAATCGTGCTCGCTCAATATCCGCGCGACCGCGTGGCGCTGAACAATCTTGGGCGCGTTCTTTTTCTCGAGCGCAAGTATGCCGAGGCCGTGAAAACCTTGCAGCAGGTGCTGGCTGTCGATCCCGAGGATTTGCAGGCGCACTACAATCTCATGCTCTGCTACAACGGCCTCGGGGATGAAAAAATGTCGAAAGAGCACCAGGCCCGCTACCTGCGGTTCAAAGCCGACGAAGCGTCGCAGGCCATCACCGGCCCCTATCGCCAGCTCAATCCCGAAGACAACAATGAACGCCAGAGTATCCACGAGCACACGTCAGTTCCGCTGCCCATCACCACGGCCAACGCCGTCACCAAAATTCACGCTGCAACCACGCAGCCCGCGCCCACCACGAATCACGTAGGGACGGCCGCCCTCGGCCGTCCAGCCGGGCAAAGCCCGGCCGCAGCCAGTGCTACGACGAATCTTGGAGCCCAAAGGTGATGAGCACGTTTGAAAGAAAATCCACCACAGAGTCACAGAGTCACAGAGAAAAGCGAGATTCTCTCGTAAGGTTCCTCTGTGCCTCTGTGCCTCTGTGGTGGGTGTTGCTTTTGCTCCCGGTCACGGCAAGCCACGGGCAGGAGCACATCACCTTCCGCGACATCACCGCCCAGGCTGGCATCCACTTCACGCACAACAACGGAGCCTTCGGGAAGAAATGGCTCCCGGAAACCATGGGCCCAGGCTGTGCCTTCATCGATTACGATAACGACGGCTTCCCCGACATCCTGTTAGTCAACGGCCAGGACTGGCCCGGCCACGCCAAAAACGGTGCGACCACGTTGAAGCTCTACCACAACAACCATGACGGCACCTTCACCGACGTAACGCGCAAGTCTGGCCTCGGCATTTCGCTTTTTGGAATGGGCGTCGCCGTCGGCGATTACGACAACGACGGCTTCGATGACATTTTCATAACCGCCGTTGGCCAGAGCCATCTCTTCCACAACAACGGCAACGGCACGTTCACCGACGTGACCAAGTCCGCGGGACTGTGGGGCCCGAACGAGTTCTCCACCGGCGCCGCCTGGGTCGATTACGATCGCGACGGCAAACTCGATCTCGTCGTCGCGAACTACGTGCAGTGGTCCGAGCACACCGACCTCTACTGCACCCTCGACGGCTCGCACAAATCCTACTGCACGCCCGAATCGTATAAGGGAACGTCGGCCCGCCTCTGGCACAACCTAGGCAACGGCAAGTTCGAAGACGCGACCCAGAAGGCCGGTCTTTACGATCCGACTTCAAAAGGCCTCGGCGTCGCCATTCTCGACTACAACAACAACGGCTGGCCCGACATCCTGATCGCCAACGACACGCAGCCCAACAAGCTCTATCTGAATAAAAAGAACGGCACCTTCGAAGAACGCGCAGTTTCCGCTGGCATCGCCTTCAGCGAAGATGGCATTGCCCGCGCTGGCATGGGCGTCGACGCCGCGGATTATGACCGCTCCGGCAGCGCCAGCCTGGTTATCACAAATTTTTCCAACCAGATGCTCTCGCTCTACCACAACGAAGGCAACGGCTTGTTCGTGGACGAAGCGCCGCGCTCGGAGGTCGGCCGCGCAACACTCCTAACGCTCGGCTTCGGCTGCTTCTTCTTCGATTACGATAACGACGGCTGGCAGGACATCTTCGTCGCCGACGGCCACATCGAAGACCAGATCGAGAGCGTGCAGAAGCGCGTCAGCTACGCCGAGCCTCCGCACCTGTTCCGCAATCTCGCGAACGGCAAGTTTGAGGAAGTCACGAACAAAGTTACGGACAAAGCCGGGAGCGCGTTCGCCGCTCCGAAAGTCGCGCGTGGCGCCGCCTACGCCGACATCAATAATGATGGAGCCCTCGACATCCTCGTCATGACCAACGGAGGCCCGGCGCATCTTTACCTCAACCAGGGCGGCACCAACCAGAGCCTGCGCATAAAACTCGTCGGCACAAAATCCAACCGCGACGGCATCGGCGCCATCGTCCGCGTCAGCGCCGGGGCCGACAAGCAGTGGCTTACCATGAAGTCCGGCTCCAGTTATCTTTCGCAAAGCGAACTGGTGCTGACCTTCGGCATGGGATCGAAAACCAAAGCCGACACGGTCGAGATCGACTGGCCCAGTGGTCAAGTGGACAGGCTCGCAAACATCGCAACCGGGCAGACCATCACCGTCCAGGAAGCCAAAGGACAGATCGCCGCGCGGTCATACGGGAAGAAATAACTCGCGTTCTCTACCCACGTTGGCATTCGGATAGAATCATCTCCAAAGTCACAATGGCCAGGACACTCAGCATCGTTCTCATTCTCCCTCTTCTGCTCGCACTACTGGCCGCGAACGGTCCTGCCCCGAATCCCAAGGAAGCGGCGCGCCTCAACAACATCGGCGTCGCTTACATGAATCAACAAATCTTTGAGAAGGCGTTGAAATCGTTCGAGCAAGCGGCCGACGCCGACCCCGCATTGGCGGTGGTTGCCGTCAATCGCGGAGTGGCGCTTATCAATCTGCAGCGCGTGGACGAAGCGAAGGCATTGCTAGAAAAGGCTACAAAAAGCAATCCCCAAGATGCCCACGCTTGGTACAACCTCGGCCTCTATTACAAGAACTCCTCGGATGCAGGTTCTGCCGTCAATGCGTTCCGTCGCGTTACTGAAATTGATGCGAGCGATGCCGATACCTGGTACTTTCTCGGATCGACCTACGCGCAACTTAAGCAATTTCCGGAAGCGATCGCCGCCTTCGAGCACGCATTAAAGCTCGATCCGCACCACGCCTCAGCCGAGTTCGGATTGGCGCGCGCCTACCAGCAGTCCGGCCAATCCGCCCCCGCTCACGAAGCGATGAAGAAATTCCAGTACATCACGCAAAACAAGCTGGGCGCGCCCATTAGCCTCTCCTATGGAGAACAGGGAAAGTATTCGCGCGCGGAAGACTCGCCGGTGGCGGTGGAGAAGGTGCCGGCGGCGATTCCGGTGAAGTTTGTGGATGTGACGCAGCAAGCAGGCCTAGCGATGACCCCTGCTCCCGTTTCAGAAGGAGACGGGCACTTCTACCTTGGCTCGGGTGCGTGCTTCCTCGACTATGACAACGACGGCCGCGTCGATCTCTTCCTGCCCGACAACGGCGCCCAGGGAATGACTCTCTATCACAATCTAGGCAATGGCGGGTTCGAGGACGTGACGAAGCGGTCCGGGCTCGATCCAAGGATACACGCGATCAGTTGCACGGCTGGCGACTACGACAATGACGGTGCAACGGATCTCGCCGTAAGCGACGGAGCTCGCGTGTCTCTCTTCCACAACGAGAAGAACGGCACGTTCAAAGATGTCACCGAAGCTGCAGGGATCCACCACGCGCACGAGCCAAACATCATCACCGGATTAACATTCATTGACTACGATCACGACGGCGATCTCGACCTTTACGTTACGCAGCCCAGCGGCGCCTCGAACCAATTCTCGAAACCGACTACAGGATTGATTCAGGTCGCCGAGCTTCAGGGCCGGAATACCATGTGGCGCAACAACGGAAACGGAACATTCACCGACGTCAGCGGCGAGCGAGGCCTGGACACTTTCGGATTAAACGCGGTGGGCACAGACTACAACAACGATCGGGCCGTCGACGTGGTGGTGACAGGGAGTTTTTCCGGAAGGCTAGGGTTTCTCAGGAATCCTCGCGAAGGGAAGTTTCAACCGGAAGCCGACATAAGCAGTGCTCCTCAACCCGGCACGAGTGTCGGTCTCACCGTCCTTGATTTTGATCATGACGGATGGATGGACATTGCTTTCACACAAAGCCAGGGCGTCATTTCTCTCTGGCACAACAATCACGGATCGCCTAGCTTCATTCCTTTATCCAAAAACGATAATCCAAACATCAATGTGGAACCGGTCATGTTACCAAGAACCAACTGGGTCCGCGCCTACGGCGTCGCTGCCATCGACTACGACAACGACGGCTGGGTCGATCTAGTGGCCGTCGGCGAGACGAAAGACGGCAAGGGTGAAGTCCGTCTCTTCCGCAATCTCGGCCCCGACGGCTTCAAAGATGTGACCGCCGAAACTGGGCTCGACAAAATTCATCTCAAAGAGCCGCGCGCCATCATCGTTGGCGACTACGATAACGACGGCGCCGTCGATCTTCTGATCACGCAAAATCACGGCCCGGCTGTGCTGCTCCGCAACGAGGGTGGCAACAAGAACAACTCGCTGCGCCTTGCGCTCAAGGGCCTGAACGATAACAAGAGCGCCATCGGCACGAAGGTGGAAGTCTTCTCCGCCGGACTGCGCCAGAAGTTTGAAGTGTACGGATCGTCCGGCTACCTCGGACAGAACTCGCCCTACCTGACCATCGGTCTCGGACAAGCCAAAGAAGCCGACGTAGTCCGCATGTTGTGGCCGACCGGCGTTTTGCAGGATGAAATCGGAGTCGCCGCCAATAAGCTGCAGAACTTTACTGAAATGGACCGCCGCGGCAGTTCTTGTCCCACGCTCTTCGCCTGGGATGGCACGCACTACGAACTCGTCGGCGATATGCTCGGCGCGGGCGTTGTCGGGCATTGGATCGCGGCGGGCGAAGGCAAAGTCGAGCGCAATATTGCCCGTCCTACCGAATCCATCAAACTCGACCGCGATTCGCTCCGCGAAAAGGATGGCAAGCTGAGTTTTCGCTTCATGGAGCCGCTGGAAGAATCCGTTTACCTCGATCAAGTGCAATTGCTCGCCGTCGATCACCCCGCCGGCGTCGAGGTTTATCCCAACGAATATTTCGCCAGCAATCCGCCTTACCCGCCATTCAAGGTTGTGTTCAGCAATAAGAATGATGCGCGTCCGCCTGCCGGTGCCTGGGACGAGCACGGCCACAGCGTGCTTCCCGATTTGCTCGCGCACCGTTATTTCGGCGACTTCAAAGTGCTCTCATTCATGGGATTCACCGAGCCGCACAGTCTGGAACTTGATCTCGGCGCACCCTACCGCGGCGGCCCGCTGTGGCTGCTGATGCATGGCGAGATCGAATATTTCTCCGCGACCAGCATGTATGCTGCCGATCAAGCGCACCTGCGGCCGTTCGCGCCGTACGTCGAAGCGCAAGTTGCGGGGAGCGACGGGAAAGAAAAATGGATCCGCGTCGTCGATGACATGGGATTCCCCGCCGGTGGCGCGCGCACCATGACCGCCGATCTCACCGGCAAACTTCCGCCGGGCACGCGTCGCATTCGCATCACCACGAATCTGCAAATTTACTGGGACAACATCCTGATCAGCCGGACGAGCCAGACCCAAAGCGACGATCAAAGGGCGCGCCTTACGCCCCTGCCACTGTCACGCGCCGACCTGAATTTTCACGGATTCCCGCTGAAGATCGAGGGCCAGCCGCCGGGCAATGTGAAATACATTTACGAAAAAGCCAGCGCCACCGGCCCGTACACGCGTCCCGCCGGCGCTTACACGCGCTATGGCGATGTGCGCCCGCTGCTCGAATCGATCGACGATGAGTTTGCCGTCTTCGGATCGGGCGATGAAGTCGCGCTCGATTTCGATCCGGCAAAGCTGCCCGCCTTGCCGCGCGGCTGGGTGCGCGACTATTTCTTCGTCGCCAATGGATACGAAAAAGATATGGACTTCTACGCCTACCGCGGCGATACGGTGGACCCGCTGCCCTTCCGCGACATGGAGACGTATCCGTATCCCGGCAGGTCTTTTCCTTCCGATGCCGAGCACCTGAACTACTTGCTCGAATACAACACCCGGTTCATGTCGGGGAATGAGGCGAGCGGATACTCGTTCCAATACCCTGAGTGATGATTTGTCACCGTAATGAATTTGTCATCCTGAGCGAAGGACCTATGCATTCCGGTGCAGCGAGCAAATGCGGAGGTCCTTCGCTTCGCTCAGGATTACATCCGCAAATCGACGAGATCAGGTCGCGCTACAATCACTCTGCATGCGGGCCGGCCATACTACGATTTTGTTGATAGCCTTCACCGGCTTGCTTTTCGCCCAGACCGCGCCGCAAGGCCCGATGGGGCCCGCTGCGAAAATTCCTCCCGCGCGTATTGAAAAGAAATCGCCAGCCCCCAAGCTCACCGCCCCCGTTCCCATCTTTCGCGACATCGCAGCCCAGGCTGGACTGACCGCCTCCCACATTTCCTCACGCGAAAAATACTACGTCATCGAATCCATGAGCGGCGGCGTAGGTTTGTTCGACTGCGACAATGACGGCAAACTCGATGTCGTGATGGTGAACGGCTCGACCGTCGATCGCTATAGGCAGCAAGGCGGCGATCTTCTGGTCACGCTATGGCATCAGGACGCGAACCTCAAGTTCACCGACATCACGGAGAAGGCCGGACTCACGCGCAAGGGTTGGGGTATGGGCGTGGCCGTCGCCGACTTCGACAACGACGGCAACCTTGATCTCTTCGTTACCGGCTACGGCGGCAACGCGCTTTATCGCAACAAGGGCAATTGCACTTTCGAGGATGTAACCGACAAGGCTGGGGTGCGCGGCGGCGGCTTCTCGACGGGCGCGGCCTGGGCAGATTACGACCGGGACGGCAACGTCGATTTGTTCGTCTCACGATACGTTCACGTGGACATGAACGACTTACCCGCTTTCGGCTCGACCAAGTTCTGCCAGTTCAAAGGCGCGCCCGTGCAGTGCGGGCCGTGGGGCATGGAGGGCGAGACCGATCTGCTCTACCACAACCGCGGCGACGGCACGTTTGAAGAAGTCTCGAAAAAAGCCGGAGTTGACGATCCCGAAAAATACTATGGGCTGGGCGTGACCTGGGGCGACTATGACAACGACGGCTGGCCCGATCTGTTCGTCGCCGATGACGCCACTCCCAATCATCTCTATCACAACAATCGCAACGGCACATTCACGGACGAGGCTATGGTCGCGGGCATTGCGCTGAACAGTGAAGGACAGGCGCTCGGCTCCATGGGCGTGACTTGGGGCGACTACGATCACAGCGGCCGCCTCTCGATGTTCGTAACCGAATTTGCCGACCAGCCCAACACGCTTTATCACAACCTGGGGACGCGAGGATTCGAGGATGTGGCGATGCAGTCTCATCTCGGCCAGCCCAGCTTGCCGTTCCTCGGCTGGGGAACGACGTTTTTCGACATGGACAACGATGGCTGGCTCGATCTGTTCGTGGCCTGCGGACACGTCTATCCGCAAATGGATGCCGTGAAGGGAAGCGCCGCCTACGCCGAGCCGATGTTGTTGCATCGTAACTTGCGCAACGGAACGTTCGAAGAAGTTTCGAAGGCGGCTGGGTTAGCGGACATGCCGCTGAAATCCCGGCGGGGCGCTGCTTTCGGCGACATCGCCAACAACGGCAACATAGACATCGTTGTACTCAACGTCGGAGAGCCGCCGTCACTACTGCTCAACACCAATAAAATCCCGAACCACCGTGTGCTCTTCCATCTGGTTGGAACAAAAAGCAACCGCGCTGCGATTGGCGCGCGCGTCACCATTCATGCCGGAGGAATGACGCAGTTCGACGAAGTGCGCGGCGGCGGCAGTTATCTTTCGCAGAACGATCTGCGTCTTCATTTCGGCCTGGGATCGGCGACAAAAATTGATTCGGTTGAAGTGCGCTGGCCAACGGGCAAGACGGAAAGCTTCAAAGACGTGGCCGCGGACAAGATCTACGCCATCACCGAAGGGCAGGGAATCAAGGAGACGATCGCTTTGCCTCTCCCCGAATCGATTTCTTTCTAGCCTGAATTCAGGCGCCTTGTTTCACTGCTGCCGGGCTTTTGCTAGCTCTTTCCACGTCACCAGTACGAAACCTTGCTCCTTAAGAAACTGCCGAAACTCCACGCTCTTCACCATATCCAAGTCGCGTTGACGCCAGGCTGCGCCCCAATCCGGATGGTCCCATGTGGTGCCGCGCATTTCCTCGTCGTCGTAGGCCAAATGCACGATGAGTTGATTGACCCCCGGTGGGAGTGTCGCTAGTTGCTTCTTGCACCAGTCAAGCCAGTCCTTGGGCGCGACGCCCGGTTCCATAGTGATGACGCGCTGAATGGTGATCTCTTCCGCGGGCACAGTAACGCCCGCGGGCGAGCCATGAGTTCCCGACGGCTCCAGGAGAATTGGGAGTTTGTATTCGTCCCGTAGTTTTAGGTACACGCCGAACAGGTCCGCTGAGGACACCATGCCTGCCATGTGCATATCAAGGTGGGTGACCGGAATGCCCGCGTTCTTCGCGCGGTCAATCTGCGAGCGCAATTCGTATTCCACGTCCGGGGTCTTGGCGTTTTGGGCAACCTCGGGTGTGTCGGGCGGAAAGTATCCGTGGGCATCGACGAGGCTGGCGACTCTGCTCACGCCACTGACCGGACCCCAGCGCAAGTCGGTCCACTCACTGGTCAATGCCAGATGGATGCCGAGATCGGCGTCTGGATGCTGCTTTGCCCAGCGCGCTACTTCGGGAAACCACGGGCAGGGAACAAGGATGCTGGCTGAAGTAATCCATCCCTTTTCGAGAGCCTCAAAAGTGGCCCGGTTGATGGAATGGTTCATGCCGAGGTCGTCGGCGTGAATCACCAGCACGCGTGCAGAGGCCGGATAGCCCAGTCGCTCTTGAACAGTCTTTTCTTGGACAGGCTGTGTGAGGTTCTGCGCCAACACAGGGCAGCTCAAGCAGACAAGGCCCAAGCAAACAAAAAAGAACAGGAGTAGAAAACGCATTCTGTGGTTCATGATCGTGGACTCGCGTTCCATCAAATCCCCCCGAATTCCTGAGTTTCACCAAAACATGGCAAGAATCGTTTTAATACAGATGTTTTTTCGTTGACAGAATATCCCTTCCGTATAGAATTCGAGAGGAATTTCGTGGAACTGCGGCAGGGTAGCTCTATTTGCGACCTCGCGAGCCACGTGTGACCCTTCCCCTAACCCCTTATCTCCGCAGGATAATGGGGTTTTGTTTTGAGATCGTGAATGAGTTCTACTGCCAACCCGCCCGCTGACGTTCTGCGCCTGAGGCGCTCGCTCACGCTTTGGGACCTGATTCTGTACGGTGTGATCGTGATTCAGCCGGTCGCGCCCATGTCGGTGTTCGGAGTCCTCAGCGACCGCGGGCATGGGCACGTGGTTACGACGATCCTGATCGCCATGGTGGCGATGCTGTTCACCGCCATCAGCTATGGCCGCATGGCGCGCGTCTATCCCAGCGCCGGCTCTGCCTTCACCTACGTCGGCCAGGAAATCAATCCCGCTCTTGGTTACGTCACCGGCTGGAGCATGGTGATGGATTACATGCTTAATCCGATTATCTGCACCATCTGGTGCAGCCAGCAGGCACACGTGTTTGCTCCCGGAGTGCCGTACTGGGCGTGGGCCGTCTTCTTCGCGCTGGTGTTTACGCTCCTAAACGTTCAGGGAGTGAAAACCTCGGCTCGGGTGAACTCGGCGCTGGCGGCGGCGATGGGCGTGGTGATTGCAATTTTCTTCGTCGTCGCGGCGCGCTACATTCTGGGGAACCCGCACGGCGGCGCAGGCTTTTACACGCGGCCTTTCTACGACCCGACCCTATGGAACACGAAGGCTGTGCTCGGCGGGACATCGATTGCGGTGCTCACCTACATCGGTTTCGACGGCATCTCCACGCTCTCGGAAGAAGCGGAAAACCCGCGGCGCAATATTCTCCTGGCAACGGTGCTGACCTGCTTGGTGATTGGCATTCTGTCTGCCGTTGAGGTCTACGCCGCGCAGTTGATCTGGCCCGCATCGCAGCCTTTTCCGGACGTCGACACTGCCTTCGTTCACGTCGCCGGCCGCGCCTGGAAGCCGATGTTTGGCATTATCGGATTCACCCTCCTGGTCGCCAACTTCGGATCAGGCATGGGCGCGCAGATCGGTGCTGCCCGCCTGCTCTACGGTATGGGGCGAAGCAACGCGCTTCCGAAATCGTTCTTCGGGGTCGTCGACGCGAAGCATCGAGTGCCGCGGAATAACGTGTTGTTTGTGGGTGCAATCGCGCTGATTGGCGCGTTCGTGATGAGTTATGGTCTCGGCGCCGAGATGCTCAATTTCGGCGCGCTCATCGCCTTCATGGGCGTGAACGCTGCCGCTTTTGTGCGCTATGTGGTGCGCGATCAAAAGAGGACGCTGTCGTTTATCGCGCCGCCTGTCCTTGGCTTCGTGATCTGCTTATTGCTCTGGCTGAGCCTCAGCACTCCCGCCAAGATCGCCGGCAGCATCTGGATGGCAGCGGGAATCGCCTTCGGCGCCTGGAAGACGCGTGGCTTCCGCGGAGACCTTGTTAACTTCGATCTCCCCGCTGAAGAGGAGTAGAAGGTTAGAGGTTAGAGGTAAGAGGTCAGATTGCAGAGGTGACAATCGTCAGACCTCGACCTCAGGAAATGGGCGAAGCTGTTTCTGGTTTTACTTCTGCAATCTGACCTCTGCAATCTGCAATCCCCTCACTCCACGTTCCAGCCACTCACCTCAACCACTGGCTTCGCCGCTCCCAGGCTGCTGGCGCGATACGTTGCGGAGATCTCCCGCTTTTCACCGGGCAGCAGAGAAATGTAATTGTCCTGCCAGACAACCGGCAGTATTTCCTCGCCGCCTTTGCCCTTGTCGAGCTTCAGGTGCACGAAGAACGCCAGCGTCTTGCTGGGATTTTCCACGGTCACGCGAGTCACCGCTTCTTCGTTATTGCTATTGCCGTTGCGCTCGCTGCGGCTCGACACATTCAGCTTTACTTTTGGCAACTGAGCGAGCGAAGTGTAGTCCGCATAGGACGCGGTTGGAGTCACATACCAGTTCGACTTTGACCAGTCGAGCGTTTCCGGTTTCGTCGAGAGCCAATAAAAGTTCGACCCGACCAGCTTGCCGCTGCCATCGGTGATACGAAGATCGAGGAAGTATGCCGGCGACAGTCCCTCGATCCGCGGCAGCTCAAACACTTTCGCCGTGCTGTCAGCGGCTGCATCGAGCGCAGTGTCCTTGGAAAACTTCTGCGTTCCATCCAGATTGAACACCCGCGCCCCGAGCTTCAGCCCCTTGGCGTCCACATATTGGCTGCTCACCAGCCACACCGAGTGATCGTCGTATCCATAGATCGGGTCGAGTGCTTGCATCGCTTTCTTCGCGCCGAAATATCCGCCGCCCGGCCGCAAATAGTAGTCGTAGAGATGCCAGATCATCGAAGGCCACGCGTTATTCAGCAACCACTGGATGACGCCCGTCGAACTGTATTTGTTGCGGCTGTAGGCCTCGTACATGGCGCGCACGCCTTCGTAGGTCATGAGCTGCGACTTGTAGGTGAAGTCTTCCGCGCTGCCAGCCTTTCCGTAGCGCGCATTCAGCGCATCGGTAAACACGTGCAGGTCCTTGAATTTTCCACCCCCCGCGTGAAAATTCCAATACTCATCCACCGGCCACAAATGATCCTTCCCCACCATGCGCCGCATGCTCTCCATCGTGGGCACCGCCGGTCCCATGCTGGTTTCCGTGTTGAAGCCGTAGGCGCCGCCGCAACCACCCGGGTTGCAGTTTTGGACTTCCGGCGGGTTGTGTGGATCGGTCATCCAGTACGACGGCGCGATGTATTCGTACGGTCCAGACATCTTCGCCCCGCTCTCGCCGGTCACTGGGGTTGACTTCGCGGTCGCCGACGACACCACCGGATTCGGCCACAGCAGGTCCTTCTCAACCTTCAGGTACGTCTCCTCCACGTCCAGCGGCGGCGGATTGTCGCTACCGTTCAGCCACGCCAACATGCTGGGATGACTGCGCATCCGGTACATCTGGTCGCGCACGGAATTCTCTGCAATCCCGAAATCCTCGTCCTTCCAACTCCCCCAGTGCTCCCAGAAATCGCAGCAGCACCAGCCCGCCATCACCAGAATCCCCTGCTGATCGGCCATCTCAAAGAACTCTTCCGACTCGATCTGCCCTTCCAGCCGGATCGTGTTCAGGCCCATGTCCCGCACGTAGCGAAATTGGTCGGCAAGCCGCTGCGAGTTTTCCCGCAGCATCATGTCCATCGTCCAGCCGCCGCCGCGAATCAGAATGTTCTTGCCGTTGACCTTGAACAGGAGCTTGTACCGATTCGGCGCCTGCTCGGCGACTTCCGAAGTGATCTCGCGAATTCCATACTGCGTGCGCGCCTCATCCGAAACCTTGCCATCGATCTCAAACCACAGTTCGAGATCGTAGACGTCCGGCGTTCCCATCTGTGCCGGCCACCACAGATGCGGATGGCTGAGATTCAACTGCGGATATCGCTCGGGCGAGAACATAACATCCCGAGACTCTCCCGCAGCCAGTTCAACCGTTTGCGCAAACTCGATCTTCTCGCTGCGACCCTTAAGCGTCCCCTTCACCGCATGATCCGTTGCATTCTTCAGAAGCGCGGCTACCGTGAGATGTGCCGCGTCATTCGCCGGCGAATCCACCCTGGACATCACCGCCGGATACCGCACCGCGACCGGTCCGCTCGACGTGAGGTAAACTTCCCGCCAGAGGCCCATGTTCTTGTCGGGCGGCGCCGGGTTCCAGTCGACAAAATTGATGGCTAGGCTCTGATCGGTTGGCGCCCATACCTGCACCGCGAGCACATTCGTTCCGGGCTTGACGGCGGAAGTAACGTTGAACTCGTAGGTCCGCCACGCGCCGGCGACTTCGTTCGAGTTGGCGATCTGCTTTCCGTTGAGAAAAATATTTGCGCGGTAGTTGATGCCGCGGAAGTTCAGCCACACGGTTTTCCCGGCGTACACAGCGGGCAGCGTGAACTCCTTGCGGTACCACCACGAAACTGCGTAGGGACTGTCCGGCGGCATCGGAATATTCGAAAAATTGAAGCCGACAGGATAGCTGACTCCCGGGTACTGCCGCAGATTCATGGCGTAAAAAGGATCCGGCAGCAAACCGCTCTTCACTTGCGCGGCCACCACCGTCGTCGGAACATCCGCCTGGATCCAGTCGGTCGTCTTAAATGAAGTGCCGGAGATCGCTTCGCCAGTTGCCATTACTTTCGCGGAAGACTGCAGTGCCCACCCTTCGCGCAAAGGAAGCGTCGAGGCAGGAGCCGGCTGGAAGCTGGGCTGGGCGGTTGCTACCGCGAGCGAGAAGAACGGGATCAAGAGCCGGAATATCTTCATGCAAGTGTCCTCGATGAAAAAAGATAAAAAATGGAAAACTTAGCGTCCGGTTCTGCCGGTGCCGTCCTAGTTCATAACACCTTTATTAATTCGATTCAATAGCCCATTTCTGCAGGGTACTTGTGAGTGACGCAGATAGCGACGTGATCGCTCCGCCGGAACTCCAGCTCTTCCTCGATGGCTAGTCTATAATCATAAATTCCAGTTTCCAGCGTGGAGTAATCTGACGGAGTTATCTAAATATGATTCGACAGCTTCAAAATGCAGGGCCGACCGTGAAGATCATTCTCGGCGCACTACTCGTCCTCATCTGTGCCTCGATGGCGATCACACTCATTCCTGGCGGCATCGGCTCCAGCTTCGGCATCGGCGCGCCTCCGGCCGGCGTTCTGGCTACCATTGGCGATCAGCAAGTGACCGTGCCCGAGGTGCAGCGTGAAGCCAGGGCCATGGTCCGGCAGCAGTTTCCCAAAGGCGGAGCGCAGGCCAGCATGCTGCTGCCCTATTTTGCCAGTCAGGCTGCCGAGCAACTCATCAATGAGAAGGCGCTGGTTGCCGAGGCGCGCCGCCTGGGCCTGCGCGTCAGCGACGACGAACTTCGCGAAGAGCTCCAGCACGGGCAGCTTGGCTCCATCCTCTTTCCCGACGGCAAGTTCGTGGGGCAGGAGGAGTACGAAAACTTTGTCCAGCGCAACGACCTGACGGTTCCTCAGTTTGAAGGGCTGGAGAAGGACTTTATTCTTGTGCGTAAATTGCGCGCCCTGGTTTCAAGCAGCGCCTTCGTAGGGGACGCCGAAGTTCGCGATGAATTCGACCACCGCAACACCAAGGTGAAGTTCGAATATGCCGTGATCACGCAGGCCGACATCCTGAAGGGGCTGCACCCCACCGGCGAGGAACTCAAGGCTTTTTACGAACGCAACCAGGTGAGCTTCAACAACTCCATCCCGGAGAAGCGGCAGATTAAGTATGTCGTCGTGGATAGCGCGAAAATGGCGGCTGCGACGACTATCCACGATCAGGACCTGCAGGCCTACTACGATCAGCACCGCGACGAGTACCGCATGCCCGAACAGGTGAAGGTCAGCCACATTCTTATCAAGACTCCTCTCCCTGCGCCCGGCGCGAAGGAAGATGAGAAAGCCGTCGCCGATGCGCGCGCGAAAGCCGAAGGAGTGTTGAAGGAGCTCAAGGCGGGCGGAGACTTTGCCAAGCTCGCGGAAAAATACTCTGACGATCCCGGAAGCGCCAAGAGCGGAGGCGAACTCGGCTGGATCGGCCGCGGCCGCACCGTCCCTGAATTCGAGAAGGCCGCCTTTTCACTCGGCAAAGGACAGACCAGCGACTTGGTCAAGAGCAGTTATGGCTTCCATATCATCCACGTCGAAGACAAGCAGGAGGCTCATCTCAAGATGCTTGCCGAGGTGAAGAGCGAGATCGAAGAGAAGGTGAAGCAGCAGAAAACGGCGCGCGCCACCGAAGCGGCGGCGAATGCCCTGCTCAGCCAGGCGCGTACTGACGGATTCGACAAAGCAGCCGCCGCCAAAGGTCAGACGGTAGTCACCACCGAATTCTTCAGCCGAACCGATAACTTGCCCGGGCTGGCGGCGAATCCGCAGTTTATGGATGCGGTTTTCAACGAATCCGAAAAGGCCCCGCCCGATGTGGTGCAGGTTCCGCAAGGCTACGTGGTTTTCCAACTGCTCGCTATAAAGCCCCCCGCTACGCCCACGTTCGAAGAGGCTCGTTCGAAGGTCGCGAGTGAGTTCGAGAGCGAGCGCGGCGCCTTTCTGCTGCAACAGAAAACGCAGGAACTTTCCGATCGCGCCAAGGCGGCGCACGATTTGAAGAAAGCTGCCAAAGATCTGGGTGCGACGGTGAAGACCAGCGACTTAGTTCTGCCCGATGGGCAGGTTCCTGACATCGGTTCAATGGCCAGCGCGAGTGCGATCTTCTCACTGAAGCCCGGCGAAATTACCGGGCCGATCACCGCCGGCGGCAATGGCGTGGTCGCTCAACTTCTCGAAAAGCAGGCACCGGCGGATCAGGAATTCGCCGAGAAGAAGGACGGGATTCGCCAGTCGCTCCTCGAAGCCAAACAGAACGATTTGTTCGGGCTGTTCGTTACCAACCTGCGCAAGGACATGGAAAAGTCCCACCGGCTCAAGGTCAATCAGGAAGAGATGAAAAACCTGACCCGCCAAGGTGGGCAAGAAGGCTCGTAGCGAAGGAGTTCTCAGTCGATGCTGCGAACTGGCAACCTCCCACTGAGAACTGACAACTGAGGACTGAGAACTGATTTTGCATGCCATTCCCGCGCGCCAGCGGAATTCTGCTTCATCCCACCTCGCTGCCTTCGCGCGGCGGGATAGGCGACTTTGGTCCGTCGGCGTACGCGTTTGCGGATTTTCTTGCCTCTGCGCGGCAGGGTCTGTGGCAGGTGTTGCCTCTCGGCCCACTCGGTGACGGGAACTCGCCCTATTCCTCCACTTCGGCCTTTGCCGGAAATCCGCTGCTGATCAGCCTGGAGCGGCTCGCCGATCGCGGCTGGATTGACCGCGCTCAGGTCGACGCTCTAGCCGGCGTTGCCGGGCCCGTGGATTACCCATCGGTTTTCCACCAGAAACTGCCTCTGCTGTTTGAAGCGGCGCACAACTTTGTGCATTCCGCCACACCGAACGCGCGCTCCCGCTACGAGAGCTTCTGCCGGCAAAACCAATGGTGGCTCGATGACTTCGTTCTCTTCGATGGATTGCGCGCGCGTTTCAAGCTGGAAAACTGGAACCGCTGGCCGCGCGAACTGACTCATCGCGATCCGGCGGCGATCGAGAAGGCGCACGCAGAAATGTTCGAGGAGCTCGATGTCCGCCGCGTCTTGCAGTTTTTCTTCTTCGAACAGTGGCAGGCGCTTCGGGCTTATTGCGCGCAACATTCGATTCGCGTCGTGGGCGACGTCGCGATCTTCGTAGATTTCGACAGCGCCGATGTCTGGACCCACCCCGATCTGTTTCATCTGAACTCCGAACTCGATCCCGAAGTCGTCGCCGGCGTGCCGCCGGATTTTTTCAGCAAAGACGGCCAGCGCTGGGGCAATCCTCTGTATCGCTGGGACGTGATGAAAGAGCAGGGATATTCGTGGTGGATCGACCGTATGCGCTGGCTCACGCACAATTTTGACTACATCCGCCTCGATCATTTCCGAGGGTTTTCGCAGTTTTGGGAGATCCCAGCGAGCGAACCAACCGCGATTCATGGTCGCTGGGTCGATGGTCCGAAAGATGATTTATTCCTGAAGCTGCGCGAGGCACTGGGCGGGCTCCCATTTTTCGCCGAGGATCTCGGATACATCACGCCCGACGTGCATGCCCTCCGCGAACGCCTTAAAATTCCCGGCATGGCCGTGCTGCAATTTGGTTTTGGCAATGTTGGCGCGCACACTCATCTGCCGCACACTTTCACCACCGAGAAGGTGGTTTACACCGGCACGCACGACAACGACACCTCGCTCGGCTGGTGGGAATCGGGCGCAACGGAATATGAACGCCAGCAAGTGGAAGCGTACCTGGGCCGATGTGACGACGGCATCAACTGGGCGATGATTCGCGCCGCCTCCGATTCCGTCGCCAGCCTTTGCGTGGTGCCACTGCAGGATGCGCTGGGCCTGGGAAGCGATGCGCGCATGAATGTGCCCAGCCGCGGAGGAGGGAATTGGCGCTGGCGTTTTGCCGCCGAGTTGCTGCGCCCGGAGTTGGCAAAAAAACTTGCCACGCTCGCCGAAGTTTCCGACCGGCTTCCGCAGCCGTTACCCGCGACCGCTAGTGAAGAGTGGGCGGCCTGAGTAGTGTATTCTCGCTTGCGAAGCAAATTGAAAAAACTTTCTGTTGGTCTTGATTCGCCTGGGCGAAGGTCCGGAACTCGGATCGATCGTTCGGCTGCTGCTCGGCACGCAGTGGCACATTCTGTTCAACGTGATCGCCGACGCCCCGATTTCCGCGGCCACCGATCATGCCGGCCGCTGGCCTCAGCGGCTGACGCCGCTCTTGTTCAGCGGCCCTTCCGGCACGACGGAAGGCATGCCCTTCCCGGAACTATTTATGACAGACCCGTCCTACTCTGAAATCACCATCTTCCCGGGCGCCGTTCCGGTGGAAAAAGGCGAGCCCGTGATGACCGTCGGAGCGCCGGTCGATGGATTATAGGTATAAGCCTCGATACCGTTTGCCGTAGCACTCCCGATATAGAAATGGTTGCCGTTGGGATCGATCAGTGCGAACAGCCCGCCCGCAGCCAAGCTGAACGGCGAGCTCGTTACTGCCACCAGTTGTCCGTTCGTGGGAGTGATCGCGAAACACCAGATGGAGGAGCTCGATCCCGGAGCCGCCGCGTAAACAAACCGGCCGCTGGGATCGATGGTGAGCGCGGTGGGACCGATGCCGGTCGTGGAGGTAAACGGCGAGCCGAGTATCGGGCTCAGTGCGCCGGTGACAGGGTCGATGTTGAACCCGGAAATGTTGCCGATGGTGGGCACGGAAGAGTTGCTTGCCGAAGGGTTCGCAACGTAGAGGAACCGTCCGCTGCCATCCACCGCCAGGCCGTAGGCTCCCGCTCCTGAAAAGACCGGAGACCCGGGCACCTGCTTGAGTACGCCGTTCGAGAATGAGAAAGCGGTGACCATCCCGATGAGGGGATTCGTCACGTACACGGACTGGCCGGAAGGCGTGATCAAAATCTCGGTTGGATCCGCATTCGCGAAGAAAGGCGAGCCTGGGACCTCCGACAAGACGCCGCTGGCGGGATCGATGGAGAAAACGGAAACGTCGTTAGAAAAATTATTCGTCACTAACAGGTACTTGCCTGTGGGGTCGATGACCGCCGCATCCGGACCGGAACCGGCAGGAGCCGGAGTGCCATTCAACGTCAAAGTCCCATCGCTGGCGACGTTGAAAATCGAGATCGTGTTGGCGCGGGCATTGACCGCGTAGAGAAACTTCTTCGACGGGAGCAATGCCAGGCCGTTGGGCGAAGTTCCCTCCACTTGCGGGGTTTGCGCTCCCGCGGTGATGACGCCGGTGGAGCCGTTGATGTGCAGCACAAGCACGTTGCCCGTCGCGGGCAGAGTTACGTAGGCATAATGGTCTGGAACCGCCGTGCCGTTGTAACTGCTGCAGGAAAGGGAAAGTCCTGCCAGGACGACGACGACGGCCACAAGAATTCGGGGAAAACAACTTTGATCTGCCAGTGCGGCACGCGCCGCCCTTAGAAAGCTCATTTGCGAACCTACTCCTCAATATCCAAGGTGAGAACGAAAAGGTCGTGTTCACTATCGTGCACGAGAAGGCGGGAATAACGCAACTGCGCGCTTCGCCCGGCGCGACGCAACCTTTGAAACTGGAACCCGTCGGGTTGGATGCGCAGGCGGGGCCGCGAGGCTGCGCAGGGTCTCCCCAACTGCGCGCGTCGAAAGGCCCGCGATGCTTCACGGCGGGATGTGTTCTAATCGTTAGTGTTCAAAGTTGTGTTGCAAGCAAAGACGACGTCGTGATCGACATCCACTGCCACATTCTGCCCGAGGTCGACGACGGCCCCAAGTCCTGGGATGTAGCCGTCGAAATGTGCCGCATGGCGGCGGCGGACGGTATTACCCACTCCGTCGCCACCCCGCACGCCAACGATCGCTACGTCTACGATCGCGGATACCTCTCGGGGCTACTCGGCGAGCTACGAGAGAAGGTTGGTCCCGCGCCGCAATTGAGCTTGGGCTGCGATTTTCATCTTTCCTTCGAGAATCTGGAACGCGTCCTCGCGCAGCCGCACACCTACACCATTGGCGAAACCAACTATCTGCTGATTGAACTCAGCAACTTCAGTGTCCCGGCCCGGCTTTCCGAGTGTTTCACCCGCCTGGGAGATCGCGGGCTTACGCCAATCCTGACCCATCCCGAACGGAACCCGATTCTGCAGCAAACGCCGCAGCGCATCCTGGAGTGGGCGGAGCAGGGCTGTCTGATTCAGGTCACGGCCTCGGCGCTGACGGGGCTCTGGGGAGAACGGCCCGAAATCGTGGTCCGCTGGCTACTCGACCGCTCTGCCGTCCACATCCTCGCCTCGGATGCTCACGACACCAAGCGCCGTGTCCCGAATCTTTCCGCGGCTCGCGCGGTGGCGGAAAAGATCGTGGGCGCCGAGTATGCCGAAGCGTTGGTCGAGGGCAACCCGGGCGCGATCGTCACAGGACAACCGATCCCATACTGCCCACGGCCGGTGCTGGATTAGCGAGCATTGGATTGGAACTGGTCTCACAAATGATTCATTTGGAGGACTCTAATTGGGCGAGGAGCTATCCCCTGCGGATTCTCCCCAGTACGCCCAATTGATCACAGACCGCCTTTGCTAAATCCGCCCGCCTGTTGAACAATGAATAGTGTTCCCTGGCTCGCAGCGGCCGGTTGCGATTCCGCCGGCGCGCCAGAGAAAACGCAAGGAGCCTTCATGCCCGCAACTGGAGAACTTATCCGCCTCATGAATTACATCGACGACATCGCCACCACCCTGCGCCGCATCAGCGCCAGCATCCCGGCGATGACCAACGAAGAGTGCGCCCGCCTTGGCGAATATATCCGCAAGTCCGAACCAAGCTATGAGAGCGTGGTTCAGCACCTCGAGCAGGCGGGCAAAGAGTGACTGAAGTCCGCACGGTTGCCGTGATTGGCGCCGGCATCATGGGCCGGGGCATCGCGCATGCTGCCGCTCTCGGCGGGTACCGCACCATTCTCGAAGACCTTCTTCCGAACGCCCTGCGCAAGGCCGAGACGGAAATCCGCGCCAATCTCGACAAAGCCGTCGAACTCGGCAAGGTTGATGCCGCCGACGCCGACGCCGCTTTTTCGCGGCTGGAGTATGCCGGCTCGATCGATCAAGCCGCGCGCGAGGCCGATCTCGTCATCGAGGCCGTTCCCGAGGAAATGGAATCGAAGATCGAGATCTTCACCATGCTCGACAAAATCTGTCGTCCCACCACCATTCTCGCTTCGAACACTTCCTCGCTCAGCGTCACCGAGATCGCCAGCGTGACCTATCGCGCCAAAAAGTGCGTCGGCATGCACTTCTTCAATCCCGTGCACAAGATGAAGCTGCTCGAAATCGTGCGCGCGCTAGAAACCGATGACGACACGCTGGCGGCCGTCGTCGAAGCCGGCAAGCGGATGGGCAAAGAAGTTGTAGTGATCAAAGAGGCGCCCGGCTTCATCACCAGCCGCATCAACGCCATGATTGGCAATGAAGCTTTCTACATGCTCCAGGAAGGCATCGCCAGCGCCGAAGACATCGACAAGGCGCTCAAGCTCGGTCTGAATCATCCCATGGGACCGTTCGAACTCGTGGATATGGTCGGCCTCGACACGCGCCTCCACATCCTCGAATACCTGCACAAAACCCTGGGCGAAAAATTTCGTCCCTGCCCGCTCCTGGCGCAATATGTGAAAGCGGGAAGGCTGGGGCGCAAATCGGGACGGGGCGTGTTTGAGTATCCGGAATCACAGGGCAACTCCTAGAAGACCCAAAAACCGGTAGTTTGTCCCACTTTCCCCACTGTTAACTCAAAAGGTATTAACCCGTGTTTACTACCACCCCCCTCCCCCCTGTCTCTTGAAATCATAGGGTTAGGAGGAAAATTCCGCCAGGTCTTTGAGTTTAAATGACTTATAGGTAAAGTATTCCGGAATAATGACTTAGCTCGATTTTGCGCTCGATCCTCGGTCCGCTCAGATCTTGGCAGCGAGCAAACTCCCACTTTTGCCTTAACCCACCTTGTCAAAGAGCGCCTGAAAATCGTTTTGTGGCAGGTTCGGGGACCTTCTCTGAAGACGGGCGCACTTGTGCCCTGCCCGATCAGACCTATTGTCGCGGATTCTCGGGCAAGTGTCTGTGATGCATGGCCTGGATGTTTGTGATGAAAATGGGCAGAAGCCCCGCCCAAGCGGAGCTTGGACGGGCCACCCCTCTCCTGTCTACTCGATCCTTGGCAGATTGTCATCGAGAACGGCGTCGATGATTTCGTGAATCGAGCCGGAGGCGTTGTATATTCGAATCCATTGATAGGCTTTCATCCCGAGGAGACGCACTGGAGTCGCCAGTAGGGCGTTTAAGAAACTGTGGGGTGCTGTTTCGACGTCGCGGAAATCGAGATCAATCCGCTTGCCCGCTTCGATAGCAGGTATTAAGCGGCGGTCACGAAACGTTATAGCCGCATCCTTGTCTTCTGCCCACTTACCAAAATAATTCAAAATGCTGACGTAATATCTGTTTACGCTTTCTTTCTCTGAAGCGCCGTCGGCCTCTTTTTGAGCACTTACCCTTACCTCGGCTAGGAGCTGCTCTAGGGAAATGCCCAGCGTATCGCCCACATTAAGATTAATCAGAACGAAGGTGCCAAGCCAAGGATGTTTCAGTTGTCTCGTAGTGACGTCTTCAGGGGACACATGAACCACACCGTCATGCGAGACAATGTACATGTCTCCCTTCAGACGCTTCAGCATCTGACTCGAGTACGTCAGTCCAAGCCCTGCATTGTTCTGAACTGCATAGGGTTGGGACTGCTGATTAAAAGTTCCCGACACATTCGGACGCAACGCGTAAGCAATCGCTTCCTGATGCGTAGGATATGGCGGATAGGTCTGCTCCAAGTGGGCTTTGATGCCAATGCCAAGGTCACTGAAGATAAAGGACAGGCGATTCAACTGCGGGTAATAGCCAAATTGAAAGATGCTCGGGACCATCACTTGGCAGTTATCGATTACTGCAAGGCGCCGTCCGTGTTCCGTGGCATTGTAAAGCAGTTCAGAAACTATATAGGCGAGGTAATCGGGAAATCCGATGCTGTAATTCTTGATAGCACGCCGCGCCTCATTTAGCGTTGACTGGACATCTGACCTCCGCCGGAGCGCAAACGTCTGTCTACCTGGTCGATAGCCGAATCCGTGCCCGTCATTCAGTAGCGTTTCTCGCCAATCCAGGGCCTCCATTTTAGTCAGCATCTTCGTCGGCCCTGGCTGGTGCACACTTCCGTACTTGAAAGTGACTGAGCAGCCGTTCGCGGTGAGATGCCAGGCGTATTGGATCAGCAACGCTAACGCTTGGTAGTTCGACGAGTTGCAAGTCGTCACATCGATGTTTAGCGAAGTATTGCTCAGCTGCCAATCAAAATGCTGAAGCACCAAGTCGAAATCCACGTAACCTCGGTTGAACGTGAACTTGGGCGGCAGCTTCAAAATGTGATTGGCAATTGAAGGCATACCCTAATTTTAAGCCCTGCCGAGTTCGGTGCCCCATCCTTTTCGCGCAATTTGCGAAAAGGGTGGCTGATAGGAATCATCGGTGCAGTCTATGAACGCGGGGGCTGCAGGAGCCAGCGAGAAATCTCACGCGGGAGACGACAGTGGAATCGCACCCCTCAAAAAGGAAGCGTGGGGCACCCGATACCCGGGAACGACGGTGGACTGCTACGTCCGAAAGTTTGAGCTCCTGCTCGATACTCCGGTGACTGATCGCGATGGGTCAGCTAAACTCACCACATGGCTAAGAGAAAGGGAATGGCTTCCCGCAGCCCTCGTAAGAAACTCAAAGTCATCCGCGCTGCCGCTCGACACGACTATCCCGTGAGTGATATGGGCGCCATGCTGGCTGAGATCGAGAGCGGCTATGTTACGGGAAGCACCCCCGATCCCGGACCAGCTCACTTCAGCGCCCTTAAGCTCCGGCCTACTGATTGATGTCCTGCTTCGCCTCCAGCCGCTTCACCAAGCCTTCCACATAGCTCTTCTGGTCGTCGGGAGATCCTGCCATCGCCAGCTTCATTTCCTTCACCGCATCGTCGAACTTGCTCTGCGCGCTATACATCCGAGCCAGTCCAGCATGCACGACCCACTGATCGGGATGTTTCTTAGCATTTTCGCGGAAGACCGCGTACGCCTCCTCGTTGCGCTTTTCACCCAGCAACTGTCGAGCATATTGATGGAGTTCTTGCGGGCCGGCAAGTCCCAAGGCCTTCTTTTCTGCGCTTGCCGCCTCGTCCTTGCGATTGAGCGCCGCCAGGACTTTCGACTTCGTCATCTCATTGTCATAGCGGTCTTCATTGTCGATGGATTTGTTGGCATACGTAAGAGCGTCATCGAGGCTGACCTTTTCCGCGAGCAGGTAATTGGCCGCGTTGTCCCAGCTCATCCACGTATATTGGGAAAGGTTACGAAGCTGTTTCTTCAGGCTGGCCTGCACCACATCGTGCACATCGACCGAGACCTTAAACGGAACCGCGATCTTTTCCCACTCCAGTTCGACCACCGCTGAATCCTTCTGCAGGTCGTCGAAGTTGTAGGTCAGCGCGTTGTGCATGTCCGCGGCCTTGGGTTTCACCGTCACGCGCAGCGCATCTTCTTTTTCCTCGTAGCTGAAGGATCCCCAGGAAGTCGAGTTCTTCGAAAAAATAATCGTCCACTCGTCGGCGTTCGGGATCATGTGCAGCCCGTAAGTCCCCTTGTCGAGCGGCTTGCCTTCGATCTGGACCGGATCGCTGAAGGTGATCGTCGTGTTGATATTCGCTCCCGCACGCCACACCTTGCCGTAGGGAACGAGGGCATCCCAAACCTTGCGATCATTCACCAGCGGCCGGTGATAGTTGATCGTAATGTCGGTGATGCCAATGCGTTGTGAAACCTGCGCCCGCTGGCTTTGCAGAGGCAGATCGAGTACGAACGATTGCGCCGAACTCGCGCCCGGCATGGCTGCCATCAGCAGGCAGAACAGGACTCCTCGTAAAGCTGCACGAAACATGGGAATGCCTCCTTCTAATGCGTCCATCGCAGATTTTGCTGTAACGGGCCACGGATCGCGGCCCGTCCCTGGTCGGCATCTTAGACGTGCCCCAAGCCCGGCGGTGAGCAGGGGTACGGAGTTTAAATCGAGGCCCCTTTCGCGTTTCCCCCCTCGCTGCCAACCCGGCAGTCGTTTCCAGCGTCTAAACAAGAAGGTTCGGGTGCGCTTTTTTTGGGAACCGCGCCGCACCCGATCCCGTACTACACAACAGAGTGCCGGGACGCAGGCTTCGCCTCCCACTTAGGGCGGCCTGCCGTTAACCAGACTTCGTG
>Ga0209039_10001154_pt1 | contig 25160 bp, 20 predicted proteins | sample BogFormECP12_OM1_FD_188238 | JGI IMG/M metagenome (GOLD analysis project Ga0209039, IMG submission 188238) | Bog forest soil microbial communities from Calvert Island, British Columbia, Canada - ECP12_OM1 (SPAdes) (version 2) | ecosystem: Environmental > Aquatic > Freshwater > Wetlands > Bog ... | reverse complement strand
CTCATAGAGCTTGCGGCCGGCGAGAAAAGGATACTGGTATCCAGGGACAGGGTACTGGTCGAAAGAGCGAAAAAAGCCGGCCTCGACGCGGTACTCCTCAATTCCGACGATGTCAAGGAACAGCTCGAGGAGCTCATGAAGGATCACCCGCTCAACGCTAACCCGAATATGACCAGATGCACGGTGTGTAACTCCCTATTGCGGGAAGCCACAGAGGCAGATATCGGGCGTATCCATAGTAATAAGGAAGTACCCGAGCACTTAGTGAGCGACCATGCTTTATTGTGGATCTGCGACCATTGCGGAAAGGTCTACTGGCAGGGCAGCCACTGGCGCAATATAACGAAAACAGCCGAAGAAGTGAAGGCCAGGAACAATAACCGGCAGAATAAAACAAATTAACTGCAAGTATTTAAAATATCGGCGATATCCGGCTATGGGTGATAGGGATGCTGGATATTATTGACAGGCTTGTCAGGCTCATACATGCGATCATACTCTCTATCGCAGCGTTGATCGGTCTTTTTATCATGCCGCCCATCGGCATATTATTGTTATTATACCTGCGTGGATACCTGGAGCGCGAAGCGCCCGCCGGGTGATCCAGGCTAAAGTATATATCATGAAAGCTTAAAATTTGAAAACATTACCGGATACGTAGTATTTAAATATAAAAAATCATTAGGAAATAAACAGTATAACATTAATGAAGGTTACAATATGAAACTTGAAGAGTTACGTCACGGCACTACGTTATTAAAGCGAGGCTTCGCCCGGATGCAGAAAGGCGGCGTCATCATGGACGTCACCAACAAAGACCAGGCACTCATCGCTGAAAAAGCGGGAGCCGTCGCAGTCATGGCACTTCAGGCGGTGCCGGCCGACATCAGGAAAGCCGGCGGCGTAGCAAGGATGGCCGACCCTGCCATAGTGGAAGAGATCATTAATGCGGTGACGATACCTGTCATGGCAAAAGCCAGGATCGGGCACTTCGTCGAGGCCGAGATCCTCGAGGCCATCGGCGTCGACATGATCGACGAGTCCGAGGTCCTTACTCCGGCCGACGGCAAATATCACATTGATAAGACTAAATTCACGGTACCGTTCGTTTGCGGCGCCCGGGACCTGGGCGAGGCTCTCCGGAGGATCGACGAGGGCGCGGCCATGATCCGGACAAAAGGCGAAGCGGGCACCGGCGACGTTTCCGAGGCCGTTAACCACATGAAGAAGATCCAGGGCCAGATCCGTGAATTAAAAGGCCTGGCGCATGAGGAATTGGTCAAGTATGCCCGGACCATCGAAGCGCCTTCGGCGCTGGTCATCGAGACCGCCCAGATCCAGCGTATCCCGGTCGTTAACTTTGCCGCGGGCGGCATCGCTACCCCGGCGGATGCTGCGCTCATGATGAGGCTCGGTGCGGACGGCGTGTTCGTCGGCTCGGGCATTTTCAAGTCCGAGACCCCGGATAAGATGGCAAAGGCCATCGTCGAGGCGGTCAATAATTTTGACAACCCCGCGAAGCTTGCCGAGATATCCAAGGGCACCGGTAACCCGATGAAGGGCATCGGCGTCGGTAGCATGCCCACCGAAGAAAAGATCCAGGCCCGCGGCTGGTAGATCCGGCCAGGGCCTATAATTCTTTTTTTTATTGAAAAATTGAAAAGGTAAAACCATAAAAATTAAGAGCTTACCCGTCATCATCTTACCCTATGAAGGGCATGAAAACAATCCTGGTACTTATACTAATATTTGCATTTATGGTCATTTCGGCAGGCATCGCCAGCGCTGCCGTCAACGTCTACGTAAATGCCACGATGCCATACGATGTGCTATACCAGGGCGACATAACATCGGCGAACATAACGGTAAAGAATAATGAAAATTTCCCGGTCCGGATCTATTCTATAGGCGTCCACTACGATTGGATGCCGACAAACGTTTTCTCATCGGTCGACTTCGGCGGCAATTACGTGCAGGTCGAGTCCAATGGGGTCACATCGCCGGGACAGCTCCTCATTCAATGCGATAATAACGTGACAACGGGCTACCACTCGTTCTACTACAACGTTAACCTGAACTGGTATAACTCCTATACCGCCGTGTGGGTCAACGAGACCGTAGTCCAGCCCGGCACCATCTTTGTCGAATCGCCCCTCAAGCCCCAGGCCCTTCAAGAACTACAGTTCGCTAACAAGACATTATCCGATGCGAAAAACGCCAATTATCAAAGCAAGCGAGCCATCGGCGACGTTAATAATGCTACCGATAGCATGAATGACGGATGGAGCGCCTATAATTCTAACGATTATCACCGTGCCTTAGACGATTCGAATAATGTGATCAATAATATCTCCGACGCAAAGATATGGGAAAAGGACTATCTGGACAACAGAAGCGCAGTGGAGGTGACGGTCAGCTCGGTGAACGATAAACTCAATTCGCTAAGAGGCACCACTGACCCCGATACGATAAAATCAATAAATGATGCTAATGGCTACCTGAACCAGACCATGCAATATATTAACGCAGAAGATTTCGTATCCGCCCAACAATATGCCCACATGGCGGACAATGCAGCCGATAAGGCGATCAACCTTCAATTCCTTTCATCCTTGAGGGCTAACCAGACGGCAAATTCGCGAGAACTGGCGCAGTCCGCTATGAATGACGCTCAGAATAACCTGAATAATGCCAGCAACATGACAAGCGCAGCGGCGATAGGCATCCTCAGCGACGCAAGGTATAAGCTGGCCGATGCCATCGACTTTTTCAACAAGGGCGACTTCGATAATGCCACCAGCAGCGCGAACGTTGCGTCGACGCTGGTAAGCCAGGCGAACGGTGAAGAAGCGAGCTACCGGATGATGCTGGCGCACAGTAAGATCGCTTCTCTCGGCGACCTCAAGAGCCCGGACGCAAAAGACTTGATGGCACAGGCCAATTATGAATACAACCTGTCCGGCAACGACTATATATCCAGTGATTTTAAAGGCTCGATGGCGCATGCCGATAATGCGTATAAGCTGGCCAACGACTCGGCGGCCGCCGAGCAAAAATGGCATGATAGCAATCCCCTGTCTGCCGTAACCCCGGGATTCGGCGCGATAGCGGCGCTTCTCGCGCTCGCGGCCATATTTATCCTTAAAGAGAGGAAGGGTTAAATCCTTCCTATATCTTTTATTATCTGCGTACATTTAGAACAACAGGCCATTGGACTTCACTATCGAGGATGATAAAACATGAAATTTACTAAGCTTTTATTTATGGCGGTGCTCATCCTGGTCGTATTGAACGCCGGCTGTGTTGGCTTCTGGAGGGATTCCTATAAGGATCTTACCTCTACTCCCGGGCCTTCCGCCACCGTTCAGCCTTCGGTGACGTCGATGCCGGTTAATCAGACGATAGAGCGGCAATATCTTTATGTCGATAAGCTGGATTCGGCGCTGGATAACTACAATAACGGTATAGCGGCTTTGAATGAAAGCAAGAGAGCCTCGCAAGCCTCCGACTGGACGAACGCCAGCCTGGATATACAAGCCGCCCAAACGTTCATGGAACAGGCCAGGAACGATTTCATCGGGATGCGCGCCTATGCGGCCACATCCAATGAGATGAACCTTTCAAATAAGTGGAACGATACAACTTATTTCTACATGCAGGCCTTTTATTATGCGAACCTCTCCTACCAGGAGAGCGCCTACCAGGCCGGCCGCAGCACGCCCAATTACATAAAACAGAACTACTACGTGCAGCAGGCCAACTTCTATAGCCAGCTGGCCCAGGAAAGCCGGGAAGAGGCCATTGCGATAGAGCGCAGCACGTTCCTCGGGCAATAGAGACGAGCATAACCGCCGCCTCTAATGACCCATAATTTATTTATATATATTTTTAAACGTAACTTCATTCAGAGCTTTTTTCGATGGTTTCGGCTGTTCCGCCGGATATCCTGCCGCTACGAGAGCCACAAGCGTATACTTTTCAGGGACGTTAAGCAGCTTCCTTACGTCTTCCACATACGTCTTTTTATCCCCTGCGACCCAGCATGTCCCGATGCCTTTGGCGGCACAGGCATAGATGATATTCATGGTCGCAGCGCAGCCATCCTCCAGATAGTATTTCTGGCCCTTCTCGCAAAAGACTACAAAACAGGCGGCGGATCCTTTTAAAAATTTGCCATGGTCAGCCATGCCGGCCAGCGAAGCAAGTAGCTTTTTATCGGTTACGCACCCGATACGCCATGGCTGGATGTTAATGGCCGTCGGCGCCAGCCTTGCGCAGTTCAATATCTCGTCGATGGCCTCATCCGGGATGCCATTTTCCTGAAAATTCCGGATGCTGCGGCGGTGCTTGATGATGTCGGTAAAATCCATATTAATGAATATAAGCCCAAGCTTGATTAATTTAACCAATTAAAAATGAGTCCTTTATTCGACCCTGGATTCGACGAACTTGCGATAAAGATCTTCCAGCGTTGTCACCATCTGCCGGGCTTCGTAGACTTCCGTAAAAGCGGAGGCCTGCCGTATGACGTTGGGCACATGGAGTATATCGTCCACCTCGACCAGGAGATAGTCCTCGCCGACGGTTATCCGGTTAGCATATATCTGGTGCCTCAAAACGGACTCTACCTTCTGGATGTTGATGGGGCTGACCCGGAGCAGGATGCCCTGCCGCCCGATCTTTTCCCGGATAGAGCTAATGCTCTCGTTCATCAAGGTAGCGCCGTCCTTGATGATGGTAACGCTGTCGCAAACCGCGTCTACGAAATTCATGTTATTCGCGGTCAGTATGACCGTCTTGTCCCGGTTCGCCTTCAGGCCATTAATGAAACTTACGCTGAACCCGGGATCCAGATCCGCCAGGGAGCCGTCCATTAAAATAACGCTGGCATCGTTGATCAGGGATATGCCGAGGGAGACCCGGGACTTTATGCCTTTGGACGTCTCGCCGACGCGCTTATCCATATCCTTCTGGATATCCAGTATCTCCGCCAGGACGTCGGTCCGGTATTTTATCTCTTCCCGGGGCAGCTTTGCCGCCTTCCCCGCCCCTTCCAGGAGCGCCCGCGGCGATTTATTATCCGGTATCGCCTGAATATCGGGGACAACGCTGATCATGGGGCGTATCTCCCGGACATTCGAAATCGAAATACCCTCGATTGTGACCTCGCCGCCGTCCGGCTTGATGGCGGTCGAGAGGATCTTGATAAAAGTACTTTTTCCGCTGCGGTTAGGTCCGACTATGGCGTGCACTGCGTTCTTTTCCACAGTCATCTCGAAGTTATCGAGCGCTTTTACGTTACCATAGTTTTTTATTACATTCCGGGCCTGGATCATTCGACCACGAGCTTATGCTTCTAGGGATTCGACGTTTTCATAGCTTAAATCTTTTGTCCGAATTATAAAGTTTATGTATTAATCGCTAAATTTTAACGGAGGCAAAGATAAAATTGATAATACCTCAAAGCGTTATTTATCGAGAATTGCGATGAGTGATAATAAGATCAGACATGCGGAAATTCACGGGACAATGACCGTGAACGAGCTTATGCTGCAGCTCGACGGCTGCGCGTTCGGGGCGGGACGTATCGCCGGAGCCTGTGACATACTGGAAAAAATGCAGGCCGATGACGTCACGAAATTTTTCGGCCTGTCGGGCGCCATGGTGCCCGCCGGGATGAGAAATATGGTCTCGGACATGATCCGTGACGGCTATATCGACGTACTTGTCACGACCGGAGCCAACATGGTGCACGACATCATCGAGGCAGTGGGCGGATGCCATACCATGGGTACGGAACACGTCGATGACCTGGATCTAAGAACAAAGCATATTAATCGAATTTACGACGTATTCCTGGAGGATGACTGTTTCGAGAACCTGGAGTCAAAGCTCCAGGGCGTCTTCGGCAGCCTGGATAACAATAAGACTTATTCTATCCGGGAATTATTGACCGAGGTCGGGAAGAACCTGGATGATAAGCACTCGATACTAAGGAGCGCCTATGACATGGACGTGCCCATATACTGCCCGGCCATCCAGGACTCGGTCATAGGCCTACAGGCGTGGCTCTATAACCAGACCAATAAGATGCAGGTGGATGCCTTCAAGGACATGCGTGAGCTCATGGACAGGTGCTTCGAGGCGAAACGCACGGGCGCTTTACTCATAGGCGGGGGCGTGCCCAAGAACTACATCTTACAATGCATGCTGGTGACGCCAAAGGAAGGATACGACTACGTCATCCAGATCACCATGGACCGGGCGGAGACGGGCGGCTTATCGGGCGCCACGCTAGAAGAAGCGCGCAGCTGGGGTAAAGTGGGCGAAAGTTCGGAGACCATGCAGGTGTATTGCGATGCGACCATTGCGCTGCCATTAATGGTGGCAGCGGTCAACGAAAGGCTCGCGAATAAACAACGGTGATACTGATGGCCGAAGAAAAAGCCTATTTAAAAAAGTACGTGGAAGGCTTTGTAGATGCCTTAAATGATGCGGGCCTGGCGCTGCAAAAGCACGAGCATAAAGAGCGCACTATCAAGGAATATGGTACGGAGTACCAGGAAAAGTCGAATAACGTAAATATCCGCCAGGACGATCATAAGGGCTATGACGAGGGCATGAAAGACGCCTATGCCACTGTGGGCCAGGACCTGCAGGATTTTGAGCTTAAGGACTATTCCGTGGAAGACTATGGCCAGCTGTACCAGAATATCGCCCGGCAGATCGGCGACTGCGTTCATTGCAAGGACATCGGGACGGAAAAGGGCTGCCCGGCGGGGCAGACCATATGGTGTCCCCGGATCCTTGAGATCTTGAAAGAATAAAGTATCTTTATTTTCCCCGTATCCTTTATTACCATTAAGGTAAGTCTAACGAGCGATGAAGTACCTTGTTTCGCCCTCTAATGAAGAAGCTCTTGATGCCCTGAATGAAAGCCTCGGCAGCGCTAAGAAGCGAATGGTCACCATCGTGGGCAATTGTAAGGTCGATTATGCCGGAAGGGCGCGCTCTTTCCTGGATTATGGGGAGCGGCTTGTGATCATAAAGCCGGATGGGACGGTAATGGTCCATGGCAATGAGAAGCGCGAGCCGCTGAACTGGCAGCCCCCCGGCACTAAAATCAAATATACGATGAAAGACGGCCTGACCATCGAGGCGAAACGCACGAGCCCTCCGGAGAAGATGCATATCCATTTTAAAAATATCGAGGCCCTGAGCATATTCCAGCTGAATGACGGCGCCGAGATCAACATCGTAGGCGAAGAGATCGACATTGTCGATAAGCTGGAAAAAGACCCGTCCATCATCGAGGAAGGCCTGCGGGTCTTGCGGCGGGAGAAAGTGACCAACTCCGGCTTTATCGACCTGTTCTGCGAGGATAAGGACGGCTTAACGGTCATCGTCGAAGTGAAGCGTACCTCTATATCGCCGAACGCTGTTTACCAGCTGGAATCTTACCTCGTCGATTTCCGTAAAAAGAATAAGAAAACTAAAGTACGGGGTATCCTATGCGCTCCCCGTATCTCGGAGATGGCAAAGACGCTCATCGCCGAAAAGGGGCTCGAGTACAAACAAATAGACTACGACTTCGAGCTGAAAGATAAGACACAATCATCGCTGGATAAATTTTAAAAAAATATTTTAGACTCTTTCGTGGGCCATTTCCTCCTGTCGGGTATCACAGAGGCACAGATTTTTTTTAGAATTTGAGACTCAGAGAGCACAGAGCAGGGTTTATTGGGTTTTCTGAGACACAGAGTTTTATTTAGGACACGGTTGAGGAATAAACAAGTAAATGTGCTATGATGAAATTGTCAAATCGTTATGGACCATTTTTAATCAGCCCTGTCTCCAATAAAACTCTGTGTCTCAGAAAAACAAAAAATGAGCCTCCGTGCCCTCTGTGCTCTCTATCATAAAAAAGAGTCTGTGCCTCTGTGATACCCGACAGGAGGAAATGGCAAACGGCATAATAAACATGTCCCTCGCAGGGCATAGACCCATTACCTTGAAAATCTATACGAAATAAACTAAAAAATCGTCTGGAATACACCATCCCAAAGCGCGGAAGAACCATATTAAAAAAAATTCAGGCTCGATAATGGCCCGAATAGTATTCACTTCTCAGCGTATCCAGGGAACTGCGGGTATGCAGGGAATGGGCTGTCGGGGTACGATGGGTATCCCGGATAGAATGGGTATGGCGGATATATGGGGTACGTGGGATAGCCCGGATTACCTGGATTAGACGGCTCCGGCGTCGGCGTCGGCTTTGCCGGCGAAGGCTTAGGTTTCGGCTTCGGCGACGTTATTGGAGACGGATTGTATTTACCGTCCATGTACTTAATGGCGTAAAAGATGTTGACTCTTCCATAGCCATAATCGCCGTTGGGTATGCTCCCGCCAAGTTGCTTTGCCGTCTTTTCGAGTATATCCTTAGCCTTCTTAGGCGTTATCTTGTGGTCCTTCTGGACCATCAGAGCGCAGCAGCCCGACACCATGGGGCATGCCATTGAGGTGCCGCTTTCCGAAATATAGTACGTGTCGATGGCGTGGTTATCGTTGGTACCATAGGCACGGCACGATATGATGTTCTTGCCGGGGGCGCAAACGTCGGGCTTTGCACAGCCGTCCTTGCATGGGCCCCTGGAGCTGAAAGACGATATCTGGTCTGCCTTATCGGTGGCGCCTACGGTTATTACGTTAGGATTATCGCTGGGGCAGCCGATCGTGCATTCCTTGGGGCCGCTGTTGCCGGCGGCGCATACGACGATCTTACCTTTCTCGACGGCCTTGGTGACGGCATCACTTACTGCATCCGAGTGCTCGTCCGAGCCCAGTGACATCGAGATAACGTCCGCATCGCTGTTCGCTGCGTATTCTATGCCTTTTATGATGGCGGCCATGCCGCCTGAGCCGTCCTTGCCCAGCACTTTAATGCCGATGAACTTGACGTCCGGGGCGACTCCCTTATACTTTCCATCGGAGGCGTTGCCCGTGCCGCCTATAATGCCGGCGCAGTGGGTGCCATGTCCGAAGTCATCGTAGGGCTTATCCTTGCTGTTGACAAAGTCTTTCCACTCGACGACCTTGCCTTTGAGGTCGGGGTGGCTCGTATCGATGCCCGTGTCAACTAAGGCGACTTTTACGCCTTTTCCTGTGTAGCCCGTGTCCCAGACCTGGGGGGCGCCTATGATGTTGGTCGCTTGATCCAGCGAGGCGTGGAACGTGATGTCCTTCTCGATATATTTCACGTTCTTAAACTCTTTGAGCTTATCTGCGGAGCCATCCGGTATACTGATGGCCATGCCGTTGATCGAATCGTACCTATAGAGGATCTGTGCATTGTTGTCAGATACGAATGTTGTAACCTGGTCGTCTAATGCGCCAGCTTGACCTTTGTTATCGTTAAAGACTACGATATATGTGTTAGTATTATTTACATTGGAGATCTCTTTGGAGACCGCGGGGGGCATGCTTGCACTGGCCAGCATAACGCCTGCCAATAAAATAACGCATATGGCGACTGTGGTTAGTATCCGTTTTTTAATTACTTACTCCTCCCTGGGTTGTAATGCTAGGAATTCTAACATCTATTAAATACTTTCCTAGATTAACGAAATTTATTCAATATTACGCCTTTTAGAATCAAGATATTTAATGTTATTGGTTATGGCATAATAATTTGGCCTTAATTAGAAAATAAGTGTTATTTTGCCCTTGATTTTGCTAAGTAAGCGTAATTACGACGGGCCTTCTTTAGGGTTTCATTTTATTTGCATACCCGCTACAAGGCGCTCGACGATAATGCCGGCGCAGGATAGACTTTCGTTTATTTTATCGCCGGTGCAGTGGCCGGCTATGATCTTCTGGACATTTGTATTTTTTAATGCCGCCGTCGTAAGGAATAGCCTCTCCTCGTTCGCCTTTTCCATGTGGAGGCCACCGGCTATGACCGTAGGATATGACCCGAAATGCTCCTTGACATATTCTATCGTATTTACTATGCCGGCATGGCAACAGCCGCATAACAACAGGAGCCCCGCCTCTCTTTTAATGACCAGGGACTGGTCGTCTATGAGCGGATCGGTAAAGATACAGCCACGATATTCCATCAACAGGTCCTGCTGAGGCTCTTCGTAGGACGTTTTCCGGGGGATCTCGCCCGTCGTAAATATGCCGTTACCCAGGTCTAACGGCCCGGCCTCGACCAGCAGATCACTGCGGCATTTGAGGTCTTCAGGCTTTATCGGGATGCCAATATCCTTAAGCCCATCCTCGCGCCTGGCCCGCTTTTCGTAGAGCGCCGAGGGATGAACGATCACCGGCACCCCCTCGTTCATGTCCAGCACTTTTGCCAGGCCGCCGGTATGGTCATAGTGGCCATGGCTTAGTACGATAGCATCCAGTCCTTTGAGGTCAATGCCCGCGACGCGAGCATTATGTAATAATACGTCGCCACTCTGCCCCGTATCGAATAGCAACTTGATCCCGTCGGACCCCACATAGAAAGAAAGGCCGTGCTCTGCCCAGTATGGGCTGGACGTTGATACAGTATTATCGGATAGGCAGGTTATCGTTAAGGGCGACATTCGGGCTCATTGATACTTTATATGATATCAAGATAAAAGCCTTGTCAAAGTAATGGGTATGCTCCGAAAAATGAAATGTATGGGGCGGACACGGTTAAGCGCCTGCCCCATAATTTCTAGGGGGGCATAATCGATACTATGTATTGAGCTAACTTATATATAGTTATCGGTCTTTGTATAACATATATGGATAACAGATATGGATAACATTAATTAGGGAATCGTACTTATACTATTGGATTTAGATAAAAACCGGTGGGAAAAGGTATGGATGCTAACGGAAAAGAGCTTGCAACGATAAAAAATATTCTAAAAAATAATCCACGCGGCATGACCGTCACGGAGATATCAACGGCTATGAAGCTCAACCGTCATTCGGCGGCAAAATATCTTGAGGTATTAGTCGCGTCCGGATACGTTGATAAGAAATCGTTCGGCCCATCAAAAGTCTACTATATTTCCCAGAGAATACCGGTATCCGCGATGCTGAGTTTTTCGTCGGACATCATCGTCATACTCGATAAGGAACTGATTGTCCGGAACTTCAATGACAGGTTTTTGGATTTCATGGGGCTCGGCCGCATGGAAGCCCTTAATAAAAATATCGATGATCTATCCTATATACGTCAGATGCAGAAGCCGATGCTCAAGGGCATCCAGGATGCGCTGAACGGCAAGGAAAAGTCTATTGAAGCGCTGAGCGAGAAAGATAACAAAAAGTATTATTTTTTTATAAAGTTCATACCGACCTTATTCGAAGAAGGCGACAACGGCGTCACGATCATCATGAGCAACATTACCGAGCGCAGGGAGGCCGAAGAAGCGCTGCGTAAGGCACATGATAAGCTGGAGGCCAGGGTCGCCGAACGAACGCAGGAGCTGCAGAAGGCCAACCGGACATTAAGGGCCGAGGTGGAAAAACGTAAAGAGTCCCAGAACGCGCTGCATGAAAGCGAGGATAAGTTCCGGAACCTGGTCGAGAACGTGAACGACTGGATCTGGGAAACGGATAATACGGGGCGCTTCACGTATTCCAGCCCCAGGGTCCGGGAAATGCTCGGCTATGCCCCGGAAGAGGTCATCGGCATGAGGCCTTTCGACCTTATGGAGCCCGAAAAAGGTAAAAAGATGTATTATACATTTATGGAGATCGCCAGGCGGGGCGATACATTCACGGGTATGGAATCGGAGCATCGCCATAAGGACGGCCGTCCGATCTTTGTGGAAGTTAGCGGCATGCCGATCCACAGCGCCGGTGGTAAAATTGTCGGCTATACCGGCATATCCCACGATATCACCGAACGCAAGCTGGCCGAAGATGCATTATTCCAGCGCCAGAGGGAAATAAATACGCTCCTTGACAGCCTGCCCGGATTGGCGTTCTTTAAGGACCTTAACGGCAGATACATCATGGTCAACAAGTTTTACAGCGACATCCGGGAGCTTACAAAAACAGATATCATAGGTAAGACGGACTTTGATATATTTCCGAAGGATCTCGCACAACAGATCCACGCGGACGACCTTAAAATAATGGGCACGGGAAAACCAATGCTCATTGAAGAGGACTTACCATTCCCACATAAGGTCCTTAAGGTGGCGACCCGTAAAACGCCGTTGAAAGACTATACGGGCAATATCATCGGCCTGATCGGTTTCTCCCTGGACATAACCGGCCAAAAACGGGCGGAAAGTGAAAGCGAGGCAAAGTTCAAGGACATCGTCGAGAACATCAACGATATCGCCTGGGAAATGGATAAAAATAAAAAATTCACCTATATGAGCCCGAAAGTACGTGATATCCTGGGCTACGATCCGGAATATTATCTCGGCCGATGCATCTCCGAATTCATGCCCCGGGAAGACCTGCCCGCATTTTTAGAAGGCTTTAGCCGTATCTTCGCCCGCCCGAGGCCATATGGTCTGGAAACCTTAAGGATGTTCCACCGGGACGGCAGCATTCACGATATGGAAGTAAATGGCTCGCCCTTCTATAATGATAATGGAGAGTTCATGGGTTTCCACGGCGTGACCCGGGATATAACGAAGCGGCCGAGAGGCTAGGATCACCTTTCAAGCACGACATTCGTCTTTTCCGCCCGCGAAACGTTCAAGCCTGGTCTGCCGGGGGCCGGGAAGCAGGTCCTCGAATTCGATGCCGAACTCCCGCAGGAGCATATAGATGGGGCGGACGGTGTTGTCCACGTAGGACCGGACGTCGTACGCCAGCGGCGTTTCCCGTGCGAACTCCAGCGGCACCGCCTTGTTCTTGCCCGTGACCACGTACTCGATCTTTCCCCCCACCCGGACGGCCCGGCCGCTGTCGGCCAGCGCCTCCGCGGCCACGCAGTGGTGGACCGGCGCCTTATATTCTTCCGGGCGCCGGGACAATTTTTTCACGATGGCCAGGTCATCCGCCTGTACTTTGCCATTGATGATGCGGGCCGCCTGGCCCCGGACATATGCCACGGCCGTCGGCAGCGTAGCGATGAAACCGGCACGGTCGGGGGCGGCCGCCAGCATCTCCAGCACCTTTTCCTGGGTTTGTTTTGCGATTCGCGCCCTGTCCTGCCTCCGCACCTCCAGCCCCCTCACCAGGGGCTCGCCGTCCACGCTGGCGAAGTACTTCTTTTTAAGGCCCTTCGTGCAGCCCTGCCTTTCGGGTAGGAACAGCACCCACCTGCATACGGACTCGAGCTTAAGCTCCATCTCGAATTCTTTGCTTATGCGGTCGCAGAAGTCCCGGTAATTTTGCTCCGGGCGGTTCCTGTGTAAGAACAGCGAGTCGGTATCGGCATATATTACGCTAAAGCCCGCCTCCTCGGCCATGTCCCTGGCCTTGAGCAGGTACCACCGGCCGAAGGCCGGCACTGAGCGGTTGCCGTCCACCGTCCGGAAGTTGTTCAGGTGGAACTGCATGTACCCGTAGGGGCTGACCAGCTGCATCTTCAGCGATCTGTATACTACGTCGAGCTTGCGGTACTCGTCCGAGGCCGGGTCGAGCGTTCTCATTTCGTTTTTGACCTTATCCCGCTCTTTGAGGACCTCGCCGAATACAATGGGGTATACTCCCCGCCGCTTAGTACAAATATGAAATCCCAGGAACGGCACCTTCTCGCCATGCTCCCGGCATTCTTCGTGCTTGCAGTTGATCGTCTCCGGGCTGATGTTGTGCTTGACGAAGATACGGGGGAAGAGGGATGAGAAATCAACGATGGCCACGTCATCGTGCAGCCCGGCCTCGGGAGTAACGACCAGGCCTCCGTTCTCCTTTACGGCCTCGACCAGGGACGTCTTGAAGCCCTCCGGGAATTCGGCCTCCTCCGGTATCACCGTCGTCTTGATCATATGGGCGTTCACCATGGAGGCGTTCATGAAGCCGTGCTTCTCCCGGCAAACGCTGTCCAGCGGCATCATGCATCGCCGGCACCAGGACATGAACATGGGAAGCCGCTCGGCCGCCAGACGGTATACCTTCACGGCCTCGCTCTCCGGGAGATGCTTTGCGGCCGCATGCTCGCCCGAAAACTCCTTATCGTATATGGATCCGAGGCTCAGGTCGGTGCGCTTCAGGTCGGCGTCGGTACGCGCGTCCTTCCACAGGTCCATGATAAGGCGGCCCGGGGCCCGGACCTGGGGCGCACGCCAGTGCGTTATCCTATCCCTGAAGCGCCGTGCATCGCAGAGCCGCGTTTTCCAGGACACCCGGCCGAGGCGAAGCTCGATGGCGTTATTCCCGGCCCGCAGCCCCAGCAGGGGAAGCTGCACGTTATCGGCGTCGAACAGCGCCAGCACGTCGGGATCGGACTCATCCACGACCGCCTGCAGGCCGCAAAGCATCTCCCGCTCGCTCCCCGTCATGTTAATTTCACGGGCGCCGTCGAATAAAGAAAGGGACAGGAGCCGGCACTTCGCCGGATCGCTGGAGGAGAACGTGGCGTGGATCGCCATTATTTTTAGTCGGGACGTGTCGCAGGGGCCGGCGTCGGCTATGGCCTTCACGATGCCTTCCCTTTCCTCGAGGTCCACCGTGGAATGGGGCGGCACGTCCCGCAGGTAGTGCCACTGGAGGTCCGGCCTGATCTTCGCCTCGGCAAAGCTCACGTTAGCCGGCGAGCGCTGCTTTATTTCCCGCATCGTTTCCTCGGCCTTGCGCTCGTCCAGCATGAACGCCCGTATGACCGGCACCTCTTCGGCCGCATAAATGGAAGCGAATCTCGGTTTCATTTCCACCCGTGTTATGTTCCGGTGCTGCGCCACGGCCTGTTCGACGAGCGGGGCGTTCTTTTCCGGTATGATGGAGAACGAAGGCCTGAAGTCCCGGTCCTCCAGGCAGACGACGCCGTCCTCTGTCCGCACCCAGAGCAAGTACGCTCCCGGCCGGCCATCAACGGAAGGACGGTGCCAGGTATCGACGAGGATGCCGCGCATAGTCGATCAATGCGCGAGGCAGAAGATAAGACATAAGGCATAGGCGCCGTGAAAATATTATGTCACTATATAGATTATATAAATGCTCAATAGATCAGTGCACGTCGTCTCTTTTTTTCTTTAGGTGCTCATAGCCTTTGCACGTTATGGGCTTTTTCTTGCCTTCGTCGTCGAGCGTCAGGCCTTCGGGCACTACCTCGCCTATGACCGTGAAGTTGACGTCTTTGATCTGATCAAGGCTGCCGGGGTCCAGCGTGAATATCAGCTCGAACTCGCCGCCGAAGCAGACGGCCATGTCCAAAAGCTCATTCCTGTCCCTGGCCAGCTTTCTTACTTCTTTTCTGAGGGGGAGCTTGTCCGCGTGAACGAGAAAACCCACATGGCTGGCGCTCGAGAGCTCGTAGACCGATTTTCCCAGCCCGTCGCTGACGTCCATCATCGAGGTAACTTCAGGGTATTGTGATAGCCTGATGCCTTCCTCGACGCGGGGCTTAGGCCTGAAAAAGCTATCAATAAGCGTTTTCTTATCGATCTCCGTCGCTTCCCTGCCCTCAATGAGCACCTTATAGGCCGCTGCGGGGGTGCCCAGGAATCCTGTAACGCACAATAGGTCGCCGACTTTAGCGCCGGACCTGAGCTTTACTTTATTCTTATCGACCCTCCCCAGGGCAGTAGTAACGATCGTAAGCTCGGCATGCTGGTCAGTGTCGCCGCCCACGATGTCGGTGCCATATGTCTTCGTGCACTCGCCAAGACCCTTCACGAGGTCATCGATGAACGAAACATCCGTATCACCGGGTATCCCGGCCGCGACGACCACGCCGATGGGCCGGGCGCCCATGGCGGCCACATCGCTCAGGCTTACGGCCACGCTCATCCAACCGATGTCGTACCCGGTCATTTCCCGGGGAAAATCGGTCGTGCGGTGCAGCATATCCGTAGTGATCACAAGATAATCGGCCCCATTATCGAGCACGGCGCAGTCGTCCCCGACGTATTTCGAGTCCAGTATCTTCGCTATGCGCTTTATTATGCCGATCTCGCCGATATCGTTCGCTTTCATGTTAATGATCGACCTTCATGCAGAGTGAGCTTCGGGAGCCTTTTACGGCGGCGTCCAGGTTATCCGCCAGCACGTCATAATCTTCCTTTGCCAATAATATAGTTGCGTATTTGATGCCGTCCTTATGTAAAAGAGTTAATGCGGAGTACACGATGTCCCCGGTTTTCGCCCCGTCCGTCCAGCAGTAGACATCGGCTCTGGAGATATCCGTGTCATATTTTACGAAGGCGAACATCGTCGGATGGCCGTTTACTTCACGGACGATCCGTTCGCGCCGGCAGTTCAGGAACTCGGGCAGGGCATAGGCATCATTCATCTCAAATAAATGAAAAGCGGAGCTCTGGTATCGCCCGACGGGCATCGATTTCCCGTGGGCGAAGGACTGGGCGTTCAAAGGAGTCCTCGACCGCTTAATATTTACTCCATATTGCCCCGTCATGGCCTCCAGCTCTACCAGGTTACCGGAGTGTTCGAACCCGCATTTCTCATAAAACCCTTCTTTTGCCTGGCTGGAGGCGACCGTGAGCGTATCGCATTCCTGCTCCGCCGCCAGATCACGCGCCTTATCGACAAGGGCTTTACCGGTGCCCTTATCCGTATAGCCTTTCTTCACGTACAGAAGGCCGATATGCATGTTCTTGTCATAGGGCGAGCCTTCTTTACCCGAGAAAAGCTCCATCTCTCCAATTAGCTTTTTACCCCGTTCGGCCACCAGGGGGAACTGCCGCTGAAGCAGAAGATTGTTCAAGTGAATGGAACAGGTCTCTGCACTCATCCACGGGCCGCCGAAGCCCCACCGCTCGCTCAGCGATAAAGAGCCGTATGGCACTTCATACTGCTCCGCATCAATCTTCCTGTACCAGCGCTCCACGTGCGACCGGTGGATATCGCTTATTTGCGGGGCATCGTCCAGCCTCGCTCGCCTGATCTTTAATTCCCCTGGGGACAATAGCTCAAACCTTTATTTTTTTGATCAGCCAGGCCATGTTCTTAGCCATATTCTGTACGGTGCGGATGGCTTCCTCATCCTCCTTCACTTCTTCCGGGCCGAGCCCGTAGCCCACGTTCCAGTAGGTCGAGCCCGGCACGATCATGCCGTTTATGAAGAAGAAATAGTTCAATTGTGCAAAGGTGAAGTTAACGCCGGCCCTGCGGGCTACGGCAATTGCGGCGCCGGCCTTATGATCGAACGCCCGGGTCTTCATGCCGACGTATCCCGCCCTGTCGAGCAGCGCCATGATCTGGGGCGTCGCCGAGCCGAAATAGACCGGGCTGCCGACGATGATGCCGTCCGCCTCCACCATTTTCGGGTATATCTCCTGGAAATCATCCTCTATCCGGCAGTTCAATAATTCGCCGCAAGCACCGCAGGCCTCGCAGGGAGCTACCCGCTTTTCGCTGAGCAGGATCAGCTCTACGTCTATCCCTTCCTTTTTAAGGACCTCTAGCGCTTCGTTCACTAAATAGCGAGTATTGCCCACCTGGCGCGGGCTTCCGACAATACCGATGACTTTGTACATAGATCGAATACCTAAAGATTCCTATGCAGTCCCTGCTTAAAAATACGACGCCAATAGGGCTTTATGATCTATTAAAGAGTAATTACCTTATGGGCCGCTAGCTCTCGCCACTTACTGGCGAATGGCTCGGCATCGACGCCCGGGAACGTATCGATAATGCACACGTCACAGGACGGCACGACGCTGTCCAGCTCCCGGAAATCGCCATGATATACCTCGATCTCCACATTCCCCGAAGCTTTAGCGACCAGCACCGGCACATCGCCGATCTCCGGCAATAATCTCCAGTCCGCGATCTTTTCGACCTCGATCCCCAGCAGGCCCTTGTTCACCTCGAGGTTGATGAGAATGTTCCGGACCGCAGGCAGCCACGCATCGTTTAATATGACTTTCCGGGCACCCCCGAGAGCGGCCAGTAGGCCTAGCGTGCCCACACTGGAGAACCCGTCAACAACGACCTTACATTCCAGATAGCCTTCCAGGAAAAGCTTTTCGATCGCCTTGACCTTAACGGAGTTATTCCGCCAGAACTCGATGTGGCACTCGGACTGGTTCCGGTATAAGCATAAGTCGCCCAGCAGCGACGATACGATATCGGCCCGCACGTCGCATCCGGCCATAAGCTCATAGACGTGAGGCTTTATGCCTGTATCCAGGATTCCGACACTGTCCGTCGGCTTACCAGTTCTCTTTAGTATGCCCTTGACCTCGGGGACCTCGTCGATGATCTTTTGGGCCGTCGTCTTATCCACCCTATCGACGATAATGATGATGCTCTTCGAGGATAAGTGCGGAGGCTCGACCAGCGTTACGCCATAATTGACGAGGGGAGTGCCTACGTCCTTTAGCGAGGACTGCGCGTCCTTGAAGCCGGCCTTGACCAAGATATCCAGGACATGCGCCATGACCACGTCCAGGTGGCGCTTACCGCAGCAGGGACAGCGGTCGTAATCCCTGTCAAACTCGATGCAAAGCTCGACGAGAGGCGTGAACTTGTCCAGCGGCTGCTCATAGCTACACTGTGCGCAGGGCGCGTACATACTGTACGCCTTCTGTAGTATCTCATCGGCAGGCTTTATGCAATCAGGGCTTCCGCACGTTGGACATTTCAGCATCAATAAAGACCTATTGCTGATAAGCGGCCCACACTATAAATCATTTCGGGCAATCCGGGATCAATGGCCCTGGGTCGGGCCGGCTTTCGGAAGCATGACGACGAAACGGCAGCCCCTGGTATGGTCGCCTTCTATCCTGTCCTCGACCCAGATACGGCCGTGATAGCTTTCCACTAATGTTTTTACAAGCCCCAGGCCCAGCCCGGTCCTCAAGGCTTTCATCTTGCCCTGCGATAGCCGGTCAAAGATCTCGTTTTTCCTCTTATCGGGGATACCGGGGCCGTCATCCTCGATGGATATTTTATAAAAGCCATTATCCGTGGGCGATATTCCTATGCCGATGAATAACGGCTTATCGGGCTTTGAATGTTTTACGGAATTCCCAAGTATGTTGGAAAAAACGTCCTTCAATAGCTCATTGGCCCTAACATAGCAACCGGATGCCTGCCTATAATTTATGGTAATGGACCGGCCCGGTTTACACTCGAGATCTCTTTTTACTTCGAGAAGCACATTTCCAAGGTCGAATAAAGATGACTCGAGCTTGCCCGCCCGTAATCTCTGGAGCTTTTTCACGTTGTCGATCAGCCGGGCATTGTTCCTCATCGTCTCCATGGGCTTTTCCAGCAGGTCTTTATCCTTTACTTCCAGCTTCCCCTCCGTCTCGAGCTTTTCCAGTGCCAGTTCCAGGAAGCCCATGGCCACCTGGTTCATATTATTTATGTCGTGACCCATGAAATCCACGTATAGCTCAGCCTGAGCCTGGGAATCCGACAGCGCTTCCTCGGCCCGCTTACGTAAAATGATCCTCCAAACGCCGGTCATCAAGAGTGAAAGCTGCCGCAGATCCGAACTATCGTAATCCGTCTCTTTATTGCCGACCTCGGCGACCGCAATTATATGTACGTCGTCGTAGATGGGAACGCCCATGAACCGGGTCAGCGGCACATGGCCGCCCGGAACGCCTTTACCCGCGTGGCTGCGGAAGTCGTTGACAATGACCGGCTTACGCTGGGCGACCGGCTCCATCCATATGCCGCCTTCGCAGACACTCGGGGCATGCGAGTCGTCCGGTATTCTACAGCCTTTTACGGTGCCCTTCGACCAACAGTGCATAACGAGCTTTTTTTCATCCGGGCTCAGCGCGCCCATCCAGCCGATCTTACTCCCCGTCAGCCGTATGGCCTCTTCCAGGGAATAGGCGATGATATCCTCGACGGGCGCCATGGTCATGTCATTCAACTTCAATAATGCCTCGAGGCGGGCCTCGTCCAGGCGAAGCGCCTCCTCCGATCGTTTATGTTCCGCTGCCAGCCCGTTCAACTCCACGAGCCGGTTTTGAAAATCCTTCAAAATAGAGATTAACTCTTCCCTCGTCTTACCCTCAGGATCTACGCCCATATTCGGGAATAGCGAAGTATCCATTATCCATACCCCCATGGTATATTATACCGTATTAATATATTATTATTACTCTTTTGCAATGTATTGCCGTTCATGCTTTTCGTGTATTATGTTTACTGCACTTGCCCATTGAAAACTCTTAAATATCATGTCAAAGAACTAAAATAATGTGACGGACGTATCCTTTTTATCGGACCGTGGCAACGCTTTCGAAGCGACCTTCAGTGAATACGGGTTCACCTGCCAGCAGGTGCTGCCCCCGGCCTTCGGCTCGCCATTCTGTCCCCCGTCAAAGCTTCTTATCATACCTTCCGGGTTCGCCGATCCTAAATACTATAAAATATTGCCCGCCCTCGAGAGGAACGAAGAAAAGATAAATGGTTTCCTGATGGAAGGCGGCATAATACTGGCCTTCGGTGCAATGATCGAGGATTACGAGTATACGTGGCTCCCCATGAAACTTAAATATCATATGCAATTTAAAGCAAGGGACGTCAGGCTGGTCAAGCCCGATAGCCCCGCCGCGCTATTGCTTGAGCCGGGGAAGAAAGACTGCGACGGCTATTTTACCGAACATGACGGCGATACGGTCATGGCGCTGGACGACGGTAGGCCCGTACTTGTCCATAAACAGGTGGGTAAAGGTCATATCATCGCCGCCGCGTTACACGAGTACCCGGAAAAAAAGTTCCTGGAATGGGCATGCTCGAAGGAGCGAAAGCCCATAACGTTATAGGGTGTGGCCATGCCTAAGGACGCTAAAGACCTCAAGCAGATGTTCCTCCAGAAAAAGCCTTGTTTGATCTTATTAGCGGCGTCCCGTTTAAAGAAGCCCTACATCTCCTTGCTGATGAAAGAAGCGGATACCACCTTTGCGCATACGACCAACATTTTATCGGACATGGAATCTTACGGCCTCATCGAGTTCGCCAGCGAAGGGCGGATGAAGTACATTAAGCTTACCGGCACCGGCAAAGAGCTCGTCAGGTCCCTCCGCTCGGTCGACAGCCTGCTGGACGGGAAACTCGTTTTTAAAAAACTCTCGAACCTCGATAGGAGAATAGACCGGCTCGAGAAAAACCTTAAAGCGGGCATATCGGATGAAAAAGCGACGGCCGCCCGCGCCAGGAGGCTGCAGGACATCATTGAGCGAGAGAGCGCCCTGGAATCCGAGGCAGGCCGATATAATAATGAGTCGCTGGGCACGACCATAGGGCATATAAAGGAACGGCTCGACTACCTGAAGACTAAAATACAGCCACCGGAAACACTACCGGATACTTTAAAGCCGTGGCTGGATAATAACTAGAACATTAGTTTCAGGTCGCTCACGCATTAATAATTAGTATTAGCGGGTCGATAATGGGGATGGTATACTTTATGAGCTTCGTACATATGGCGGACATGCACCTCGGCTACAGGCAATATGACCTGGAACAAAGGTTCATCGACCTCGGCCGGACCTTTAAGCAGATCGTCGAATATGCCATAGCCAATAAAGTGGAGTTCGTGCTGATATCCGGCGACCTGTTCGATAAGCGGAGCATTAACGCGCCTACGTACGTCCAGGCCGTCCACGTTCTGTCCATATTAAAGGACGCCGGAATACCATGCATTGCCATTGAAGGGAATCACGACAGGCGTTTTATAAAGGACGGCATGTCCTGGCTCGAATCTCTGGAATGGGAAGGGCTGCTTAAAGTGCTTAAAAGCGGTGACAACAGGCTCACGGGCAGCATAGATATTGGATTAACCAGGATATTCGGCTATGGCTTCGCCGGCTCCATGACTTCTGCCGCTGTTCCGCAGATCATCGATGAGATCAAAAGCGTAAATGCAGAAAAGCCCCTCGAGCGTACTATTCTCATGATGCACGCCGGCGTACAGGGAAAAATGAAATTCGGCATCATGGGCGAAGTGACCTACGAAGACCTGTACCCGCTGAAAGAAGTCGTCGATTATCTCGCCCTCGGGCATTACCATATCGCCTACGATATCGACAGCTGGGTATACAACCCCGGAAGCCCGGACACGTGCTCCATCGCTGAAGTGAACCAACCCAAAGGTTTCTACCATGTAAAAGAGGGCGATGCAAAGCTGATCCCCGCCGAAATAAGAAAATTCCTCACGATCCGCGTGATCGTGGATAATCATAAAACGGTCGATACGCTACTTTCCGAAATTGAGGCGGAACTGGCCGGGGCGGGAAATTTTGAAGGGCCGGTCGTCAATATCATCCTGTCGGGAACACTAGCCTTCGATAAGTCCCACCTTAACGTTGAAAACATCCGGGAAATGGCCAGGGAACGATTAAACGCGCTTTACGTGGACGTGCGCTTTGACCTCCTGAACGACGACTTTTATATTTCAAAGCTCGAGTCCGATGCCTTAGACCGCTCCAGCATAGAACGGGAAGTGTTTCGTAAGCTCGCGCGTTCCGATAGCATCCTGGCGGGTAAAAGCGAAATGTTCTCCACTTCGCTGATCGACGTAAAAGACCTTGCGGTAAAAGGCGCCGACGAGCATACGATGGACGCCGTTTTACGAAAAATATACAATGAGATCAAAAATGATAATGCAGTGGTCAACGTCACACCTGAAATGATAAGGCCGGAGATCCAGGTAAAACCCGCCAAAAAGCCCGGAAAGAAAGCCCAAAAAACAGGGCAGGTAGCGCTGGACTGGGGGAATAGCCCATGATCATTAAAAGAATCGCGCTAAAAAACATCAAGAGCTATGGCGAGGACATCATCGAATTTTCCGAGGGCATCACCAGTATCCACGGCTTGAACGGCGCGGGAAAATCGACAGTGCTGGAGTCTATCGGGTATGCTTTATTCGACTCGCTCCCGTATAATCAGTCCGATTTCGTCCGGAAAGGCGAGAAAACTGGCGAAGTCGCCATCACGCTCATAGGATTGGATGGCCTGGATTACATGATTACCAGAAAATGCGGCTCGTCCCAATCCTACTCCTTAAAAGACCAGAACGGCATCCTCATCGAAGGCAAAGAGGACGTCGGCGGCAAGCTTTGCGAAATACTCGGATATAAAGTGCCCGATATCGGCCAGCTCCGTTCCCTGTTCGAGAACGCGGTCGGCGTGCTCCAGGGCACTTTTGTTTCGGAGTTCCTGGAAAGCCCCGGCAGAAGAAAGGCGATCTTCGACCCTCTCCTGAGAATAGACGAATATAATATAGCACACAAGAATCTCCTCCAGCTTAAGAACATGGTCAAAGAGAATATTGAAGCTATGGATAAGGACGTCCGTTTCCTCGAGGGAAAGACCGTAAGGCTGGAGCCGTTAAAGATCGAAAAAGACGGGCTTATCCAGCATAAGGCGATGCTGCTAAACGACGAAATAACCAGAAAAGAGCTATTAGGCAAAGCCATTGCTGAAAAAGAAAGCTATGATGCCATTGAGAAAGCCGTGCGTGAGCTTGAAAGCAAACAAAGGCTGTCACAGGCGGACGTTAACAACAAGAAAACGAATATCGAACGTATTAAAACAGAGCTTAAAAAATCGGAAGAAGCAGCGAAAAATCTAGAGCTAAGCGAATCAGGATACAAGCGATTCATGGCCAAAACTTCGGAAAAGGAAGGGCTTGAAAAGCAAAGAACTGATAGAGATGCATTGCTCAAGCAGGCCAACATCATTAATTCAGATGTCAAATTGTTAAAAAGTAAGCTCTCTACCCTTGACCTTGAATTACAAGAAATTAAAAAATATGAGTCCGAGATAAAATTACTGGAGCCGCTTGTAGGTGAGCAGGAAAAATTAGAAGCGGAAAACCAGGGCATTGCGTCCGAGCTTAATTCATTGAGCAAAGAGATCAAAGAGCTGAAAGAAAAATCGAAGCCGCTTACGGGCACTAAAGGTAACCTGTGCCCCCTCATGCCAGGGGTCGAGTGCAAGAGCGTTACCGATTTTAAAGGATATTTTGAGTCCCGATCATTAAAGTTGAATGAGCAAAAAATAAAGCTGGAAGCGAGTAAAAAAGAAGCCGCCGACAAGCTCATAAGCCTGAAGGACCCGAGGCTCGCGATAAACGTTAAAAAAGAATCGCTTAAGAAACAAAGCAAACTAAAGATCGACAGGGAAGAGCTTCTGGGCGAACTTTGTGAAAAAGAAGGCGAGCAGTCTAAACTCCTGGGCTCCCTCGGGGCATTCGCATCCCTGGAAAGCCAGTTCAAGGCTATCAACGAGGAATTGCATTCGCTGAAATCGTCTCATGACGAATACCAGCAAAACATAAAGCTCGCAAGCCTGATAGGCGAGCGGCGAAAAGAGCAGGAACAGGCGATCAGTGCGCTTGAAAAGATCACGTCGGAATTATCCGAAATCCAGAAACAGCTTGAGGATACAAAGGCAAAATACAATGCCGAAGCCCATGCGAAAGTCAAACTAACCTGCGATAAGCTCAAGTCCGAGATGGCTTCGATCGGCGCCAAACTCGAATCCGACGCTAACAGACTAAAATCAATTGAAATGGAGCTCTCGGCAATCGAGGAGAGCCTGAAAAACATGGCCACTATTAAGGAAAAACGTTCCGTCGAAACCGATTACTTATCCTTCGTCGAGCGAACACGTGAGATCATCCGGATGGCGGGGCCCGAAGTCATCCGCGTGTATATCGAGCTCATATCCCGGGAAGCCACCGAAATGTACTGTGAGATCGCCGGGGACATGCGTTTCGAGATCAAATGGACTAACGATTATGATATTATTTTAACCGAGGATGGCCGGGAAAGGACATTCCGACAGCTATCGGGCGGCGAACAGATGAGCGCTGCGCTGGCCGTGCGCCTGGCCGTGCTCAAGATATTGACGAGCAGCGACGTGGTATTCCTAGACGAGCCGACTCAGAACCTGGACGAGAGCCGCAGAGAACATTTAGCCCAGCAGATCATGCGCATCCGGGATTTTAAACAGATGGTCATTATATCGCACGACGACACGTTCAATGCCAGCCTGGAGAACGTCATCGAGATCGAAAAGCTCAATGGCGAAAGCAAGGTAAGGAGGCGACCGGG
>Ga0209039_10001153_pt1 | contig 25169 bp, 19 predicted proteins | sample BogFormECP12_OM1_FD_188238 | JGI IMG/M metagenome (GOLD analysis project Ga0209039, IMG submission 188238) | Bog forest soil microbial communities from Calvert Island, British Columbia, Canada - ECP12_OM1 (SPAdes) (version 2) | ecosystem: Environmental > Aquatic > Freshwater > Wetlands > Bog ... | reverse complement strand
CTTCCCGACAAACTACAAGAACCCTCACATCATTGCCTGGAACTTCACGGTCCAGCAGGCGTTGCCGTATCATTTCACGATGGACCTTGCGTACGTGGGCAATCACGGCGTGGACATGGGTTCGGGGCAAAACATCAATGCCAGTCCGGTGATCGCACCCACGTCCACAGGCGACACCGCCTACCAGCCATACTTCCCGCACACGGGCAGCATATCGCAGGAATTCGTGCCGGTGTCCGCGATGTACAACGCCTTGCAAGCGAAGATTGACCGGCGCTTTGCCGGCTCGCTAGGCATCACCACCTCGTTCACCTACCAAAAGGGCATGGCTTACTACAACGGCGGAGACGACGATGGATTCTACGGCTTCTATCTCAACGGACAATATCACCGTAATTGGGGCCTGAACGATTTCAATCGTACGTTCAGCTTTGTGCAGAGCTATGTTTACCAACTGCCCTTCGGTCAGGGGAAACACTTCCTGAACGGTTCGCGAGGGCTGGACAAGATCGTGGGCGGATGGCAGCTCGAGGGCATCCTGACGGTCATGACTGGACTTCCCTTCACGGTGACTTACAGCTCGACGTACTTGAACCTTGCCTCAGGCGGCACGAACACGCCCTACCAGGCGAATCCGAGCGTCAGCATTCTGCACGGAATCAACACCACCCCGAACGGTGGAAGCCCGTGGTTTGATACAACCGCGTTTGCCCCGCCACCCTGCCAGTCGGCGACACCTAGCGCGTCCTGCCCGACCGGAGCCATCGATCAGGTCGCCGGCGCTGCCCAGCAGGTCGGGAACGTTGGACGCAATTCCATGATTGGGCCGGGATTCTTCAACATGAACTTGGCCCTGTCCAAGACCACCCACTTTACCGAGCGCATCGGCATGCAGCTTCGGCTGGAAACCGTAAACACAACCAACACCCCGCAGTTCGCCAATCCGAACGGCACTTGCTGCACCGCGAACAACGCCAACTTCGGATTCGTGACCGGCACCTTCGGCACCGGCTCTGGCTCGGTCAACTCCGGCACCGGCGGCCCTCGCAGTGTCCAATTGGCGGTGAAGTTCACGTTCTAGCTTTTCGAGAAGTAGCTTTGGCCACCGGGGCGGCGCCCGCCGCACCGGTGGCTATCGCTGTTTTTCGAGACGATCCGGCATTTGTATGATGAGTACGTGGCGCGGCGGAAGCGGAGTATAAGCGGGAGCGGGGAGGTGCCGGCGCGCCAGCCGGCCCGGGCTCACGATTGGCCCATCTACCTGGCTCTGCTGATTTCCACGCTGGCCGTCTACGCGCGGACGGCCAGCTTCGATTTCGTCAATTTCGACGATCCGGACTACGTGACCCGCAACCCGCATGCGCGGGCCGGCTGGACGGCGGAAGGCGTCAAGTGGGCGTTCACGTCGCGCGAAGCGGCCAACTGGTTTCCCCTGACGCGGCTCTCGCACATGCTGGACGCGCAGGTCTTCGGCCTGCGCAGCGGCGCGCACCATCTGGTGAACGCGGGCCTGCACGCGCTGGCAGCCATGCTCCTGTTCGCCTTTCTGAAACGGGCCACGGGCGCGCGGTGGGCCAGCGCGTTTGCGGCGGGGGTGTTCGCGCTGCATCCGCTGCACGTGGAATCGGTGGCCTGGGTGGCGGAGCGGAAGGACGTGCTCAGCGCGGTCTTCTGGTTCCTGGCGCTGTGGGCCTACGTCCAATGGGCCCGCGGCGGCGCGCGCCGGTGGTACGGGCTGGCGCTGGCGGCGTTCTGTTGCGGGTGGATGGCGAAGCCCATGATCGTCACCCTGCCGGCGGTCCTGCTGCTCCTGGATGCCTGGCCGCTCCGGCGCCTGCGGCCTTTAGCTGCTCGGCTCACCGAGAAGATCCCGTTCTTTGCCGTCTCGGCCGTGGGAGCGGCCTTCGCCTACCTAGCGCAACGGGGTAGCGGCGCGGTGCAGCCGCTGGCCGCGTTTCCCCTGGCGCTGCGGGTGGAAGACGCGCTGGTCTCCTGCTTCCTTTATATCGAGAAGACCATCTGGCCCACGGGGCTAGCCGTGTTCTATCCGTATCCGCGCGCCGTGCCGATCTGGCAGGCGGCCGGGGCGGCGCTGGTTCTGGCGGGCGTTTCCAGTTGGACGGCGCGGCAATTCGGCAGGCGGCCCTATCTGGCGGTGGGATGGTGCTGGTATCTGGTCACGCTGCTTCCCGTGATCGGGCTGGTGCAGGTGGGCGCGCAGGCGCGGGCGGACCGCTACATGTATGTCCCTATGGTGGGCCTGTGCGTCATGGTGGCGTGGGGCGCCAGGGACGCGCTGCGGGCATGGCCCCGGTGGCGAGTGCCGGCGGGGGTTCTGGCCGGCGCTGCGCTACTGGCCTGCGGAGCGGCGGCGTGGGCCCAGACGGGCTACTGGGAGAACAGCGGCACGCTCTTCCGGCACGCGCTCGAAGTTACCGAGGGAAACTATCTGGCCGAGCATAATCTCGGCGTCTACCTGCTGGAGCAGCCCGGCAGCCTGGCGGATGCCACGGCGCACCTGGAACGGGCGGTTCGACTGAACCCCGATTCGGTGCGCGCGCATAGCGACTTGGGCAACGCGTTTTCCCGCGTTCCCAACCGCCTGGAGGAGGCCATTGGCGAATACCGCGCGGCCTTGCGCATCGACCCCGATTCGCCCATTCCGCACAACAACCTGGGCAATACGCTGGCCGAGACCGGCCGGATGGAGGAGGCCATCGCCGAATACCGGACGGCTCTCCGGCTGAAACCCGATTACGCGGAAGCGCGCGCCAACCTGGCGGCGGCTCTCGCGGCCGGCCCGCAATCGGCCGAACGGCATTACAACCAGGGGGTCTCGCTCTCCCAGGCGGGCCGCGCCGCTGAGGCGGTGGCGGAGTTCGAAGCGGCGCTGCGGCTCAAACCGGATTATGCCGATGCGCAGAATAACCTGGGGGTGGCGCTGGGGCAGATGCCGGAACGGAGCGGCGAAGCGATTGCCCACTTCCAAGCCGCGCTGAAGCTGCGGCCGGACTACGCCGACGCCCATTACAACCTGGGGATAGCGCTGGCGAATCGACCGGGAAGCATGCCGGAGGCGCTGAAGCATCTGGAAGCGGCCCTAAAGCTGCGGCCCGACCCGGAGTTGCGGACGTTGGTGGAACAGTTACGGCGCGAGAAGTGAACCGCCTCGCTGTCCTCTCGGTTTCTTTCTATTCCAGCGCGGCGGTCACGTAGATCAGTTGCCCGAGCCGCTCCACCAGCAGCGCGATGGGGTCGCCGGATTTCTTGTTCTTCAGCGCGTCCCGCAGCTCATCGAGCGACGCGATGCGCTGGTTGTTCAGCTCGTAGATCGCGTCGCCCGCCAGCAGGCCCGGATTCAGCCCCGCGTACTCCGCCGGAACGGCCGCCACCGCGACGCCCGAAAGACGCCGCAAGTCCGGCAGAATGGCCGTCACCTTCTCATCCACGGTCATCGCCAGAATCCCCAACTGGCGGACCAGCGCGGCGTCGTAGTTGACCAGGTCCTCCAGTTGGCTGGGCTCGTTCTTCCGTTCGATAATGGCGACGGTCGTAGACATCCGCTCCTTGGCGCGCTGGATCTCCATCTTCAACTGGTCGCCGGGCGCCCGCTGGAACACCGCCAGAACCAGGTCCCGCGCTTCTCGCATGGGTTTTCCGTCGACGAATAGCACCACGTCTCCCGGTTCCAGTCCCGCGGCCTCCGCGGCGCTATGCGGCGCCACGTCCGAGAGGATCACGCCCGAATCCCGATCCAGTCCCAGGGCCGCTCCCAGCGTCGGTGTGATGGTCTCGGGAATCACTCCGATGGAGCCGCGCCGCACCCGCCCGTCTTTGCGCAGCCTCCGATACACGTCCTGGGCCAGGTTGGCGGGGATGGCGAACCCCAGCCCTTCGTTGCCGCCGGATTGCGAGAAGATCATGGTGTTGATGCCGGCCACCCGCCCCTCGATATCCAGTAAGGGTCCGCCACTATTCCCGGGATTGATGGGAGCGTCGGTCTGGATATAGACCATGGGACTTTCCGGATCGAGTTGCCGCACCGTGGCGCTCACTACGCCATGCGTGAGTGAGTTCTGCAATCCCAGCGGGCTGCCCACAGCCAGCACCAACTGCCCCTGCCGGAGGTTATCCGAGTTCGTGAAGGAAAGCGCCGGAAGATTCTTTTCCTCGATCTTCACCACCGCGATGTCCACCTGCCGATCGAGGCCGATCAGCTTCGCGGGAATCAGGTGCCCGTGCGGCTCCTCTCCCCTTTCGTCGCTGCGGAGAATCTTGACATCGATGCGGCGCGCGTTCCGCACCACATGAGCGTTGGTCACGATATACCCGTCGGGGTCTACAATGACGCCCGACCCGGTGGCTTCCCGCTCCGAGACGAACCCCGCGTGTTGCGAATCTCCGGTCTCCAGCGGCGCCAATGTCTGTACCAGGATCTGGACCACCGCCGGGCTGGCGGACCGGGCAAGATCTTCCATGGCGGCGCTGTAATCGGCCAGAGATTTCGAGGGCTGGGGAGACTTCGCGCCGGTCTGCGCGACGCTTGGTCCGGACGCCATCAACAGGACGATCACAGCCAGAATAGCCGTTCTGATCATGTCTCCGTTATACCGCAGCCGTTGTTCATCGCATCAGGCGGCCCACCGCCAGCCTGACTTCGTTCCGAACGCCGCAAGCCGGTGACAAATAAATGACAATTAAATTTCCTTTGAAATCAGTGGGTTGGCGCGCCAAGCTCCTATTTTCGGCAAGTGCGTAAGGTAGTCTGAAATCGAAAAGGACCGCTGCTATTCGGGCGGTCTCTACAGCGAAAATGCCAGGCGAGCCGATTATTATCATCGTTTCTTCGTTGTGGTAGTAAAGCTGTCTCTGAGGTAACCAGATCGCGCTACCCACAGGCGCGTCACGTGAATAACCCTAATTTGGGGCAACCTATTCGTAGGTGTAAACTGGTATCATTCTTTGGGGATACTACCGAAAGGTAATATTCCCAAAGAATCACCAGATAGATTTGGCTTGTCCGACAAACAGGTCCGAAGCTGGGTCAGTTGAAAACAGCCAAAGTGGCGGCTTGTTGCCTGCTCGTGTTTTGGTTAGTCGGCACGGTGCGGAAACCCGTTCCGAGAGGCGGGGCGAAATCCCTGTCCCTCACGGAGGACAAATCCGCTCGCCGCGCACCCCTATTGGCAGCGCTGCGTCAAGGTGCGGACATATACGCTACCGGCCAGATTGGCGACGCTGCGATTCACTTTGAATCCCTTCGGCGGGCTGCACTCGCAGTACAAGACGATTACATAGCCGCGCGCGCCACCGGCAACCTGGGCGGATGCCAATTCGCTCTCCACCAGTATCAACCCGCTCTGCGCTCCTTCCTGGAAGCGCATCGCCTTGCCGAGCAGGCCGGCGACGCCAGCTATATCGCGGTGCTGGATGTCAACATCGCATCGCTCTACTCGGAAATGTGGGAACTGGAAGCCGCGGCGCAGTGGATCAAAGGCGCCCTGGAGCGCATGTCCGGCGACGACCGGCGCGAACACCTGCCTCAATTGCTGATCCAGTTGGCCATCGTGCGCGCGCGGCAGGACCGCATGCCAGAAGCGTCCGCGTTGTTCCGGCAGGGCACCGACGGCGCCGATCAGGCTGGCGACCTGGAGCTTTATGCCCTTGGCTGGAGTCGGCTGGGCAACGAGTATCTGAAGCGCGGGGACCTTCCGCAAGCGGAAGCAGCGCTTCTGGAAGCCTACCGCGTCCGAAAACTGCACCGGCTGGAATTGGAGGGTTCATATCGCGACCTGGGACGTCTGCGCCTGGAGCAGGGCGACCTGGTGTCCGCTTCCGCGCTGCTGGACCGCGCCGTGGAACTTGCGGCGCGGCGCCAGGGCCCCATACCTTCGTGGGACATCTATCATCTCCGCGGACGCGTCGGGCTGGCGCAAGGCCGCCTTCGGGAAGCGCTCGACGACTTGCGCATCGCGGCGCGTCTGGCGCGCGAGTGGCGCTGGTCCGCGCCACCCTATGACGCCGCACGCATGGGAACCGAAGGCATGCTCGATGAGGTGTATTCGGCTCTGGTGGAAGCCGGCAACCGGCTGTATCTCAAGACTGGCGACGCCGCGCTGATTGGCGAGACGTTCGAAGCCGCGGAGGAGAACCGTGCGGGCAGTCTGCAAGAGCTTCTCTTCGGACGCCGCGCAGCTGCCGTGGATGTGCCAGCCTCCTGGGAGGCGCTCGACCGGTTGCAGCGCGAGGAGGCCCAAGCTCTGCGGAGCCGGGACTTGCACGCCCAGGACGTGGTTCGGGCTACACGCGCCGAAATCGTGCGCATGCAAACCTCGCCGGACGCGGTTGCCCAACCGGCGGCCACCGGCCTGCTGAGACGCACACGGGCCGCGCTCGACACCCATACTGCCTTGCTCAGCTTCCACTTGGGCGATTTCGTCTCCTGGCTGTGGGCGCTGGACCGGGGCGGGCTGGCGCTCTACGTCCTGCCGCCGCGCAACGAGATCGAATCTCAAATCCAGGCGGTGACGCGCGGAATTCGAGAAGATTCGGTGGATAGCGGGGCAGCCGGCGCCAAACTCTACCGCACTCTTTTCGGGCCGCTGGCTTCCCGGTTTCGACACCGGACGCGCTGGCTGCTGGCGTTGGACGAAGGGCTTTTCGATATTCCGGTAGCCGCGCTGGTGGAAAGCAGCCGGCCGCGGCCCATCTATGTGGCCGAGCGGCACACCACGGTAGTCGTTCCCAGCGCCGGCTATTGGATCGGGACCGCCACGCGACCAACGGCCGGACAGCCCTCCGAAGTGTTCCTGGGCGTCGGAGATCCTATCTACAATACGGCGGACCCGCGGCTGCCGCAACGCCGGGTAGACGCCGGAAGCGGATGGTTATCGCCGCTGAGACTCTTCACCAATTCCGTGGCGCATGCCGACGCCGGCCTGGTTCTGCCCCGCCTGGTGGCTAGCGGCGCCGAACTGGATAACTGCGCGCGAGCCTGGGATGGCGAGAGCATCCTGCTCCGGGGGGCGGGTGCGACGCGTCGCAACCTGGCGGAGCAGATGCGCCGCAACCCGGCGGTGGTGCACTTTGCGACTCACGTTCTGGAATCCACCGAGCGCCCGGCTTGCGGATTGATCGCTCTCAGCCTGACCGACCGCAAAGAGGCGGAGCTTCTCACGCCGTTTGAGATTGCCCACTGGAGAACCGACGCCGGCCTGATTGTGCTGAGCGGGTGCTACTCTGCGCAGGGTGCGGCGCTGCCGGGAACCGGGCTGATGGGATTGACCCGCGCCTGGCTGACGGCGGGGGCGCGAGTCGTGGTGAGCAGCCGCTGGTCCACGCCCGACGAGGATGGGCCGCTGTTCAAGGCCCTGTACCGGAACCTGCGAACCGAGCCTCGCGCGGACCCGGGACAGGCGCTGCGCGCCGCGCAGCTTGAGATGATTCGTTCCGGAGGCTGGCATGCCCAGCCCCGCTATTGGGGAGCTTATTTTGTGATTGGAGGCGGATGAACTCCAAAACCGTTGGCGCCATGGAACCGGTTGCAAACTTCGCCGAGCCGCCTTGGTCCGGACTGGTGGAACAGATTCGTAATGGAGATTCGGCGGCCCTGGAGCAGATGTATCGTATCTTCTCCACGGGCATTCGCTTTTATCTCTGCCGCCAGCTTGGACCGCAGGATCTCGACGACCGAGTGCACGATGTGTTCCTGATCATCGTCCAATCCATTCAGAAAGGCGAGCTGAGGGATCCCGAGCGCTTGATGGGTTACGTGCGCACCATCGTGCGCCGGCAGGTAGCCGCGCAGATCGACGATAACGTGAAGGCGCGCCGCAATCAGGACGATCTGGATTCCGGAATGACCCTTTCCGACCACCATCCCAATCCGGAGCGAAGCGCCATCGAGCACCAAAACGGAGAGTTGGTCATGCGCATCCTGAACAGCCTTCCCAAGCGGGACCGCGAGGTTCTGGCCCGTTTTTATCTGGAGGAGCAGCCGCCGGATCGGATCTGCCACGAGATGGGCCTCACCGAAACGCAGTTCCGCCTCGTCAAATCCCGCGCCAAGGCGCGATTCGGCGAGCTCGGCAGGACCCGGTTCGCCCGCCACGTGGGTTTCCGGTCCTAGACGTACTGAACTTATTCTTGAGAATTCCGCCGCCGCCAAAGCACCTTGGTTTCAGAGACAATAAGGGTGCTGGATATGTACGCCAACTGTCACGTAGACGAAGAAGAGATTGAGCGGTACTCCATGGGGGCGATGCCCGAAGAGGCCATCGCCCTTTTTGAAGAACATCTCTTGATCTGCGAATCCTGCCAGTTGCGGCTGGCGCAAAGCGACGCCTATGTTGCCGCGATGCGGCAGGCCTCCGCGCGTCTGCGCGCGGAGCCGCCCAAACACGGACTCCCCTGGCTGCGTTTTCCCCGGCTGGTCCCTGCCTTGGCTGGCATGGCCGTGGTGCTTCTCGCGGCCGGTTTGTGGTTCGGCCGTGTGAATATGGGCGAGGCGCACCCGTTTGCAGTCGACCTGGAAGCGACGCGCGGGGCAACTCTCGAAGCCAAAGCGCCGGCTGGCAGATGGCTTCTGCTGCGGTTAGACCTGGCGAACTTGCCGGCTTCTTCCCAGTACCGGCTGGAAATGGTGGATCGTTTCGGTGGCCGTGTGTGGCAGGGCTCTGTAGCGGCACGGGGATCGAAAGCCGGTTTCAAGGTGCCGGGAAAGCAGCCGGGCATCTACTTTGTGCGCGTCTATCGGCCGTCCGGAGAGATGCTCCGGGAGTACGGTTTGGAAGTCGAAAGCCGCCGGTAGCCAAGCCCCCACTGATAGAATAGGGTTATGCCGCGTTCGGATGCGAGCGCCGGGCCCAGAGGGCACCCCAGAGGGCAGCCTTCCGTCGAGCGTTTCTTCCAGTTCTCGCTGCTGGGCCTGGTGGCCAGCGGATATCTCGCGGTGGCCGGTTCGGGGTATCTGGATGCCGCCACCGTCGCGCTCACCGCCGCCGGCTTGGTGCTTCGCGGCCTGCTGATCCGCGGGTTCGTACGGCTGGACCTTTCCGATCGCACCGTAACCCTTATCGCCCTGGGATATACGGGATTCTTCGCGCTCGATTATTTCTTTTTTTCGCGCGAGTTGCTCACCGCCACTGTCCACTTGGTCTTTTTCCTGGCGGTGATGAAGATCCTCACGGCGAAGACCGATCGGGATTATCTGTACACCGCCGCTATTGCCTTTGTGGAACTCTTGGCCGCCGCCCTGCTGTCCATCGATTTCAACTTCTTCCTGTTTCTGGCGCTGTACCTGCTGTTCGGCATAGCGGCGCTCGCCAGCGGAGAGATTCGCCGCTCCACGCGCCAAGCCGCAGCCACGGCGCGCAGCGGGCTGAAGGGCTTATACGCCCGGCTGGCGCTGCACTCGGCATTGATGACTTTGGGAATCCTGGCGCTCACCGCCGGGCTGTTCTTTCTGCTGCCGCGCACCGCCGAAGCGGCGTTCTCGCGGCTGATCTCCCGTCGTTTCTACCTTCCCGGTTTCTCGAGCGAGGTGACGCTGGGCGAGTTCGGCGAGGTCAAGACCGCCTCCCGGCCAGTCATGCACATCCGCATCTTCAGTAACGAAACGCCCGGTGGCCTGAAGTGGCGTGGCCGGGCGCTGGCCGAATTCGATGGGAAGCGTTGGTCGGAGGGCGTCCGGGCGAGTCAGACGGTCCCGGTGGAGAATGGCCACGCCGACCTGGAGCCCTCCGCCTACCGGCGGCCGGGGCGGCACATAAACTACCACATCGATCTGGACGCAATCGGCACCGATGCGCTGTTCTTCGCCGGAGTGCCCGAGATGGTGGATCTGCGCTACTCATTTCTCTGGCGCACGGCCAGCGCAAGCTACGGGATCGGATACCAGTCGCCCCGGAGCGTCCACTACGACGCCTACAGCCGGCTCGAGGATCCGCCGGAGACTTCGCCGGCGCCCTACCCCGCGCCCATTCTGCCGCTCGAAGCGCGAAGCGATAATCTGCAACTGCCGCCGCTCGACCCGCGAATCCCGGAACTGGCGCGCGCCATGACGGCGGGGTGCCCCATGGGCCCGGCGACGGACCTGGAGCGGGCGCGCGCCATCGAGCGCGGGCTGCGCGCCGATTACGGTTACACGCTTGAACTGCCGGACCACGAAGTGGCCGATCCCCTGGCTTACTTCCTGTTCACGCGCAAGAAGGGCCACTGCGAATACTTCGCCTCCGCCATGACCGTCATGCTGCGCACTGCCGGCATCCCGGCGCGCCTGGCCACGGGTTTCCAAAGCGGAGTGTACAACCCCATCACGGATTTCTGGCTGGTGCGCGCCTCCGACGCTCACGCCTGGGTGGAGGCCTGGATTCCCGGCCGTGGCTGGACCACCTTCGACCCCACGCCGCCCGATCCCAACCGGCGCAGCTTCGCCCTGCTGACCAAACTCGGGTTGTACCTGGATGCGGCCGGCACCTTCTGGCAGGACTGGGTGGTGAGCTACGACATCAGCCGGCAGGGCACGCTGGCCGACCGCTTGGAACTAGGTGCGCGCAGCCTGGGCATCCGCTGGTTCGACTCCCTTTCCGGACTGGACTGGAATTGGCATCTGCGCATGGCGGCGTGGTTCCGGCGCTACGGCGCGGGCCTCCTGATTGTGCTGGCGATGGGCGCCGCCGTTTGGGTGCTGGGGCCGCGACTGGTGCGCCTGCTGCGCATCCGCAGCCGTGTGGAGCGCGTCCGCCGCGGCCAGGCCACGGTGGGCGACGCCACCCTGCTTTACGAGCGCATGTTGGTCCTGTTGAAACGCCGCGGTTACCAGAAGCCCGCGTGGTTCACGCCCGCGGAGTTCGCCGAATCGCTGCCTCCGGGCCAGATGGGGACCGCGGTGACGGAGTTCACCGGCAAGTACAACGCTCTGCGTTTTGGCCGCCGGACCGGGGTGGCGCCGCGCCTGTCGACGCTTCTCGATGAACTCGAGCGGCAGTAATCAGCGCGGCACTTCGCTCATCAGCGCTAACAGATTGCGGTCCGGGTCGCGAAAGAACGCCATCCACAGATCATGATCCGGCATCCGCGCGGTCAGGTGAGGCTCGCGTTCGGAGGCGACGCCACGCGCGGCGAGGGTCCGGAACGCCTGGTGGATATCCGGCACCTTGAAATAAACGATCGAACTGTAGGTCTCGCCGGGCTTCTCGGACGCGGCGATCATGAGGCGCACCCCGTCGCAGTCGAAGAACGCCATATTGGGGACCTGGAACAGGAACTTGATTCCCAGCGTGTCACGGTAGAATCGAACGGCGCGATCGACGTCCGTGACGGTGATCGCAATCTGCCCGATGGTTGAAAGGCCGGATGCCGCGGGGGCGGCCGGCATACGGACGGAAGCCATATCCCTCCTCTTTGAACACATGATATCCCAAAAATGAGACCCTGGGAGCATGTTGAAGAAGCTGCTGCCAGCCGCCGCGGTCTGCGCCTCGCTGTTGCTGGCCCTGGCCAAGATTCCCTTTCAGGCGCAGTCCGCCTCCACTGTTTCCTATACCGTGCAGGGCGACGGCGAAACAGTGGAGATCCATAACGTAGCCTGGCAATACACGGGAACCGGCGTGCCGGGCCGGCCTACCGATGAGCGCCTCCTGCTGCGCACCACCACCCACGAGAAGAACTTCGTCGGCGATATACCCGAGCCTGGCGCCGTGAACCTGGAAGCGTGGCCGCTGGGTGTCGATCCGAAACAGAAGCCTCTCTACTCGGTGAAGCTCGAAGGCGACTCCGCTCGCACACTCGACAATTGCCTCTGGGTGATCGACCGCGGTTACGTCGACGCGCCCATGTGGTCCATCCACCGTCTGGGCGACGGCCGCCATCTCTTCGATACGCACGTGGAGCTGGTCCGCTTCACGGTATCGAGGGCCGACGGCAACCCAAGATACGCGGGCCTGGACGTGCCGGCCGACGACACGCCCGATGCGCGCCTGAAAGAGGCGCACGTGGTGGCGGTAGTGATTTACGCCGCGGAGGATCGCGTTCTGCGCGAAGCCCTGATCACGCACGACAGGCCGGCGGAGGCGCGGCAAATGCGGTCCTTTGCGGACGAGACGCAGGAGGTCGCGTTCATTGAGACCCCCGCGCGCCGCCTCAGGATCGCCTTCAGCCACAACTATCCGGACGCCCCCGCCACGGTGGAAGCAAGCATACCGCTGACCAAGGACGACCTGGACGTATCCCACGCCCAGCTTCCGCCGGGCATGCACATCGCAGCGTGGCGCAGATAGTGGCTGCTAATGCCCTGGCTGGGCGTAGTAACCGGATCGCGTGCGGGCCGTTAATCCCGGCTTCCCCATCTTGATCTCGAGCGCATGGTACTCGTTGGGACCGTCGCCGGCGAGGCCCTCAAAGGAGAGAGCGTAAGAGGCGTTTGCGTCCGCCACGCAGGTTGCGATCTCGCCCGCCAGATCGTTACTGGAATTGAGGACCCGGCCTCCACTTTGAGTCGCCAGAACCTGTAGCGCCAAGTCTCCGTTGTCCGCCTGGTCGGCTTTCTTCACCGGTTTCAAAAACTGCTTATAATCCGTCGTGCGCAAATCGCCCGCGTCCGCCGTCCCCAACGGATCGATGTTGAAAAGAGTGATGCGCGCCCGCCGCAGCCCGTCCGAAAGAGCCACGATGGAGCTGAAAAACATCTGCCTCTGCCGCTGTGAGGTTAGCTCCCGATCCAGGCCGGAAACCAGAAAGGGCCAGCCCGGACTAATCCAAACCACCAGTTTTCGTCCAGGCAGGGTCGCCTCAAAGTCGGCCAGCTTCTGGAGCGTGTTCAGTGACAATTGCGCCCGCTCGAGGCCGCCGGTAAACCCTTGCGACCTGCCAATTGTGCGTAGACCCAACTGCTTCTGATTCATGTCTGCGATTACCGCGTTTCCATCTCGGGAAGCGGTGGTCCCGGTCGCTGTCGTATCGGAAAAGAAGATCATCGATACCGGCTGGGCGAGCGCCCCGCCGTTTCGCAGCAAAAACTTCTCGATTTCCTTCCGCTCAATGGCTACATTTGTGAATTCAGTGTTGACCGTATCCACTAGCAAGATGACTTCCACCGGATCAGCCGTCGCGCTCCCACTGGCCTGAAAAGACACGATCTTCTGCGGCTGCTTGTTGTCCAAGAGAGTAAAGTCCCGCTGTTCGAGGCCGGAGACCGGTTTTCCGGACTTGTCGGTCACGACCACGTCGAGCGTCATGTGGCGATCTGTGCTGGCAGGCGGGAGAGACGCCGGAGCCTGCGCAAAGCCGGAAACCAGCGAAAAGCAAAATATGTAGATCCAACTGCCGTATCGGGTGCTCATACCATTCACCTCACTTGAGCCACCGCCTAATATAACAATCTACGTCCCGCCCGGCTGGGTTATGCTCGTAGGATTGGGGCTTCACGGAGGCCTGCATGGGAATCGGCATTCGGATTGAGGAGCTTCGCAAGGTCTACGATACACCGCCGCCGATGGCGGCCCGCGGCGCCGGCTTCGCCTGGGGCGGCGCGCGCGCCGGGCGCAAGGAGAAGAAGAAGTACGAAGTCCAGGCGCTCGACGGCATTTCGCTCGAGATCCAACCCGGCGAAGTGTTCGGACTGCTGGGGCCGAACGGCGCAGGCAAAACCACCACCATCGCCGTCCTGACCACGCGCGTCGAGCCTAGCAGCGGGCGCGTATTCGTCGGCGAGCACGACGTATGGAAGGAGCAGGTGAAGGCCAAGCGGCTCATCGGCGTGGTGCCGCAACGGCCCAACCTGGATTTCGCCCTGACGGCCCGGGAGATCCTGCTGTTTCACGGCGCTTATTTCGGGCAGAGCGCGCGCGAGCGCGAGCGGCGCACCGCCGAGATGCTCGAGAAGTTCAAGCTGACCGACCGCGCCGACCACATGGTCCGCACCTTCTCGGGGGGCATGATGCAGCGCCTCTCCATCGCCCGCGCCATGATGCACGACCCCGAGGTGCTGTTCCTCGACGAACCCAGCGCCGGCCTCGATCCGCAGACGCGCCTGCTGCTGTGGGAGATCATCCGCGATTACAACCGCCTCGGAAAGACCATCGTCATCACCACCCACTACATGGACGAAGCCGACACACTGTGCGACCGGCTGGCCATCATCGACCACGGCCGCATCATCGCCCAGGGAACGCCTCAGGATCTCAAGCGGTCGATACCGGGCGGATACCTACTGCGGCTGCGATTCGAGCGCGTGCCGGAGGAGTTGCTGGCGGAATTACAGAAGCTGCCGGGCGTAACCGAGGTGCGCTCGGCGGACCACACGGGGGCCGACGTCTACGCCGACCGCGGAGGGCCGCTCATCCCCGCCATCGTCAACGCGGCTCAGGCGGCGGGCGCCGACCTCCGCGACGTGCACATCGAAGAGCCGAGCCTGGAGACCCTGTTCCTGCATCATACCGGAAGGAGTTTGCGCGATTGAACTGGAAAACGTTTTACGCCATGCTCTGCCGCGACGGGCATGTGGCCCGCCGCAACCTGCTCCCCATGCTGCTGCAAAACCTGTTGCAGCCGCTTCTGTTCGTCTTCGTCTTCGGCCGCATCATGACCACCAGCGGCATCATGAAGCCGGAGTACAAGACGCTGCTCCTGCCGGGCATCATGGCCATCAGCATGGTGCTCTCCGGCATCCAGGCGGTGGCCATGCCCCTGATCGCGGAGTTCCAGTTCACGCGCGAGATCGAAGACCGGCTGCTGGCGCCCATGGAAATCGGCTGGCTGGCGGTCGAGAAGATCGTGGCGGGGATGATCCAGGCGCTGGTGGCGGGCCTGGTGGTGATTCCGGCCGGGTGGCTGCTGATGGGCTCGGGGGTGAACCTCAGTTTCCACCAGCCCTTCGCGTTCGCGGCCGTGTGCTTGCTGGTGGCGTTCTTCTCGGCGGCCGGCGGGCTGACGCTGGGGTGCAGCGTGGGCCAGACGCAGATCGGCCTCATGTTCAGCCTGGTGCTGGCGCCCATGATGATGTTCGGCTGCGCCTACTACCCGTGGAGCGTCCTGAAGGCCTTTCCAGTGCTGCAAATCGCCGTCCTGGTCAATCCGCTGGTTTATGCCAGCGAAGGGTTGAGAGGCGCGCTGGCGCCGCAGGCCCCGCACATGCACATGGCGGTGGTTCTGAGCGCGCTGCTGGTTATCGATGTCGCGCTGCTGGCGGCCGGCTTGAACCGCTTCCACCGCAAGGCCGTGAGCTAGGAGTAGCAATTCCGCCCAATTCGGTCGAATTCTCTTGAATCGCGGCGCGAAAAGGTGTATATATTCGCTGTCCGCTGCCGCTGGCTGGCAACCGACAAGGGAGTGCACTATGCAAAAGATGAACTGGAACCGTGTGATCCTCGGCGGCCTGCTCGCCGGGCTTGTGATCAATATCTGCGAGTTCCTTGTGGATGGTCTCCTGTTGGGCGACCAATGGACCGCCGTTCTGAAAGCCTTCCACCGGCCCCCCATGGGCCCCGTCGCGACCGCCTCGTTTGTGCTGTGGGGCTTTTTGGTCGGCATCTATGCGCTGTGGCTCTACGCGACCCTGCGGCCGCGCATGGGGCCTGGTCCCAGAACGGCCGCGTTCACCGGCATTGCCGTCTGGATTATTGGTTCCCTGCTCACCACCATACCGGCTGTTGGGATGCACTTGTTTCCCTACCACCTGTTGGGGTACGACCTCGTGCTGACGCTGGTCGAGATCGTCGCGGGCACCGTCATTGGCGCCTGGCTGTACCAGGAGCCGGCCGCCGCCTAGGGCCGCCCTTCGGACCCGGTTCGTCGCCGGTTGTGTTGGAGTGTGCTCAGGTTCCCGCGCCTGCGCTACCGGACCGGGATACGGTCGCCATACAATTTGAATTAGTTGTCACTCAGTAGTAAGAATGATAGTAAAATTTATAAGGGCGGACCAGTATAACCCCCCGCAGGTGAACCAATGAAATGGAAGAAGTTCCTTCGCGTAGCGTGTTTAAGCAGCGCAGCGTATTTTCTTCCTCATCAGGCGCTCGCAGAAACCCACCTCGAAGCCGCCGCGCAAACCACGATCCAGAGCATCATCCCAGCCATCCCCCAAGCGGGGTTCTGGATGGTTGACCTCTCCGGCATCCGCGCAACGAACGTCAACGTCGCCGTTGAAACGCTCCAGGGCGCCGTGCTCGCCCAGAAGAGTGTCAGTGTAAGCAATAATCAGAGCGTCACGCTCTACAACTCCGACTTTGTCCTCCAGAACGGCCAACCACTCCCGCAACAAGACGTACGCCTCAGAATGACCGGCGACGACTACTTCGTCAACCATTTCACCTACTCCGAAACAGGCACGAGCGCAACTGCGAGCGGGAGCCCGGCAGCCCGCGAGGCCGGGATGGGCGACGTCTTTCCCGGCATGATCCATCACCAGCCCGTACCGGTCAATCGCGTCCTGGCGCAACGTCGTTATCACCCGCTCTTGGCAGCGGCGCAACTGAGCGCCGCGCCAGTCGTGACGCGCGGCTTTAGCACCGCGGGCGTCCCCTATTACGGCGCGGGGATCACCTTCTCGTCCACCACGCCAGGCACGACGCTCGCACTCGCGGCGCAGAACGCGGGCAACGTCACTCTCACGCTCGGCCAGCAAAACGCGACAAGCAACTCACTCGACACCATCGTGCAATCCTTTGCCACGAACCAATCACGGCTCCTCACCGTCGATTCGTTCTTTAGCGCGAGCACGCTCGCAGCGTCCACGATTGGCAGCGCGACGAGCGCGTCCGGCATCGCCGGCATGACCATCACGCACGCGCCGGATGGGAGCATGTACGCGGACAGCCTACGCGCGGAGGAGGCGTCCCGACGAAAGTTCCTCATCCACCTCTTCATCAACGATCCGAACGGTTGGAAAGTGAATGTTGATTTCAAGAACCGGACCGGACAGACGCTCCACACCTTCATCATCCCCTACGACGCCAATGGCAATGCGTTCACCGACTCGTCCGGCAACACTCGATTCGTCCGCTACGATGTCGCGCCGGGCGAGGCGGCCTACACGGCCGAGACGCTCTTCGCCGGCTTTAACGGCATCGAGCAGATACGATCCGCCGAGGTGCGCGGCAACATCGACGTGCCCATGAATGACCAGCCAGGCGACGGCGTCCCCCTCGATGGCCGCTTCCACATCCTCCAATCCTACACGCTCCAAGGACAGACCATCGCCTTCGCCGCGCCGACAGAACTCGACGCGGGCCGCGCACTGAGCGCCGTGGGCATCGAGGACATCGTCGGGAGCGCGACGGGGCAAGCAGTGTATAATCCCGGCACGAACCCGGTTACGATACGCGTCGATGGCCGCGACGCGACTGGCAAAGTCGTCGCCACGGCGAACTACACGCTCAATGGCCACCAGCAAAACGTGGCCGACACGGCCGACTTCTTCCCCGGCGTGAACCCGCTAACCATCATGAGCATCTTGCGCGTCGACCACACCGTCACCGGCGGCGCCGCTGACGGGCGAGTCAACGGCTCCTCAGCCTTTGACGGGCGCATCATGGGCTTTCGCGTCGACGGCCTCTTCGGCCAGAACGGCCCCGCACTCCTCACCGCCGCGCTCATGCAAAACACTGACGCGCTCGCCACGCTCGTCGAGACAAGCGATATGAACCCGAACCCGCTCCGGGACCTCTACCCGGTGATCCACCGCGACGGCCCGGGACTCGTGCAGATGACGGCGATCTCCAACACGCCCACCTTGGTGAGCGGCATGAGTTACAACCCCCTCGGAAACGGGGTGAACCCGTACTCGTTCACCGGCTCCGCCACGACGCCCAGCCGCGTCCTGCACGTCGAAGGACTAACAACCACGGGCATCGACCAAGCAAACTTCCCGGTGCCGACGGGTGCGACGAACGCCCCCGGCAACAGAGTCTATAACCCGGTCGTGCAAGTCAATTCTGCTGACGGCACGAGCGCTACACAAAAAACACAACTCAAAGTGTACGAAGGAACATTGTGGGATATGAACGTTATCTATCCAACTACGTGGCGAAGCATCATCCGGCAGAATGCAGTACGACTTGGACAACTATTCTCTTATAGTAATTATTACTCAACATATATGTTTGATCCGAGTTCAACGTCGGCGAGTGATTATACCCAGATCTTACTGGAGATTACCGATGGTGGCCAGGATCCAGCTTATAGTAGTTATCAAGCATCTGACCTCATGCTAATTGATGGCGGCGGTTATGCGCGGCTGCTTCTTGACATGTCATCAACCCCTATAGGTGGTAAACTCTACAATGATATGACTACTGAGGTCTTGATGAGAACATTCATGAATACCCTGGGCCTCGGCCCCGAAGCTGTGAACAAGTTCTAGTCATTGTAACGCTTTTTCATTTATAAACCGTTTCTCGATTGAGATCGCTTCTTATTGGCGAACGTCCACCAGATTGGATTTATACGCTGGGAGTCCACCCGCCACACGCTATGATCGCCGTTTATGATTGAACTCGGCCCCGCGACTGAACATGACATGGTTCTCGCATTTCTGCGAGCGAGATAGATTCTCCGCGGTTTGGCGAACTCGTTCATCACTGTTTAAGGATGCCTCCTTTAAGTTCCGGGGCGGCCTAAAATGAAAACCTACTTCCACCTGGACATGGATGCCTTCTTCGTCTCCGTGGAAGAACTGTTCGATCCGTCTCTCAAGGGCAAGCCGGTGGTGGTAGGCGGCCGGCCAAACGAGCGCGGCGTGGTCTCGGCGGCATCTTACGCGGCGCGCAAGTTCGGCGTCCATTCCGCCATGCCGCTGCGCACGGCGTATAAGCTCTGCCCGCAAGCCATCTTCGTCGACGGCCACCCGGAGCGCTACCGCGACTATTCCCACAAGGTCCACGGCGTGCTGCAATCGTTTTCGCCCCTGGTGGAGATGGCCTCCATCGATGAAGCCTACCTCGACATGACGGGCACGGAACGTCTGTACGGACCGCCCTTGCGCGCCGCGCACCTGCTGCACCAGCGGATGAAGGCGGAGACCGGGCTGAACTGTTCCATCGGGATCGCCGCCTCGCGCCTGGTGGCCAAAATCAGCTCCGACCAAGCCAAGCCCAATGGCGTGCTGTGGGTGATTCCGGGCGAGGAAGCGGCCTTTCTCGCGCCGCTCGACGTGCGCAAAGTTCCGGGCGTGGGCAAGGTGACGGAGAAGCAGCTCAACGCGCTCGGCATCCGCAAAGTCGGGGACTTGGCGCGCCTGGACGATGCCTTTCTGGAGCAGCGCTTCGGCAAGTGGGGGCTGGCGCTGGCCGGCAAATCGCGCGGCCTGGATGCCGGCGGCTGGTTCGACACCGAAATCGGCGCGGAGGAAGGGCCGAAATCCATCAGCCACGAGCACACGTTTTCCGAGGACACCGCCGACCTGGCGCAGATCGAATCGACCCTGGCCCGCCTATGCGAAATGGTGGGCCGCCGCTTACGCGAGCACCGCCTGCACGCGCGCACCGTTCAGCTCAAATTGCGCTACTCCGATTTCTCGACGTTCACGCGCGCACATTCCATCGCGCGCGCCACCGATCTGGACACCGAGCTGTTTGAGGAGATCCGCGAGCTCTTCCGTCGCAATTGGAAGACCGGAGCGGCCGTGCGCCTGCTGGGGGTGCAGGTTTCCTCCTGGTCCGAGGGGGACGAGCAGTTGAACCTGATGGGCGAAGAGAAGCACCAGAAATGGAGCCAGGCGCTGGCGGCCGCCGACCGGCTGCGCGACAAGTTCGGAGAGTCGGCCGTCTCGCTGGCCTCGGGCCTGCGCGGCAGTTTCCGCGAGCGCACGCACGAAAATCCCGCCAGTTTGCCGGGGAAGAAGAAGCCTTCAACCCCCTAAAACCAAATGGCCGCCGATGAACGCCGATGAACACGGATCGGAAAACAAGAATCTTATTTAGGAGTTATGCTTATCTGTGTTCATCTGTGTTTATCCGTGGCTAAAACTCATCTTCAGCGGCCCCGCTACACCGCCCCGAATTCCTCCAGCGCCTGCCCCGCGCCGCGCAGGTTCTCGGGCTTCATCTCCAGGTATGCCCGCGAGAGCAGCGTGGATGGTCGTCTGGACGGTCCCGGCAAAGGGCATTGCCGCCACCTGTGATATACTATGATATATACCAGGGGAAGAGCTGACAATGCCGCGCACCGCAAAGCTGTTTCGGAACGGCCGGAGTCAGGCAGTTCGCTTACCTGCCGATTTTCGGTTTGAGGGTAGTGAGGTCTACGTCCGGCAAGACCCTGCGACCGGAGATGTCATCCTGTCGCGGCGGCCGGATTCCTGGGAGGGATTCTTCAAACTTACCGAGCAGGTGGGTGTGCCCGGGGATTTCATGTCCGATCGTCAGGACGGAGCATCCCAGAAACGCGATCTGTTCCGATGACGAGCCGATATCTGCTGGACACCAACATCGCCAGTTACGTCATCAAGGGCAACATTCCCGCTGTTCGCCGCCGCATGGTTCGGGTACCTATGGCGCAACTCGCCATTTCCGCCGTGACCGAAGGCGAGCTGCGCTATGGGGCAGCGGGGCGGCCAGACGCCGCAAGCTTGCGGTTCATCGTCGAAGAATTCTTGCTCCGAATGACGATCCTGCCCTGGGATTCGGAAGCCGCCCGACACTACGGGCAGATCCGGGCCGCGCACGAACGCGAAGGCCAGCCGATGGGGAATCTCGATACGATGATCGGCGCTCACGCCCTCGCGTTGGGCGCCATCCTGGTTACCAACGATCGGGCTTTCACCCGGATAGAGGCGCTGAAGGTGGAAGACTGGACCAAGCCATAAGCCGAGGGGTGTGGGGCAACCAGGCGGCGGGTTGCCAACCCGCCGCAGGATACAATCCTGCCCCACAAGCCGATGCTACACTCGGGGAATGGGAAGCGGTGCAAACCTATTCCCCATGTATAGAGATGCTGTCGACGACGTTGGGCCGGCGGTTGGACTCGCGCCTCGCATCAGTTCGCTGCTCATCAAACCTGCCTCCGCGGTCTGCAACCTCGATTGCGCCTACTGTTTCTACCTGGACCGGGAAGCCGATCCGTACCAGGCGCTGCCGGCCCGCCGGATGAGCCTGGAAACGCTCGAGCGCCTGGTCGATACCTATCTCTTCTACTCCTATCCCGAGAGCGTGTTCGCGTTCCAGGGTGGCGAGCCGACGCTCGCCGGCCTGCCCTTCTTCACCAAGCTGGTCGAGTTCCAGCAGCAGTATGGCCGCAACGGCCAGAGCGTCGGCAATTCGCTCCAGACCAACGGCATGCTGCTGGATGAAAACTGGTGCGACCTCTTCCGCGCTTATGACTGGCTGCTGGGGGTTTCCCTCGATGGGCCCGAAGAGGTGAACGATCTGTACCGCTTCAACAAGCAGGGCCGCGGCACCTGGAAGCGCGTCGTCCAAAGCGTCGAATTGCTACAGAAGAACGACCTCGAATTCAACATCCTGTGCGTGCTGAGCCAGGCCAACGTCGGCCGCCCCCAGGAGCTGTACCGGTTCTTCCGCGGCCTGGGAATCGGCCACCTCCAGTTCATCCCGCTGGCCGAATTCGACCACCAGGGCAATCCCCTGCCCTTCACCATCTCTGCCGAGCAGTACGGCCGATTCCTGTGCGAACTGTTCGAGCTGTGGTGGCCCGACCGGCGCAAGGTGCGCATCCGTTTCTTCGACAACATCGCCGAGGCTCTGGCCGGCCAGAAGCCCGGCAACTGCACGATGCATGAAACCTGCGACAGTTACGTCGTGGTGGAGTATAACGGCGATGTCTACCCGTGCGATTTCTTCGTCGAGAGTTCCTGGAAACTCGGCAACATCGTCCTCGACTCCTGGCCCGAGATCGCGCGCCGCACCCGCCGGTACAGCTTCGCTTCCAAGAAGACTCTGGCCCACCCCGAGTGCCAGGCATGTGAGTATCAATCCATCTGCCACGGCGGATGCCCCAAGCTCCGCCACGGGCTGCACCGCCGGTTCGAAGATCTCGACTATTTCTGCCAGGCGTACAAGATGATCTACGCCCGCTCGGTGGAACCGCTGCGCGCGGAGTTGCGCAAGTTACGGATAGGGGAACCAGCAGGGATCGACGGCCGCTGAAGCGCCGCTGGTTTCCTTGACGCGCGCGATCAGCCTCTGGCGCAGCTCTTCGGCGATCTTCACATACGGCGCCCGGCCCGCCAGGTTGACCTGCTGGTAAGGGTCCGCGCCATGGTCGTACAGGGCGTACTCCACGTAGCGGTCGGCCTTGGGAACGGGCCTCCAGCCGGGCCCTTTGGGCGCGGCGGCGGCGTAGGTATACCGCGGGGTCCGCAAGCCTCGGCCGGTGACGAATTCCGCCATCTCGAAGTACACCTCGTTGCGCCAACCCTCGGTGCGCCGGTCCAGCAGGCCGAGGAAACTGTGGCCTTGCATGGATGCGGGAACGGCCACGCCCACCGCTTCCAGCAGCGCCGGCGCCAGGTCCACCTGGCTCACCAACTCCGAAATCTCCATGGACCGATTGAATCCCGGGCCTTCGACGATGAGCGGGATGTGAATCGAGCTCTCGTGCGGGCTGCGCTTGTATTCCGTATTGCGCGTCTTGAAATGGTTGCCGTGATCGCTCATGAAGACCAGGATGGTGTCGCGATCCAGCCCGGTTTCCGTCAGCGTTTTGCGGATGGTGCCGGCCGCGTCGTCGATCCGCGCCACGCAGGCGTAGTAGTCCGATAACTGGCTGGGCCACGAACCCGGAAGCGCCCGCAAGTCTTGCGGGATGAACGGATTCGGATAGCGATGGGCGTACTCCTTCGGCGGGTCGTAGGTGTCCGTGTCGTTCTGGTGGTGAACCTCGAGATACGACACCACCAGCAGAAACGGCGATTTCGCCGACCGCAGGAAACGCTGCGCGCGCCCGGTCATAAAGTCCACCCGGTACTGGCCGGAGAAGTGGATGGGCTTGCCGTCGTTGTCGTAGAGATCTCCCTCATAGGCGTGGGAGGTCCACTCCAGTTCGTTCGACGCTTCCCACAAATCCCGGAACCCTCCGCGATGGGCCGGCGCCACGGCGCCCTGCACTTCCGCGCGCGGACGCCCTTCACCCGGCGCCAGGTGCCACTTGCCGATGTAGTTCGTCGAATAGCCCGCTTGCCCCAGCGCGGTAGCCAAAGTGGTGGCGTCCTCCGCCAGGCCGGGGCCATTGTGCCAGACCCCGTGGCGGCTGGGGTACTGCCCGGTAAAGATGCTGCCGCGCGCCGGAGCGCACACCGGCTGGTTCGAAAACGCCGATCGGAACAGGACGCCGCGGCCCGCCATGGCATCGAGGTTGGGCGTCAAGTTCATGGGGTTGAGACCCATGGCCCCGACGCAGTCGCAGCGGAACTGGTCCGAGATGATGAGGACGATATTGGGCCGCTTCACATTGCCACCGGTCTGCGCCGAAGCCGCGGAAGAAGCCGACATGGTTGCGGAAACGCCCGTCAGCCACTCTCTGCGTGTCGAGCCGGACGAAGGATCGGACTGGACGCCCATGATCGCAGTATCGCTCATCCGTAGCGCCGGGCCAACGTTCCACGGGTGCTATACTCCCCCCAGGGAGTCGCTCCATGTCCTTTTCTCGTCTTGCGACCGTTTCCGTCCTGCTGGCTGGCTTGGCCGCCGCCGATATCGATGCCGTCAAACAGGCCGCCGAACGCGTCCGGCAACTGTCTGAGAAAGCTCCTGGCTCGTTGGGCGCGGAGTTCCGCGCCATGGCCGCCAAATCCTTGCAGCCCCGGTATCCGGATCTGGCGAACCAACTCTCCCCACCCGCGCCGCCTGCCACTCCGCGGCCCGCCATGCCCGCCGGGGGACCGCGGCCGGTTCCGCCGCCCGAACTGGCCGCCATCCAGAAGAGCATCGGACAGATGCGCGGCCTGCCCACCGACGACGACCGGGCCAGGCTGGTTCTCGAAACCACGACCGCTATCCGCGCCCTGCCGGCCGGTATCGCCAAACTCGGCCCGGCCTACAGCCTGAGCAACCTGGTCACGGAAGGCGATTTGGGCAAGGACGCGCTCAATGCCGTCGCCGCCACCCTGACACTGGCGTTGCGCGAATCGCCGGCCAGCGCCGCCGGCTATATCCAGTTAGCCAGGCTGGTGCGCTATGAACACGCAACGCCACCGCCGCCAAACCCAGCGCTCGACGCCGCTATCGCCGTGCTGGCGCTGCGCGACGAGATGCTTCAGAACGCCGGATTCACGCTGACCGGGTTGGATGGCAAGAGCTACGCCTTGGACGGCCTGCGCGGCCATGTGGTGCTGCTCAACTTCTGGGCCACCTGGTGCCCGCCATGCCGCAAAGAAATGCCGGACATGGAGAAGCTATATCGGCAGTTCGAGAAGCAGGGCCTGGTGGTGCTGGCGGTCTCCGACGAGAAACGCGAGACGGTGGAGAAGTACCTGGCGGAACGCCACTACTCATTTCCCATCCTGCTCGACCCCGATCGCAAGGTGAACGACACCTTCAGCGTGGAAGGAATCCCCAAGAGCTTCCTGTTTGACCGCCAGGGTAAGCTGGCGGCGCAGGCCATCGATATGCGCACCGAACGGCAGTTCCTGGAAATGTTCCGTTCCGCCGGTCTGGAATAGCGCCGGCATCCCGTTCGCCGCACACCCTCACTTGCGCTTCCCCTTGCTCCCGGTCATTTCTTTGATAAACTCTACCTCCTCGGGCCGGTAGGGTTTCCCATCGAAGGAAAAGATGTCGTGGAACCACATGGCCGGCTCGCGGTCGATGTAGGGTTTCTGCCAGGAATCCCACGGCAGGTTGGTCTGAGTTTTCCCGGCAACAAAGCCCCAATTAATAGCCGCCACCTTGTACTTCTTCGCCAGCGGCAGGATCCCCTGGAACGTGCTCTTGTTGGGGCGCGCCATGTACTCGGTGCACAGAATCGGCCGGTTGTAAGCTTGCAACCAGCGGACTCGCTTTTCGAACTCTTCCGGCGCATCGTAGTTGTGAAACGAAATCACGTCGGAAAGCTCGATCTGTATTTTCTCGATCGGCGACAGCTTCTCCGGCGCGGACCAGTCGCCCTTCCACAGCCCGCTGGTCAATGGTTGTGTCGGGTTCCCCGCTCGAGCCCATTTGAATGCCGTCGGCAGCACGGCCAGCACCGCTTCAAGCTTGCCGGCGGGCTCGGAGGTTCCA
>Ga0209039_10001152_pt1 | contig 25173 bp, 26 predicted proteins | sample BogFormECP12_OM1_FD_188238 | JGI IMG/M metagenome (GOLD analysis project Ga0209039, IMG submission 188238) | Bog forest soil microbial communities from Calvert Island, British Columbia, Canada - ECP12_OM1 (SPAdes) (version 2) | ecosystem: Environmental > Aquatic > Freshwater > Wetlands > Bog ... | reverse complement strand
TCTTGCGCAAGGCACTCCCGTCGGCTTTCGCCCGCGGGATACAGGGCGTTGTAGTTCGCCCGGTACGGGTCCAACCCGTACGAAACCTGGTCAACTGGCATTGGCTCTAAATGTCTATAAAATCAGGAACTATAACCCGTGGACGGGTTGCCTTCCAGCCCCATGACGAGCTGGTCGCCCTTCTGCAGGGTGACGTGCCTGCCGTTATCGGACTGGGTGAGCGGAACCTGGGCATGGTTGCAGCCCGCGGCCAGAAGCAACACAGGTATCATAGTCATGAACAGGATGGATCGAAGTCTCGCGAGCATGGGGGGTCTCCTCCGCATTGGTTAGGGTTCCCCCCAAGGACGACAGACCCCTCCGAAAGGTTCCGGGCTGAATCACCGGCGGATGCCATAAGGTCCTCAACCACCCCCTTCAGCCTCTACACCTTCTTCTGCGTTTCTTCGAGGCTGTGCAAGGTCCTTTTCAGATTCCGCCAGCGTAAAAAGAGGCTGACCAGGTAGGCGGCCAGAACCGCCAGGATAACCACGTAGCCAGTGATCATGTACTTGATCGAGATGATCGGGTCTAACATTGCAGCGCTCCTTCAGGATTGGGCTTCCAGCTGTCGCTCATCGACCAGCTGTGCCAGCCGCCCCAGGCGGGCGCGGTGCCAGAACAGGGTGGTGAAGATGACCGAGAAGGTGAGCAGGCTGAAAAGCATGGTGGCGACCATCGGCGGGGTCATGTTGAAGCCTCCCTGGGAGGAGGCAGAGGCCGTTCCGATCACCGCGGGGTGGATGGTTCGGAACAGGCGGATGGAGAGGAAGGTAATCGGCACGCTTAAACTCCCGACCAGCGTGTACACGGCGCCAAACCGCGCCCGGCGGTCCGGATCTTCAATTCCCTGCCGGAGCAGAAGATAGGCGAGATAGATCATCTCGAGGATGGCCGCGGTGGTCAGGCGCGGGTCCCAGGTCCACCAGGTGTTCCAAACCGGGCGGGCCCAGATGGAGCCTGCCAGGATGGCCACCAGGAAGAAGATCAGGCTGATCTCCACGGCTGCAGACTCCAGGATATCCCATTTCTGGTCGTGGGTGACCAGGTAGAGAATCCCGGTGATCGCCGCTGCCAGGAAGCCCAGCATACCAACCCAGGCGGTGGAGATATGAAAATAGAAGATCTTCTGGACATAGTTCATCGTTTCCTCAAGCGGGGCGTAGATGAAAACCATGCCCAGGGCGGCCAGGAAGAGAGCCACGGAGAGTCCATTGAGCACTTTCAAAGCATTGGGTTGAGGTTCCATATTTTCCTCCTCGCCGGAGCAAGGTGGGCGGGTTTATTCCTCCACCACGAAATCAAACACCATGAAAGCCACGGCGATAAAGATGATGTCATAGGCGACCAACAGGTTGATCCAGGGCGTGATCGCAGACGCCGGCGACCCCTGCAGGAATCCGCTGCTGGCTTTGACGGCTGCCACCAGGACCGGAATGACCACCGGGAACAACAGGATGGGCAGCAGGATGTCGCGCGTGCGGGCCTGGACGGCCATGCTGGCGAGCAGGGTCCCCACGGCGATGTATCCGATCGAACCGAGCAGGATGGTCCCGATCAGGCCTAGGTTGAACAGGTTGGTGTCGTACAAGAGACTGTAAATCGGCAGGACGATGGCTTCCACAAGGAGCATGAAGGCCAGATTGCTGAGGGCTTTGCCGAAATAGATGGCGCTGCGATCCACCGGCGCCAGGAGGAGGCCGTCGAGGCAGTCGCGGTCCTTTTCGATCGCCAACGAGCGGTTCAGCCCGATCGTTCCGGCGAAGGCGAACGTGACCCACAGCACACCGGAAGTGACCGTTCGGCGAGTCTCAATATCCAGTTCGAGGGCAAAATTAAACACCAGGATGACGAGCAGAGCGAAGACCAGCATGGCCGACAGCAATTCTCGGCTGCGCCATTCAGCGGTCAGGTCCTTCCAGACGATGGCGCCGATCGCTTTAAGGTAGGAGGTGGCTGGCCGGGCTTGATCGAATGGGTGTGCTTCAGCCATCTCAACCTGCCAATGCCCGGCGATAGAAATCGAGCAGGTTGCTCCCGCCCAGATCGGATTTTGCCGCGGAGGCGGCGATTACGCCTTGCGAGAGCACATCGAATCGCGCCGCCAGATCCTCCACACGGGCCAGATCGTGCGAGGTCATGACCACCGTGCGCCCGCGGCCGGTCACCTCGCGCAGGACCTGGTCGAGCATATCGCAGGCTTCCTGGTCGAGGCCGGTGTGCGGCTCGTCGAAAAACAGGACGGACGGATCGTGCAGGATGGCGCGCCCGATGGCCAGCCGCTGCTGCATGCCTCGCGAATAGGTCCGCACCGGGTCGCGCCGCCGATTGAGAAGACCGACGGTGTTTAACACGGCCTCGATGCGCTTCTCCAACCCGGCCAGATCATACATCCGACCAAAGAAGCGCAGGTTCTCCTCGGCATTCAGATCCCCATAGAGCAGCGGTTGGTGAGAGACAAACCCCAGGTTCCTGCGCACCGCAGCAGCCTGAAAGGGAAGGCGATACCCAGCAATACGGACTTCACCCAGCGTGGGCCGTGCCAGCGAGGCCAGGATGCGCAGAAAAGTCGTCTTTCCAGCCCCATTGGGCCCGATCAGGGCAACAAACTCGCCCTCCCGGACCTCAAAGTCGAGGCCCTTGAGAACGGCTTTCGATCCGAAGCGCTTGACGAGCCGACGGACTTCGATCATCCCAGCCGGTTTCTCAGCCGGTTTTTTAATTCGGACCGACGCTGCTCATAGATTTCCTGGGTAAGCTCGCCCGCCTGGTACCGGTCGTCCAGGGCCAGGATGGCATCCGCAATGTCGTCGGCGTTGTTCCCATGGACCTCCACGGCCGTCTCCTCAGCCGGCTCTCGTTGATGGCGGTTCCGGTCCCGCAGAAAGAAGAAGACCCCGGAAGCGATCAGAACGAGGCCAAAAGCCCCCAGGGCGATCACCAGGCCGGTTTGCGCGCTCGACCCGCTGCCACTGGAGGCGGCGCCCTGGGGAGAGCCGGAAATGGTCGCCTCCAGAACCGCACCTGCCGCCAGGCTGGAAGCATCATACTGATGATAGAGAAGGCCCTGGACATTCTGGATGCCCTGGTCCGTCAAGCTGCTCCCATTCACCAGGACCCCTTCGGGTACGAACATCGTGACCGAGTCCGCCGGCAGGACGAAAGGCAGCGTCAGTTTGAATTGACTTGCGGCCGGCAGGGTGAAGGTAACCTCCAAACCGTACAGTTGATCCCCCGAGACCGGGGGCATGGCAAAACCGTTCCCGGTGACCAGGAAGGTTGCGCCGCCCGTGTAGGGCTGGAAGGAGGCATTGGTAGCCGCGGCCGGAAGTTTTACAAAGGGGACGCTCGAACCATCCGAGGGGACCAGAACCGTCTGCTGGCTGGGATTGGCAATGACATACAATTCAATCGCCTGGATGGTCTGGGCAGCCGAATAGTCCAGAAGAATGTGCACTTGTTTGACCTGGAGATTCTCCAGATCCTGGGTGACGGGGAAGATCGTGAGCTGGGGGAGGTCCAGCGCCGATTGGCCCTGGGCGGCGGTGACGGTGGTCGACTGATAAGGGACCCCATCGTAGGCCACCTCGGAGACAAATATCCGTCCTGCCGGCATCTCGACCTGCTCGAAGCGAAACGCGCCGTCCTCTGCCAGGGGGGCACTGCGGGTCAAGACCTGTGTTGGCGTTCCGCCATTCGGGTCCTGCTCAAAACCATACAGGTTGACGGTCAACCCGGAAAGCAGGACAGCCGCGGAAGAACTGACCACAGTGCCGGTGACCACACCGACCTGGAGCGAAGCAGGCGTCGAAGCCCCGGTACTGCTGGAGGCGGCCGGGGTTGCAGTTGCGGAGTTCGGCTGGGGCTGCGCAGCGATGGCGGTTGGAGACGGCAGCCCGGGGGAGGGTGTCTGGGCAGAAGAGGCCGGGACGGTCGAGAGCGGTGCGGTCGGTGACAGGTAACCGGGCGGTGGGGTAATATCCTCGGCCAGCGAACAAGCCGCCAGGATCAGGGGGAGCAACGCGGCGAGGACGATCGGTCCACCTTTCATCCCGTACCCTCCGCAGGATTCAACCGCGGTAGGCGGTCTAGAACCGCATCAAGGCACCTAGGGGGATGCTCATCGACCCAATTTGACCTAAAAGGGGAAAAAGTCATTTCAGAGGCTTTCCACAGGAAGAACAGAATGCATCGGCTGGCAGGACCGGCTGGCCACATTGGGGACAGAAACCGGCAGCTCTCCCCTGGCGGGCAGCACGGCGTCTGGCGATCAGCCTCTCCAGCTCCTCGTCGGAAACTTCTGGCCGGGCCGTTCCGGCAGCTTTCGGTGCGGGCCGGACGGGGGCAGCCGCTTCAGACCGTGCATGGGCTGGGTGCCTTTCTGGGCGCGCCGGAGCAAGTGCATCCAGCTGTCGCAGGACCTCCGCCGTACGCTCTACCAACCTTGAGCGTTGACCAGGATATTCTTCGGCAGGGATCTTGCCGAGGGCATAATCGAAGTCCAGCTCCTGCAGGGTGCTGAAAAGGCGGTCCTGTTCAGCCAGCAGGGCAGAAATTGCCTGCCCGGTCGCGGCCTGGCGGTGTGATCGAGCGCCGAACGGCTGCACGACGTACAGCGCAATCAGGGCAATCACCACCAGGAGGAGAAAGATCGCACCCAGGTCCATGGTCACTTCCCCGCCAGGAGCGGGTCGACAACGGCCTGGATATCCGCCGCCGATGCAAAGGGCCCGATCTGAATGGAACGCAGGACCCCCTGCTGGTCAATGACGTAGGTCTCGGGGACTCCCAGGTTCCGATTAAAGATCTGGGAAATCAGGGTCCCCAGGTCCGGTCCGGTCGGATAGCTGACCGTATATTTCTGGAGATAGGCGCGCGCCTCGGGTTCGGTGTCCACATAATCCACACCCAGGAAGACCACCCTTCCCCCTGGCTGGTAGGCACGCCAGGCGGTTTCAAGGTCGGCGGCTTCGTCTGCGCAGGGTTGGCACCAGGAAGCCCAGAAGTTGACCAGGATCACCTTGCCACGCAAATCCGCCAGATGCACCTGCCCCGCCCCCTGATATCCATACCCGTCATAAAAACTGAGGGTAAAATCCCTGACCTTTGATCCGACCCTCAGGATCGGATGCTCTGACCGCAATATCCCGAGCAGCAGGACGGCCAGGAGGCCGATCAGACCGAGCCAGATGAGGATCTGAATCCAGAGGGGGATCGAGCGCCGCGCCGGGGCCGTAGAGGGTTCGCTGGCAGGGGTCATCTTTCGTTCCTTTATCGTCGTTTACGGAGCTCTTCTTCGACCCGGGCAACGTACGGATCGTTCGCCGCGGAGGGGAGCTCCCCCGCTGCATCCCCAACCGATTCTTTGGGCATCCGTTTCCAGGCCTGATACGCCCGGAAAAGAAGGTAGAGGCCCAGCAGGAAAGCCGCTGGAGGGACGATATAGATCAACCAGTTGAAGCCCGTGCGCGGGGGTTCGGCGAGCACACGCGCCCCATAATGAACGACGAAGTATTGCTTGATATAATCTGCGGACTTCCCATCTGCCAGCATCTGGCGGATCAAATCACGCCATTGCTGACAGGCCTGGGTCGGGCAGACATCCAGGGGGGTGTTCTGGCAGACCGGACAGAACAGCTGGCGGGCGATCGCATTGACCTCATCGTCGGAAGGGGTGGGCTGCTGGGCATGCACGGTGCGTGCCCCGCTGAGGCATACACCCAGGACCAGCACTGCGAACCAGATCAACCGCTTCGAGACCATCACAATCGCGCTCCGGCCAAGCGGACTTCCTGGCCCGGAGCTAAAACCGTTAGGGGATCCGCGTCCGGCCAGGCCGCGACCAGTGTGCCGAAGATGAAAACAAAGCCCCCGATCCACAACCACAGAACCAGCGGGTTGTCATAGACCTTGAACGGGGTCTGCAGGACCGAAACATTTTCCCAATTGACCAGGACGATGTAAATGTCATCCGCCAGCGTGCTGCGGATGGCGGGGATGGTCATCGGTTGGCCGTCCGGGTAATAGTCGTAGCGCGGGTAAAGCTGCCCCAGAAATTTTCCACCCCGGTATACGCTCATGACAGCCCGGGTGACGATCCGTCCATCCACATAGGTGAACTGGGCCAGCGAATCGTAGCGCAGGGTGTAGCCATTCAACTGGATCGACTGACCGGTGGCAATGGTCTGCTGGGTGGTAGTCTGGAAGAGCTCGATGCCTAAAATCCCCAGGGCCATCATCATCATGGCCAGGTGGATGATGTAGCCCCCGTAACGGCGGCGGTTGCGCCCGGCCAAATGCCAGAGCGCCAGCAGGAAGTTTTCCTTCTGGGAGCGGGACCGGGCAGCCGCCCCGCGCCAGAATTCATACAGGGTGACAAAGACCACGAAGGCCACCAGGGTAAACCCGACCAGGGCGGCACCGCTGCGCATGCCCAGGGCGGCGAGGAGCGGAGGCACCAGCGCGGTCGGGATCGCCGGCTTCCAGACTGCCCGGCCGATCGTTTTGAGCGAAGCCCGCGTCCAGGCCGACAGCGGGGCAATGCCCATCAGGAAGAGCAGCCCCCCAAAGAGCGGGCCGACCGCCTGTTTATAGAATGGAGGGCCGACGGTGATTTGCTGACCGGTGACCACCTCGGAAACCAACGGGAACACGATGCCCCAGAAGCAGACCACGAATATGCCGCTGAACAGAAGCGCAGCCAGCAGGAAAAGGGCCTCGCGGGAGAACAGGGACGTGGAGCTCAACTCGGTCTCGGACTTCAGATCGCCCCAACGATAGATCAGCAGGCTGATCGATGTGATCAGGATAATCCCGATAAAGACGAAGAACATCGGCCCGATATTGCTCTCCGCAAAGGCGTGCACGGAGGAGAGCACACCGGAGCGGGTCAGGAACGTGCCGAAGATGACCATCACATACATCAGGATGACCAGGATCATGTTCAATTGCTTGAACATGCCGCGCTTCTCCTGGATCATGACCGTATGCAGGAAAGGGGTGCCGACCAGCCAGGGCAGCAGCGCGGCGATTTCAACCGGGTCCCAGCCCCAATAACCACCCCAGCCGAGCACATCATAAGCCCAGCGCATGCCGAGCAGCAGCCCGCAGGAGAGAAACAGCCAGGCCCACAGGGTCCACCGCCGGGTAATGCGGATCCAGCGGTCATCCGTACGCCCGGTGATCAAGGCCGCCATGGCAAAGGCATAGGGGATGACGAACGCAACAAAACCGGTGTACAGCATCGGCGGATGGATGATCATGCCGGGATGCCGCAGCAGGGGATTGAGACCCTGGCCGTCCGGCGGGATCAGCGGGATGGAGCCGGCCGGGGGGAACATCGCCGCCACTTCGCCCGAGGAGGTCTGCCACCAGCGGGTAAAGGGGTTTTCAAAGAAAAGGCTGAGCGAGAGGAAGAACGCCAGCGTCAGAGCCGTGACGAGGGCTACCCAGGGCAGGAACTCGCGATCCCGATCCCATTTCCGCAGCATGACGGCCGAGGCGAAGGCCGACATCAACCATGACCAGAAAAGCAGCGAACCCTCCTGTCCACCCCATAGCGCCGTGATCTTGAGATAGAGCGGCATGGAAAGGCTCGTCACCGCATAGACATAGCTGAGTTCAAAATGGCCGGTGACCAGGAGATAAATCAACGACAAGGCAGCCAGCGTGACCAGGGGGAAGGTTAAAAACATGCCGCGCCGGGCGCTTTCCACCCAGCGGTCATCCTTGACCTTATATCCGTAGAAAGCCGCGCCGGCACTATAGAGCGCCACGAGGAAGGTCAGTACCAGGATGCCAAATCCGAAATCCGCAACCATGATTGTCTCTTAGCGCCCTTCATTGGAGTGGGCGGATCCACCCCCTGTCCGAGGCTGCATCCTCATCCTCCGCTCACGACCTGGCTGGGCACGGCTTCCTGGTACTTGGTCGGGCACTTGAGCAGGAGCTCGTCAGCATAAAAGATCCCGTCCGGACCCAGGTGCCCCGTCATGATCGCCTGGGCCTCGTTCTTCAACAGGTCCGGCCGAGGGCCATGATAGACCACCGTCAGGTGCGTCCGCGTCGGATCAATGACCGCCTGGTGCAGGACAACCGCCAGTCCGCCTTGCGCCTCGACCGTGGCATTATCCCCCGGGACCTGGGCTACGGTAAAGGTGAGGTTCAAAGTCTGAGGGTTGTACTGGATCGAATCCCCGATCACCGCACCGGAGACGCGCAGGTTCTGTCCGGCCAGAGATGCACTCTTGGCCTTCAACTCGTCGACGGTCATGAAGTATTCTGCGCTGGCGGCGGTCGAAGAGACGATCAGATACACGACGGCTGCCAGGATCAAAACGCCCCCGATGATAAACTTACCCCGACCCCACATACCGGTAATGGACGACGGTTTCATGACGGACCTCCACAACGATACGGCAGATAGAGGATATTTTAAGCACGCAGCTTAATATTCGGTGAGAATATGCCGCCTACCCTCGTGCGGATTTCAGGCTGAGGCTGCAGGCGCACCTCCACCCGATGGGGAATCACCGATCGAACAAGACGAAGTATACCGCAGTTAGATTAAAAAGGCCCCTCCGATCCTCTCCCCGGCCGGGAGGCTGCGAAAACGGTTTTCGAATTAAGGGATCGGACCCATCCGGAGGATCAGGGCCATTTAGACCGGGGAGGGGGTGAGCGCCTTCACCAGCGCCCAAACGAGGCGGTTGGCGGTCACCGGGACCCCGGCCGCTTCCCCCCTCTGGACCACGGCCCCATTGATGGCGTCGATCTCGGTCGGCGCCCCGCGCAGGACATCCTGGAGCATGGAAGAACGGTTGCCCGCCGTCTTCCGGGCCACCTGCTCAACGGCTTCCTCAGGGGAGGTGAACGGCAGACGGATCGCCCGGGATCGCGCCACCTCAGCCGTCTCACGCGCCAGTTCCCCCATCAGGCGGTGGGCCTGTGGGCGTTCCAAGAGCTCTCCATTGGGCACGCGCAGGAGCGCGGTCAACGGGTTGAGCGCCGCACTGATGACTAATTTCCCCCACACAAAGGACTGGGCATCTTCCATGACCTCCACGAGGAAACCCGCCGCCTCCAGCATGGCCTGCAACCGCGCCAGGTGCGCTTGTTTTTCCAGGATGACCCTCCCCTCGCCTCCCATCTGGACCAGGCCGGGTTCGATCAGATTCGCCCCCAGGGTGGTCACGCCCAGCCCGACCCGCTGCTCCCCCAGGGCGCGGCTCAGGGTTTCCTGGTTGCCCAGGCCGTTCTGGAGCGTCAGGGCCAGCCCGTCATCGTCCAGGCAATCCACCAGCTGTCCGGCGATCCGCTCGGTCTGCCAGGCTTTGACCAGCACGAGGGCCGTCTTCGTCCCCAGGCAATCCTCCGCCTTTTCTGCCACCTGTACCGCAGAAGAGCGTTCCACGCCGGCCAGTCGGGCCCCGTGCTGCTGCAGCGCCGACAACCCTTCCCGCCAGGCGCCGAGTAGGGTCACGTCCACTCCGGCCGCGACCAATCGATGGGCAAAGAGGGTCGCCAAGGCGCCGGTACCGACAATGAGCAGCGAATCGGGTTTCATGCCCATCCGGGACCTCAGGCGGGACGGTTGGCTTTTTTGCGATGCGAGGGGGTCGGGCGGCCCAGTTCTTGCTGCAGGGTTTGCCATTCCTCGCCGGACATCTCCACCGCATGCTCCGCCGCCGGGAAGCGCCGCGAGGCCACGTCCTCCATGAATTCGTGGAAAGCCTGGCCCATCACGGTGTGCAGGTCGGCGTATTTCTTGACGAAACGGGGGGTGAAACGATCAAATAATCCGAGCAGGTCGTGGGTGACCAGCACCTGGCCGTCGCAATCCACCCCCGCACCGATGCCGATCGTCGGGATGGACAGCCTCTGGCTGACCAGGGCAGCCAGCCGGGCCGGGATGGATTCGAGCACGATGCTGAAACAACCGGCTTCTTCGAGTGCGAGCGCATCCTCGAGCAGGCGCATGGCCGCGGCGGCGGTGCGCCCCTGCGGGCGGAAGCCGCCCAGCTGTCCAATCGACTGGGGGGTGAGGCCCAGATGGCCCATCACCGGGATGCCCGCCCGGAGGATGGCGCGGATGGCCGCCAGGCGCTCGCGCCCACCCTCCAGTTTCACCGCCTCCATCCCGCCTTGCTGGAGAAAGCGCCCGGCGTTACGTACGGCTTCCTCCACCGAGGCTTGATAGGACATGAACGGCATATCCCCGATCAACAACGCCATCCGGCTCCCGCGGGCCACGGCGCGGCAGTGGTGCAGCATTTCGTCCATCGTCACCGGCAGGGTGTTCGGATAACCCAGGACGACCATGCCGAGGGAATCACCGACCAGGATGGCATCGATCCCCGTCTGATCCAGCGCCAGGGCGGTGGGGTAGTCATAGGCGGTCAACATGGTGATCGCTTCACCGCGCTCCTTCTTCTGACGGAGAAGGAGCGTGGTCATTTTCTTGCGCTCAGCGGATTTCGGCACAACCGGAGATGGGGTGGACATGGTACCCTCCATAAAGGTAGGGGCCGGCCCGGTCCAGAGGACCGGACAACCCGGAAAAGGGAGACTTTCCAACGCCGTCGCGTTCAAAGCCGTGCAAAGCGATACGCGCGGACAGGGCCATTATGTCACAAAATCAGGCCTGCGGCAATCTTCCATCACGTTCCAATTTGTTCTATAATGGTCACGACTCACGAACAACGATCTCGATCTCAGGAGGCAAGCATGCGTCGTGCATTGGGTTTCTTCATCGGTGTCACTCTGGGTGGAATGGTCGGCGCAATCCTGGCCCTGTTGTTCACACCACTTTCGGGAGCGGACCTGCGCACCCAGCTGAACGATCGCACGGCCGGCCTGGCTGCGGAAGTGCGACAGGCCGCCAATACCAAGCGCATCGAACTGACCGGACGACTTGAGAACCTGCGCACGCCGCGGGCTTAAAGTCCTCCCGCCGCGAAGCTCTGCGGCGTTTCCTTAGGTCATTTTCTGATACAACGCGTCCGCCTGTGCCATGCAGCGCCCGTACTCGGCGCGGCTGGCGATCAGGCGGGCGTTTTCTTGGGCGGCGCGCTGGCGGAAGTCCGAATCGGAAAGAGCGGCGATCATCGCCTCCGCAAGCGCCTGAGGCCGTCTGGCATCCACCAGCCGGCCGTTGACCCCCGTCGTGATCCACTCCCGCATCGATTCAACATCCCCCAGGACTGGAAAACAACCGCAAGCCATGGCCTCGAGCAGCGAGTTGGGCGTTCCATCGTGCAGGCTGGGGGAAACATAGACCTGGCTGCGATGAAACAACGTCCAGAGTTGGGGCTGGGACAGGCGCGGCCAAAGTTTCGTCCGCTCGGCGAGGCCCAGGCCGGCCACCCATCGTTCTGAGTCCGCATCCCCGGCCATCCCCGGACAGATAAAAAAGGCCTGCGGAAACCTTTCCAGCACCTGCGGGATGGCCTGGAAGAAGCTGTCATTGCGCAAGCTACCCGGGCGCGAGCCGCGCGGGTTGACCACCAGGGCCGCCCCTACCGGGATGGCTTCCGGCAATGCCTGGGGCCTAGTCCGGCTCGCCTGGATTTCATCCAGATGAATGCCCCCTCCGCCAGGCACGACCAGGGTCGGCCCGGAAAAGCCCCCCGCCTGCCCAAGACGCAGGTCGCGCTCGGCATCCGCGATCAGCGCTTGCGCCCGACCCAGCGTTCGCCTCGTCCAGGCTTTCATGAAAGGGGAGCCCTGTGCATGCAGGGTCAAGTCATTGCCCCACACGGAGACGAGCAGAGGCACACCGGCAGGGGTCGCCTCGGCCAGCATCCCTTCGAAGGGAATGCGCAGGGCGTGCACGAGATCGGGGTTGATCCCCTCCACCAGGGAGGCAAAGCGCCTCTGGTAGTAAGGCAGGCTGAGAGGCCCGATCCAATAGCGGAGAGGGCGGAGCATGCCGCGCAGGCGCTGCCTCAGCCCGAAGGCCGGTGCAGCCGGGCGGGCCGTTCCTCCGGCACCCATCCCGCCGAAGGCCACAGGCAGGAGAGTGAACGAGTGCAGCCCTGGCAGCCTCTCGCCAGGGAAGGTTGTGACCAGATGGACCTCATCCCCCCTCTCGATCCAGTGACGCAGCCAGTTGCCTGCGATGGGCGAGCGCCCATCTGCCACGAAAAGGATGCGCATGCCGGTCAATATACCACAAAGTTGCAATCGAAATGCATTGTACGAAGCCCGTCCGTTTGATTATAGTGGGAGCACGTGGAGACCCTATGACCTGCAGCCGCATCCTGGTGGTCGAAGACAATCTGGATAATTATGAACTGGTCCGCTTCCTGCTCGAAAAAGCCGGCTATGAAGTTCTGGCGGCCCGCACCGGCCGTCAGGGAATCGAGATGGCCGGTCAGGAGCTGCCCGACCTGATCCTGATGGACCTTACCCTGCCGGTGATGGATGGCTGGACCGCCGCCCTCCAGTTGAAGGCCGACCCCAAAACCGCCCACATTCCGCTTCTGGCGCTCACCGCGCATACCCTGCCCGGTGACCGTCAGCGCGCCCTGGAATCGGGTTTTAATGGCTATATCTCGAAGCCCATCAACATTTCCAGGTTCTCCGAATCGATCGCCTATGCCCTCCAGGGGAAAAAGAAAAAGTCGAAGTGATTCGCGGATGGAAGCGGGCCGAGAATTCCCCGGCCTGCCCACAGCTCTCTCCTCCTTGAAAATCCAATCCAGCAGGCGCGTAGACGGCCCTTTTGCTCTTGAGGGGCCGGTCACTGGGTTAAGGGTTCGCAGACCCCGGTAGCGTCTTCCTGATTCTCTGGTATAGTTATAAGGCTATAAATCAAACGAACCTAGCGAGGGAGTCATGAAACAAATATGCGTCGTCGGTGTCGGCTATGTCGGCTTGGTCACCGCAGCCTGTTTTGCCGACCTGGGGAACCGCGTCATCGCACTGGACGTGAATGAGAAACGCATCGAGGGTTTGAAGAAGGGTGTCATGCCCATCTACGAACCCGGCCTGGAAGAACTCGTCCAGCGGAACGTGAAAGCCAGGCGGCTCACCTTCACCACCTCGTATGCGGACGCACTGAAAAAGACCGAATTCGCCTTCATCGCCGTCGCCACCCCCTCCGGGGACAACGGCGAGGCGGATTTGAAATATGTCGCTGCCGCGGCCAGGACCATTGCGGAGACGATGGAAGGCCCACTGGTGATCATCAACAAATCCACGGTTCCGGTCGGAACCGGGGACTGGGTGGCAGACATCATCAAGAAATATCAGCCGAAACCGATCCCCTTTTCGGTGGTTTCCTGCCCGGAGTTCCTGCGCGAAGGTTCAGCCATTGCCGATTTCATGCAGCCGCACCGCACAGTGCTGGGATCCTTCGACCGCGAGGCCGCCGAAAAGGTCGCCCAGCTGCACCTGCCACTGCGCGCTCCCATTCTCATCACCGACCTGCGCACGGCAGAGATGATCAAGTACGCCTCGAATGCCTTCCTGGCAACGAAGATCTCCTTCATTAACGAGATCGCCGAGATCTGTGAGGCGCTCGGTGCGGATGTCAAGGAGGTGGCAGCCGGCATGGGCTATGACCGGCGCATCGGCCCGGCCATGCTGGACGCGGGCCTGGGCTGGGGCGGTTCCTGTTTCCCAAAGGATGTCAAAGCCCTGGTGTACATGGCTGAAGCAGAACAGGTGCGGCCGCGCTTGATGAACGCAGCCACGGAGGTCAACCTGGACCAGCGCCGCATTGCCGTACAGCATGTCGAAAAAATGCTCGGCGGTCTGCAGGGAAAGGTCATCGGATTGCTGGGTCTGGCATTCAAGCCGAATACCGATGATATGCGCGAGGCGGCCTCCATCGAGATCGCCCAGCAGCTGGCCTCCAAGGGCGCATCGGTGCGTGCCTATGATCCGGTCGCCATGGAGAACGCCCGCAACCTGCTCCCCGGAGTTGAACTGGCCAGCGATCCTTATTCCCTGGCCAAAGGCTGCGATGCGCTGATCGTGATCACCGAGTGGAACGAGTTCAAGAATCTGGACCTGGAACGCATCCGCAGCACCATGAAAACGCCGATGTTCCTGGATGGCCGCAACATCTACGACCCGGCAGAGATGCGCAGCCTCGGTTTTACCTACCGCGGCATCGGCCGCGGCTATGTGATCAAATAGGATGACGGAAGAGAAACGCCCTCCGGTCTGCGATTACGAAGGATCGACCTACCAGACCTCTTTCTGGGAGCGCGGCGGCCGCGAATATGAGGACCGCTGTGAGGCCATTGCCTTAAAACGCCTGCTGCCGAAGGGCGGCCGGTTGCTCTTGGAACTGGGCGCCGGTGCCGGGCGCAACACGGCCCGCTACTCGGGTTTCGAGCGGGTGGTCCTGCTCGATTATTCCGTGACGCAGTTGAAACAGGCCCAGGAACGATTGGGCCTGCACGAACGCTATCTCTATGTTGCCGCAGACATCTATCGCCTGCCCTTCGTTTCCGGCTTGTTCGACGCCGCCACGATCATCCGCACCCTGCACCACATGGCGGATGCTCCGGCAGCCCTGTGCCAGGTGCGCAGCGCCCTGCAGGCGGATGCCGCCTTCATCCTGGAATTCGCCAATAAGCAAAATCTGAAGGCCATCCTGCGCTATGCCCTGCGCCGCCAGGGCTGGAGTCCGTACACGCGCGAACCGGTCGAATTCCTGCCCTTGAACTTCGATTTTCACCCCCGGGCGGTGCGCAGTTGGCTCAATGAAGCCGGTTTCAAGGTGGAAAAGACCCTGACCGTATCGCACTTTCGCCTGGATGTACTGAAACGCCTGGTCCCCACCGGGTTGCTGATCGGCCTGGATGCGATGCTCCAGCCCAGCGGCGCGCTGGTGCAGGTTTCACCAAGCGTCTTCATGCGTGCCCGGGCGGTTGGGGAGACGCCTGCCGCGGTCCCCGGCACATTCTTCAAATGCCCGGCTTGCGGGCATTCTCCGCTCGAGGAACAAAAGGGCACCCTGGACTGCCCAGCCTGTGAGAAGCGCTGGGCGTTCCGGGACGGGATCTACGACTTTAAAGAACCACTGCAATCCCCGAAATCCTAGCCTATCGTGGAATCGCGGCCTGATGAACAGGCCGTGTTCAAGATTACGCCGAAAGACCCCGACTTTCAGATAAGACCGGATACCCGGCCACGCTCGTTGAAGCAGGAAGCCCCCGCTGAAGCGCTGGGCTGGTTCACTTCCACTCGCGCCATTCCCCCGGTTTCAATCGGCCCAATTTCCACGACCCGACCGAAATGCGTACCAGTCGCAGGGTTGGCAGCCCGACCGCGGCGGTCATGCGCCGCACCTGGCGTTTGCGCCCTTCGACGATGATCAGCTCCAGCCAGCGGGTCGGGATTTCCTTGCGAAAGCGGATCGGCGGGTTGCGCGGCCAGAGATCGGGTTCGTCCATGCGCCGCGCCTGCGCCGGCAAGGTCAATCCATCTTTTAACATCACGCCTTCGGCCAGCTTCACCAGGGCTTCGTTGCTGGGAATGCCTTCCACCTGAACCCAATAAGTCTTGGGCAGTTTGTTGTGCGGATCCGTGACCGAATACTGCAGCGGGCCAGAATCGGTCAGGATCACCAGGCCTTCCGAGTCATAATCCAGCCTCCCGGCGGCGTAGACCTCCTCGATGGGAATATAATCCGCCAGGGTTGGCCGGCCTTCGGGGTCGGTGAACTGGCTGAGCACCAGGTAGGGTTTGTTGAACAGGATCAGGCGGGCCATGGAAGTGCACGCTCCTCGCAGCTCGACCGGGAATTCCAGTCGGATCAAAGCAGGACCGGGCGCCAACCGGTCATGGCAAAGGCTGGGCGGTGACGGGTGCGCCAGGGTCAGTCATCCGACCTCTCGATCACCCAGAAATGCGACAGCCCGAAGACTTTCAGGGGGGTCTTTTCCAGATACTGCAAAATGGCCCGCAGGACCCTGCCCGGTGGCCCGAAGCGGACGATCAGATTATCGTAGGCGCCAAAGACGATCCTTTTGGCGACCACCTTCACCGGCAAATCCCTGAACAGGGTTTCCAAATCCCGCCTGGCATAGATACGCACATGCGGAGCCAGCCGGTCCCGCCAGCGGCGCGGCAGGTAGTTGACCAGCGGGGCATTGCCGAAGTGGTATTTTCCCCGCCAGTAGATCCCGTGGGTTTCAAACGGGTAGCCGCGATTGGGGACGAACAGCACCAGCCGCCCACCCGGCTTCAGGGTGCGGACGATCTCCTCAACCGCCAGGCGGTCATCCCGGACGTGCTCGAGCACTTCGTGGCTGAGCACCAGATCAAAGCAACCGGCCGGGTAGGGCAGGCCTTCGCCGGCGGCGCAGACCAGGCGGTCGGAGCCGCGCTGTGCCTGCCGGAGGCGACTGAAGTCGAACTCTAATCCAAAAACCCTGCCACCGAAGGCCTGCAGGTGCTGCAGATACAGGCCAACCCCGCAGCCGTTTTCCAGGATCGCTCCCCCGATGCGCTCCCCCGCAGCCAGCAGGATCATCTGCAGGCGGCGCTCCTGCCCGGCCCGCCAGACATATGATGGCTCGCCCCTCAGGGCAGCTTTTTCAAGGTCGCGCGCTTCCACCCCGCAATTATAACCTTGCCGGCTGGCCGGTTCTGTGCTAGAATCTGCTCCGTAGTATGGGTCAATATGGCAAGCACCGAAAAGTGGGCAACCCCCACTTTTCTGCATGTTATAGGAAACAGACTTTCTGGGGAGCAGGTTGCGTATGAAGAACGAATTTGCCCTGGCATTCAACGAAGTTCTGGAAGAAAAGCAGTTGCCCAAGGAGATCATCCTCTCGGCGATCGAGTCGGCCATGGTCTCCGCCTATCGGCGCGCCGTAAACGCCTCGAACGCCCAGCATGTCGAAGCCAAAGTAGACGCCGAAACCGGCAAGGTGACCATCTACGCCGAAAAGGAAGTCGTCGAGGATGTTCAGGACGAGCGTACGGAGGTGGTCCTGGAAAACGCCCGCATGGTGAATGCGGAGGCCATCCTGGGTGACATGGTGGTGGTTGAATCCACCCCCAAGGACTTCGGCCGGGTCGCAGCCCAGACCGCCCGCCAGGTCATCCAGCAGCGCATCCGGGAAGCGGAACGCCAGATGCAGTCCGACTTCTTTGAAAAACAGGTCGGCGAAATCGTCAGCGGGGTGGTCCAGGCCGTCAGCACGACCCAAGGGGTCACCATCGGCCTGGATATGAAAGCCGAGGGCATCATGCCCCCGAACCAGAAGATCCCCGGCGAGAAGTTCAAAGTGCATGAACGCATGCGCTCCATCATCCTGGAAGTAAAGGACAGCCCGCGCGGTCCGCAGATCGTGCTCTCCCGCGCCCACCGCAATTTCCTGCGCCGCCTGCTGGAAAACGAGGTTCCCGAGATCTATCACGGCATCGTGGAGATCCGGGCCATCGCCCGGGAGCCCGGGCAGCGCGCCAAGGTCGCGGTATCGGCGACCCAGCCGAATGTGGACCCGGTCGGGGCGTGCGTCGGGATCAAAGGGGTGCGCATCCAGGCCATCGTCAAGGAATTGCATGACGAGAAAATCGACATCATCGAATGGAATCCGGATTCGGTGATGTACATCTCCAAAGCCATCAGCCCGGCGAAGGTGACCGGTGTTTACTTGAACGAGGCCGATCACACCGCCACGGTCGTCGTCCAGGAGGACCAGTTGAGCCTGGCGATCGGCCGCGACGGACAGAACGCCCGCCTGGCCGCCAAGCTCACCAGCTGGCGGATCGATATCAAATCCCTGTCCGAAGCTGCCTCCGATTCGATCGCCAAGCTGCAAAGCGATCCCACGCTCGCCAACCTGGCCGAAGCCGAGCAGCAGCATATCCCGGCCATCGAAGAGATCCTGACCAAGAAGGAAGAGGGTCGTCCCCTGACGCCGGAAGAGTACCTGACCCTGATCCAGTTTGTGGATCGCGTCGAGCGACGCTCGGTGGAGCAGAAGCGGGCCGAGGCTGCTGCCAAGGAAGAACGCCTCTCCGCTGCCCGCGCCGAGATCCCGCCTGCAGCCTTCAATTTATCGATCGAAGCCCTCGGCCTCACCGACCACATCCAGACCATCCTGACCCAGGCCGAACACCGCACGGTCGGCGACCTGATGATGGCCATGAAACTGGACCCGGACAGCGTCCTGGGCCTTTCCGGGATCGGTCCCAAGGCCATGCAGGCGATCCAGGCAGCTCTGACGAACGTCTCCTACCCCGAACCCGAGGTGGTGGTCGAACCCATCCCTGCCGCTCCGGCCGAGGCAGAAGGGATCTCCGGGGAGGCCGCCGCCCCGGCCGCCGAAGCCGTTCCAGGGACCCCGCCGGCCGAAGGCGAAGCGGTGAAGGTCGAGACCGGCGAAACCGAGGCGGTTGCGGCGGAGAAGCCGTTGGAAGAGATCTTTGTCCTTAAACCGGAGATGCTCCAGCCGGTTGCGGCAGCTCCCGAGGAAGAGGACGACGAGTCGGATAAGAAGAAGGGCAAGAAAAAGAAGAACAAGGCGGTCGAGATCGTGTTCGATGAAGATCTTGACAAGACCATCGCCAAGAAGAAACACAAGCGCGGCGGTGAGGACGTCCTGGACGAGTGGGATACCTGATCCCCACACCACTGCAACGGACGGCTGCTGAGCCGGCCTTTGCAAGCCGAAAGAAACCAAGGTGTCTGGCCAAGGCGCGAAACCATTGAAGCATGTTCCTCAGCGCACCTGTGTAGGCTGCCGAACCGTGCTCCCCAAGCGAGCGCTGGTGCGCCTGGTGCGCCGGCCGGAGGGTGTGCAAATTGACCCCACCGGGAAGCTGGCCGGGCGAGGCGCTTACCTGCATGCCTCCCGCTCGTGCTGGGAGAAAGGCTTGAAAGGATCGCTGGCCAGCGCCATGAAAGTTGACCTGACCCCGGATGACCTGCAACGCCTGCGGCAATTCATGCAGACGCTGGACGAAGGGCCTTCCGGCAGGAACGAAGGCGGGTAAGTTCCCGATGAGCTGACGATCCATTCAGCGCTCACACGGCAGGCCTCGGGTCCAAACCAGTACCGTTCTTTTTACAGAGCGGACCATGTTGAACAGGTAGATGTCGAAGGAGGTGCCGGATGAGCGACAACGGGCACAAAAAAATAGAAATCCCCTCTATGATCACCGTGCGCGACCTGGCACAGCTGATCGAATCCAGTCCGATCCAGATCATTAAAAACCTGATGAAGAACGGGGTGATGGCCAATATCAACCAGATGGTTGATTATGACACCGCGGCGATCATTGCCGCCGAGATGGGGTTCGAGGCCAGCCTCGAGAGTGAAGAGGTCCCGGAGAAAAAAGAGTTCGGAGAAGTTCCCTTGTGGCGTCAGGCCATCGCCGACGAAGATGAGAAGACGCTGACGCCGCGGCCGCCGGTGGTAACCATCCTGGGCCATGTCGACCACGGAAAAACCTCCCTGCTGGATGCCATCCGGCATGCCGATGTCGCTGCCGGCGAAGCCGGCGGCATCACCCAGCACATCGGCGCCTACCAGGTCGAACACAAAGGACGGTCGATCACTTTCCTGGACACTCCTGGGCATGCGGCCTTCACGGCCATGCGCGCCCGCGGGGCCCAGGGTGCGGACATCGTCGTCCTGGTCGTGGCCGCGGATGATGGCGTCATGCCTCAAACCAAAGAGGCCATTGCCCACGCCAAGGCCGCCCGGGTTCCGATGATCGTGGCCCTGAACAAGATCGACAAGGCCAATGCCAACCCGGAGAACGTCAAGAAACAGTTGGGCGACAATGACCTGGTCCCGGACGAGTGGGGTGGGAACACGATTGTGGTCCCAGTATCCGCCAAGCAAAAGCAGGGCATCGAAGATCTGCTGGAGGCCATCCTCCTGGTCGCCGACAATACCGATATCCGCGCCAACCCAAAAGGCAAGGTCATCGGCACGGTCATCGAAGCCGAGCTCGACAAATCCAAGGGTCCGGTCGCCACGCTGCTGGTCCAGAACGGAACCCTCGAGTCGGGAGATATCGTCGTGGCCGGCAACGCCTACGGCCGGCTGCGCGCCGTGTTCGACTTCCGCGGGAACAAGGCCGAAAAGGCCGGACCTTCCGTTCCGGTCTCGGTCATGGGGCTGAATGAACTCCCTTCGGCCGGTGACCCCTTCCAGGTCGTTGGGTCCGAGAAAGAAGCTCGTCAGATCATCCTCGAGCGCCAGGAAACCGCAAAGAAACAGGCCTCGGTGAGCAAGAAGATGACCCTGGAAGAGCTGTTCGCCAAGGTCAAGTCCGGCGAAGCCAAAGAGCTCAACCTGATCCTTAAAGCCGATGTCCAGGGCTCTCTCGAACCGATCGTCAACGAGATTAAAAACCTGAGCACGGAGGAGATCACCGTCAACACCCTGTACGCGGAGACGGGCAATATCAGTGAAAACGATGTCATGCTGGCCTCTGCTTCGCAGGCGATCATTGTCGGCTTCAGCGTACAAGCCGACGTGTCCGCCCGCCGCCTGGCCGATGCCGAAGGCGTCTCCATCCGGCTCTACGACATCATCTACCGGTTGACCGAGGACGTGGAAAAAGCTCTCAAAGGGATGCTGACCCCCGAATTCACCGAGAAGGTCATCGGAAAAGCGACCGTCCTGGCCGTTTTCAACCTCTCCAAAGGCGGCAAGATCGCCGGCTGCAGGGTCACGGAAGGTGAAATCCGGCGCAACGGGAAGATCCGCATTTTCCGGGGCAGAGATATTATCTTCGAAGGGGAGATCAGTTCTCTCAAGCATGAGAAGGAGGACGTACGCGAGATGCGTCAAGGATTTGAATGCGGCATCGGGCTGCGAAACTTTAATGACATCCAAGTCGCTGATTTTATCGAATGCTACGTGAAAGAAAAGACGGCGGCAGAATAGACCGATCTGGAGCGCAGGGGGCCCTTGCCGGTAGGGGTATCGGCACTCCGCCAGGATAGACTGTATGCCATCCAAAGTTCGCCTTCAACGCATTGCGGATCGAATCCGCCAGGATCTCTCGGAGCTGCTCATCCGGGAGATCAGTGACCCGCGCCTGCGCCAGATCTTCATCACGGATGCCAAGGTGGACCGCGAACTGACCTATGCCGATATTTATGTATCAGCGGTAGAGGGCGCCTCCCGCAGCGCGGAAATCCTGGAAGGCCTGGAACACGCCAGCGGCTTCCTGCGGCGCACCCTGGCCGCCCGCATCGAACTGCGCAGCTTTCCGCGCCTGCGCTTCCACTGGGATCCTACGCCGGAAAATGCGGACCACATCGAACGGATGCTGGCTGAGTTGCGAAAGGTTGAGCCACCGGCACCTTCCCATTCCTGAACGCTGCACGACGCACGGCTCCTTCTGATCGACCCTCCCGGTCTCCCCGCTGGAGGCATCGCAAATTGAAATTTAGAAAAAGCACGGTCGGTCACGGATCATGTTTTTCACCTATTCCCGGTAACTGGACTCGCAGGGAGCGAGCAATCTCGACGGAGGATATTTAAAAATGGAAAGTCAAGATATCAAAAACGCCATCTCCGGCATTCTGGTAGTGGATAAGCCTGTGGGAATGACCTCCCACGACGTCGTCGATGTCATCCGCCAAGGAACCGGCATCCGCCGCGCCGGACATACCGGCACGCTCGACCCGCGGGCCTCCGGCGTGCTGGTCATCCTGATCGGGCCGGCGGTACGCTTGAGTGAGTTCGTTTCAGCTTCTGACAAACGATATCAGGCCATCCTGCGCCTGGGAAGCACGACCGACACCTACGACGCCGAAGGGCGCTTTACGCACCAGGCCTCCGCGCCGGTGGAGGTGACCGAGGCTCAATTCGAAGAGGTGCTGCAACGTTTTATCGGTGAGATTGAGCAGACCCCGCCTCCCTATTCGGCGGTCAAGGTCCACGGGCGTAAAGCCTATGAGATGGCCCGCGAGGGCGAAGAGGTGGACTTGGCCCCGCGCAAGATCCAGGTGCATCATCTCGAGGTGCTCGAATGGGCACCCCCCGAAGTCGTGATCGATGTGCATTGTTCATCCGGGACGTATGTCCGCTCCCTGGCGAACGATGTGGGCAATGCCCTCGGCTGCGGCGCTTACCTGGTCGGCCTGCGCCGGACCAAGTCCGGGCGTTTCAGCCTGCGCGACGCGGTGCCTTTGCGCAAATTGCAGGAGGCCTTCACGGCCGGGAATTGGTACCAATTCCTCATCCCCGCAGCCGAAGCCCTGGCGGAGTGGCCCGCCGTGGAACTGAATCCTGACCAGGTCGAGGAAGTCAAGCACGGACACCGTGTCCAGGCCGCCCCCGACACCAAGCCGGGGCTGGTGCGCGGTGTCAGCATGGCCGGGGAACTGATCGCCATCATGGGCCTGGACGAAGCCACCCAGGAATGGCAGCCGAAGAAGGTTTTCTTTTCCTAGCTCCTTGCCGTGCAGGCAAGTCAGCCGTCCTAGCAGAACCTGCTCATGCCCCATTACCGCTCCCTCGACCGACTCAGCCTTCAAGGCGCTTGGCTGACCGTGGGCGTCTTCGACGGCGTCCATCGCGGCCATCAGGAATTGCTCCATCAATTGGTGAAGGGCGCCCATGCGTCCGGTTGTCCGGCGGTCGTGATGACCTTCGACCCGCATCCGGCGGTCGTGCTGGGCGGGAAAGCAGGGTTCGAAGGGCTGACCACCCCGGAGGAGCGCTTTGAACTGCTCGATTCGCTGGGGGTGGATGTCGTCATCACCCAGACCTTCGACCGCGCCCTGGCCGATCAGACCGCGGAAGCGTTCATGCAGCGCGCCGTTCGTGCGCTGGGCCTGCGCCGCTTGCTGGTCGGTTACGACACCGCCCTGGGCCGAGGCCGGCAGGGAGATGCCAAGCGTCTCACTGAAATCGGCAAGGAACTTGGTTTCACGGTCCAGGTGGTCCTGGCTCTCGACGAACACGGAGAGATCATCTCCTCCACGGCCATCCGCCGGCTCATTGCCGCCGGGGAGGTTGCGGCGGCCGCCGCTCAGCTGGGCAGGGAGTACAGCCTGAAAGGACCGGTCATCCATGGGGATGGACGGGGCCGCCACATCAACCTCCCCACCGCCAATATTCAACCTCCGCACGGAAAAGCCATCCCGGCCAACGGCGTCTACGCCACCTGGGCCTGGACCGAGGCAGAAGTGCATCCGGCGGTCACGAACATCGGCGTTCGCCCAACCTTCACGCCAGACGAGTTCATCCCACACGTGGAGGCTCACCTGCTGGGCTTCGATCGGGAGCTTTATGGCCAGGAGGTGAAGCTGGAATTCGTGGATCGGTTGCGTTCTGAACAAAAGTTTCCGTCGATCGAAGCTCTGCTCGCACAGATCAACACCGATATCGACAGGGCCAAAGCGATACTGGTCTGAGAGAATTCAACCTTGCAATCGAAGAGCCAGGTCACCGGGACGCATTGATTTACCAGGGTGACCGGTCGGGGGAATTCCAGCGGGATCCGGCGGAAGCCTGGATCGTGCAGACCCATCGATGTTTCAGCCGTAGAGCGACCGGCATGCCTCCCTCAGTACACCCCCCAAGACCTCCATCATCACCGGAGATTTTTCAACGATCTCATTCGCCGCCACCCGGATCCGCGCTTTCCCCATTTCAGAAGTTTCCTCGATGGAGACCCCATAGACGAGCGTGGTGAGATTAGCCCAGACTGCCAGGGAAGAGCACATCGGACAAGGCTCACAGGTTGAAAACAAAATGGCGCCGCTCAAATTGGTATCCCCGAGAGCCCGAACCGCCTGCCGGATGGCATTCACCTCTGCATGCAAGCTGGGATCGTGTTCCGTAAGGGCAGTGTCGTGAGCTTTTCCAATCACCTCGCGACCGAGAACAACGACTGCGCCGTAACCCTTGTTGCCGTCCTGTCTGGAAAGCCTGGCTTCTTCGATCGCAAGTTTCATCATTTCTTCAAAGTTGACCCGGATGATTTTTTCCTCGCAATAATTCGCATAAGGCCTGATTTTTGTATAGCTGCGTAGGAAACGCAACTGCGGATCAAGCTGGGATAGAAACGCCTGGGTCGACTTCTCGTAGACAGCCCGGCAAATCTGTCTCGTATCGAGTTTCAGCCGCCGCGCGGCTTCAAGGGTCGGACAGCGGTTGAGGGAATGCCATACGATTTCGGTGCTGGTCTCGGAAAGGACCGGGAGTTCGGCTTCGGAAAGCCCCATATATTTGAAGAACAACCAGTCAAAGGCCTGGCGAGGGGTTGGACGTTCCGAGATATCCGTCAGCGAGCGATGATCGGCCAGCCAGGCAAGTCGCTTTCGGGCGACATCCCGCTCCATCTCCAGAGGGGAATATGCTTTCAACCGCTCAACGCTTCTCTCAACTAACGATTCGAAATTCTCTTCCACAGCATTCCTCCAAGCTGGCACGAGGCCGGCCAGCCGGCACTGCCTTCTGCCGACCCACAATCCGGTCTCCATAGTATAAACGAGTGGGCTCATCGGTACCGCCGCGGATTCCAGGGCATACGTGGAAACCGCCGATTATATCCGGAGCAGCGGTTGACGCTGGGAGGGTTTTCGTCTATAGTAACCCTATTAGGGCGTTATGCTAGTTCGGGAAAGCCAGGGCTTTGATCTGAAGGAAATCTGGCTTGCCCAACAAGCGGTTGATGTAGATGCACAAAGTGTGTGCGGTCAGCTTACTGATCAAACGAGTACACAAGCCCCAGAAGGTATGGGCATAGTTCTTTTCAATGGCGAACTGATCCGATAACTGGCCATTGACCGTTTCGATGAGCTGGCGAATGGCATTGTGGAGGTGCCGGTAAACAGGTGAAGGCTGGATCTTTTGATTGCTGCGTGACAAAGTCCGTAAACGGATCCGGTTTTGCTCCCACAGTTCTGCTGCTTTGGCGGCGCTGATATAAGCTTTGTCGCCGATTACTTCCAGGTCGGTATGCTCGTTGAGCATTTCAAAACCGGCTTCCAAATCCGTGGCGTTGGCAGGTGTCAGTTCAAAATCCAGGATGAGACCGCCCAGAGTGATCAGAAGATGCAAACGATAGCCAAAGATGGTCTGCTTTTTCGTGGAAACCTTGCCAAAGGTGGCTCCAAAAGCGCGCCAATCTCCCGTCGAGCCAGGCACAAGGTGAAATTGAACCACGGGAGTGGGTAAGCTGTCGATA